>Ga0307446_1000307_pt1 | contig 16640 bp, 13 predicted proteins | sample SalMarSW160320MG_FD_202141 | JGI IMG/M metagenome (GOLD analysis project Ga0307446, IMG submission 202141) | Salt marsh sediment microbial communities from the Plum Island Ecosystem LTER, Massachusetts, United States - SW1603-20 | ecosystem: Environmental > Aquatic > Marine > Intertidal zone >... | reverse complement strand
GTGCGGTTGACGAAACTCAGCAAGGAGCAGGCTGAGTATATCGGTGTAAAAGTGAATGGTCCGTATAAGCCTGAACATTATCGGTATTAGTCGTCTTTTGTTTGAACAGGAGATCTAAAAAAAAAAATGAGAGGTGTAAGGAGGCAGGGGGGGGAAGGATTAGCAGTGTATCCAATAATCTCTTCTTTCAACGTTTTTCCATTCGTCTGATAATTCATCTTCCTGATAATCGTCGATTGCGTTACACATACATAATATTATATTCTTTATAGTATTTAATATTGTCGATAATCTTTTCGACGATTGTCGAATATTGGAGTGTGCGCACACATACCTTAAAGAAACCCCAGTGTATTTGCCGCACCAACTATGATCACTGTCATTGGTACCGGCCATGTCTTCGACCTTTCCGCAGCGCTGCTTAATATCTTCGAGGAGAAAGAACCGGAGATTGTCGGTGTGGAACTCGACCCACAACGGTACCAAGCAATCCTACTGAGAAACACTGACCCCACCGCCTATCATGCCGCAAAAAAAAAACTACCACTGGTTTATACGATGCTGGCGCAGTTTCAAGAAAGCATGGCAGAGCAGTATGGCGTGAACGCTGGAGATGAGATGCTGAGCGCTGTTCATTACGCGCAATCACATCAACTGCCGGTCGCCTTCATCGACACCAACGCACAACAACTCTTCACCCACATGTGGAACACGATGCCGTTTTCAGAAAAATTCAGACTGTTACTCTCTGGAGTTGCTGGATTCTTTGTCAGTAAGAAACGCGTTGAACAGGAACTGAAAAACTATCAACAAAATTTTGATTCCTATATCCAGGAGATTGGTAAGAAATTCCCAACGATCAAACGCGTGCTCATCGATGACCGCAACCAGCATATGGCTGGAAAGCTTGTCGAATTGCATGAAAAATATCAGAAAATCATCGTCTGTGTCGGGGATGGACACGTACCGGGGATTTCCCAGCTCTTAAAAGAAAAACAGATTCCCTTCGAGACTATCCGGTTACAAGAGTTGCAAAAACCGCAAAGAAACGAGACAGATGGAGCCTCTGGTCATTTTTCAGTTACCTATAGACCACAATAAAACACAATAGACCTTTCTCTTGAAGGCACCTTAATTGATCATCTGCACAAAAAATTTAATACCACTATTCGTCTTATCGGCTCTCCAAACAAAACCACAAAGGTGACTTTATGTATATAATTATTGTAGGCGCAGGCGGAATTGGACGACGATTAACAGAGCTTTGCTTAAGCGAAGGACATAACAACATCGTTGTCATCGATAAAGACCAGGTCAAATGTGAGGATATCGCACGAAAATATGACGCCGCCACTATCCACGCTGATGCAACACAAGAGGAAATCCTTGATGAACTTGATATTAAAAAAGCAGATGTCCTTATCGCAACAACCAACGATGATGCAACCAATCTGCTCATTGTTTCATTTGCAAAGAATCGTGGGGTAAAGAACCTTATCTCCGTCGTAAATCAGGATGAAAGTAAATGTTTATACCAGGAGAAAGGAGTCCGCGTGGTAAAAAAACCTGATATGCTCATGGCTGAGATGATCTATAAATCAATCAAATATCCGACCATTGAAGGCTATCTCAACATCAATGCTCATGCGGAAGTCATACGACTTCCCTTAAATAAAGATTCATATTTTTTTGGAAGAACAATCAAAGACGTATGGACCCAGCAAAAAGGTCTTGTCATTGGAATTGAACGAGAGAAGCGTTTTATCATCCCCACCGAGGAGATACAATTTTCCGAAGGTGATATCATCACGGTTTTAGTTCCCAAAGAAAAAGTCGATAAGGTTGTCAAGTTATTTTCAGAATAATATTCCCCGTACCTATCATTTTTTCTTTTTTTTATTTTGTTTAAAGAAATTTTTAAAGTACATTTCGCCGTAACCCAAGAAGGGATCGGAGCAGTACGATGACAGGGATGATTTCCAATCGCCCAATCCACATGTTGAAAATCAGGATGACCTTTGCAATCGGTTCCATTGAGAGTGATGTTAACCCAACGGATAATCCAACGTTTCCCTGAGCAGAACAGACCTCAAAGAAAATGTTCCCAATGGTCTCAGAATGATAGATGAACCCCATCATAAAAAAACTGATGACAAGAATGATGATCCACATGAACGACACAATCGCTGCTTCGTTGACGAGATCCAATGCATCTTCGGTGGAAAGAGCGCGATTACCGAATTTTCGTATAAACACCCGTCGTGGTGTTGAAATGGTCCGTTTAACCCTCCAGCTCGTTCCCTTACCAAGAAGAATCGCACGAAATAATTTGATGCCACCCGATGTTGACCCTGCAGCACCACCAATGATCATCGCAATGGAGAGAAGAAGTTTTGCTGAATCGGTCCACATGCGGATATCCACTGTTTGAAAACCAGTGCATGTTAACGCAGAGACGAACTGAAAACCAGAGTCACGCAATGCATGCAAAAAATTTGATTTGTACAGAAGATTCGGGTCATTCATATTAATGAGTATCAACGTGATTACTCCAATAAAAATCAAAGCAATCATCGCTTTGAGCTGGGCATCAGAGAAAAACTGTCGCACTCGTCTTTTTAGTAAGTCATAATGGGCAGCAAAGGCGATAGCCCCGATGCACATTAACACAATCAGTGCAAGTTGAACATAGGTTCCAAAACCTGCGATACTATCATCCGTGACAGAAAAACCACCGGTCGCCAGTGCGGTCATCGTATGATTGATGGTCTGCCAAAGGTTCATCCCATTAGGCAAGAACCAGCTGATGAGGAACACGACAACAATTCCAATGATCGTATAGAGAAGGAAAATCCACCAGATGGTTCGCACCGAGGCGACAATGGATGGATGGATTCGTCGTTCTCGTGCTTCACCCCGGTACAGAATATAGGACCCAACACCAGGTTGTGCAAGAATCGAAAGCGTCAACACAATGACCCCAACGCCACCGATCCATTGAGTCCACGTCCGCCAGAATTGCAACGTGTAGGGTAAAAGACTTTCTTTATCAATCATGGTCAGTCCTGTACCCGTCCACCCGGACATAGATTCAAAAAATGCAGAGAGCATGTCCAGGTACGCACTCGTATGTATCTGATATGGTATCAAGAGGAACGGGATCATACTGATGAGAGGAATGACCAACCAGCAGAGCGCAGCAGTCACCATGGCGCTTCTAAAATTTGTTTGGTCAGCGCCTCTGAACACAAAGAAAAGCATGACACCGATTTCTAGGAATATTAATGCGGTGGCAATTAACGGAATAAGGGCATAATATTCCTGAAAATAGAGTGGTATTATGACCGGAAAAAGTGAGATGGCTCCCACAGCGATGAAGACATTACCTAGGTCTTTGAGGACTGTTCTGAGGTCACTCATTCGTTTATCCTTTTCTCCTCTTCATTTTTCTCTAGAGTATATTTGTCGTTCATATAAAAAAATTATTATCTTATCGAACGGTGTTAAACTTTAAGATGACCCCTGTTCCTTTGAGGTGCTCTTGGACTTTATCTGCAAAGGCAATAATTTCTGATGCATCGACGACTCCTTTCCAGTCAAACATAAAATCATGGTTGCCGACTGCTGGTTTAATACCTAGTTCACGGAGCCGGCGTTGAATCTCTGATGCTTTCTCCCCGTCTGCACTGATATATAAATCGATGTAGGTTTCCATAATGCTCACGCTTGAGAAGATAATGGACGATAAAAATATTACGCCTCATCATTAGGGAGTTGTACCCCTGGTTTCTCTCGGAGGTCATTTGGGTATCTCATATAGTTTCTCTTGGAGGAATTCTCAGAATGGTATGTTGCCAACTTTTAAAAATCAGCCATGTATGCTTCTCTCATCGGTTTTTCATTGGGCCTGTAGCCTAGCCTGGATTGGGCGGCAGTCTCCTAAGCTGCAGATCGCGGGTTCAAATCCCGCCAGGTCCGTTATACCAGAATAAAATAAGCATAATTCTTTTTTTTATAATATCTTTTTATAAACCCTTTTCCTATTTTGAATAGACTCTTTAGGTGAGAAATCATGGAAACTAAACATCCTTTGGCCACCATTGTTGTATTATTTCTTTTAATGACATCTTTTGTATGTATCTTTGTAAAATCTGCTCCAGGATTAGATATGCATACCTCCTATATCTATTCTGAAAAGTCGGTGTTCACGAGTGAATTTAACCCATCAGTCAATTACAACACTGGAAGTAATAGGTATTATCTTGATGTGGGTGAGGATGAATTTACCTATAGCTACGTAAGTTTTGTCTCCTTTGATCTTTCAGAACTTCCTGATGATGCCGATATTCAAACCGCTCGCATTAGCTTGTATTTAGCAAATGACCCTGAAAATATACCTGTGAAGATGTATCGGGTGTTAGACACTTGGGATGAAGATACGATTACCTGGGGTACACAACCATCTTTTAAAGATTTTTCAAAAACAAAAGGTCTCATCGACACGGTAACCATCTCTTCAACAGGGAGATCCTATTGGAACGCAACACCTATTGTGAAGGCTTGGTTTAATGGCACCAAATCAAATTATGGGGTTGCTTTTGAATCAACAGGAGAGTATTTTCATCGTTTTTCAAGTGATGACACATCCTATTACAAGCCACTTCTTGCCATTGATTATCTTTCTTCTAGTGGTGGGTCTAATCCACCTGAGGAGCCGCCAGAGGATTCAGAACCCTGTGAAATATCGTACACCATTCGTCCTTCTTCACCACACTCTGGGGATTCCGTCACGCTGACGGCAACAGCGACCGATAATCTTGGTCTCGAATATCTCATTATCAAAGAAGGAAGTATTGAGCTGTGTTCAGAATATGCAAGCACTGATGATACGACAACACTCACCTGTGTCCATAGTGAAACAATGTACGCACCTGGGAAGACCTTTATCATCGAAGCCAATGATAAGGGAGGATCGCCCCCTCAATCGATCACCCTGCCTATTCATGTAGAAGGTAGCAGTTCAGCACCCGAGGTCGTCCTCTCTGTTGAATATAGGGATATGAACACCGTTCCTATATTTTATAGCCTTCTTCCCGGCGATAATCAAATAGTAAATATTACTGCGACCGCATCTGATCCCGATGGAGTGAGTTTTTTAACCATCACCGTGAATGGCATTCTGCACGATTTTTTGATCTCACCACCAGAAACAACTGTGTCAAGAACAGTGAGTTTCATCAATGATGATTCAAGTCTTGATGTGCTACGGTATGGTGCAGCAGCTACTGATATCGAAGGTTTCTATAACTCGACTTCGGAAGAAATAGAAATACGACAACCCTTCCAGTGGTTATGGGGGTTGAATTTTTCCAATTGGGGATGTTCAAATGATCACATCTGGTCTTGGGATATGATGGAAAGCATCTATGGTGATTCAGATATTTATCTAGATAAATCGAAAGGATGGAAGAAAGACTGGGCATGGAGACTTTATGATGCAAAAATACGGACCGGGGGACGAGATGGTCATTGTTTTGGTATGAGCACCCTTGCCCTTGAGCTTGCTCATGCTCCTGCGAGGATTACCCCTCACGAACTACAAAGCAGTGCCACTCATATCGATGATCTCAGGAGAGAAGAATGGAATACCACATGGAGGTATTATTTTGCTCGCCATTCAGGACAATACTCAGCTGAGGTCACATCAAGCAGAGTTGCTCAATATCTCGATTTATATTTCACTGATTGGGTTGCATCTGGCTGGACTGGGATGCATCCCTATTTAGAGGATCTAGTAGATACCATTTCAAATGATTTAGAACACGGCAGATTTGGTATCTTATCCATTAGAGAGGGTGGTAGTGGACATGCGGTGGTCCCTTGGCGAATCGTTCCCGGTGAGACCGATGAGGATATCACAAAAATATATGTCTATGACCCAAATCATGAGTATGTAAGCTCTCATCATGTCCTTGATTACTCATTTTTTAATTGGTACCCTTATATAGAGTGCAACGTGAATACAAAATTTGCTGGTTGGTGGCTGTATCAATGGAATGCTACCTCCATTTGGCAAGATGAAATCTTCTATTTTACGTATGATGACGCAATAGGTGATGTCAGTCAGCTTAACTATATTGATGCCGTAGATATCACTGATCACGATATTCCTTTGGGGATATCGTATTTAGTTGCCATCGGTTCAGGGGAGTCTACCTTTTACGCCGAGGATGTCGAAGGGAGACGAACCGGTTTGGTGAAGGGGGAAATTCTTTCAGAAATACCCAACTCAGTACCCATCATCGATTATCAGAGCGCAGATCCATCAGAGAATCTCATGCTGTATCTACCAGAAGACACAAAACTGACGTTTCATTTTGATACCACACGAGATACCGCAGAATATACCTTTTCACTTAACAATCAACACAGTACGTATTCGTTGATAAATAAAACAATGACAAAAGATGTTGAGGAACAACTCATCGTAACACCTGACAAAGATCCGGGTGACTATCAAGTGCAATTAATAGGCGCTGGTGATGCACAATATTCTATTTTGATAACAAAAGAGTATACCGATTCCAACGACATGTCCATGGCACGAGAGTATAGTCTTGAAAAATCCTCCTCCAACGAAAACGAAGACGTCACTCTGAAAGTGATCAGTGATAAAAAAGGATTGTATGTGAAAAATACAAACGATGAAAACACCTCGTTTACGTTTGAATTTAAAAGTACAGAAGCATTAGATGATATTGATTACATTCCACGATCAATTGGAGATAGGGAAATGACCCAAAATCAGGAAGTAACCATTGGGCCTAGTGATTGGAAAACAACAGAAGAACTATCTGGGGTCGCTCTCATACAACCTGATTCAACGCCTGGATTTGAGATTCTGCTACTCATTTTAGCACTCATAATTATCATTGCAGTGAAAAGGAAAAAATAAAATAAGTCTTTGAGTGAAAAAGAACCAATTTTCAACTAGACGTAAATTATAATAGGTTGTTTTTTTTAAGCGGTCTACTGACCTTTTTTATGCGAGAGAACAATCGTACTTACACCAGGTTCACTCTCTAAAATTTCAAAGGTAACGCAACCTTTAAATTTTTCTTAGGGTTTCAATTCTTATCTTAGCGTGGAGGCTTCGTATGATAAAAAAAGACGCAAAAGCCATTTTGAAAAATATCATGATCGTCGTCGTGATGATAAATGTCGGACTGTTGTCTGGATGTACAAGTCCTACTGATAACACTCAGAGTAATACGACGGTGAGTTACCCGGTGCTCAGCATCACTGACGGATCTATCTTAGAGGCCGCGTATAACGAGTATGTAACATTCAAACAGACCATGTCTTTTAAGGAAGCCCGGATTCAGCTGTTAGATACCCTCAACAATCACACGGAGGGTGTTGATACTGCGGAACTTGGAGTGGACGGGTACACGATTTTTGTGACGTACACTGATGGTGATTTTGCTGCGGTGGACACGTTTGAATATACAGAGGAACCATCCGGCCAAACAGAGTTTAGCGTCCTTGAACCAAATTGGTTGTCTTCTCCGCATTCCTCTCATGAATCAGAGGCAGCACGTTTTGATTCGTATCCACCAGAAATAGGATCGTCGTCTTCAAATGGTTATCCCTGGGTGAACACGCGCAGTGAGTACAATATTATCGTAGTTGGACCCCAAGAAAAAACAACATGTGAGTCAAAGAAAGTGCTCGTTCTGGGCCCGTGCTACTGGGAGTTTCCGAAAGAACCGACAGATGAATGTATCGCGTTGTTTAAGCAATACGGGTGGTCTGAGGAGGATATCATCGTGAAGCTGGTGACGATGTCTCCATATGAGAATAACACCGATTGTCTGAAGCTTGTACCTAATGATTATTTTAATCTAGATGACTATGGTATTATCTTATTTCCGGGCCATGGGACTATTAGTGCAAAGGATAATTTCGAAGAGACAAATGTATACATGCAGTTTTGTTATTTGAATAACGCATCCTTTGTGAATACCCCAATTCTGAACGAATGGAAGACGGAAAAGAAACTCCTGGTGTTCGATCGGTACAGAACCAAGATCGATGGTGTGCCTCAGTTTGTGTACATGACCGGGATTCGCGCTGACCTGCTTCGACAGAAGATAACAGGTACGTTGCCGTCAAGTTACCTGTGTTTTGCGACGTGTTACGGCGAGTATCTCGGCAAGGTGTTCCTGGACAGGGGTGGCAAGGTGTTCTTAAGTTGGAATAAATCGGTTCGCGCGGTTTATGCAGATGCGAACATGAAAAACATGCTACAGGTCATGCTGCAGAACCAATCCTCGGTGTATACCGCCTATGAGGACCCCGCGATTGTAAAGGCGTACAGCAATCTTGACCCCTGGCATCCAATGCGCGGTATGCAGCCCCCAGTGATAGATGGAGATCTTCCTAAACCATCGTTAGTGTATGACGTGCAGTTCCATATCCTGCCTGATCCTCAGAAAGATTCCATCGCACGTTTGTTTTATCTGCCGGCATGGATGAACCTGGATATTACTGGGATCCCCGCGGGCACATCATATCTCCGGGTGAGCGTGTACGATAGCAGAAACATGTCGCTGGTGACAAGCGAGCAATCTGTTGGTGCTGCTCAGAGTACGCTGGAAATGAAGTATGTGGGTAATTCGTGTTTCCCACCGACCGAAGAACTCACCATCGACGTGCAGGCGTTCGACATGAACAGCGACGAACTATCCTCCCGCCAAACCACGAAGACGTTGAATGCTGCTGAGAACACAATCAACATTGTATTAGGAATAAATGCCTGGGCCCTCAGCGGCTCTGCTGAGGATCCCAAAGCACCTATTGATTCGGTGCACGAAGCAGTACGACTCAACGGCGAACCTGTGTTCGAATTCTATGGTTACTATCCCGCGTTTAGAGCAGAACCCGGGGATTCCCTTCGAATATTCTATATGACTGATTTATACTATGGGTACTGTAATCACATGGGGCCAATATGGCTGCATTGTTTGAACAATGGCTATAAAGTTCAAATTACCGAATATCAGGATTTGGGATGTTATGATGGCAATACCACACAAGTTGGAATTATTTTATATGATCAGACATTTATCATTCCGAAGCCACAGATTCTCTAACTTCCACTACTTGTTATTTCAGAATGTTTTTCAGAACGACAAACAGACAAAAAATGACCATTTAATTTGCAGTGTTACTCTAATAAAACTTCTTTAAATCACCAGGTCTGTATTATTCACTGTTCACCAAATATTTATAATGAAATATCTGTTAACAAATTCCACAGAGCGGAGGTAATTATTATGAGAAAGGCACTATCTAAATTTGTTTCGCTATTAATAATAGGAACATTGTTCCTTTTCTTTTCCCCAACAATAAGTGCTATCGTTACTGTTCCGGGGCCACCAATAAATTGCACGAGAACAATTACCTCAAACACCACTGGGTATCACATGAATCTCTCATGGGATCCACCAACCGATGACGGAGGAGCGGATATAACCGGGTATAAAATAGAATATACAAATTCACTCGGGGGCTATACAGGGAATCAAAGTGATATTTGGGGTGTCTTGGTAGCAGATACTGGGAACACTGAAACAAATTATATTCATTCTCATTCGACATCAGAAGCGTACTGTTACCGGGTGTCAGCAATTAATACTGAGGGAGTTGGTCTCCCATCCGTGTACTTTCCTTCTTGCGGACATGCAGATGTCCCTGAATATCCCATCAATATTCAATGTGTGAGAATCTCAGCTACACAGGTCGATATTTCTTGGGATATTGAGGATGATAACGGGTTGCCAGTAATCGGCTATAAAATCGAATATAAAACCTACAGTGATCCCGATGTTAAGGTGTTAATTGAGAACACAAACAGCAAGGCAACGTCGTATTCGCATACGAATGCAACAACTGACTGGACGTATTACCGGGTGTATGCGATAAATGCACTAGGTATAAGCGGATTATCAATTGATTGGTCAATGGCATATAATTGGGATTCAGAGACTTCTACTGTTCCAAGTCCGCCAAGGAATATCAGTGCGGTTGATATCGGTTGTGGTATCAATATCACCTGGGAGCCCCCGTCTGATGAAGGAGGCTCCCCTATTACAGGATACATACTCTATTTTGGACCAAGTGAACAATACGTTTATCATCGCCTTAATATCACTATCAATGCCACACAATATACATTCCGCCATAAAGAAGGTTATTTGCTAAACTGTGGTGACACCTGTTGTTTTCAGGTCTTTGCCATGAATGCATATGGAGAAGGGCAAGGATCATCAATAGCATGCGTACTACTCCAGAATTGTTATGATGATTATGACTGCGATGGTATCATTAATGTTGCTGACAATTGCCCAGAGAATTATAATCCTTTGCAAGAGGATAGAGATAATGATGATATTGGTGATATATGTGATGACTGTCCAGATGATAGTTCAAATATGTGCGACGAAGCATTTTCAAATAATGATACCCCTGGTTTTGAATGTGTTTTCCTGTTCCTAGCTGTTATTTTGGTTCTTTACTTCATAAGAAAAAAATAAAGGTGAATTTTCATAAGAAAAGATGCGATTTTCGTGTATCCGTAGATAGCAACACGCCTTTTTTTTTCATCAATTGTCTTTTAATCAATCGGATGATATTGACTTGCCAGATAATATTTATGGATCAGATGTGCTAGGGTTATTTCCCCGACGATCACCCCATCTGTTACCACGGCTAATCGTCTGATCCGATGGCGCGTCATTTTCAGTAACGCATCAACAATCCGTTCATCAGGTCTACAGGTGATTGGGTCTTTTCTCATGATGTCCTCCGCAACCCCTGTCGTTCCATGATAGCATGTTTTCGATACGCTGAACATGTTATAACAGGTCCGTGGCGGGGCAAGGACCGAGAGAACATCATGATGGGTGATGACTCCGACTAACTCCTTTTTCTCTAGATCATTGACGACCCAGACATGTGATTTTCCATCAAGGATCGAAAGGACATGGAGTATTGACTCATTTTTAGTTATCAGCGGAAGATCCCATATTTTCTTATCCATAAGTTGCTGTACTTTTAATTCATAGAATTCAGCCATGAGTTTTGATTCTTTGTTTTTCATGTCTCTTCCTTTTTTTAATAGTCTTATGATATTCAAATACTTTACTTTACTCTTGCCTCTCCTGCCCTCATGATTGCAAATCGTGCGGTCAATGGTCCCATTATCTCAAAGACAACAGTGGTTGCCGCGATCATCGTGATGATCAATGAGCCCAGCTCAGGGATCCCCAGCTCTGAGAGTTTATGGGATGCAAGCAACGCTAGTCCGATGGCGACCCCTGCTTGCGAGAGGATACCAAGACCGAGGTTGTTCCTGATTACCGGATCTACTTTGGCTGCGACCGCAGCGATATAACTACCGCCAATCAGACCGAACGTTCTGCAGATGATATAGACTCCGCCTAACAGGCCAATGGTGAGTAAAAGGTTGATATGTAAATTGACCCCTGCGACAATAAAAAACAAGATGTAAATCGGTAGACTAATAGATTTAATATGGTCAAAAACAGGTTTATTATCGGCAGGGTACATGTTGATAACTATTATCCCTAAGGCCATGCAGGCAAGGATCAGAGAGACGCCAAGGAACAAGGAGAGACCCGCGGTGACAAAGATAGCGGTGAGCGTAACGACCAGGATTTCTTCTTTTTCAACGAGTCTTCTGAGGAGAAAAGAAAAAACACCACCAATAATGAACCCGATGACTAGCGCACCCCCGATCTCTATTAACGGTGTAACAACGACGTTTGATACGGAAAATACCCCCGATGATAATAATACTCCAACAAGTGCAATAGAAAACGCATAGATCAAGATAGCAAGCGCATCATCAAAACCAACCACCGCTAAGATGGAATCGGTCAGTTTTCCTTTGGCTTTGTATTCTTGTATGACGGCGACGGTCCCTGCAGGTGCACTTGCTGGTGCCATTGCCGCTAAAACAATTGCCTCTGGTAAGTTCCTGGTAAATAAGTAGACGCCGACAAATACGAGGATGAACGCCCCAAATGACTCCCCTAGAATGATTGTTACAATGCCTTTCCCCATTTTTTTCATAAGGGACCGAGTAAGCTCGCCACCGATGATAAATGCGACAAAACCAAGTGCTACGTTGGTGATGGTTTCCACTTCGTTCGGAGTTAATTGTACGATCCCTAATACCTCTGGTCCGAGCAGCACACCGGTGAGGATGTATCCGACGACACCGGTGATTTTCATAAGATGGGTGCCTTTACCGATGAGAAGACCAAGGCCTATGGCAATGCCGGCTAACAGGAGATAATTTATCATGGGAATCATTTTTGAATCAGTCTGGTACTAGTAGGGGGGTAGACGGTTCCTCTTTACCTTTTTTTCTATTTATTTTATTTGCTCATCGCCTGTTTGAACATCGGCACTGCTATTGCGAGTAAAGCGATTCCGAACCCGATAAGGATCAGTACCTCGGTTCCGACTGCAGAAATATCAGCTCCCAGCACCATGACTTTTCGCAGGGCGGTTGTCGCATAGGTCAGTGGCAGGAAATGAGCGAAATCTTGCATGTACCACGGCATTTGTTGAAGCGGGAAGAACACCCCGGAGAGGAACATCATCGGGAACATCAGGGTCATCATCACCATGGTCGCGGTTTCTTCGTTTTGGGTAAAGGACGTGATGAGGATTCCTAAGCCGACGAAACTAAAGACGGTCAGTAGGATGAGGAAAATGACGAGCAGGATGTTTCCTTGGATGACGACGCCGAAGAGGGCCACGGCGAGAAGAAGGATAATGAATCCTTGTATCATGCCTCGGACGGTCTGAGCCATGACCTTCCCAAGGATGATGGACAGACGGTTAATCGGTGCGGCAAGCATCCCATCTAAGGTCCCGATGTCTTTCTCATAGGAGATCGCATGGGGCAGTCCTGTCATCAATGCCATCATGACGACCATCGCGATGATGCCGGGGGCGACGAACTGGAAATAATTTGGTTCGCCTGGGACGATTCCTTGTGATTCGACAGCATAGGGGGTGATCATTGACGTGGCCGTCGTAATAGACACATGAAAGGTGTTATTGAGGTTATAAATAGCGGTTTGTTGGCCCATTGCCTCTATTGTTTTTGTCAGTACTCCTTGGATTGTAAGCGACATCTGTGGGTTGGATTGATCGATGACGATCGTAATCAGCCCTTGTTTCCCTGAGGCTATGTCTGAGGAGAAATTCTCAGGGATGATGATCCCACCGTTGATTTCACTATTTTGAAGCTTTGTTTTTATGTCGTTAAAATCCTGTGCGGTGCTTAGCTTCATCATCCCGGTCTGGTTGTTGATGGTCTCTAGCTGTGTCACAAACGATGTCCCAAGTGATCCGGTGTCGTTGTTGACCAGGGCTATCGGTGTATCGCTAATGGTGCTGCCTGAGGGGAAGATAAAGCCGACCATCACCATCATGAACAATGGCATGAGCACGAGCATGACTAATCGTAATTTGCTTCTGCTGAACTCTAAGAGGTCTTTCCAGCATATCCATGCGCTATGACTTAACGTGTTTCTAACACCCATTGTGTTCACCTATCGTATCCTTCTTGGTCTTCGTCGACCTGGGCCGTGTCTTGGCCCCATGCTGTTTGTCGCATTTTCTGAGATGGTCTCACGGGCCTCGCGCCCGGTCAGATGGAGGAACACGTCTTCTAACGACGGTTCAAGGTTTTTTACCATGCGGATTTTCGCACCGTTTTTTCGTAGGGAATCAACGATGTCGTCAAATGCGTCGTTTCCCGTGGTTCTGACTAAAAGATGTGTGGGGTCTTCCTGGACAAGGGATTTTACCGAGCCCAGTGATTGGACTGATGTTATCATCTTTGGTTCGAGGTTTGATATCTCGATGTGGAAGGTAGACGCCTCTGTTCCTGCTACGAGTTTTTTGAGATTGGCCGGGGTGTCGAGGGCAACGATTTTCCCATGGTCGATGATGGCGATCCGTTTGCAGAGTGCTTCCGCCTCGAACATGATATGGGTTGTGAGTATGATCGTGGTTCCATGTTCTGTGTTGATCCTCTTGGTGAGCTCTCGTATTTCTGCTGTCGATTGTGGGTCAAGTCCCAGTGTTGGTTCATCAAGGAAGAGGATCTCTGGTTGGTTGACGAGCGCGCGGATGACGTTAATGCGTTGTTTCATCCCCGTGGAGAATGTCTTTACCCGTTGGTTTGTCCATTTCTCCATGCGTACGAACCCTAAGAGTTCACGGATCCGTTCATCAAGGACGTCCTTTGGGATGTTGTACAGATTTCCGAATAACTTGAGGTTTTCTCGTGCGGTCAATTCGTCATACATTATCATTTTCTCTGAGACAAGACCGATGTGTCGTCTGGCTTTGCCTGCTTGTCTGACGACATCGTATCCAGCGACGGTTGCGACGCCAGCGGTCGGTCTGGTGAGCGTGCATAACATGCGTATGATGGTTGATTTACCCGCACCGTTCGGTCCGAGTAGTCCGAAGATTTCTCCTTTTTTAACGGTAAATGAGACGTCATCGACCGCAGGGAAGGTTCCAAATAGTTTCTTGAGATGAGAAATTTCGATTGCATCGCCATTGGTTGAAAATGATGCTGTGGTGCCTGGGATGCTGACTCTTCCTTGTATGTTACAGGAAGCGCAGGTCACGGTGAGCTGTTCACCGGGTTTGCCTGAGTATTGTCCGATGGCTCCGCAGCGTGGGCATTTGAATTGGTAGATTTCCTTGGTATCTCTTGTACGGTCTTGTTGCATTTCTATCACTTTTTCTGTATGGTTGATTTCATTTTGTTGATTTGTTGGCTTATCTGTTCAAGATGTTCACTCATTGCTTCTGGGTTGACTAAGGCGATGCGGTATTGTTTTGCGTTTCCGATGACGAGGAGTTTGTCGCCTTTTTTTATTTTAAAATCCTGTCGTAGTTTCGCTGGGAGGACGATCTGTCCGCGTTCTCCTACTGTTGTGCTGCCGTAAAATTTCATTTCTTTCATCATGGTGGTACCCTCGGGCGCCGGGTAAGGTACGACCCGTATATATAACTTTTCATTAAAATCATACAAATCATATTCTTCATATTCTAGGATGTAACGGAGGAACAAGAAATCGCTACATTAAGGAAAACAGGAAGAAATCAATTGCATATCGCTTCTGTTTTCATTTGTTCAGATGGTGCGATTTTTATCTTGGCTTGTATACAGACAATACTCTTAAAAACTGACAAGATATCTTCAAATAATCTTGGGGGTGATCCTGTTTCTGAAAAAAACATCGGAGACCGATTCCATCAACAGACAAAGTATGCTCGGAACCATTTTGGTGACGGACCAGACTGGTCGATACAACCTGACCAGTACAAAACCTATCCTAATGTCCCTTCTGTTGCTCTTCCTAAACCAGATCCACTCTCACAGTGTACTCTTGATGAGGCGATAAAGAAACGACGAAGCATCAGATCTTTTTCGACAAAAGCACTTATCTCTGAGCAACTCTCATACCTGCTGTGGGTCTCCACGGGGATCCAGCGGAAAGAAGAGGGGTTTGCTTTGCGCAGCGCGCCTTCCGCAGGAGCGTTGTACCCTATCGAAACCTATTGTGTGGTTCATCGTGTTGAACGCATCGAACCCGGGGTGTACCATTATGATATCCAGCATCATCGTCTCGATCAACTCAAAAAAGGTGATTATCAGGTAGCGATCGCACAGGCTGCGTTAGATCAAGACATGTGTGCTCATGCTGCTGTCGTGTTTGTGTGGACCGCGATGTTTAATCGTTCGAAATGCAAATATGGACAACGAGCCTATCGATACATTTACCTGGATGCCGGTCATATCGCGGAAAATCTTGCGCTTGGCGCCGTAAGTCTAGGTCTAGGGTCCTGTCAGATCGCAGCGCTGTACGATGACGAGGTCAACGCCCTCATCGATGTTGATGGGGACGAAGAAAGCGTCGTGTACCTGAGCACGGTGGGTGTGCCTCAATTATAAGGTTAAATCTATGCAGACAAACCAGTTTTTTTTAGAGGAATCATCAGGCCTTCATGGTTTGGTTCATCATACTGTTTTAAATAACAAAGGGATATGTTTTTCTCATGAAATCCTGTGATGAATCATTACCCGAGCTTATCGATGTAAACGATAAGGATAATTTGAATACGTTCGTCAGTCTGTATTTTGATGGAAAAGATGAGCGTTTTATTCGGCATCGTGAAAAAGTGATTCAAAGCCTTTTGAAACCTGATGAAGTAAAGAATTTTGTACAGACCATGGAGACGATACAGGCGTATCTAAAGAAACAAAAGAAAGGGAGTCATGCGATTTTTGCCTCTGATAAAAACCATTTCTTCAAGGCTCTCAGCTTTCCTGTTGCCGTGAAAAACTCTTTGAGCGTGGATGTATCTCCCTATGTTCACCAGATCGCTGAGTTGGCTGATGAATGGGGATTCTATACCCTGGTGCTTTTGAATTCGAACCATGCACGAATTTTTTCTTTCTCCTGCGGGGAGCTTTCTGTCGAAAAGAATCTCTCTGCCGATATCATGAATAA
>Ga0307446_1000306_pt1 | contig 16667 bp, 15 predicted proteins | sample SalMarSW160320MG_FD_202141 | JGI IMG/M metagenome (GOLD analysis project Ga0307446, IMG submission 202141) | Salt marsh sediment microbial communities from the Plum Island Ecosystem LTER, Massachusetts, United States - SW1603-20 | ecosystem: Environmental > Aquatic > Marine > Intertidal zone >... | reverse complement strand
GATGCGCGCCGCTCGCGTCCGACCCGGATGCATCGTCCAACCAGCCCGCCGGCCATCGTCGCCGCGACGATGGCCACCAGGAGGGCGGCCAGGGTCCCCAGGGTCGACTCCAGCGGCGTCACTCCGTCTCGGGTGGATGCTCGCTGGGAAGCAATGCTAGCAGAACGCCCGTTCACGACGTGTCCACCTGTCGGCAGCGGACGAAGTGTCGTCTGAGCTCGGTGAGCGTGCGGCGTCAGCGGCGACGAACCGCCTCGCGGTAGCTGCGCAGCGCCAGCCGGCCGGCCGCGGCACGGTCGACGATCGGGGCGAGCAGGACCGGGTCGCGGCTCGGAGATCGTGGGGCCGGTCAGCCACCCGGTCAGGTGAGCCCACGTCCCTTCTCGAGGACGATCTGCAGATCCTGGGTGATCCCTGTCGCGAAGCCCGCCTCGCTGATCGACAGGTAGTAGTCCCACATCCGGATGAAGCGCTCGTCGAAGCCCAGCGCGCGGACCGCGGCCAGCTGGTCCAGGAATCGGGAGCGCCAGACCTGGAGGGTGCGGACGTAGTGTGGTGCGATGTCGTCGACCTGCCTGACCAGCAGCCGGGTCCCGTGGAGTGAGCGTTCGATCTCCGCCAGTGACGGCAGCAGCCCGCCCGGAAAGATGTACGTCTGGATCCAGTTGGCTCCCCGCCGCTGGGGCTCGTATGCGACATCCGGAAAGGCGATCACCTGGAGGCTCATCCGGCCGCCGGGCCGGAGGGCGCGATCGCACGCTTCGAAGAACGCTGTGAAGTACTCCGCGCCGACGGCCTCCAGCATCTCGATCGAGACGATGGCGTCGTAGGTGCCCTCGAGCTCCCGGTAGTCGCGCAGCTCGACGCTGACCCGATCCGCAAGCCCGGCGTCGCGGATCCGTTCGGTCGCCAGCTCGTGCTGGGCGGGCGAGATCGTGATCGTTGTGACGCGGCAGCCAAGCTCGCCCGCGACGTACAGGGCGAAGCCGCCCCAGCCGGAGCCAATCTCAAGGACATGCTCGCCGCCTCGGAGGCCGGCCCGCTGGGCGATCACCGCGTACTTGTTGCGCTGCGCGTCCGCCAGCGGCTGGTCGGGGGTCGCGAAGACCGCGCTGGAGTAGGTCAGCGTCTCGTCCAGGAACAGCCGGTACAGGTCGTTTCCCAGATCGTAGTGCGCCTCGATGTTGCGCCGGCTGCCACGGATCGTGTTGCGGCGTGTCCGGTGGGCGACCGTCTTCCGCAGCCGGGCGGGCACTCGCCACCAGCCACCCGGCAGTGCCAGCGCCTCGCGGTTGAGCGCGGCGACCCGTGCCAGCGCCGGGAGGTCGGGGCTCGACCACAGACCGGCCATGTACGCCTCGCCGGCGCCGGTGTCGCCGCCCATGAGCATCCGCACGGCGGCGGTCGCGTCGTGCACGTGGATCTCGCCGACCAGCGTCGAGGTCCGGTCGCCGTAGGCTCGCCGCGAACCGTCGGGCATCACGACAACCAGGCACCCGACCCGGACCCGGCGCGCCACGGCGAGCATGACCCGCCGCGCGGCCTCCTCGACGACCCCGCCCGTCAGGTGGCCGGCTCCTCGGACATCCAGCCCTTCGCTCATCGCGCGGCTCCCCCGGACGGCACGGCGGCCGCCCCGTGCCGATGGAACGGTGCGCCCTTGAGCCACAGCCGCAGCGCATGCCAGTGGATCAGGCCGATGGTCTTGTGGCTCATCAGTGGTTGCCGCACCAGCAGCCGCAGCAGGGACCGGTCGGACAGGCGACGACGTCGCAGGACGAGGCTCGTGCTCAGCATCGGCCGGCCGTCCTGGCGCAGGTTGATCGCGAGCCGGAGACCGTCGGGCTGATCGCGGACGTGAACGGTATACCGGCCGTCGAGGCTGATGAACGGTGACACGAAGAAGTCCTTGTCCATCGCTGCCATGAATGGCCCGTTCGGCCCGTCGGGCCCGTCCGGTCGTCCGGCTCGGGTGGGCCGAAGGGTGTACAGGTGCCGCCCGCCGAACGTGTTGTGGACCTCGACCACCAGGACCCGCAGCGTGCCTGTCTCGTCGCGACACAGAAAGAAGCTGGCGGGGTTGAAGACGTAGCCGAGCACGCGCAGGTTGGTCACCAGCGTCACCCGCCAGCCCTCCGCGTCTTCGCCCGCCGAGCGCAGGTGCTCACGAATCGCGGCGTCCACGTCCCGGGCCGGCCCGGGGAAGTGGTCGGCATCGCGAAATGTGGCGACCCCGCGCCGATTGCGGCCGAGCAGGCGCACCCGTGCGTCGACCTCGTCGAGCTCCGCGAGGTCGAGCGCCGCGTACCACACGTCGTGCTCAAGCGCGTACGTGAATGGCCGAGCGCGGCGGTGGCTGACCTTACCGACGAGCAGGTGCGATCTCACGCCGCCCGCTCCATCTCAGCCTGGGCGACGAGATCCGCGACCTCGAAGCCGGACCGGCAGCCGTCCTCGTGAAATCCGTAGCCGAGATGCGCCCCAGCGAACCACGTCCGCCGCCGGCCCTGCAGCTCCCGGACGCCGTCCTGCGCGGCAAGGGTGCGGAACGTGTACAGCGGATGGCTCATGGTCTGTTCCCGGATGATCCTGTCAGCCGGAATCCTCTCACCCGGGTTCAGCGAGACCAGGTACTCGACCGGGCTGTCGAGCGACTGCAGCCGGTTCATGTGGTAGGTCATGGTGAGCGCGTCGCCGGGCAGCCGGCAATCCTGTGCGTGGGCGTTCCATGAGGCCCACGCCCGCCGGTTCGCGGGCATGATCGCCGGATCCGTGTGCAGCACGACCTGGTTGCGGGAGTACTCGAACCCGCCCAGGACGCGCCGCTCGCGCTCGTCGGCGTCCTGGAGCAGCCGCAGCGCGTCATCGGCGTGGGTCGCCATCACCACACCGTCGAAGCGATCCGTGGTGCCGTCCGCCGTCCGGACCGTGACACCGCGCGGGTCGCGAGCCACCTCGACCACCGCGCTGCCGGTACGCAGCGCGCTGCGTCGGAGCGACTCGATCAGGCGCGCCACGTAGATCCGAGAGCCGCCACGGATGACCCGCCACTGCGGCGCGTTCCGGTAGCCGATGAGGCCGTGGTTGTCGAGAAAGCGCAGCAGGTAGTCGACGGGAAAGTCGAGCACCCGGTCGGCGGCCGTTGACCATACCGCGGAGGTGATGGGGATCAGGAAGTGCTCGCGAAAGCTGCGTCCGTAGCGATGCTCCTCGAGCCACTCGCCGAGCGTCGCCCGACTGCGCTCCGGCGCATCGATCGTCGCTCGGGCGTGGCGGTAGAAGCGCGCGATGTCGGCCAGCATCCGCCACTGCGACGGCCGGGCGCCCGTAGCCAGATCCGGGAAGAACCCGCGCGCACCGCGCGAGCTGTAGGCGATGCCACAGGCGTCACAGGCAGCGGCGAACGACATGTCGCTCGGCTGCGTATCGACGCCCAGCTCCGCGAGCAGCCCGACCAACCGCGGGTAGGTTCGATCGTTGTAGACGATGAACCCGGTGTCGACCTCGACGGGGCCGCCGGGTCCGTCGACGGTGACGGTGGCCACGTGGCCACCGGGCGTCGGATCCTTCTCGAACAGCGTGACCCGATGGTCGGGGTCGAGGGCGAAGGCGGCGGTCAGGCCGCTGACGCCGGACCCGATGATGGCGATATCCATGGCACCCTTCCTCAGGTATCGGACGCGCGTCGGGCAAGCACGCGCGCGGCGAGCGAACGCTCCATGCCTTCACGTGCGTCGCGCGCGATCCGGGCGAACGAGCCGCCAGCGAAGGGGGCGAGCAGGCGCATCGCGCCGCGGAGGCGGATATCCGCCGTGTAGTCGATCCTGGTCCCCTCAGGCGTCCCCCGGAACCGGATCTCGTCAGTCGCCTCGACACCCGAGCCGATGCCCGCGAGGACGACCCGGCGGCCCGGCTCCCAAGCCGTGACTGCGTACTCCATGGGCACGATCCGGCCACCCACGCGGACGCCCAGCCTGTAGCGCGCGCCGACGCCTACCGGGCCCGAGTCGATCCGCTCGGATGTCACGACGCCCGGGTCCCAGCGCTCGGCGTTGGCGAAGTCGGCAACGAATTCGAACGCCTCGCCGGGCGCCAGCGCCGTCTCGATCCGCTCTTTCAGGACAGTCATGCGTTGCGCTCCTGTACAATCTTTGTATAATGTGGAGGCCGAACGGTATCGCAGCTTCGGCGCCGACGTCAAGTGTCTGTACCAAGTTGGCCCAGCCACGGAGGAACAAACCCGATGCAGCCGACCGACCAGCCCCGCGCCATACCCGGTGCCCGGGCCCGCAGCCTTCGCCGCTGGAACGCGATCCTCGCCGTCCTGCACGCCGCACAGGGGCTGGCGATCCTGGCCCTGGCGGTCGCGCGCGACCCGGTCGTCACGGCGCCGGTGGTCAGCAGCTACCTGACCTTCGACCAGGCGACCAGCACCCTCGTGCCGGCGCAGCGAGCCGTGTTCGACCTGCCGATCGGTCCTGCGGTTGCCGTGTTCTTCTTCCTCAGCGCGATCGCCCATCTGGCGGTCGCCTTCCCGGCGCGCGGCTGGTATGAACGCCGCCTCGCCCGTGGCCAGAACCCTGCCCGCTGGATCGAGTACGCGCTGTCGTCGAGCGTGATGATCGTGGTGATCGCCGAGCTGGCGGGTATCCAGGAGATCGGCACGCTGATCGCGATCTTCGGCGTCAACGCGGCGATGAACCTGTTCGGGTGGAGCATGGAGGCGGCAAATGAGGGGCGGGCGCGCGTCCAGTGGCTGCACTACGTGTTCGGGTGCATCGCCGGAGTCGTCCCGTGGCTGGTCATCGCGATCGCGCTCTGGACGGCTGCGACCGAGCCCGGCGCCGCCGCCATCCCGGGTTTCGTGATCGCGATCTTCGTCTCGCTGTTCGTCAGCTTCAACGTGTTCGCGATCAACATGGTCCTGCAGTACCGCAGGGTTGGGCGATGGGCCGACTACCTCCACGGCGAGCGCGCCTACATGCTGCTCAGCCTGATCGCGAAGTCGCTACTCGCGTGGCAGGTGTTTGCCGGGACGCTTCGCCCGTGACCACCCATCGAGAGCCCGTTGATCCCCGGGCGGCGTTGGATGCCCTCCTCGAGCTGACGGTTGTCGGCTCGTTCAGCCGGATCGGGCCGGCCGTGCGCCGCCGCCTGTTCGGATGGACGCCACCGGCGCCCGGCTCCCTCGCCGGACGAACCGTCCTCGTGACCGGCCCCACGTCCGGGATCGGGCAGGCGGCGGCCCTGGAGCTGGCCGCGCTGGGGGCGCGGGTCGTGCTGCTCGGCCGTAGCGAGGAGCGGCTGATGGCGCTCCGTGCGGAGCTGGTCGAGCACCACGGGCACGACCGGTTCCCCATCGTGCTGGCGGACATGGCGGTGCTCGCCTCGGTCCGCGCAGCCACGGCGCAGGTCGTGGCGACCGAGGACCGCCTCGACGTCCTGATCGACAACGCCGGCTCGATCCACGCCGAGCGGGTCGAGAGCCCCGACGGGATCGAGGCCACCCTGGCCACGATGGTGGTCGGACCGTTTGCCCTGACCGCCGGGCTGCTCCCGCTGCTGCGGCGGACGCCCGGCTCGCGCGTGATCGCGGTCACGTCCGGCGGCATGTACACGCAGTCGCTGCCGCTCGACGATGTCGAGTACCGGGGTGGCGAGTACTCCGGGCTGCGCGCCTACGCGCGGGCGAAGCGGGCGCAGGTGGCGCTGATGCGCGAGTGGGCACGACGGTCGGCAGGCAGGGGAGTGGCGTTTGCCGCGATGCACCCGGGGTGGGCGGACACGCCGGGCCTGGCGACCACGATGCCCGGGTTCCACCGGCTGATGACCCCGCTCCTGCGGACCGCCTCGGAGGGGTCGGAGACCATCGCCTGGCTGGCGACCCGGGCCGATGCCTCGCTCCTCAACGGTGGCCTGTACCTCGACCGGCGGCGCCGTCCGTTCGACCGCGTTCCCGCCACCCGCCTCTCGGCCCGGGACCGGCGCCGGCTCTGGGACCTCGTCGTCGAGCTGGCCGGAACGTAGCCCCGGCGCTCGACGCAGGAACGGCGCTCGACATTGGAGCGCCGCTGCTCAACGGCCGAGCGCGACGCGCCGGGCTCGGCGCGAGCGATGCGTTAGCCGGGTGGTCCCAGGCGGGCAGTCCCGGGTGGCATCAGCTTCGGACGCTCACGAAGTCCGCGACCTCAGCCGCGGCATCGACGACGCGCGGCGGCAACACGACGACGCCCAGCCGTTGGACCGTCTCCGACGTGGCCGCGGCACCGCCCACGGCGATCATGGGCACCGTCTGAGAGCGGAGCGCCTCGATCACCGGAGCGGCGCTCTCCGCCTCCGCAGTCGTCACGGCCCCGATCACGGCCGCTCGTGCACGGGTACGGGTGAGCGCATCGACCCAACCATTGACGGTCACGTCCGGGCCCAGGTACATCACCCCGACCGCGCGCCTGCGCAGGGCCGCTGCGAACGCCAGCGCCCCCAGCTCGTGGCGGGCTCCGGGGCCAAGCCCCACGACGACCAGCGTCGTGCCCGGCATGCGCGCGGCCTGGAAGACGGTGGCCAGCCGGCGTGCCACCGCGGCGCTGGCCGCGTGCTCCGCGGCGACGCTCAGTCGGCCCGCCGCCCACGCGTCGCCGAGCGCCGCTGCGGCGGGCAGCACGAGGTCGTCGACGACGGCCTCGAACGATCCCGACGCGAGGATCTCGTCGAGCGCGGACTCCGTGTCGGCGGGCGAGGGGGTCTCGGCTGCGGCGACGAAGCGGGCGATCAGGCTGGCACGACGGCGTTCCTCGGGTGTTGCCGCCGTTCCGGCGGCCGCGGGCCGGCCGGCGATCTCGTCGACGGCGACCTCCTGGGCGTTGATGGCACGCGCCGCCTCGGACGCCGTCCAACCAGATGCGATCAGGGACCGCATCGCGAGCAGTACGCGGATCGTGGCGTCGTCGTACAGGCGGTAGCCAGCTTCGGTCCGTGACGGCCGGACCACGCCGTACCGCCGCTCCCAGGCTCGGATGAGGGATGCGCCGACGCCCGTTCGGGCTGCGGCTTCCTTGACGGTGTACATGGTATGTACAAGGCTAGCATCTGACGTTCCTGTTCGACAACGGGTCGACGGACCTGTGACGATCGCACGAGCGTGCGCCGCGGGCCGCGCCGGCACCCCGTGGACCGCCGGGCATCACCGGCCGCCGCCGGATGGCACCATGGATCCGATGCCGCCGCCCTTGCCCGTGCCCCGCCGCCGCATGGGCGGCCTGCTCGTCGACCCCGCACCCCTGCGCCACGATCGCGACTTCCGGCTGCTGTGGGCCGGCCAGTCGATCAGCAGCGCGGGCCGGATGATCACGGCGATCGTCCTGCCCTACCAGATCTATGTGCTCACCAGGGACCTGCTCGCGGTCGGCGCGCTGTCACTCGTCCAGCTCGTCCCGATCCTCATCTTCGCCCTGGGCGGGGGCGCCGTCGCCGATGCGGTGGACCGGCGTCGCCTGCTGCTCGTCACGCAGCTGGGGCTGGCCGCATCGAGCCTCGCGCTGGCCCTGCTCGCTCTGATGCCCGCTCCACCGGTGGCGGCGATCTACGCGGTGGCGTTCGTGTCGGCGGGCGTGGGCGCCGTCGATCAGCCGGCTCGTGCGTCCGCGATCCCGCGCCTCGTGCCTGCCCACCGGCTCACGGCGGCGATCGCGCTCAACCAGCTGGTGTTCAACGCCAGCGCCGTGGTCGGGCCTGCCGTCGGTGGCGTGGTCCTCGCGGTGGCCGGGATCACGGCCGCATATCTGATCGACGTGGTCACGTTCGGGGCGGCGATCGTCGCGCTCCTGCTGATCGCTCCGATCCCGCCTGCCCCCGGAGCCATCCGGCCGAGCGTGCGAGCCGTGGTCGAGGGCCTCCGGTTCGCCCGGAGCCGGCGCGAGGTGATGGCGACCTTCGTCGTGGACATCAACGCGATGGTGTTCGGCTCGCCGAGGTCGCTGTTTCCGGCCCTGGCGCTCGACGTGTTCCGGGTGGGACCGGCGGGCGTGGGCCTGATGGGCTCGGCCGCCGGTCTCGGTGCCCTGATCGCCGCCCTGTTCAGCGGGTGGACGGGCACCGTACGGCGCCCGGGCCTGGCGGTGCTCGCCTCGGTCGGGCTGTGGAGTCTCGGGATCATCGGGTTCGGCCTGGCCACGTTCAGCTTCCCGCTGGCGCTGGTGTGCCTCGCGGTGGCCGCGGGCGCGGACGTGATCAGCGCCGTGCTCCGCAGCTCGATCGTGCAGCTGCTGACGCCCGACGACCTGCGCGGCCGGGTGAGCTCGATCCACATCCTGGTCGTGACCGGCGGCCCGCGAATCGGCGATGCGGAGGCGAGCGCGGTGGCGGCCGTGATCGGGCCGGCGGGCTCGGTGGTCTCCGGCGGACTCCTGTCACTGGCCGGTGTCGGCGCCATCGCGCTCATGCTCCCGGAGTTCCGTCGCCTCCGGTTCTCCGCATCGGCGGCGGCGGAGCCGGTGGCGGAACCGGTGACCGTGGCGGAACCGGTGGCCGACGAGGCTGGCGATGGGGTGTCGCCGTGAGCTACCCGGTGATCGCCGTCTCCTCGCCCGTCTCGGCCGACCGGTAGCAGGCGAGCAGCAGCTCGAGCGCGCGCAGCCCGTCCTCGCCCGTGATCGGTGGCGACTCGTCGCGCAGCACGGACCGGACGAACGCGTCGAGGTTCCAGATGGCGTCCGTCCGCGCTGCAGCGAGCAGCTCCGAGCGGGTGGCGTCGGCCAGCTGCAGCTCCTGGTAGGGGTGGTCCACGCGTGCGGCCCCCTTCGACCCCACGACCTCGAACCGGGCATCGAGGAAGAACGGATACCCGTCGGGGTTCGCCCAGCCGGCGGTCAGCGTGGAGATCGCCCCACCCTCCCATTCGATCGTGGCGGTTCCGATGCTGTCCACCGCCAGCTCGGGCCGAACCCCGGCGTGGATTCGGGCGTACACCCGCACCGCTTCGCGTCCGATGAGCCACCGGAGCGCATCGAGCGCGTGGATCCCGATGTCGCCGAAGCCGCCGAAGCCAGCCTCCGTCGGGTTGGTCAGCCAGCCGGCGTCGATGCCCGGGATCGTCAGCGGCACCTTGCCCGTCTTGACCACGTGGACCAGGAGGACCTCGCCCAGCTCGCCGCGATCGATCCGCTCCTTGACCGCGCGGGGACCGAGCTGGCCACGCGGGTTGAACGGGACCATCAGGTGGATCCCCGCCCGATCGGCGAGCTCCACGATCACGCGGCCGTCCTCCATGGACAGCGCGATGGGCTTGTCGAGGAACAGGTGGACGCCGTCGCCTGCCAGGCTCCGGACGACGTCGAGGTGCCGGCGCGGCCGGGTCGCGACGTACGCAGCATCGATGCCGCCGCCGGGCTCCTGGATGAATCGGGTGCCCAGGCGGGCCGCCATGGCCTCCGCCGCAGCGCGGTTGACCCCGTCCGCGGCGATCCATTCGAGGCTGACCTGCGGGTGCGCGGCCAGCATCGGCGCGTAGCGCAGCACGTGCGGGTGGTCGAAGCCGACGATGCCCATCCGGAGCTTTCCGCTCACCGGGTCGGCCCCGCTTCAGATCCGCTCGAGGCCAGAGCCTCGGGCCGCCCACTCCTCGCCGAGCGCTCGGCCGCCTCGATCATCTCCACGGCCGTCACGGCGTCCCCGGTCTCGATCGCGAACGGCGTGCCCGCCTCGATCGCATGCGCGAAATGCTCGAGCTCCCGGCGGAACGCCGTCGCTGTTGCCGACAGCAGCGGTGAGTAGCGCGGGATCTCGAGTGCCGTGCCCGAGACCACGGTCGTGGGGTTCGAGTCCCGGTCGTCCGCCACGAGCTTGCCGCCGGTGCCCACGACCTCGGTGGTCGCGTAGAACGGACCCCAGCCGGGCGGGTGGACCCAGGACACGCTCAGCACCGCATGCCGCGCCGGGCCGAAGTCGAAGACGACGACCGCGGCGTCCGACCCGCCCCCTGCGGCCGCCTCCGGACGCGCATGGAGCAGCTTGGTGAACGCCGTCCTGGGGCGTTCGCCGAGGAACCAATGGAACAGGTCGGCGACGTGGATCCCGACGTCCCACAGCGCGCCGCCGCTGCGATCCTCGAGCCAGGGCCAGGCGCCGGCCGGGGCGCCGTTGAAGGCGTGCTCGGAGCGGAACAGGTACACGGGGTCGCCGATCCGTCCAGCGCTCACTGCCTCGTACATCGCCGTCCAGCGCTCGTCGAAGCGGCGAGTGTGCCCGATCATGAGGCGTCGGTTCGCCCGCACCGCCGCGTCCGCCATCCGGCGTGCGTCCGCGACCGAGCGAGCCATGGGCTTCTCGCACAGCACGTGCTGGCCGGCGTCGAGGGCCAGGATGCTCAGGTCGGCGTGGGTGTCGGTCGGCGTCAGGACCAGCACGGCGTCGATGTCGTCGCGTGCCACCAGGCTCGCGACGGACGGCTCTGCGGCGGCACCCTCGAGCCGCTCAGCGGCCGCGGCCGAGCAGGCCGGGTCGAGGTCGGTGACCGCGGTCACGTGCACGGCCTCGGTATCGAGCAGGGCCGGCAGGTAGCCGCGCTCGAAGATGTTGCCGGCGCCGATGATCCCGACCCGGAGCGTCACGGCGTGGGCCCCCCGACGATGCACGTCACGGTTCAGAGTCTAGCCCTCGCCGGTCGGCGCAGCCTCGCCCCACCCGCTCACAGCCACGCGGAGATCACCGTCAGCACCACCAGCACGGCCAGAACGACGCTCACCACCGTCTGTGCGGATCGCCCGTGAGCAGGCGTCCCAGCAGGCCGCCCGCCGCGGCCCACGGCCATGCCGGATCGAGCGGATGACGACGTCGGCGGTCAGACGAGGTCGAACGCCGCCAGTCCTGCCGTTCGCTCGGCGGCCATGACCTTGTTCGTGCGCACCAGCTCCACGCTGGGAAACGTGAACGGCTCGGTGACCACCGGCAGGTGGCGAAGGCGATGGATGAGCTCCGGGGCCGGCTGATGGACGAGACGCATGAAGTTCACGTACCACATCCGGCTGAGGAGCCGCTCGGGCAGCGCCGCCGGCCCGGGCCGTGCCCATTGCGCTCGCAGCGCGCCCCGCGCGTCGCCGAGCGCCGGATCGACCATCAGGGCGGCGAAGGCCGTACGTCGCGACAGTCCGAACCCGACGATCTGACCGCGGCACCCGCGGAGCACCGGGGCCAACGAGCGAAGGTCAGCCGCAGCGTCCGCGGGATCGAGGCCGGTGGCGTCGGCAAGCGTCACATGGAGGGACTCTGATGGGTAGGCGTACTGGCCCGGGTCGATCGCCAGCAGCGCGCGCGCCTGCCCGGCGAGCGCCAGGGCCGGCCCAGGTGGAAGGCGCAGCAAGGTGGTCAGGATGGATCCCGGCGCGAGCGGGTCGGCCTCACGCGGTCGCGGGTCGGGGCGCAGCAACCTGGCATCCTTCGCCAGCCACAGCATGCGAAGGCCGATCTGCTCCCGCGTGATCGTCAAGCGAGCCCTCCCGTCTCCGTGTGTCGTGCCGGCGGCCGGTGCTCTGGGACCGCGACAGAAATCGCCGCATGTGGTGCGTTCGGGAACCATTCGCGGATCTGGACACTCTGGGCGAACCCACCCGTTCTAGCATGGCTCATCTACGGTTTGCGCCCCGCCGCCCCCGCGCCCGCTTTGGAGGAAGCACATGCGCACTCGACTGGCGGTTGTCGCCGCCCTGCTCCTGCTCGTGGTGACCGTCTCACCCGCCGCAGCCATCACGACCAACGGGGGCAAGACCGGCAACCTGGACGGGGACATGCACCCCCAGGTTGGCCAGCTGCTGTTCTATGTTCCCGACGAGCCCACCAGCGTCTACCCGGATCCGGGTGGCTGGTTCAGCTGCTCGGGGACCCTGGTCAGCCCGACGGTCGTCGTGACCGCCGGCCACTGCACGTTCGCGGTCGGCCACAACGGCCGATCGACGACCACCCCGGCCAACCGTGACACGGCTGCCGGAGGCAACGGCTCCGGCGGCAACGACATGTGGTTCACCACCTACAACGGCGAGAAGACGAAGCAGTGGGACGGGTTCCCCGCCACGTACGACGCGAACGGCGACCTCAACTACAAGACCCAGCAGGCCCGCTACCGGGCGCGCAGCAGCTGGGCCAACGACAGCCCGTACTGGGTTCGTGCCAAGTCCTTCCCGCACCCGCAGTTCGACAACCGGGCGTTCTACCTGCACGACGCCGGCGTGATCGTCCTGGATAGCCCTGTAGGGGGCCTCGACTACGCCAAGATCCCCGGCAAGGACTACCTGGATAGGTACGCCGGCCGCCGCAACGCGCACCGGTTCGAGGTCGTGGGCTACGGGCTCACGAAGGTGCTCCCATTCGCGGACGACGGTGGTGACACCCGGATGTACGCGGACGTGAAGCTTGTCAACCTGGTCGGCAACCCGAAGGACACGTACATCAAGCTGTCGAACAACGCCCACACCGGCGGCACCTGCTACGGCGACTCGGGTGGCCCGACGTTCGAGACGCCGGACTCGTTGCTGCTGGTCGCCGTGACCTCGTTCGGCCTCAGCCCGAACTGCACCGGCATCGGCGGCGCCTACCGGCTCGACCAGCCGGATGACCTCAGGTTCCTGGCCAGCTTCGGTATCACGCCCTAGCACCGTAGCGGCTCCGCTGCACGACTCGAGGCCCCGTCCGATTGGACGGGGCCTCGTCGCTTGTGGGGAGCTGACGGTCAGCCTGCGATCGGCGACGGCTGGACCGTGCCGCCGGATGCCAGGCCCGGGGTCTCCGGCCGAAGGACATGCCACCCCGCGAGGAGCAGGGCCCCGAACCCGAACAGCGTGGCGATCGTGCTCACGAACGGGATGACCCCGGCCAGTGCGAGGACGATCACGCCCACGATCGCGGCCCGGTACGGGCGACCCGGTTCGCGGGCGCCGCGGGTCGTGGCCAGGATCCAGTCACCCACCCAGATCGCCGCCACCAGCCAGGCCAGGAAGGCGACGGCCGGCAGCACGAGCACCAGCAGGGCCAGGCCGGCAGGAGCGCCGACGACGGTCATGATCAGCAGGAGCGCGACCAGCGGCAGCGCCACGGAGCCGACGATGCCGGCGACGAGCACGTGCCCGGGCCGCCCCGAGATGAGCGCTTCGACCTCGCGAACCTGGCGGGCACCGAAGGCGGCGACGGCGAGCGCGGCCAGGAGACCGGCGATCGCGACGCCGACCATGATCACGAGCATCAGCGGGATCATCAGCACCGCAAGCGCGGCGAGATCGGTGTCGAGGGCCCGGACGGACCCCTGGACGATGACGCCCGTCCCCTGGGTCACCGTGCCCCGGAGCGTGCGGACGTCGCCACGGACGATGGTGCTGCCGGTCAGGTCGGCGCTGCCGTCGATCACGACGACGGTGCCGACGTTGGCGTCGGTCACGGTCGCGCTGCCGCCGGCGATGACGATCGTGTCGGCGTCGCCTTCGACGCTCGCGGTGCCGTTGACGACGAGCACGGTGTCGACGCGCTGACCCGACGGGACGTCGACCACTCCGTTGACGGCGGCGATCAACTGGCCGCCCGAGGTGGTCGGCCCGGCCGCGAACGCGGTCGGGACCATGAGGATGAGAAGGACCGCGACCGAGATCGCGATCGTGAGCAGGCGCCGCATCGGCACACCCCTTTCGATCGGGCCGGGCTGCCGGTGGCTCGAGGTCGCATCTGGGCTCGACCCCGGCCGGCGATCCGGCCCGGATTGACGCTGTTTCGTGTCACCTCCGACCCTAGGCTCCGAGAGTCACGCTGCCCAGCCGGCCAGCCGGCGTCTTCGGGGTGGGGATAGCCCCAGTGCGATCCTGCCCTCGCCGCGGATCACGGTCGAATGCGTCCGCAAGGGACGCTCCGTCCGTGGATGGGATTCGGCAGCGACGCTAGGCGAGGATCGCCCCTCGCGTCGGCAGGATCTCGTCGATCTGATCCAGCACCTCCAGGAAGCTACGGAGGGGGAGCGGGACAGGCCCGGAAGACGGCCGGCGGACCGCCACGATCCGGCGGCGCGTCGGGGACACGCCGACCAGCGGCACGGCCCGCAGCTCGCCCCGTGCGACGTCGCCGGCGATCGCGGTCAGGGGCAGGAGCGCGACGCCCAGCCCGTTGCGGACCATGTGCTTGGCGGCCTCGATGTTGTCGAGCTCGATGATGCCCCGCGGCGCGACGCCGGCCGTCCGGAAGATGGCGTTGGTGAGCTCGTAGTAGCTCGATGTCCGGTCGAACAGGATCAGGGTCGCATCGGCGAGGCGCTCGACGCCGACCGGACCCAGCCGCGCGAACTCGTGCCGGGTCGGGACCACCAGGATCAGCTCATCCTCATACAGGGTTCTCACCGTCACCCCCGGGTGATGGAGCTCCCGGATGAGCCCGATGTCGAGCTCGCCACGATCGACATGCTCCACGATCTCCTCGGAGTGGCCCGTGCGGACGATCAGCCGAATGTCAGGGAACCGCCGGACGAAGCGGGTCAGCAGTCCGGGCAGCACGTAGGCACCGACCGCGGGAGCCGTCCCGATGGTGAGCTGGCCTGTAGCGCCCCGCGCGTGCTCGCCGACCAGGTCCCGGCCGGCGGCCAGGGCGTCGACGGCTCGCTCCGCGTGCGGCAGGAACGCGCGGCCGGCGTCCGTGAGACGCATCCCTCGATGCGATCGCTCGAACAACGACGCCCCGAGCTCTTCCTCGAGCTGCCTGATCCGCGCAGTCAGCGCAGGCTGGGTGACGTGGAGTGCGTCGGCAGCGCGGGTCAGGTGTCGCTGACGTGCGACCTCCAGGAAGCCTTCGACCTGGGCGATGAGCACCCGTCCCTCTCCTGCTCCATAACCATCAGCGAGACTGATGCAGCGATCATATCAAGTGATTTGACTGATGGTCATGCCTGTCGCAGGATCGGCTGCACCCCAAGGAGGTCCTTCATGTACAAGCTTCCCGAACCCACTCGCCCCAGCCCCGACCTGCTCTCGGAGGGCGTCCAGATACCCGGCTGGACGGTCGTGACCTGGACGGCCGTCGGGCCGCGGCTTGCCTGGCCGCCAGAGTCGCATTCGCGCGCCGAAACCGCGGAGTGCACCTGCCCCAAGGACTGCGTTCGCGACCACGAGAACGACTGACCGCCAGTCCCGGCGCACGCCCGGACCGGCGCGGGTGAGGGCCGCGCTCGCCTGCCGTCCCGAGGGCCTGCCGTCCCTGCGGACCCCGCCGACCATGCCGTGGAGAGCCCCATGCTCCGAACCCTTGACGTCCGCGATCACCTCCTGCGTACCCACGACGACGTCCTGACGCCGGCCGTGCTCGACGCCCTGGAGGCGATGGCGCCGCTGGACCTGGAGCGTCGCGAGCTGATGGCCGCGCGCATCCGCCGGCGTCGCGAGCGAGCGCGCGATGGGCAGCCGATCGGGTTCCTCGATCCGGACGCCACGATCCCCGGAACGGGCTTGCTGGTCGGCGACGCCCGGTCCGGGCACTTCTCGGGCAGCGACATCCCGGCGGACCTGCAGCGGCAGTGGATCCAGGGCACTGGACCTGCGACCAGGCCCCGAGCCTCGCTCGAGGCGGGTCTCCGGAACGTGGCCTACGCGCTGCTGTCGGGGGCCGACGGCTGGATGTTCGACGGCGAGGATGCACTCGGCCAGACCGAGTCGATGGCGCTCGACAACCAGCGAAACCTCCGGCTGGCGCTCGCCGGTGATGCCACGTTCCTGGGCGTCGCCGAGCAGGTTGCCGGCGAGATGAACGGCTGGGCGCAAGGCTTCTTCGGCCGGCCGATCATCGGCGACTGGCGCCAGCAGCTCGCGTTCACCACCCGGATCTTCCGCGCCCGCGGGCTGCACCTCGATGATCGTCACGTCCGCCGGGTCGACGGCACCGGGTTCTCGGCGTCGATCGTCGACCTCGTGCTGTACGTGGTGGGCAACGAGGCCATCCTCCGCGCGGAAGGACGGTCCATCGTGCTCTACCTGCCCAAGATCCAGACGGCCGAGGAGGCGGCGCTGTGGGCTCGAATGCTGGACGCGCTGGAGGCGCACCTCGGGCTGGCCGCCGGGACGATCAAGGCCTACGTCCTGGTGGAGCAGCTCGAGGCCGCGTTCCAGCTGATGGAGATTCGGGCGGCGCTGGGCACGCACTTCGTGGGCTTCAACACCGGGCGCTGGGACTACATCAACAGCGTTGCCGACGCGCGCAGCTGGGATCCGTCGTTCACCAATCCCAACATCGACGCGATCGGCATGACCTATGCCTACATGCGCGCCTACGAGGACCGTGTCAGGCGGGCCGTGAACACGCCGGATCGCGATGGCCGGTTCGCTCTTTGGCAGGGCGGCATGGAAGCGCAGATCCCGGTCGGATCCAAGGACGGCGTCGCCACCGCGATGCGCAAGGCCGTGGCCGGCGCTGAGCGCGAGCAGCGTGAAGGCGCCAGCGGCAAGTGGGTGGCCCACTGGAAGATGGTCCACATCATCCGTCCGGTCTGGGAAGGGGCGGGGGAGGACAACCAGCTCGGACGGGCGTTCCCGCCACTCACCTACGCGGCTCACGACGCGGCGGCACTGACGGGCCTCGAGCCGGCGCCGCGGACCGTGCGCGGCGCGCGCGACCTGCTGAGCGTCGCGCTCCAGTACGGGAATGCGTTCCTGCGCGGCTAT
>Ga0307446_1000304_pt1 | contig 16749 bp, 19 predicted proteins | sample SalMarSW160320MG_FD_202141 | JGI IMG/M metagenome (GOLD analysis project Ga0307446, IMG submission 202141) | Salt marsh sediment microbial communities from the Plum Island Ecosystem LTER, Massachusetts, United States - SW1603-20 | ecosystem: Environmental > Aquatic > Marine > Intertidal zone >... | reverse complement strand
TGTAGTTTCTGGGTAAGTCTTTCTTGTGAATCGGTAAGAAAACATGTGCTTAGTTTAGTATGGATCTGCACGCCTCGTTCTGCGCTGAAGTTTGCAGTTAGAATACAGAAACACATTTCTATGAATAATTCATCTGCAGAGTTTTTGTTTATCGTTTTGAATTCCTTGATTCGTTTCTCTACTTTGGTACGTACGTCGCTGTTTTTGAGTAGTTGAATTTTCTGAAACAGTTGGTTCATTGTCTCTCCACTTCAAATGAAATAAGAAAAATATCGTGGAAGATGTAAGACAAACGGAGGTATTAGGTTGGTGAGGAGAGGAGGAAAGGATGGGATGAAAAAATATATTCCCCCGTTTGTTTTTTACATCTCCACGCGGTGTTAATGTAAGTATAAAGATTCTTTCTTATTTATCTCCAATATACCCCTATTAACAATTGTTAATGCACCTACTCTATTTAAACCTTTCCCATATGTGTCCGTTGATACATAACCTCCCTACCATATCTCTCTCTCTGACATTTTTTTAAAAAATACAAACACTAATTATAAGTATAAAATAACAATTGTACCCTTTGATGAAACGCACTCCTTGTGAATATGTGATGTGGAACGGCCTTCCTGTTATCAGAAAAGAAATCGCAGAACGCATGATTACCAACTTCGGGTTAAACCAAAAAGAAGCAGCAGAGAAACTTGGAATAACACCCGCAGCAGTCTGCCAATACCTCTCACATAAACGAGGAAACATCACCATAGATGACCAAGAACTCATCAAAGAAATCAATCTCTCTGCAGAACGAATCCTAAACAACACCGATGCAACTCTCGTCGAAGAAACCTGCCGCATCTGTAAAATATTCATGGCAAAAGGAATTTTTCAATCAGCGTGCAACTCCTGCCCACCTGATAAATAAGTAATTATGGAGAAAAAAACAAGGTAAACAACGAAACCATAACAGGGATTGTAACCAAGGAACACACAAAACTCCCGAGAAGAAATTGATTGACAATAGACTCATTCCCACCAACACGCTTGGTAAAAATCGAAATGGCAGTAACCGGTGGCACCGCACTTTGCAATACCAGAAGCAACGCTATCTGATACGACGGCCTGATTATCAACAACACCGCGAAAAATATCAAAGGGAACACAACATTTTTGATGATAACAAACTTCGCTACTTCCATGCTGTAGATCTTCCCTTTTCGCTCAAAATCAAGAGAAAGACTTCCACCGATCACCAACATAAGCAAAGGAACCGTCATCGCACCAAGCATCGTAAAAATCGTCAGAACAACACTAGGCACATACGTCTGTATCCCAGCTAATCGAATGAAAAGAGCGATGATCGTTGCGATGAAAACAAGATTAAAGATACGTCTCCAATTGATGTTCTTCTCCTTTTTACCAAAGAAAAAAGGATAAATATTGAAAAGAAACGCAGGATAAAAAAGCATAAACAAAAACAAGGAAACAAGATATGGTGAAGAACCACCAAACATACCGGTCAGAATCGCAAGCGGGAAAAACAAACCGTTATGTAAGAACAGGCTCATGGCAAACTCTCGCCGGGTCATCTTTTTTGAAATGAACATAAAAACTCCGGTCAATACCGCAGCAACACCGGTAAACGCAATCCACCAGAGGGGAAGCACCCACCAGTCAGGTATCTCTTGTGGAGAAAAATTCGACACGATGTTCACGAACACAAGGCAGGGTAACGCAAGGTCTAACGCGAGGTTCGAAAGGGCCCCAAGTGCATTTTCCGCAACCAGCTTTCGACGGACAATCAAAAAACCAAACACACCAATGCCCAGAAGAATAATCACTGATTGAAACGTGGCCATATAGAGATCCATAGGAAATTCGAAACCAAGAAAACAACCAAGACTTAAAGAGATTACTATACCATAACCCCTAAAAGCCTGGTTTTGGGAAAGCTATATTTATAAACAAGGAACCTTATCTCATAGCAGGTAGGAACGCCGGGGGTTAAAAGACGATGAAATCAACGTCGATATTTGAGCTGATGACCATGGATCATACAAGGCTCCTAAAACTATTACGTGATGTAGAAAAAAGCATTGGCATGGAGCTTGTGTCTGTAATGAAGGTGTTTGATACCTTCGAATGGGAGCTGGAAAAACATATTTTTATTGAAGAAAAAGCTATTTTTACCTCATATAATCCAACAAACATCCTTGAAGGATATAAGATGGTCCCAGAACTGATCAAACAACATAACGATATTCTAAATAGGATACGGGTCATGCGAAAAGACCTGCTATGGAACAAACCTGTGAAGTATAATGAATTCAAAGAATTTCTTGTAACGCATAAAACATTTGAGGAAGAATCATTGTATCCGAAACTCGATCAAGAATTAACGATACCGCAAAAAGAAGAAATCATTAAAAAAATTCGTGAAATTGTCTCGTAATACCTGTTTTAACTAAAGGTAAATAGTTCGAATCGCTCAGATTTTGCCTTACAAATAGGGCAGATCGGTGGGGGTGTTTCTCTTGCGCAGAGATATCCACACACGGTACATCTCCATACTGTAATGATCTGTGCTTTTTTCCCTGATTTGTTACCAATGGTTGTTTCAGCTTTTGTAGCGGGTTTTGCTACTGCAGCGGTAAGAGCAGCATCCATAATCTCATGCGGCCTGCGTTCTGGGATCTGTCCCATCTGAGATGGATTCTGTTGTATCTTTTCATTGACAAACAATCCACAGTAACACATACCAAACTCATCTACATCAGCATCACGGTACTCGCAGGGGCAGATGATATCAACATCGTATTTTTTAATGCCACTGGCAACACGACAGGGGCACGACCCGTATCCATATCGTCCGGTGTTGGTCGCCAGACCATCGATAAGGTCGTTGAAGAGCTGCTTGTCAGGACAGAGGTAATACCCGTTTTCTTTCGCGTTTCTTGTCATTGAATCGATAATCGCTTGTTTTGTCATCATTTACCAAGTTTCTCCTTAATTTCCTTATCATTAAAGCCGAGAATAACATGTTTTCCGTTATCGATGACGATCGTTGGATACGTCCGATAGGGATTATATTTTTTTACTTCTTCGTTTGCCTGGACGATATCGTCTCCTGTGAGTTTATCGACATCGACGTATTCATATTCGATATCAAGATCTTTGAGGAGTTCTTTTGTTTTTTTGCACCACCCACAGGTACTGAGGGTAAAGATTTTCACTTGATGTGTTTTTTTCTTCCCAGGAACAACTTCGCGTTTCATTGCGTTTATATTCTGTTGGCCTCTAAAAGCTTTATGCTTGTTTGAAAAACTAGTTTTAAATATCAAAAACCTATGTGATACATGAGGTTGTTGAATGACTGTTGACTATTATCAATGTCCGACCTGTAAGAAAAAGACGATAGTAACGGATAAGAAAGAAAAACCTGTCTGCTGTGGAAAACCGATGAAGAAAATATCGGTTGATATCTGCCTTCAACCTGATGACGCTGAACATTCTCGACCGATGCGTAATGATGAACCATGTGATGATTTCCGCGGTGGAAGCTAAAAAGGGGAGGTGAAACGCTATGGTAAAATGTGATGTGTGCAATTGTGAATTTGAAGAAGAGAAAATAAAACATATTACTGTCAAGGGAAAACCAAAGAAAATCTGTCAAGAATGTGTTGCAGCAATCAAAGGATTTTCGTAATCACCTGTTTTTGTTTAAATGGATGTAGACCATTCTGTTTCGTGGGCCGTCTCCTTCATAGAAGAAGATATGTTGCCAGGTCCCTAGTATCAATTTTCCTTTATTGATCGGCACCGTTACCGATGAACCAAGCATGCTTGCTTTGATGTGCGCGTCACTGTTTCCCTCAGTATGGTTGTAATCGCTTCTTGTTGGTATCAGGTGTTGTAACGTTTCGATGATGTCCTGTTGAACGTTGGGGTCTGCTCCTTCGTTGATGGTTATCCCAGCGGTCGTATGGGGGACGTACGCGATGATATATCCTTCATTGATTTTTTCTTCTTTGACAAGCTTTTTGACGTCATCGGTGATATCGATCATCTGATTTCGTTGGTGAGATGAGATATGAAGTTCTTTCATCACAGAAATCATCAATGTTTTTCTATTTAAATCGTGATGGTGAGAAAACATTTTTGTACCATAGCAAGCTACTCCTGCCCCAGAAACCCATGAAACTAACCCCGAGTGCGATTCTCTTTGACATGGATGGCGTACTAGTCGATTCACTTGATTCTTGGTGGAAAGCACTGAATTTTGCGTTACAGAAATTCAAACACAAAGAAATTACACGAGATGAGTTTATCAAGACGTATTGGGGTCATGACCTCAGGGAGAACCTCAAACGCTTGCAACTCAATCCTGAGGTTGCTCGATTCTGCAATGTCACCTATGGGAATCACATTGATTATATCCATATTTATCCTGATACAACAAGCACATTACAGCAGCTTGCCTCCTACAAGAAAGCGGTCATCACCAATACCCCTGCTGATTGCGCAAGACAGATTCTTAAGAAGTTTGAAATCCAAGAGTATTTCGATGAGGTTATCACCAGTGATGATGTTGTGAGAGCAAAACCTGATCCTGAGATCGTTTTCAAGGCATGCGAACGACTCGGTGTTGACCCAGCAACAGTTATTTTAATAGGAGACACACAAAGTGACGTACTCGCGGGACGAGCAGCAGGATGCAAGGTCGTTGGTCTGAACATCCCTGCAGACATCACCATTCAGAGCATAGTAGATTTGGTGGATCTTTTACAATAAAAGAGATTCTTTTTTGTTTTTCGTATTAATAGCAATAATTAAAAATAACATACGAGATTCACTTAGAGTTGGTACTATGATGGAGGAAGAAATTAAGATTGTAGAATATAAGGAAGTTGACATTTCAAATGCCATACTGATAGAAGCGTTCCCTACCGTTGGGCTTGTCAGTTCTATTGCAGGGCATTTCCTCATTGATCAATTAAAACTTGAAGAAATTGGAACCATCAGTTCCCGCTATTTCCTGCCTGCAGCAGTCATCCATAATAGTGTACCGTCTCCACCCGTGAGGATTTACGCTGGAAAGAAGGTCTGTGGAGAGACCGGTTCCTGTGATCAAATCGTTGTCATCATCTCTGAGTTCATGCCGTCTGTCGATATTATTAAACCATTAGCGGAGGTTATTCTTAACTGGGCAGTTAAAAAGAAATGTGACTTTATTGTCACCTTGGAAGGAACCCATGGTTTGGATCCTAAAAAACCAATTACCCATGGGGTCGCAAGTACGCAAAAAATGAAAGACATCCTCAAGAAACACGGCATCGAAGAAACACAGGAAGGAATGATTACTGGCATCACCGGGGTGTTGCTCTATGAAGGAGTAAGGTTGAAACGTGATGTACTCTGCCTTCTTGCTGAAGCACATACCTCCTATCCGGACTCTCGGGGCGCAGCGTTGCTTGTAGAAGCACTTGATAAAATGCTACCTGAAATCAAGATTGACACCAAGCCGCTGTATAAAGAAGCAGATGATATTGAACAGAAGATACGAGCATATATTAAACAAGCGCAGCCATCCGCGCCGTCGACCGGGCAACTCCCACCACAGATGTACGGGTAAAATCGTTACGATTTGTTCTGATAACGATTTAAAAAAACAAATTTCTCAAACGGGAACCGTTCGGGACGTTCTTTTTCTGATGAAATTTGTTTTTCAGAAAGGACTGGATTTAGGGTTTTTGCATGTTTCCCGACGATAACTAACGTGATGACTTCGATATCATCAGGGATGCCAAGGACGTCTCGTGTTTTTTGTGGGCTGTATCCTGCGATCGGGTGTGCCACCAAGCCAAGTTCTGTTGCCCGGAGAATGAGAAACGCGGTCGCCATCCCTGTGTCAAAGTGAAAATAGTCACGGTCATCGATGATGCAATCATAGTCTTTTCTACTTAGAACCGCGATGATCATCGAAGCACTCTTCGCCCATGCGTTCCCTTTTGAAAGCACCTCATACATTTTTACAAGCATCTCTTGTTCATAGACGAATACGAATCTCCAGGATTGATTATTGTTACATGAGGCAGACAGCTGAGCACATCCTGCAAGATCTGTTATCAAATCCTTGGTAATTTCAACCAGGTCAAGGGATCGATACGCACGCCTTTTTTGGATTGCTTCTTTTACATCCATGGTTCTCTACCTTTGTATCAATGTCTTTTATGGGAAATAATAGTACTACAAGTGCATTAATATTTTCTTTTGATGATTGCAAAGTGAAAGAAAACTATAAGATGGTGTGAGACTATTTCCTCTCTCATGGCAATTGGATTTGCGTTGTTAAGTATAAGCCCTCTTCATGAAAAAACTGTGTATGAGAAACTGACCCAAATATCAGAAATCGTTGAGGTCCATCCATTGTTTGGGGAATTCGATATTCTCGTAAAAATTGAAGCATCTGATATCGATTCTATCGGCGGTATTGTGATTAAAAAAATCCGGGCGATCCAAGGTGTGATGGATTCGAAAACTTTGATTGGGACACAGAGTTTATCTGGATAAAACAAAAACATTTCTTCATTTTTAAATTTTTAAAAAAACAATTATCAATGTCTATATTCATAACTGTAAATTAGAATACGTTTCTCTTTTTTTTAGATATTTATAGAGATACCTTTATGTATTAGAATCGTACATGTCTCCACAAGGGAAATTTCCATGAAAAGATACTACCTCTGCATAATTGTACTCATGATGCTTCTTACTTCATCTCTTGTAGGAACTCGTCCTCTCGCACAAAACCAGAAAGACGATACCTTCGGACCACTAACAAAAAACACGGTCTACGTCGATGACGACAACATCCAAGGACCATGGAATGGTTCCTATGAGTACCCCTATCAACATATCAACGATGGTATCCTTCACGCAACAGACGGAGATACGGTCTATGTGTTCAACGGACTCTATAACGAAACAATCCTAATTAATAAATCAATTTATTTCCGAGGACAACAACAGGAGAACACTATCATCGACGGACAAAATAATGGCTCGGTCATATCCGTTGCCAGCGACAATGTCTACATCAGAAGATTCACGATACGAAACTCAGGAGGATACGAAGGAAACGCAGGAATAGCTGTTTTTACAAATACCACTACCATCACTGAATGTACCATCTACCGGACACGCACCGGCATCTTGGTGAAAAACCAAAGCGAAATCATCATCACCTCAAGTCAATTCCACACTAATGGCTATGGTATTCTGTTCTCATCATCTGCATTCGTCACTATCGATCATTGCACGTTCTACCACAATGGCATTGGTGCCTATCTCTATGAAACGTATTGCATTACCATTACAAACTCCTATACAGACACGAACGGAATAGGGTTCCTCTGCGAACGATCCTCAAACATCCATATATCAGAATCAGCTGCCCGCGACAACGATGATAATGAAGGCGGGATGTTCTTCGTCGATTGTTCTTATGTAAACATCATCAATTGCTATCTTGTCGATAATGGTGTTGGTGTTAACCTCGTGAATTCATCAGCTTGTTACATTGACCAGTGCAATTTTTCCTTCAACACTCATTTCGCCTGCAAACTGAAAGAAGCGGTATCCGGTATTATTATCACGAACTGCATTTTTACGCAGAATCTCCGCTACGGCATCTATGCGGAGAACAGTGCGTTCACTGTCTCCTGGAGCAACTTGTACAAAAACGAAAACTACGGGCTGTACGCAAAATCATCAGCTATTAATGCCAGCTATAACTGGTGGGGTTCGAAGAACGGGCCAGCACACACCGGTCTTACCAAAGCAGATCGTGGCACTTGGAGCCCACGGGAGATTACCTATATATCATGGTTAACGTTTCCGATGCCAGATATCGGACCAAACTGGGATCTTAACAAAACATTCCAGAAGCCAGACTACTCCAATCCTTGGCCTGAGCATATCACCTTTCCTGATCTTGACACCGACGGTGACGGGGCCCCAGACTGGTGGGAAGTAAAATGGGGGTACAACCCGACGGTGTGGGAGGATCATCAGCATCTTGACCCAGACAATGATTCATTAAATAACATCGAAGAATGCTACATGGACTACTATGGTTCTAATCCCTTTATCAAAGATGTGTTTCTTGAGTTTGATTGGACAAAAACCCTGCAGGAGAACGCCACCAACAAGCCACCTGTAAAAGAGGTGACACAAATGATTGATGCATTCGCTCGACATAACATCACTCTTCATGTTGACAGTGGCGAACTGGGTGGCGGCGAAGAACTCCCGTCCCAAGCCTATGTCTCCTATGCAGAGATCATCAGCCTGTATTGGGATTATTTCCTTCATAATGATTTGAACAACCCTCGGCAAAGCATCTTTCATTATGGCATTATCTGCGATTACTCAGAAGGACCTGGATTCTCAGTGTTCGGCTGGGATCACCTGAACGCATTTATCGTTGGGGCGCAATTCTTAGCAGAAGTATATCCCTTCTATACCCGAGGGTGGCTTTCGATGTCAGCTTCCATGCATGAGACAGGGCATACCTTTGGTCTTGTGGTAACGAAATATAAAGGCATTGATAACCGCAACACAATCAACCCCCTCTACAAGGAATTCTGGATATACCTTCCCTATAAGAGCATACTGAGCTATCTATACACCTATTCACTCATGGATTTTTCCGACGGGTCTCATGGAGAACAAGATTATAACGACTGGGGGAACCTCGATTTCTCGTTTTTCAAAAATACGAATTTCAGTTCTTTTTTCTGATTAATCTTCCTTCCACTTGGTCAATATAACCCCTGCGATAAAGAAAATTGCAGCAAAGATAAGAACGATACCACCGTTGATGAGCGCTTCTGTTTGATTCATGTAAATCATTGCGTTCCGTAACCCCTCATTGACATAAAACAGAGGGAGTGCATGGGCTATTACCTGGATAAACGAAGGCATCGCATCAACAGCAAAAAAAGTACCTGCCAGGAACATCATCGGGAAGCTGATAGCCCCCGCAGCCATATCCGCTGTTTCTTCTTCTTTTACAAATCGACCGATGATCATCCCAATACCTGAGAACAGAAAACTCGTGGCAATGATGATGACTATCGTAAGCAGATTGATATTTACCTTAATCCCAAACGCAAGGATGCCAACACCGATTGCAACCGACGTTGAAATAAAAGCCAGAAAAAGCATGAATAACATTTTTGCAAGGATCCATTCTGACCGGGTAATTGGCGTGGTAAGCAGTTTTCGAAGAATACCATCTTTTCGGTATTTTGTGTTCCGTTCGATACTACCATAGATGCTCTGCTGCATAATGGTAAACCCGATCATCCCGGGGATGAAAAAATCAATGAAACCAAAATTTTCTGTAACCGTGCTCTCCTCTTGGATCCCAACAACAGATCTCCCCTGTGAGAGCTGCATGTTAAGTCCTTCAAGCACGCTTGAAATAACGCTTCGTAAAACCTGATTGGTCTGCTGTTCGGTCGGATCAAAATAATAAGTGATGTTCACCTTGATTGTCGGATCAACAAACGAACGAGTGATATCATTTTTATAACCCTGCGGAATGACAATCAGATTTTTAATGTTGTTGTCTTTGATATAATTAGTAATCGTCTCATTCGTCGTAACGTTTTTAATGCTAAGGACACCGGTTTTATTCAGGACATCAACGAGACCCTGTGACATATCCGTATGATCAAGGTCTTGAACATACAACGTGTATTTGCTATCGCTCATACCTGAGAAAATCGCACCGAAAAGAAGGATTAGCATAATAGGAAAAAGCAAGGACCAAAACACGGTTCCTCTGCTGCGAGACCAGCTCCGGATGCTATAGATGAAATCCAGCCACACTATTTTCAAATTCATTTTTCAACATCCTCCGTGAGTCGTGCCCCCGTCAACCGGAGGAACACTTCCTCAAGGTTGGATCCTCGGATATCGACACCATCGTACTCAATGCACTCATGACGAAGCTCTGAGAGGACCTCAAGGACTTTTTCCTTATGATCGATTTTTACCGTAATGTCTCCGTTTCCACTTGAGTGAACCTCAAATCCTTTCTCTTCTAAGTGTCGTTGTGCATCATGTGATTGGCAGTTTTTTATCGACAAGGTTGTTTTTTCGCCGTACCGGGTGAGCAGATCTTGCAGTGATCCTTCTGCGATGATTTCCCCTTTATGGATGATCGCGATATGATCTGCTAAATGTTCAGCTTCTTCCATGTAATGCGTCGTAAGGAAAACGGTTTTCCCCTTATTCCGCAGGTTAGCAATCACCTGCCAGACCTCCCGACGAGCTTTCGGGTCTAACCCTGTTGTTGGTTCATCAAGGAAGACGATTTCAGGATCATTCACAAGAGAGAGAGCTACACCTACCCGTTGTTTCAGTCCACCAGACAGGTTTCGATACAGTTTTTTTTCATGGGACCGTAGATCCATTGCATCGATGATTTCATTGATGTCCGCCCGTTTTTTATACAGTTTTGAAAAATACGTCAGCGTCTCACGAACAGTAAATCGTTCAAAGGAATGAAATTCCTGTGGCAATATGCTAATACGTTCTTTGATAAGGTTGAATCCCGTTTTTATATCCGTGCCAAGAAGTTTAATATTACCTGCTGTTGGTGTGCGTATTGATTCTATCATTTCGACCGTGGTTGTTTTCCCTGCCCCGTTTGGCCCTAGGAATGCGAAGATTTCTCCCTTCTTCACGGTAAATGAGATATTGTTTACCGCGGTAAGATCCTCATAGACTTTTGTTAGATGGGAGACCTCGATTGCAATAGTATTACTCTGCTCCTGGCCAGGGATGACGATACGACCTTGTAAATGACAGGCGGGGCAGGAAATGACCAGATGTTCCCCTGGGTTTCCGTGAAAGGAAGCAATTTCCCCGCAGTTCGGACATTTGAATCTCTGTTCTATCATTGTCATTCTCTTATAATACTCGAGTATAAATTAAATACCAATGATTAAAAACAGGTATTTAGGTTTTATCCTACTAAAGAAGTAATTTTTTTTGTAATTTCATCTGGGAATCAAGGGTATAGATGATGGGCACACCGGTAGGTATCTCGACGTTCGGGATCTCTTTATCGGAGATGTTTTCAACATGTTTCGTAATAGACCGCAGACTGTTTCCATGGGCAACGATAAGAACGGTTTTCCCTGCCTGAAGCTCCGGTACAATATGGTTTTTATAATACGGGATCGTTCGTTCGCAGGTGTCTTTCAGGCTTTCCCCATGCGGAGGGTTGATATCATAGCTACGTCGCCAGAGATGGACTTGAGCATCCCCATATTTCTTCATGGTCTCTGCCTTGTTGAGCCCTTGGAGATCACCGTAGAATCGTTCTGCGAGATCAACAGATTGATAGATAGGGATCTCGTTGTTCCGATCACCACTATAATGCTCCCAATCATGAATACGTTTTTCCTCGTGATAAATGATTGGGGTCCGTGTATCAGATAACTCAAGCAAGATGTAATGCATGGTTTGGATCGCTCTCATAAGATGAGAGACATAGATGGTGTCAAATCTCATGTCCTTGAGTTTCTTTCCAGCGGATATTGCCTCCTCCCGTCCTTTTATCGAAAGGGGGACATCCACCCAGCCAGTGAACCGGTTTTCTAAATTCCATTGCGACTGCCCATGTCTGACCAATACCATTGTTGCCAAATCCATCACCTCCTCATACCTCATAGAGTGGATAATATTTCTCTTTCAGATATGCAATAAAGACTTTAGAATTTAACCCCTCACCACAGGTTTTTTTAATGATTTCATCCGCAGTCATCAACGAACCGTACTGGTACACATGTTCGGAAAGCCAGTTCGCAATCAAGGTAAAAGTACCCTGAGCGATCTCATCCTGAAATGTCATGTGTTCCTTTGAGAATTGTCTAAAGAGCTGTGATGCGTAGATAGTGCCGATCGCATAGGTGGGGAAATACCCAAACTCTCCTCCACTCCAATGCATATCCTGCAATACTCCTTCCCGGTCGGTTTTCGGTGTTATCCCTAAAAAATCAGTTACTTTTTGGTTCCAACATTCTGGTAACTCCGCAACCGTGATCTTCCCGTCAAGAAGGTCAAGCTCCAATTCGAAACGCAAGATCACATGAAGACAGTACGTCAGCTCATCAGCTTCAACTCTAATCAACGATGGTCTGACTTGATTGACGGCACGATACCAGACCTCCGTGCTCATACCTTTGCAGGGGTTCGGTGCGATTTTCTGAAACACCGGTGAGAAATACAGCCAAAACGGTTTACTTCTCGCAATCATATTTTCCCAGAATCTGGACTGTGATTCATGCATACCCAGCGAAGGAGCATCCGAGATTACCGTGTCTTTGTACTCTCCTTTCAGAAGTCCGAGTTCATAGAGCCCGTGACCAGCTTCATGCATGCTGGAGAAAAACGAAGATAAAAAACCCTCACGTTCATAGTTCGTGGTAATTCGTACATCATCATCTCCCATTGATGTCGTAAAGGGATGGGTGGACACGTCAAGACGTGCTCTGTCAAACGGGAGATTCACATGGTTAAGAAGGATGCGACAAAGTTCCGTCTGTTGTGCTACATCAAGTTTCATCTTCACTGGTTGTTGTTTTTGATAGACAGTACTTGACGTAATTTTCTTTAAAACCTCCACCAGCTGAGCCCGTAAGAAGGTAAACTCTTTTCGTAAGATATCAACAGTCATTCCTTCTTCATAATCATCAAGCAAGCTGTTATATGGATGACCGGGGAGTTTTACGTACTCACAGTATTGTTTTTCCAGTTCAACGATTTTTTCAAGATGGGGTTTAAACAAGGAAAACTTGTTTTGTTCTCGGGCCTCCTGCCAGACCATGAACGCAATTGAAGTGATTTTTGACATTTTTTCGATGAACGCTGAAGGAAGTTTTCGTGCTTTTTCAACATCACGATGTAATTTCATAACAACAATTCGGTCTTTTTCTGATAGCGTGTCTCTTGCGTCATGGAGTTTTTGTAAATGATTATAGAAAGTATCTGAGGTCACCCGCTCATGAACCAATCGTGAGATAAGAGAAAGCTGCTCTGCTCGTTCTTCACTACCTTTCTGTGGCATATAGGTCATCTGGTCCCATCCTAGCAATGCGCCAATACCACCAAAATGAGACAGTTCTTTTTGTTCCTTGTAGATAAAATCCAATGATTCCTTCATAATATTCTCTCCTTTATTATATGTTAATCTCAAGGCCAACCGGACAGTGGTCCGACCCAGTCACCTGTTGAAAGATGAATGCGTTTTTCACCTTTGGAAGAAATTCCTTGTTGACAAAGAAATAATCGATTCTCCAACCAACGTTCCGTGCTCGTGCACCAGTTTTCAGATCCCACCAGGAATACTGGTTCGGTTCTGTGTTGAACAATCGGAACGTATCGACGTACCCGTGGTCAATGAACGTATCAATCCATGCTCGTTCAATTGCTAAAAACCCTGAAACGTGCTCATTTTCCTTCGGTCGTGACAAGTCGATTTCTCTATGAGCGGTGTTAAAATCCCCGCAGACGATAATATGTTGTTTTTGTTCTCTTAGGTTGTCTGCATAACTTAGAAACTCGTCGTAAAAATCAAGCTTGTATTGGAGCCGTTCTTTGTTTTTTTTCCCGTTAGGAAAATAGATATTGAACAACGTAAATGAAGGAAACGTGGTAATAAGGATACGTCCTTCGCTGTCGAACTCTTCTCTCCCAAACCCCTTTTTGATTGACACTGGTTTATTTTTTGAAAATGTTGCGACACCGCTATACCCTTTCCTCTCTGCCGGGTTCCAGAATGTATGATACCCTGGCATGTTTCTTAATTGGGGTGAAAGCTGCTCCGGTGTTGCTTTTATCTCCTGAAGACACAAAATGTCTGGGGATTCTTTCAAAAACCAGGTAAAAAACCCTTTTTTTTCTGCAGCTCTAATCCCATTGACGTTCCAGCATAGTAGTTTCATCAGCTGATGCCCCCTCTCTTCTTCTATGATAATTCTGTCATGGAAGAGCTTCTTTCTCTTTTTTTTCTCATGACATCATTACATCGTGTTGCACTTTTTTTACAGTATCTTTATCAATCACCTCTCATTTAATAGTTGTTGATGGTGAGATCGTTTGACGACACTCTTCTATCCGGGTACAGATCCATCCATCGGAGGGATGGATTAGCCCACTATGGTGAGTCATTAGCTGCCCACTCTTTTTTACAGGGTACACAGCCCACGAGAGAGGAGGACAGCCGACTCTCACCATCTCATACACGCATAAGCCTCAAATTAGCAAGTTGAAACATACGGTTTCTTTGTCGTTAACACCTTATAGATGATATCAACAAGAGTAGAGGCGACCGCTATCTTTGCGATCCCGGATTTTTTCTTCTGGTTCTTTTTCCGTCGGTAGTATCGTCCAAGTCTTGTGTTGGTTTTCCCGATGGTGTTTGCTGCTTGGACCAGCGCCCAGCGTAACAATGCTTTGCTCGTGGTCTTCGGGATTCTGCCAGGGGATGTGGTGTCACCAGATTCTTTGGAGAGGGGGATGACTCCCGCGTACCTGCGGAGTTTCCGGTTTGATAGGAATCGTTCGATCGGATGGACAAAAGCGATGACATAGCAGGGGAGTAAGACTCCAAACCCGGTGATGCTGCGCAGAAGATTGTATTCTAATTTCCAGTACGTTTTCGTATAGCCGATGATCTCCTGATCTGCCTGTTCATTTGTCTTCTCCAGATAGACATAGTGATTGTATTCATAGCGGAGTTCCATGCTAGCTGTCCCAGTGCCCAGGTGTTGCATCAGTGCGTGTTTCCATTTCTTGCTGAACGCTTTCACAGGCGGCATCACAATCCCGTTCCGATCCAGGAACGCCTGGATCCGGTTGTTACATCGTACTTTCTCCTGCATGAGTGCATGGCGCATTTGTATCATGCTGCGTAGATGCTGTATCTTCTCCTCAGGGATGTATGAGCAGGGGAGTGTCCCAAGTCGGAGCATCTCGGAGAGACGCTGGGCGTCTAATTTGTCGTTCTTGGCGATCAGCTGACGGAGCTGTATGGTGTTTGCGACTTTGATGCGGTACCCTTTTTTCAGGAATGTTTGGTACAAGGTGTAGTAGCTGGTGCTTGCTTCCAGGGCGATCAGTGAGTACGCAAGATATGGTTTGAGTCGTGGTTCCAGTTCAGAATACAGGGTGGCTGTCTCAGCTTCGGTGAGGATAATCCCTAGCTTGTCTCGTACGCAGTACGAGGTTCTTTCTTTATGGACATCCAGTCCGATAAAATATTTTATGTCTTTCATGTTGCATCTCCTTCATCTGGATATGCAACACGATGTAATCAAGAATTATCATGCCATCTTCTTTGTGGAGATACTAGGTATTTCTTTTTGCCTTTATATGGTTTCGAATAAGTGGTTATACTGTGCGTTGGATGAGTGCGATATAAAACCCATCATTACGGTCTGTATCAGGCCAATATCGTTTTTCTTGCAAGAGACGATAACCATCATGGTTCTTCAAAAATTGTTGTACCTGAGCTTCTCCTTCTGAAGGGAAAATACTACAGACGGAATAGACCATGGTACCCAGCGGTTTCAGCAACGAGCAATACTTTTGGAGAATGTCTTGCTGTACATTTTTCAGACGGTCTAAATCCTTCGAAGTCAGTTTCCATTTAATATCTGGATTTCTCCGTAGCGTCCCCAGCCCTGAACAGGGGACATCCAGAAGCAGTCGATCTGCAGTGGCTTGCATTCTTTTATATTTTTTTGATGAGCTGATCAGCCGTGTTTCAATGGTGTCAACACCTGCTTTTGCCGCACGTTTTCGGAGTTCTCGTAATCTCCATTCCTGGGTGTCTAAGGCGATGATTTTTCCTTTGTTTTTTATCAATGCGGCGAGGTGTAATGTTTTACTGCCCTCCCCTGCACAGGCATCAACGACGCGCATCCCTGGTTGTGGGTCAAGAATCCGACTGACCATCTGCGATGCGGCATCCTGTACTTCAAAGAGCCCTGCATTGAAACTTGGTAGTTTGAAAACATTTGTTTTTTCCTTGATCAAGAGTGCATCAAGGTTCCCCTGGATTGGCTCAGCGGTGATTCCTTCTTTCCGGAGGATTACCGATAGCTCCCTTGCTGTTGTTTTCAGCATGTTTACTCTGATGGTAAGATTAGGATTTTTATTTAATGCAGCAATTACTGGATCCCACCTTGTGCCCAGCTCTTTTTCTCCTTGGATATCCAACCAATCTGGTAGTGCTTCTCGGAGAGCTCTTGATGTCTTTGCATTTTCGATTCGTTGCAACACCTGTGATGCATCTAGTCCTCTTTTTTTCTGAAGCGCGGTGATATCACCTTTTTTTGAAAACAGATAGATGGTGATAAGTTTCTCGAGATCTTTTTCTTCTGCTGATGGCTCCTGACCGATGATGAACCACAAGGGTCTCCACCATCGGATTATATCATACACCGCCTCGGAGAATGCTGCTCGTTTGTCGTCCTCCCATTCCGGATGACGTTTCATCGCATGCTGAATCGCCTTCGTTGCGTACACATTCTCCCAAAAGACCACCCGTATTGTTGCACAAATCTCTGATGAGATTTCGTAAAGTTTTTCTCGTAAAGGCATCGTCATAGGCAGATTCCTCTCCGTAGTTTCTCTGTGATAGGTACCTGGTTAATAAAATCACGCTCCTGCTTGCAC
>Ga0307446_1000301_pt1 | contig 16777 bp, 16 predicted proteins | sample SalMarSW160320MG_FD_202141 | JGI IMG/M metagenome (GOLD analysis project Ga0307446, IMG submission 202141) | Salt marsh sediment microbial communities from the Plum Island Ecosystem LTER, Massachusetts, United States - SW1603-20 | ecosystem: Environmental > Aquatic > Marine > Intertidal zone >... | reverse complement strand
TTTAAGCAACCGTTTTTTTTCATCGGGAAGCTGCCCTTCGAGATTGATGTAATTGGTATAATGATCGCTGGTCAAATAGGATGACGCCTGTATCCCCTTTATCAGTAGTGCCGCTTCCTGCAAAATCCCGTGGACTCCGAGCATTTGAAAGGACCCACTCTGTACATCCGCTAAAAGCGGGGTGTTGAGCTTGGGCACAAAGGTGCGAAGGCGAATAAAATCCGGCCCGATCTCATTCAAAACGCCGGCCGTCTCCATGGCATGGGGAACGGTCCGTTCCTTTCCGCCGATACCCAAGATAACATAAAGGCTTAGCTCGATACCGGCATCCATGGTCCATCTGCCGCCTTCTATTTGCTCCTTCCGGGTTGTTCCTTTTTTGATCCGTTTCAGGATCAGATCGTCTCCGGATTCAAGGCCCACATGGATTCTGGATAGACCCGCATCCGCCAATCGCCTGAGACCTTTGGGTCCTTTTTTATGAATATATTGTGAAGAGCCATATACTGTGATTCGCTTTAATGCAGGAAATTTTTGTTTTGCAAAAGAAAGGATCTCACAAAGATCGTCTGTTTTCATGGCAATGGTGTTGCCGGCCGGGAAAAACAGGGTTTGAACCCGATCCCCATATCGATCACGGGCTTCGGAAATATCCGTCTTGATATCCTTTACCGCTCGGACCTTGTACCGGGGACCGTTTTTATAGACCATGCAGAATGTGCATCTATTGTGCGGACAGCCTACAGTGGCCTGGATTAAAAGAGAGGCCGCCTCGCTGGGAGGCCTGTATATGGGGCCTTCATATTGCATAATATTAAAAAAACGGGCACAGATTTTCCGGATTGAAACAAACAGTAATGTCTCATAATTTAAAGACATTTAAAATCGGTGTTCATCCCGTGTTCAAACAATTTAATCGTTGGAAATTTCGGATATTTAAAGTAACGATTAAAATCATCTTCATTTAACCAAAACAATAAAACCAAAAGATAATCTCGTCAAGCATTCAGGAGCCGTTCATGCAGCAAACAAAATGGCAGGTAATCACCGGCGCGCCATGCTCGGGAAAAACTGCGGTTATCCAGGAACTTGAACGCCTCGGCTGCCCGGTGGTGCATGAGGTTGCCCGAAAACATATCGACAAAGGACTTAAAAACGGGGAAACCATAGCAGAAATCAAAGCCGATATTTTATCATTTGAACGCCGCATTCTCTACAAAAAGATCGAGATCGAACGTTTGCTGCCAAAAGATAAAACAATTTATTTTGATCGAGCAATACCGGACAGTATCGGATACTACATCCATGAAGGGCTCAACCCGGCCGATCCCATTCAAAAGAGCCAATTTTGGCAGTATGAACACATTTTTTTCTTCGAGAGGATCTCTTTCGAAAAGGATCGCGTAAGATCGGAAGATGAAAAGATCGCATCGGAGCTGGAGCGGCTGTTAAAGGAAAGCTATCGGATGTTGGGTTATGAAATTGTTATTGTTCCGCTTATGCCGGTTAGCCGTCGTGTAAATTTTATCCTTGAGCATATTCATTAGAAGTGGTTTAAAAACCTCCCCTCGGGCTCAATCTCTGCGTTGGACTGAGACGGTCAATCCTCGAAATATTCCCGATATTCCTGCGGTTGGCCGCCTCAGTCCGCCTTGACCTTAAACCCGATTGAAGGTTTTGAAACCACTTCTATCAGGTTCAAATTAAGGTTCGCGGAATCTCCTGCGGATCTGGTCTTTTTCACTCGGAGGCAATTTATCCCACCGCCGGAGTTTTTCCTGGATTCTATTTCGCTCGTCAGGCGTAAGCTTTTGCCATCTTTGATACCGCTGCCGAAAGCGGTGGCGTTCCCGGGGCGGCATTCGGTTATATTCTTCCATTCGATGTCGCAGAATCCGTTTTCTCTCCGGGGACATCGACTCCCACTCTCTTAATCTTCTCTGCAACATGGTCTTCTCTTCAGGAGACAAGCGGTTATAGTTTCTGCCGTAATTTCTTGTGAGAAGCCGGTATGACCTTCTTGGGTTAAACTCTTCGTAATCCTTTGTTTTGTCGAATGGATACAACATCCCCCCTTTAACCATCAACATCTCCCGGTCGTAATTTTGCGTGTTCTTAAACCGATGGCCTTCAGAGAATTCTATGGACCGGCTCCAACTGAAGGCCGGGAAAAAACAAAAAATTATCAGCAGCATCGCGACAACGGCGACTGGTAATGTGATTTTTTTATGCGACCCGCAGCTATTCTTTATCATCGACACACCCAATGCAAAAGTCCTTATGTTGCCTTTTTCCCTTTGCCCATTACCTGATCCAGTTTTTTAAGCATATCCATTTCTTTCAACAAGTCCAGATTTTCAAGCAAATCCATATCTTTTGCAATCAACTGTTCATTCGTTCCAATGCTGGAAATCGTTCCGACACGGGCCGTCTGGTGAAATTCTTTAAAACCGAACCATCCAAAAGCCGCTAATAACACGCAACATGCCGCCAGCGCATAAACGGGTTTGATATATCCTTTAAAAAACGATTGTTGCCACCACGCCTTTCTATTGCGCTGCGCGCTCAACTTTTCCATGACATTATTGTGAATGACGTCGGCGTCCTTACCGGAAAGCAATGCTTCGGGCATGGTTTTTTTTACATCTTTCAGCAAATGAAGCAATCTTGTCCGTTCTTGGCGACAGGATATGCAGCTCTCGAGATGCTGTTTCCATTTCCCATGCTTTAAGGGCGGTAATTCTCCATATACGTCCAACCATAATGTCTCTTGCCATTTACGGCACCAGTTCATATGCTCACCTCCTATGGCTGAGCCCATTCTTGCAAAGCTTGTCTCATAAAATGCGTTGCGCGAAAGAGATGACTTTTGATAGTCCCTTCAGCGGATCCCATTATTTCTGCAATTTCACGTATCTGCATTCCGTGGAGCACTTTGAGCTGAAAAACCACGCGTTGTTTTTCCGGAAGAGACGCCAAAGCTTGTCTGATTTCTTGGGCAAGTTGTTTGTTGCTCAACGCAGTCATGGGATCGGAAAGCTCCAGTGGACCAGGATACTCAATATTCGTCTCGCCCGAATTTGTTTTTTCATTCTGCTCTCTACGCCAAAAGGAAAAAATTTTATCCCATCTGCCGCGACGTCTCCGGTTGTCTAAACATATATTGATAAGAATGCGATAGTACCAGGTGTAAAAAGACGATTTTCCTCGAAAGCTTTTCAAGTTTTGAAAAGCGCGCAAAAAAGCCTCCTGTGTGAGTTCACGGGCTTCTTCTCCGTCGCCGGAACACATACTGTAAGCAATAGCATAGGCCTTTCCTTGATACATTTTTACCAAGTCGCCGAAAGCTGCCCGATCACCGTCTTGAGCACGGGCAACTAATGCCTTATCTTTCAATGAGATGGATAGACGTTCCCTTTTAGCCGCTGAATTTCGGGCCTCTTTTTTCTCCGATCTCGCTGTAAATTGATACAAAAGCTTAATCTCCGGCTGATTTATACAGAGTGCCTGCCTTTTCATCTGTAAATCCATCCAACATGCTCATAAATGCATGATATCGGTTTTGCTGGATATTTCATATTTATACCATTTTTGTAACCCATGCAAGTAACCCTTTTTAATCTTCAGGAGTCTTAATCATATAGACGCCAAGAAAATAAAAAAGTTTACACTTTTTCTTTTGATGCTATCAGAGCAAAGCCTTTAAATTCTTTGCAGTAACTTGTATATTTTTCTGAACGCTTTTGGATGACAGGCCTCCTTGACAATAAGACTTGCGTTAATATATTCTGATACAAACAAAATGTGCAGATGCCAGCACATGGCAAACATCAAAGGAGTTGATTAATGAAAAAAATAACTTCCATACTTGTCGGACTTGCTCTTGTAACATTTATTTTTTCCTGCGCAGGTCCTACACAACAAGAAAGAGGCTCGAGAACAGGGGCTTTAATCGGTGCCGCCGGCGGAGCAATTTTGGGACAGGCCATTGGGAGAAATACGACAGGGACGCTTCTTGGCGCCGGACTCGGAGCTATTATCGGTGGCATTTCGGGCAACCAGATCGGTGCTTATATGGATCGGCAGGAACAAGAACTGAGAGCGGCAATGGCCCAAAGCCAGGCGGCGAGCATCCAAAGAACCCAGGATGTTTTAACCGCCACATTTAAATCCCAAGTCCTATTCGACTTCGACTCTTCGACGCTCAAGCCCGGTGCGTATAGTGAAATGGACAGAGTCGCCCGGATTCTTAACAAGTATCCGCAGACAACTATTCGAATTGAAGGCTATACCGATCAGACCGGGTCTGAAGCATACAATCAAGCTTTGTCCGAAAGAAGGGCCACGGCAGTCAAGAATGCGCTGGTGCAACGGGGTGTGGATCCCGCAAGAATACAAACCGTCGGTTATGGCGAATCACAGCCCATATCTTCAAATGCCGCTATGAATCGAAGGGTGAACATTGTCATTATGCCAATTAGAGCAGGATAACGAACATGATAAATATGGGAGAGCAAAAAATGAAACTTTTAATGACAGCATGCCTTCTCTTACTATTATTTTTTCCATTGAATGCTTTTGGGGGGTGTATCCAAGGAGACTGCACGAACGGACAGGGGACGTATAATTTTTCAAACGGTGATAAATATGTCGGCCATTTTAAAAACGGCAAAATGGATGGACAGGGTGCACTTTCAACGCATGAAGGCGGAAAATATGTGGGTGAATTTAAAAACAATATGCTAAATGGCTATGGAATTCTTGTTCGTCCAAACGGCCTTAAATACAAAGGGCTGTTCAAAAACGGCAAGTTACATGGGAAAGGAAAACTGATGTCCCCTTCAGGCAAGACGTTAAAAGGAAATTTTAGAAACGGCGAGTATGTCGGCAAATAAATCCCGTGAAACGGGATTTATCACAAGCCCCATGGATTTATATAACGAATGACTCTACAACATTAAAAAGATCATTGACGCTGACAGGTTTGGCAAGAAAGGCGTCAGCGCCTGATTCCTTGGCAATTTGCTCATCTTCGGGGTTTGCGGACATCAGGAGGCATTTTTTAGATGGATGCTTGGCTTTGAACTTGGCAAGGAATTCAAATCCATTCAATCCGGAAACGGCAACTTCTGAAATAATGATATCGGGGCCGTCGTCGTTCTGTACATATCTCCAGGCGGCTACGCCGTTATCGAAAGACAGCACATCCCGGTTGACGCAATACATCAATACAGTCGTCACAAAATCACGAACCAACAAGTCACCGTCGATCACAGCAATTTTGACATTTGGAATACCGACTTTTCTCATGCCAATTTAAAAAAGTTTTTTTGGGTTGTGACTAAAAAGGTATCTAAAAAAGTTCTATTAACCCAGCAAAACGAAAATGTCAATATATGTTTGAAAATCAGATTCAGGTAGTCAGCGACTTTATTTCTGTTTCCGTCAAATAACGCCAAGTCCCCTCTTCAAGCCGTTTCAACCTTATCTTTGAAATCCGCAACCGCTTTAACCGTATAACATGGTTTCCTGCTTTTCGAACCATACGTCTGATTTGTCTGTTTTTCCCTTCCTTGAGCACGATGCGAAAACGTCTGGAAGAAATTCTGGTAATTCTTGCAGGTCTCGTTTTCGTTCCCATCATCGGCATACCATCGGCAATTTTTGCTAACGCGCCATCAGTTATGGGTTTTGATACAGTAACATCGTATTCCTTTTCATGATCAAAGGAAGGATGCAACAGCCTGTGATGAAGATCCCCGTCATTGGTCAGAATTAAAAGGCCGGTTGAATCCTTGTCGAGCCGACCTATCGGATAAACCCGCTGAGGAATATCGATAAGGTCAAGCACTATCTTTTCACCCGGTTGACTGCAGCTTGTCACGTATCCTTTGGGTTTGTTGAGTGCGATATATAATAGTTCGCTTTTCGGTATGACCACCTTTCCCTTGAATTCCACCCGATCATTGAACGGATCTATCTTTGTGCCCAGTTCGGTAACTACCGCATTGTTCACCCGTATAAAACCGGCTTTGATGTATTCCTCTCCCTTTCTTCTTGAACAGATACCGGCTTTGGAAAGAAATTTTTGCAGACGTATCAGAGACATGGTTTTTAAGACCTGTAATCGGCATTAATCCTGACATAATCCACCGAAAAATCACAGGTAATCATGGATCCAAAACCCTGTCCGAGGTTCAAATCAATGGTTACTGCAAATTCCGGTTTTTTAAGAACTTCCGCAGCCTCGGCTTCAACGGCTTTACCGCAACCCACACCGGATTTTACCATTTGAATATCATCGAAATACAGATCGATTCCGTCCGGATCTACATCAATGCCCGCCCGGCCTACGGCGCCCATAATTCTTCCCCAGTTGGCATCTTCACCGAAAAATGCCGTTTTAACCAATGGAGAATGGGCAACCGTATCTGCAATTCTTTCGGCATCAGCATTTGAAAACGCCCCCCGGACGATGATCTCCACCAGCTTTGTCACACCTTCTCCGTCTCTAACCAGTTGTTTTGACAAATCGAGAAGGATCGAATCCAATGTCTTTTGAAAAACATCTTTATGGGCGGACTGCTGAAGAACGACCCCCGAGAGCCCGTTGGCCATCATTAAAACCATATCATTGGTGCTGGTATCTCCATCAATGGTAATCCGGTTAAATGACCGATTTACAGCTTTGGTTAATATCTCTTTTAAAATCACAGGCGACACGCTGACATCGGTACAAAGAAAGCAAAGCATGGTTGCCATATTCGGCCGGATCATTCCGGCGCCCTTGGCGACGCCGGTTACGGTAAATGTTTTTCCGTCCACCACTCCCTGTTCCGAAATCATTTTGGGAACAGTATCCGTGGTCATTATCGATCGCGCCAGATCCGGAATTCCTTCCGGCCGGAGTGATTTCACGAGGCGGGGGATTGCCGATTCAATCTTCTCCATGGGCATTGGTTCTCCGATCACCCCTGTGGAAGCCACTAATACCTGATCTTCGGAAATCCCGAGTTCCGTTGCAGACAAGGCGGCCATGGTCTCGGCATCTCGAATTCCCTGTTCGCCGGTACAGCAGTTGGCATTGCCGCTGTTAACAATAACTGCCCGGCATATCCCCTCTTTGATTCGTTTTGTGTCGAGGATTACCGGTGCTGCTTTCACAAGATTTCGTGTAAATACACCGGCTGCGGCAGTTGCCGGCACCTTGGAAAAGATGAGACCGAGATCTTTTTTTTCTTTTTTCTTTAGACCGGCAGCAATCCCTGCAGCCTCGAAACCAGGACACATGATAATTTCCATTTTTCATCTTCCTTATAAAAATTTTGATTTTTAAATTTTATTTGACAGAACAGCACATTATTGTCAATCTGCATTCCAAGACTTTAATCTGTATGCCCATGAAAAACTTCAAAATTACCATTGAATACGACGGCGGCGCCTATCACGGCTGGCAGCGTCAGGCTAAAGGCCGGACCATCCAAGGTGAAATTGAGGGCGCACTGGCGACAATGACGGGAAAAAGTATTTCCGTAACGGGCTCCGGCAGGACAGATGCCGGTGTGCATGCCCTGAATCAAACGGCAAATTTTAAATGTACCATCTCGCTGGGGCCCGAGGTCTTTCAAAAAGGACTCAACAGTCTTTTACCGAAAGATATTGTCATAACGTCGTGTGAAAGCGTGCCTGTTAAATTTCATGCCAGATATGATGTTAAGAGCAAGACATATCATTACAGAATCTTAAATCGACTTCTTCCTGCCGCTGTTTGCAGGCAGTATGCCTGGCATATCCGGAAAAAACTCAATTTGGAAGCCATGGCGAATGCACTGCATTGCATCACCGGCCGCCATGATTTCAAGGCATTCGAGGGTTCGGGCAGCCCGAGATCCGACAGCATCCGCTGCATCATGACCGCTGATCTGTCTAGAACACATGACGAGTACCTGGTTTTAAAATTAGAAGGCGACGGATTTTTAAAATTTATGGTACGAAATATCGTCGGCACACTTGTGGATGTCGGGCTTGGCAAAATAACGCCGGAGGACTTCAAACAAATACTCGCTTCAAAAAATAGAAACCTGGCCGGGATAACCGCCCCTGCCCATGGATTATTTTTAGTGGATGTGAAATATTAACGCTCAATTTTTGTTTTTTCTCTTTTGCACCTGCTCATTGTAATAGGCGATGACCTCCCGGCGATTGAGCATTCCGATAAGGATGCCGTGATCTTCGTCACTGACCACGGGAAGGCTGTCGATATTTTTAATGGTAAATTTCTGTAACACGGAATTCAGATCTTCCGAAGGCGTTGCCAGTATAATGTCGGAGGTCGCGACATCACTCATCACCACAAGATTGCCGATCTCCCTGGAAAAGAGTATGGCCCTGATATCGGTACTGGAGAATATTCCGACCAGTCTTTTAAGCGGATCCACCACCGGAAAATAATGCTGCATGGACTCTGAAAAAAACTTCCTGAAATCCTCGAATGTCATGTCTCTGGGAATAACTTCCACCTTTTTTACCAGATGCATCAGATCATTGATCCGGATCGCCTGCAAGATATCCACAAAAAATTCTCCTGCATGGGCCGGAGAGTTGATCCTGCTTTTAACCTGCTTGTCATAAATAGTCCATTTTCGAGCAGCCATATAGGATATTGTACATACCATGAGACTGGGAAGGAGGAGATGATACGAATTGGTCATCTCACTGATAAACAAAATCGTCGAGATCGGTGCGTTTGAAACCGCTGCAAAAAAACCGGCCATCCCCACGATAACAAAAGCGCCGGGTTCAGCCACCACACCCGGCATGATCTGATGAAAGAGGTTGCCCACAACACCGCCCATGGCCCCTCCGATGACGATGGAAGGACCGAAAACCCCTCCGCTGCCCCCGGATCCGATGGAAAATGATGTTGTAAATATTTTGCCGAAAGCAAGAAAAAGTAAAAATGGTATCGTCAGTTCATTATATATGGCTTTCTGGGCAAACCCATAGCCGAAAGCCAGGGTCTGGGGTAAGAAAAAACCGATCACACCGGTAAACAGTCCGCCAATGGCAGGTTTTATATGATTGGGGATCTTAATGGCTTTAAAAATGCGTACCGTCCCGTAAAAGGATTTGACATATAAAACACCAACAAGCACAACGACCAGCGCAAGTACCAGATAGGGACCCAGTTCCAACGGGTTTTGGAATATAAAATCAGGGGATTCAAATAATGATCCCCATCCGTTTACCAGACAAAACACGCAATAGGCCACCACCGAAGAAATGCCCGCGGGTATGACCACCTCGGATTCAAACTCGGGATCACGATACAAGACTTCCGCCGCAAAAAGCCCTCCGGCCAGAGGTGCGCGAAAGATGCTTCCGATGCCGGCTCCGACGCCCGCAGCCATCATGATTCTTCGTTCGCGATCCGATAGTTTCAATACGGTTGCCAGGAATGAGCCAAATCCCGCCCCGATCTGAGCAATAGGTCCTTCGCGCCCACCTGACCCGCCCGTTGTCAGGGTGAGTGCGGATGCAATGGTCTTGATTATCGGAACCCGGGCTCGTATGAAACCACCTTTTCTATGGTAAGCGTCAATGGCCGCGTCGGTTCCGTGGCCTTCGGCCTCCGGCGCAAAAGTATACACCAGCCATCCGCTCAAAAGGCCGCCGAATGCGGGAAGAAATAACAGTACCATGGGATTAAACGGTGTGTTCGTCGGCGGGAAAATATGATGCTCACCGGCTGCCTGCGGCGGGAGGTAACCTGCAAGAAGCTCCATAAAATAATGCGTGCCGAGGTGGCCCAAATATATAAATATAATGGAACCGGTCCCTGCAATAATACCGATAAGTACAAAATATACCGTCCATTTACCGGCAAGGAAGATATCTGCAGAAAACGCTTTCTCGGTATCGGAAGCGGATCCGAATGTCTTTTTTAAAAAACTTAAAAGTGCCACAGATCAGATAGTCCCGGCATGATAATCGTTTAATTGAATCTCTTTATTCTTTTCGACTTTCCAAATCTTTTACTCCCTGCAAAATAATATTGAAAAGCTCGGGAATTTCGCTCTCTTCCAGGCATGAAAAAGCGATTCTTAAATCCTTATCTCCAATGGAAATAAGCCCGACGCCATATTTTTCAAGCAAATGACACCGGAGCAATTCGGCATTTACGGTTTTCAAACGGATGCACATAAAATAGCCGGAGTTAAAGGGATAAACCGTCCAGGCCTTTGTATATTCAGAATTTGAAAGCACATTTTTCACGCACCTGGCCCTGTTTTGAAGGATAGCAAACTTTTCTTGTTTTTCTGCTTTGAAGTGATCGCCCAGCATGGACTTTAGTACAATGGTCTGTGCCAGGTGTGATGCATTGGAAATGGATCCCCTGATGCATCCTGCCGTCTTTTTTTCAAGTGCATCATATACCGGTTCGGGGTCGCCCGAAATCCGGCATCCATAGGTTATAAAACCGATTCGCAAACCCCAGACAAAATTCTCCTTTGTAGCGCCGTCGACTTTTACGGCAAGAAGTCTGGGATGTTGATCACAAAGACTTGCAAAAAGAGACTCTTTCAAAACTTCGTCTTCATAAAAAAGTCCGAAGTAAGCATCATCGGTCACCGCAATCACGTTTGTTCCTGCTTCGGCAAGGCCGGTCAGTATCTGAGTGATGCCCCTTCCCTCTTTTTCTGTCACTGAATAACCGGTGGGATTGTTGGGAAAGTTTAACAAAACGGCAATTTTATCACCGTATTGCGCTTCACTCTTGACGGTTTTCTCGAACGCCGTCAAATTAAATCCCCCGTTTTCATTGAATAAGGGGAAATGGGTGATGGTCGCTCCTTTTTTGACATTGAAAATCATATTATAGTTTCCCCACATCATGTCCGGGCAAATAATCACATTGCCCGGGTCCAACCACATATCCGCAAACATGCTGAGGGAATGCGTGATACCGCAGGTCACCACCGGAAGACTGATGGTTTTCCCTGAAAGCGAAGGATTTTTCAAGTATAAGGAATCCTGCCAAGCCTTCCGCAGGTCCGGGATCCCAAAAGACGGGGCGTAGGTTATCGAGGCTCTGGGTCGTATGTTGCAAATCGAATCCATCACCGAAGGAAAGTACATGGTTCTTCCTTTCTCGGTGGCAATGCCGATGGTTGCATTCAACTTATGCGCTTTTTCCTTGGCTTCAGCGCTTTGGCTCAATATCCCTTTGGGGAAAAAAAGGTTCTTTCCCATCTCAGACATCATTTCCATAAGATATGCGTTGCCGTTTTCTATGGTTTGGTTGAGCGATTGAGCAATAGGATTCATGAACACCATCTCCTTCTTGTCGGGTTAAAGCTGAATGGCGAAGCCCGATGGATGTCGATTTACGGTATTTTCTTAGCGGTTTACCCAGCGTAATTCAGGATTTTATGAATAAAATATTAGCGTGCGCACCTGAAAGATGTCAAGTGAAAAGAGCTTGAAAAATCGGGGGGATGAGAAGCACGCACATACGACGACCAGGTATTTGCATGGATAAAAAACCCCGCTTGCCATCAAGCGGGGTTCATTGGCAGATTGAAAGCGACATTACCGGTTTCCTCTCTTGGATGCTTTGAGCGGATTGAGTTTCGCATTCTTGGCAGAAGAGGTTTTGGCAATATGTGATGCAAAATTGCAGTTTCCCACCTTCCATTTTGAGGAAGGATCAGGGCAGGATGTGCAAAACCATCTGGATGAATATTCTACGCTCTTGTTGCAACCATTGCACTGCTCGACAACCTCGTGGCAAACTCCGCCATTATAGGAACATCCCTTCGACGTCATAAAAGGGCAATCAAAACCCTTTCGAATCGTTGTACAAACCATTGGAATCACCCCCTTTCTAAAATAAAATTAAAAAAAAGGCCAGGAATAATCCTTTCCCGGCCTTTAAATGCCATTCGAAAAAGTTGGCGCAATATAAACAGACAAAAAATGCTTGTCAACCATATTTTTAAAAAATTGGTAAGGTTTTTTTCTGGATCAGCACAAAAAGACCTATTGATTTTTTATTTGAAAATTGACAAGTTATTTGTCATATATTCTTCACAAATTTAACGAGATACACCGATTTTGATATTATTGATGAAATATTGTGAATAAATGCTATAATACGCCGGATATTTGATGCGTCCATCGTGCCGTTTCAAGTCCCGTTTGAACCTAAACCAAAGGGATTAAATGCAACATGATTATTGAAGAAGCCAAAAAGGTTTTGAAGATGGAAGCCGAAGGCATTCTGAAACTTGCAGAACGTATTGACGATAACTTTCCTAAAATGGTTGAACTTATTTGTCGTTCCAAAGGCAGGCTTATTATTAGTGGTATCGGCAAATCCGGCTTAATCGGACGAAAAATTGTCTCCACGTTGAACAGCACCGGAACACGGTCTCTCTTTTTGCATCCATCCGAAGCCATGCATGGTGATCTCGGCATTGTAGACAGCGACGATATATTCATCGCACTTTCCAATAGCGGAGAAACCGATGAGCTGAATTCACTCATACCCAGCATAAGAAAAATCGGATGCGCCATCATTGCATTTACAGGAAACAAAACTTCGACACTGGCGAAAAACAGCGACATCGTTATCGATGTCGCTGTTGAGAGAGAAGCGTGCCCTATGGGACTTGCACCAACCACGAGTTCGACAGCCCTCCTTGCCATGGGGGATGCGCTTGCCGTGGCCCTGATCAATAAAAAACATTTCAAATCAAGCGATTTCAAAAAGATTCATCCCGGGGGAATTTTGGGGCAACGGTTGTCGAGCAAAGTTAAAGATATCATGTTAACCGGCGCTTTTGTCCCGCAGGTTCCCGAAGGGACCGCCATGGAAGATGCGGTGAAAGAAATCAACCGCCTGGAATTGGGTGTGACGCTGGTCATTCGATCAGACAAGACCCTTGCCGGAATTATCACCGATGGAGATTTAAGGCGTTTGATTGCAGATAAAAAATCTATTGCCGGTTTAACCGTTGAAGACGTTATGACCAAAAACCCGCGTACAGTTGCACTGAATTCGCCGGCCTACGATGCCCTGAATATGATGGAAAAATACCAGATCACCGTGGTTCCCATCACTGATGCCAAAGGAAAAACTCGAGGGGTTTTGCACCTTCACGACATTCTGGGTAAAGGCGAATTTAAATTCAACGGGACATAAAATCGTGTAACGATAATATGAAACTCCCTCGGGTAAACCCGCCAGAGGCGGGTAAACCTTCCAGAGGCGGGTAAACCTTCCGGAGATTATAAATGAAGAGGATATCATGATATTTGAAGATATTGATACCACGATCCCAACCTTGGGTCACCTTAGAGTACCATCACCCATAAAAAGGGGAGAAAAAGGCGCACCCACTTTTGTACATGATACAGATGAGGTTGTGATGGATGTTCATCTAAACAATCTTATTCAAACGCTCAAGGAAGGGAAAGAATTGATTTCATTTGAGCTGGCCGGACCAAGAGAGAAGCTATATTTCGATCCCAGCAAGCTCAGATGCGGCCTGGTGACCTGCGGCGGACTCTGTCCGGGTCTAAACGATATCATTCGAGCCATTGTTCTGGAGCTCTTTTACGGATACAGCGTTCAAAACATTTTCGGCTTTAAATACGGTCTTCAGGGCTTTGTTCCGAAATACAGACATGATATTATCGATCTCAAACCCGAAACCGTCGCCAATATACACGAAATGGGCGGCTCAATCCTCGGATCTTCAAGAGGTCCGCAGTTAATCGAGGAAATCGTCGACTCCCTCGAACGATTGAACATCGGCATACTATTTATGATCGGCGGAGACGGAACGCTTATGGCGGCCACAAAAATAGCGGAAGTCATTACAGAAAGAGGTTTAAAAATAAGCATTGTCGGTATCCCGAAGACCATTGATAATGATATTTACCTGGTTTCTCGGTCTTTTGGCTTTGATACCGCGGTAGATGTTGCCACTCAGGCTATCAGAAGCGCCCATATCGAATCATCCGGGTATCCCAACGGCATCGGTCTAATTAAGTTAATGGGAAGACATTCAGGCTTCATCGCAGCAACCGCTACCCTCGCGCAACAGGACGTCAATTTTGTGCTGATACCAGAAGTGGATTTTGATCTCGAAGGGCCGAACGGATTTTTTGCCGCCCTTGAAAGCCGGTTGAATCTCAGGGGGCATGCTGTGATCGTTGTGGCGGAAGGGGCCGGTCAAAAGTTTTTTGAAGATAAAAACACTGAAAAAGATGAATCCGGAAACATCAGGCTCAAGGATATCGGACTGTTTCTTAAACATACCATAATGTCATATTTTCATACCAAAGGGATGGATATATCCTTAAAATATATCGATCCCAGCTACATGATAAGAAGTCTGCCCGCAAACGCCAATGATAATGTTTTTTGCAGTTTTTTGGGGCGCGATGCCGTCCATGCGGGTATGGCGGGAAAGACAAAACTATTGATCGGTCGCTGGAACAATCACTTTGTGCATATTCCTATGAGCGCCTCGGCAGGAAAGCGAAAAAAAATCGACCCAAAAGGGAAATTATGGCTCAGTGTCCTCGGTGCAACAGGTCAGGGATCACTCAAAAATGACGAATAGATCTTTGATGACCGAAGAACCGCTGAATAACGAACCGCAAAATTTCGAAGGAAGGTATCCTGTCGATTCTACAAAACACAGAGTGAAGCGATGCCTCACCTCGACATTCTTTGCGAGGTTTTTACGAATTCGGGGTTTTCCCAAGCAAACGATGAATAACGGCGGCATGCTTTCCGGCAGCGCCCTTATTTAATATCACTGCTTCTCTGGCCGATCGGCCGACGGCGTCCGCCTTGTCGGGGTGTGACAGGTAATAGAGCACTTTTTCACGTAACTCTTTGCCATTTTTGACCTGAATACCACCGCCGGTTTTATCGAGAAGCGCTTTGGCATCTAAGAAATCTTCCATTGAAGGACCGTAAAATACGGGTTTTCCCCATACGGCCGCTTCTAGAACATTCTGTCCGCCCAGCGGTTCCAGGCTCCCGCCGCAAAAAACGACGGAAGCAATGCTGTAAGTAGACTGCAAATCCCCGATGGTGTCAATAATGACAACAGGGGCTGTCCTTGGGGAATCGGAGTTGTTAATTTCTGTTCTTAATTGATGTGAAATCCCTCTTTTTACAATCGCATCGATAACGTGCCGGACTTTTTTAATGTGTCTCGGTGCGATAATCAGAAGTGTTTCAGGCAGGGTTTTAAGAATTTTTTCATAAATATCCAGTATGATTTCATGTTCCGAACCACGGGTGCTTCCGGCAACCAAAACCCGCTCGCTGCCCTTTAAATTATAGAGTTTTTTATTTTTTTCTCTAAGGCGGGAGTCGGCCCGGTGCAGCAAAAGATCATACTTTGCGTTTCCGTTGACTTCAATTCTGTTTCGGGGAACCCCCAGCATCACCAACCGCCGGGCATCTTCATCCTGAATCATACTGAACGCTTCAACCTGATTTAAGGCTTCTTGAATTAAAAATCGAATCTTTAGATATCCTTTAAAGGATCTGACAGAAATTCTTCCATTGATAAGGGCAACTTTCACACCCAACCTGCGGGCTTCGAACAACCAGTTCGGCCATATTTCGGTCTCAAGGCATGCTAAAATATCCGGTCGAACGCTTAAGAGCGCCCTGCGAACCGCAACAAAAAAATCAAGCGGCGCATAAATGCACGCCGCTTTTGAGCTGAACTTGTCACGGGCCAGAAACTGACCGTGTTCCGTTGTTGTGGAAAGAATTACGGCACAATCCGGCATGAGTCCCACCAGAGACTCGATTATCGCTTCTGCGCAGGTTACCTCCCCCACTGAAGCTGCATGAATCCATATTCTCGGTGACCCCTCGATCCTGCTAAGGATCGATCGGGGATAAAAACCGAAACGCTGACCGAAACTGTCTTTGAAGCGTCCGGATAGGCGAGAGTAAAACCAAAAAAAAGGGAAAAAAACAAAAAACAATCCCATATTGAGAAAATTATACGCTTTATAGGCGAAATTCATTGACTTACCGTTGCTCCAACTCTACAAACCGCTGACCGCTTATCCGGAAAAGATACAGGTTTTTTCGAGCGTCTCCATCCCACTCAAATGAGGTCAGGCCGGTCACTCCTTGAAAACCTGACGGTCGTTTGAGTTCATTTTTAATGGCACTTCTGTATCGAATATCAGGCCGATTCACTATTTGAAACAAAATCATGGCACTATCATAAGCCACCGCTTCTATGAACCCCGGCTTTTCATTAAATATTTTAGAATATCCGCCAACGAATTTTCTAACATTTTCCATTCTGCTCCCGGCAAAAAATCCATCCGGCATTATAGCTCCCTGGATATATTGGCGGGTCATATCGATCAGATTCTCAGAATGCCATAAATTGGTTCCCAACAAGCGGGTGTCGTTAACATCGTAAAACGCGAGTTGAGGAACAATCAGTCCTGATTTTTTAGGGGCATCGGGAATAAAGAGTGCATCAAAATCGACAATAGGTTCCGGCTTCTCATTCTCCCCCGATCCGTAACTTTCGGATTCTTCATCCAAAGGCAAAAGTTCGCTCTCAACAATATTTTCATTAAGTTTTGTATCGAGATCATCTTCAGCAATTGTTTTATCAATATTTTTTAGATCATCAGGCACGTCATAATAAAGGCCTACCAGTTTTTTAATGGGACCGGCGAAATCGGTCCCATCCGGATTATACGACTCTGC
>Ga0307446_1000300_pt1 | contig 16789 bp, 15 predicted proteins | sample SalMarSW160320MG_FD_202141 | JGI IMG/M metagenome (GOLD analysis project Ga0307446, IMG submission 202141) | Salt marsh sediment microbial communities from the Plum Island Ecosystem LTER, Massachusetts, United States - SW1603-20 | ecosystem: Environmental > Aquatic > Marine > Intertidal zone >... | reverse complement strand
CGCGGCCGGCCGGACCACGAGCGCTTCCTCGCCATTCGCGTCGGGGATGGCGGCGGGCATCTCACCGGGAGGTCCACCTCCGGGCACGATCGCCATCCGATCAGCGCTCCGGACCGGTCACGACGGGCGTCTCGTCGACGCGGACGAGGTCACCGTGAAGATCCTTGACGTGCTCGTGGACGGCGACCAGTGCGGTCATCAGGCTCTCGAAGCCTTCGAGGTCGAGCTGCTGCTCGGCATCGGACAGGGCCTCGTCGGGGCGTGGATGGACCTCGACCATGATCCCGTCGGCGCCCACGGCGACCCCGCCGATCGCCATCGGCTTGACCAGCCAGCGCTTGCCCGTCGCGTGCGACGGGTCGACGACCACCGGCAGGTGCGTCAGGTGGTGCATCAGGGGCACTGCTGTCAGGTCGAGCGTGTTCCGGGTCGACGTCTCGAACGTCCGGATCCCGCGCTCGCACAGGATGATCTGGGGGTTGCCAGCCGACGCGATGTACTCCGCGGCCATCAGCCACTCCTCGATCGTCGCACCGAAGCCTCGCTTGAGCATCACCGGCCGCCCGGCCCGGCCGCAGGCCAGGAGCAGCGAGAAGTTCTGCATGTTGCGGGTGCCCACCTGGAGGATGTCGGCGTACTCGGCGACGATGTCCACCTGGGACGGCTCCATCACCTCCGTGATCACGGGCAACCCGGTCCGCTGGCGTGCCTCCGCGAGGTAGCGGAGACCCTCCACGCCCAGGCCCTGGAAGCTGTACGGGCTGCTTCGCGGCTTGAAGGCACCGCCCCGGATGACCGTCGCGCCGTGCGCGGCAACGAAGTCGACCGTCTCCATCAGCTGGTCGCGGCTCTCGATCGAGCACGGGCCGGCCATCACCGTCAGCGACCCGTCGCCGATCGCCGCGTCAAGCACCCGGATGACCGTATCCTCCGGCTGGAGCTCCCGCGACACGAGCTTGTAGGGCGTCGAGATCGGAGTCACCGCCGTCACCCCGGGCATCGCCTCCAGGGCCGTCCGAAGCTGCTCACGCCGTCGCCCGATCTCGCCCACCAGCGCGATCAGCGTCCGGCCCGCGCTGGTGCTCTCGAACGGCGTCAGGCCCTCCGCGAGGATGAGGCCCTTGACCCCGATCACCTCGGCCTCGGTTGCCCCGGACCGCATCACCACGAACATCTGGTCGGTTCCTTCGCTTGGTCGCCGTCACGACATCTCGAACAGGAACAAAAAAAGCAGAGGTCTGGGACCTCTGCTCACCCGGCATGACCCGCAATCCCGGGCCGTTCAGCCTCCGGGGTTGGTCACACCGGGCAGGTAAAGAGATAGATGGCGCACATCGGTGCTTTGGACGGTACCGGTTTGCCGTGCCCGTCGTCAACCTCGATGCGCCCGGGAGACACCCTCGCGCCGCTCGCTCGGTGGCTGATCGTGCCGGATGGCGACGGGCACGGGCGGCCCGTTCACGCTCGTCTGCCGTGGCGCATCTGGTATTCTCCGGCGGCGTTCGGAGTCCCGACGCACGACCCGTGCGGAGAGGTCGCATAGAGGTCTAGTGCAGCGGTTTGCTAAACCGCCGAGTGGGGTAACCTGCTCCGAGGGTTCGAATCCCTCCCTCTCCGCCATCGCCTCGCGCGCGCCCGTAGCTCAGTGGATAGAGCGTCAGGTTGCGGACCTGAAGGCCGTGGGTTCGAGTCCCGCCGGGCGCGCCAGAACCCCCTGTCGTCTCGAGCAGCCAGGTGGCTATCGCCACACCGTGGTGGGCTCCCCAGGCTCATCCGGTCACCGCTCCCGCGCCGATCAGGGGACCCAGCTCGTGCCGCAGGAGCGTCGCGACCTCGTCGCGCGGAACGCTTCCACCCCGGGCGTCGACGATCGCGGCCCAGACACCCGACGCGAGCAGCACGCCCGGCTCGACGGCACCGTCACGATGCAGGACCGAAGCCGGAACCGGCTGTGGGTCGTCCCCAACGTTGGCCGCGATGATCTCGTCGTACGCATCGCGGAGGACGGTGCTCTGTGAATCCGGTGCGAGCACCACCAGCAAGCCGGTCGGCTTGGAGTCAACCGGGATCGCGATCAGATCAGGCCGGTATCGGTGCAGGACCGCGATGACCTTGTAGACGTCGCCCGCCCACTCCCGGGTCCCCCGGCTGCGCGCGGCCTCTTCCACGGATCGCGGCAGCATGTCGTCGAAGACCATCACGCTGGCGGGACCTGTGAGCCGCTCGACGTTCATGAAGTCGCGGAGCGCGAACTCGAACAGGTGCATGCCATCGATGAACGCCAGGTCGATCGCAGGCGCGGCACCCGGATCGGTGCCCAGGGGTGGGAGGCCCCGCCCCCTGAAATGCGCCAGCGGATCCGGCCGCGCGAAGAAGTCGTCGCTCGTCGCCCGGACGAGGTGGACGTCGGCCTGCATCTCCACGGTGACCTTGAATGCCGGGTCGACGGCGATGGACGGCGCGTGCGACCTCGCCAGGCTGCAGCCGTCGTTCACGCCGATCTCAAGGTACGTCCGAGGGCGTAGCTGCTCGTGGAGGGCAGTGAGGAAATCGTGCCGCTGGGTGGTCTCCGACGCGGTCCGTCTCACCGATCCGGCTCGCCGACGTCCTCCGCGGCCACCCCTGCGCCCGCCCGAGAGCAGGGCCCGGCCGAACCGCCGCCACACGGAAGCTGTCATCGGTCGACGCTCACGAGCCAGTCGAACGATCGGCCAGGACCCGCGGCCCGGACCCGGAGTGCACGAGCTCGGGCCTGTCGGTCATGGTCGAAGGGTACCGTTGAGGGGCTCGTCATGTTGTTGGCCGTCGAACCTGCCGCCCTGGTGCGCGTATCATCCGTCCGCCGCGTCGGCGGCGAGGCGAGGGGCACGGGGGGCACGACCACGTGGATGATGCGCGGAGCGCCGAGGTGACCGGACCGGTCAAGGTCAGCGTCGTCGTCCCCGTCCACAACCCTGGGTCCCGCATCGACGCATGCATCGACTCGCTGCTCGGCCAGTCGCTTCCGACCGAACAGCTCGAGCTCATCTTCGTCGATGATGGCTCGACCGATGGCACGCCGGCGCGGCTCGACGCGCTCGGCGTCGATCATCCGTATGTCCGCGTGATCCACCCCCCCCGAACTCGGCCTGGCCCGGCCGGCCCCGCAACATCGGCGTCCAGCACGCGTCGGGCGAATACGTCCAGTTTCTCGACCAGGACGACGCAATGGGCCCCGAGGCGCTCGTGGCGCTGTACGCGATGGCCAGGCGGACTCGCGCCGACATCGTGATCGGCAGGGTGGCAAGCGACTTCCGTCCGGTGCCCCATGTCCTCTTCCGGCACAACCGCGACGCGTGCTCGATCCGTGACGCGCCTCTCATCCAGAGCCTGACGCCGCACAAGCTGTTCCGGGCCGCGTTCCTGCGACCGTTGGCTCGCGCGCCGGCTGGTCGACCGCGAGCCACGACCGCCCATCCGCATCGACCACCCCCATGTCCGCGAGAACGTCCGGTGCGTGCCGGGCGCTACGTGGCGGTCCTGCGTCTCGACGCCGGCGGGCGCCCGGGCCCCGAGCTCGGTGACGTCGAGGCATCCGACAAGGGCCGCCTCGGCTGGACCGGGATGCGTCGGATGAACGTCGTCGAGGGCTGGCTACGGCGCACGGTCGACCGGGCCCTCGGGCCCGACTGCTCAGGCGGCTCTACGCGCGGCTGCCCGGTCGCCTTCGCAGGCTGCTCGCGCATCTTCGCCGGTCCGGCGGCCGCGTCAGCCGGTAGCGTCATCTCGGCCGCGCGGTCGGGCTCGCGACCCCGCAGCTGCCGCAGGGCGAGTCGCGTCCGGGCCGCCGCTCGACGGCAGGAAGCGCTCGACGAAACGCTCGCTCGCGTGGCCGTCGCATGCGCCGAGGTTGCGGGCGATGAACGCCTCGCGGTCGGAGTCGTCGACGCCGGACAGGATCGCGTCCGCCACGCCGGCCGTGTCGCGCACCTGGCAGCCGATCATCTCCGTGCGGTAGTCCAGGTACAGGCCGGGATCGCGCTCGTACGCCTCGAGGTCGTCGACCAGCAGCACCAGCGGCCGGCCGAGCAGGGCCCACTCGAAGATCGATGACGAGTAGTCGGTCACGAACACGTCGGCCGCGGCCAGCCAGTCGTTCATGTCGCCTCCTGGATCGGCCACGATGTCGAAGCCGGCCGTCGGCTGTTTCGCGGGGTCCAGGTTGGGGTGGGTCTTGATCACGAGTGCGTGGTCCGCGGGCAAGCGCTCCCGGAGGGCGCGGCCGTCCAGCGCCGCCGTGCCGTGCTTCGCCCGGCCCCGCCCGCGGAAGGTGGGTGCGTAGAGGACGACGCGTCGCCCGGTCAGGCTCGGATTGGCGGCGATCACCCGCGTGCGTGCCGTCGCCAGCGCCGCCGGATCGAGCAGCCTGTCGGTCCGAGGCGCGCCCAGCGCGAGGACATGGTCCAGGGGTGTCCGAAGCGCTCGGGACCACGGTTCGCGGGATGCCTCCCCCGCGGTCACGGCGTAGTCGTAGTGACGGTGGAGGAAGCGTCGTTCCGGCTCGGCCAGACCACCGATGGTGTCGGCACCGAAGCGCTTCAGGGCACCGGTCGCGTGCCACACCTGGACCACCGTAGTGGCCGAGCGATGGGGGGCCACATGGATCGGGAGGTAGGCATTGTCGACCACGATCAGCCCCGAGGTGTGGACCAGCCAGGTCCCCCGGATGAGCCGAACGAGATAGGCGAGCTTGCCTCGCAGGCCGTAGCTGTACGGTCGGAGCTCGAGCGCGATCTCGATGTCGGGGCGGTGGGCCCGGATGGCATCGTGGATGTGGCGCAGGTTGCCCTCGAGGACGGGGAGCCGCGCCGTCGCCAGCACCACCCGCCGGCGGCGGATCGGGACCAGGCGGCAGGCGATCGCGACCAGGCCCAGCACGATCGACGCGAGCCGGTACTCGAGCAGAGTCACCGCCGGATGCCCACCCGGTCGCTAGCGGACCTGCGCGGGCGGGCCGGTCGGAGCATCGACGGTCGCACCACCCACCGCTCGACCACCGTCGGCCCGGTCACCGGTCACCGGTCACCGGTCAGCGGCTCCGCGTCCGTGGCGTCGTGGCGCCGGACGTCGAGCACCTGCCCGGTCAGGTCGGAGGCCATGAGGCGGAGGGTCGCCAGCGCGACCGCGTCGGCTCCGAGCAGCCCGTCGGGGGACTCGGACGGGAACGCGGCCCGGCGCATCGGCGTGTCGGTGCGCTCCGGGCTGATGGCGTTGACGCGGATGCCGTCGTCCGCCCATTCGTCGCTCAGACCCTGGGCCATGTTGACCAGCGCCGCCTTGCTTGCCGAGTAGGCGACGTAGCCCTCTCGGCCGCGGGTGAACGAGCTGGACGTGAACACCGTGAGCGATCCCCGCGAGGCGCGCAGGTGCGGGTACGCGGCGCGGGCGACGTTGAGCGTCCCGGTCAGGTTGACGTCGACCACCTCTGCGAGCGTCGCCGCGGACGTGGCGGCGAGCGGCCCGATCCGGAGCACCCCGGCCGAGCACACGACGTGGTCGATGCCCCCGAGTCGTCCGGCCGCCTCGCCGATCCGCCGCTCGACCGCCTCGGGATCCCGGACGTCCAGCCCAAGTGACGCGCCCTCGACCTCCGCCCGCGCACCCTGGCGCTCGGCCGCCTCGACGATCGCCTGCCCGATCCCGCTGGTCCCCCCAATCACCAGGAGCCGCGAGCCGTCCATCGGGTGCAGCTCCTCGGTCGAGGTGATGGGCGACATGACGCGCATCTGGAGCATCCGGTCCGCCATGACCATGTCGATCCGGGTCGTGATCTTGACGTTGATCTCGTCACCGGCCACCGCCACCAGCCGGACACCGGGGACGTACCGGAGCACCAGGCTGCAGTCGTCGCTTGCCGCCAGGTCGCCCGCCTGCGCCGCCGCCTCGTAGGCCCGGGCGAGCACGCCGGCGCGGAACGTCTGGGGCGTCTGCCCACGACGGTAGCGGCTGCGGTCCGGGATCTCGACCACCGCGTCCCCCTCGACGATGACCAGCGTGTCGGCGCTCGGGATCACGGTGTCGGTGGCGTCGGCGCGTCCTGACAGGATGGGCTCGATCGAACGCTGGACGACCTCGATCGGCAGCAGGGGCCGGACGGCGTCGTGGACCAGCACGATGTCGTCGTCTGCGGCGCGCAGCGCGCCCAGGCCGTTGCGGGTGCTCTCGTTGCGGGTCACCCCGCCGGGCACGACCGTGACGCGTCCCGCGAGCCCCGCGACCCGCACGAGCTCGTTGGTGTCCTCGAGCCAGCTGGGGTGCGAGACGACCACCGTCTGGTCGAAGATCGTGGTGGCCAGGGCATGCAGGGTGCGCAGCAGGATCGGCTCTCCGGCCAGGCGCACGAACTGCTTCGGCTGCTCGCCGCCGAAGCGGTTGCCGTCGCCGCCGGCGAGGACGATCGCGTGGATCTGCATCGGACGGACGTTGCTCCCTCGGGGGCCGGCGTCAGGGCCCGGCGCTGGTGGTAGAGACTACGCCAGGCGCGCCGATGACGGCGGGTATCATCCCGCCCATATGACCGCAACGAGGCCGTCCGAGTCGGCCCCGCAGGACGCTCCGGCGCTCGATCTGATCTCTGTCGATTGGCGACGGATCCAGCTGCTGGTGCGCGTGCGGAGCACCCCGAGCGCCCCCGCGCCCGATCGGCTCCGACTGCGCCACCAGTCGTCGGGTGCCTGGATGCCGGTGACCGGCTGGGAGACCGAGGGCGAGACCGTCGTCATCCGGTTCAACGTCATGCAGGGGCCGGACCAGCTGCCGCTTCACGAGGGTCGATGGCAGCTCGAGGTGCTCGGGTCCGACGACGGGTCCCCGGGCCGGCTGGCGATCCGAACCCCGTCTCCGAGGCCCGAACCCGAGCCGAGGACGTTCTCGCTGCATTCGATGGACTATGTCGTCGAAGCCTCGTTCGACGGCGACCCCTCGGTCCTGAGCCTCGACGTTCGGATCGTCCCCGTGGAGCAGACCGGCCGCGCCCTCGCCGCCGACGAGCGGGCCCGGGGCTGGCTGTGGCCGCTCAGATGGGCGAGCGTCCGCCTGTTCCGGCTCATGTTCCGCGTCTTCCACGCGCTCGGCCGCCACAACGGGCGGCGGATCCTGTTCAGCTCGGACCGGCACGGGGAGCTGAGCGGCAACCTCCGGCTGGTCCACGACCGGATGGTGCAGCGAGGGCTGGATCGGGAGTACGAGCTGCTGACGTTGTTCAAGCCCGGGATCGCCAGCCGCCGACGCGTGGCCGATCGCCTTCGGCTGCCCTGGCTTCTCGCACGCGCTGATGTCATCGTGATCGATGACTATCAACCGGCGACCCGGCACCTGTCCGCGGATGATGCCCGGATCGTCCAACTGTGGCATGCGGTAGGCGCGTTCAAGACCGTCGGATACAGCCGGGTGGGCAAGACCGGGGCCCCCGCACCGCACGGATGGGTCCACAAGAACTACAGCAACGCGATCGTGAGCTCGCATGCCGACGTCGCGGTCTATGCGGAGGCGTTCGGCATTCCCGAGGAGCGGGTCGTGCCCACGGGCATCCCGCGGGTGGATCCGATGTTCGATCCAGCGCACCGCGCGCAGGCGCTGGACCAGGTGCGCAGGATGTTTCCGGCCACCGAGGGGCCGTTCACGATCCTGTTCGCGCCGACGTTCCGCGGTAATGGCGCCCGCACCGCGTCCTACGACCTCGCGCGGCTCGACTATGCCCGGTTGCATGCGCTGTGTGTCGAGCGCGATGCCGTGTGCCTCATCCGGATGCACCCATTCGTCCGCGAGCCGCTTCGGATCCCCGACCATCTGCGCGATCGGTTGATCGACGCCTCGAATCCGGCCGTGGAACCCAACGACCTGCTGTTCACGGTTGACCTGCTCGTCACCGACTACTCGTCGATCGTGTTCGAGTACTCGACCCTCGGCCGGCCGATGCTGTTCTACGCCTACGACCTCGAGGACTACATCGCCAGCCGTGACTTCTACGAGCCGTACGACACGTTCGTACCGGGCCGGATCGTGCGCACGTTCAACGAGCTGCTGGATGCGATCCGCCGCGAGGACTACGAGCTCGAGAAGGTCGGCCCGTTCGCCCGGCGCCACTTCGCCCACCTCGACGGTGGCTCCACGGACCGGGTCATCGATCTGATCACGGGCCGGTGAGGCGGCTGCTGCTGGCCGTGCGAACAGCTGCCGTTCAGGCCGGCTTCCTGGTCGGTTCGATCCGGCCGCCGCGGCCGCGGATCGTGCTCGCAACGAGCCATGCTGCGAGTCTCACGGGCAACCTGGCGTTCATCGCCGCGGATCTCGCGGCGCGGCATCCCGAGGTGCCGGTGGTCCGTCTCGCCTCGCGCCCGCCGAGGGGCCTCGCGGGCAGGCTTCGTGCGCTCGGGTTCGCAGCCCGTGCCGGGTATCACGAGGCGAGCGCACGGGTGTTCGTCGTCGACGACTACTTCTTCCCGCTGTACGTGATCCGGCCACGATCCGGCACCTTACGCCTGCAGACCTGGCACGCCGCAGGCGCGTTCAAGAAGTTCGGCCTGAGCGTCATCGACAAGGGCTTCGGTGCGGACGAGGACTACGTCCGCCGGGTCCCGATCCATGCCAACTACAGCGTCGCCCTCGTGTCGTCGATGTCGGTTGCGGCCCACTACGCCGAAGCCTTCGGGCAGCCGATCAGCCTGTTCGCGTCACGGTTCGGCATCCCGCGCACGGACCTGTTCTTCGACGATCGGCAGCGGGACAACGCGCTCGGTCGGATCCGCGACCGGCTTGGCCTGCCCGACGGCCGGCGCGTGATCCTGTATGCGCCCACCTTCCGCGGCGAGAGTGTCGGTCGGGCGCGCTACGACGACCTGCTCGATCTCGAGGTCATGCAGCGGATCCTTGGTCCGGATCATGTGGTCCTCGTCCGGCTACACCCGTTCATCTCGGGCAGGACGAGCATCCCGGCCAGCCTTCGTGGGTTCGCGATCGACGTATCGGCCGACCCCGACATCAACGAGCTGATGCTGGTCAGCGACCTGCTCGTCACCGACTACTCGAGCGCCATCTACGAGTTTGCGCTGCTCGGCCGGCCGATCCTGTTCCTGGCGCCCGACGACGCCGCCTACCGGGGCGAGCGCGGCTTCTATCTCGACTTTCCCCGCGACCTGCCGGGGCCCGTGCTCACGACCAGCGAAGAGCTCGCCCGGACCATCGCCGCGGGCGGCTTCGATCTCGATCGCGTCCGCCGGTTTGCCGAGGCCGCGTTCGACGTCGCCGACGGTCGGTCGACGGCCCGCGTTGTCGACGGGCTGCTGCTGCCGGCGCTCACGAGTGGCCCGGCACCCGCCGGGGCGTTGGCAGAAGGCTGATCATAGGCACTGGCGGGACCGTGCAATCATCCCAATTGCGAACATCGAGGAGGGCTCGAGTGGAGCGGATCGGCTTCGTCGGACTGGGCACGATGGGAGCCGCCATGGCGGCGAACCTGCGCCGGGCTGGCTATGAGGTCACCGCCTGGAACCGTACGCCGGGACGAGCAGGCGACCTCGTGGCGCTCGGGGCCGGCGAGGCGACGACGCCCGCCGGCGCGGCGCGCGAATCGGATGTCGTCGTCGTGTGCGTGTCCGACACGCCCGACGTGGAGGCCGTGCTGTTCGGCCCCGACGGCGTCGCGACGGGTCTCGCCCGCGGTGGTCTCGTGATCGACTGCTCCACGATCGCACCTGGTGCCACGGCAGGCTTCGCCACCCGGCTGGCCGAGGCCGGGATCGGGTTCGTGGACGCGCCGGTGTCGGGCGGGTCCGAGGGCGCCAGGGACGCCACCCTGACGATCTTCGCCGGCGGTGAGCCCGATGCGTTCGAGCGCGCCCGACCGGTGCTCGCGGCCATGGGCAAGACGATCACGCACTTCGGACCCGCCGGCAGCGGCCAGGCGGTGAAGGCCATCAACCAGGTGGTCGTGACCGGAGCCTATCTCAGCGTTGCGGAGGGCATGGTCCTGGCCATCAAGGCGGGGCTGGATCCGGCGCTCGTTGCCGATGCTCTCAACGCAGGCGCGGCGCGCAGCTGGGTGCTTGAGAACCGGAGCGGGCGCATGATCGACAACGAGTACCCGCTCGGGTTCCGGACGTCGCTTCACCTCAAGGATCTCGCGATCGGCTTGGAGCTGGCACGGTCGGTCGGCGCAGCGATGCCGGTCGCCGGCCTCGCGGCCCAGCTCGAGGCCGGCCTCGTCGGGCGTGGCCACGGCGACGAGGACATGTCGAGCCTCGCGCGCACGATCCGATCGCTGTCCGGCCTCGAGGGATAGACCGGGGTTGCGCGACCCCGTCTGCTCCGCGCCGGCGCCCATTCCCGGGCCCGGAGGCGTGCTACGGGAGATCGACCGCAGGGCCCTGCGACGGCGTGAGCAGCAGCGGGTCGCCCAACCGGTCCGCGTACTTCGGGCGGAAGCGCTCGGTCGAGTAGGCGTCGAGCTGCACGCGGCGTGCCGGCTTGGCGGCCTCCGCCAGTGACACGTGCGAGTACTTGCCGTCGCGGATCGCCACCATACGCCCGCTGATGCCGTCGCGGATGAGGTCCATCGCGACGTTGGCGAACGTCGAGGCGACCATCGAGTCCAGCATGTCCGGCTCGCCGGACCGCAGGTCGTAGGTCAGCTCCGAGTTCACCGCATCGATCCCGGTCAGTGCCTTGAGCTCGCTCGCGAGCACCTCGCCGACGTTCATCTTGTGCCGGTGACCGAACGCATCCGCGTCGCCCACGTCGGCCATCTGGGCGCCGGTCCAGATCGCACCCTCGGCGGTGATCACCACCGCGTACCGGCTCGGGTTGTTGCGGTGGTCCTCGCGCAGGACCTCGGACAGCGCCTCGAGATCGTAGGGGAACTCGGGGATCACACAGCGCGCGGATGTGACGTAGGCCGTGTACAGCGCGGTGAACCCGGCGTCGCGACCGAAGATCCGGAACACGCCGATCCGCTCGTGGCTGCCGAGCGTCGTCCGCTGCCTGTTGATCAGCTCCTTGGCGCGGGTGATCGCCGACGAGAAGCCGATGCAGTACTCGGTCCCGTTGACGTCGTTGTCCATCGTCTTGGGGATCGCAACCAGCGGCAGCCCGCGTCCGTGCAGCACTGACGAGAAGGACAGGGTGTCATCACCGCCGATCGTGACCAGGTTGGTGAGCCCGAGGTGCTCGATCGTGTCGAGCACATGGTCGGTGAGGTCGTAGACGCCGTCAGCGACCTGCTTGTCGGCGACGGTCTTCGGGTCGAGCCAGGCGGGCAGGTTGTCGGCCGACATCTTGCGCGGGTTGGTACGCGAGCTGTGGAGCACCGTGCCACCCGTCCGGTCGATGGCGCGGGTGTTGACACGATCGAGGACGCGCACGTACTCGGGGTCGAGCTCGGAGCCGCGCCGCTGATGGGTGAGCCCCTCCCACCCTCGCCGGATGCCGAGGACCTCGTATCCGAGCTCGGTCGCTCGGTAGACGACGCTCTTGATGACGGCGTTGAGACCGGGGACATCGCCGCCGCCGGTAAGGATGCCGATTCGTCGAGGTTCAGCCATGTCGGGCTCCGCTGGGTCCCCGGCCGATGACCGGGTGGTTGGGCAGGTTTGGTACGACGCGTATCGCCGGGACGCCATGGCACTTCGCCCCCTCTCGACACGGCCACGGCAATCCTACCCCGGTGACCGGCCGCTATCATCGACGGCATGAACTACGAGCTGTTCATGGGCGAGGCGCTCGCGGAGGCGCGTCAGTCGGCGCCGCGCGGTGGGCCGGCGGTGGGCGCGATCGCCGTCATGAACGAAGCGATGGTCGCCCGTGGCTCGAACCGGGTGGGCGAGGCCAACGACCCGACGGCGCACGCCGTTGTCGTGACCCTCCGCGAGGCGGCCCGGAAGCTCGGGACGCCGCGCCTGTCTGACGTCACGATCTTCACCACGCTCGAGCCGTGCCCGATGTGCGTCGGTGCCCTCCTCGCGTGCGACGTGGCCGCGCTCGTGTATGCCGTCCCCAACCCGATCGAAGGGGCGGCTGGCACGGTTCTGCAGCTGGCGCAGCACCCCGGCCTGGGCCGACGCATCGAGGTCGTGTCCGGGATCCGCCGGGTGGAGGCGGAGGAGCTCACGGGAACCCTCAACGCGGTCAGCTCCGGCGCCTGACCGGTTCGCCGGTCCGTCCCCGCCCAACCGATTGGCGCACAGCTCGCTGACGGTGGTGCTCATGGGAGTGCCGCGGGCGGCTTTGCTATCCTGTTCCGCGGAGAGGTGTCCGAGTGGTTGATGGTGCCGCTCTCGAAAAGCGGTGTGCGAAAGCACCGTGGGTTCGAATCCCACCCTCTCCGCCATTCGACCGCTGACCGCGACCCGGCGAACCACCTCGTCGGGTCGTATCGTGTCCCGCGGAGAGGTCGCCTAGAGGCCTAGGGCGCCGCACTGGAAATGCGGTATGGGGCAACCCATCGCGGGTTCGAATCCCGCCCTCTCCGCCACCGCGCCCGCGGACCTTCGACGGGGAGCGCCCGGGACCCGTCCTCGCCGAGCTTCCGGGACCGGTTGTGCGCGATCTCCCACGGGTGGCCATCGGGATCGGTGACGTGGCCGGAGCAGCCGCCGCGGTCGGTCGTGACGCGAGCCGCGGTGACCCCGTCGCGGGCGGCTGCGATCGCCGCCATGACCTCGTCCACCTCCGCCCGGGACCGCACGTTGTGCGCCACCGCGAGGCCGCCCCGGCCATGGTCGTGCATCATCCGGGGACGCCCGGGGACCCGCGGGGGCCCCTGCTATCATCCGCCCTGCCGTGCTAGGCGGGGAACTAGCGGTGCCCTGTACCTGCAATCCGCTCCAGCAGGGCTGAATCCCCTCCCGAGGGTCGGTGCTCACGAAGGCCGACGACGTTCGCGACGTTGAGGATCGGGTCCCGCGCAGCGGCGGCTCGTGAACCGTGTCAGGTCCGGAAGGAAGCAGCACTCAGCGATGACCGCCGGGTGCCGCGGAACGGCCTGGTCCGAGCCGCGGATGCCGGTGGGCGCGCGGGCGTCCGGGTCGACGGAGGGTGCACGGCGCTTGACTCGCCGCGCGTCTGCAGGAGCGTCGTTGACCGCAGGGACACCGCATCAGGCCATCTATCGCCGCTGGCGTGCCCAGACGTTCTCCGAGATCGTGGGCCAGGAAGCGGTGGTGGCGACGCTTCGCAATGCCGTGACCACCGGACAGGTCGCGCACGCGATCCTGTTCACGGGCCCACGCGGGACGGGCAAGACATCGCTGGCCCGAATCCTGGCCAAGGCCCTGAACTGCGAGAACCTCGGCGCCAACGCGGATCCCTGTGACGTCTGCCCGCCGTGCGTGGCCATTCGCGAGGGACGAGCGCTTGATCTGTTCGAGGTCGACGCCGCGAGCAACCGGGGCATCGACGCGGTCCGCGATCTGCGTGAACGCCTCAATTACGCGCCGACCGACCTTCGCCGCAAGATCTACATCCTCGACGAGGCGCACCAGATCACGAAGGACGCGTGGAACGCGCTGCTCAAGTCGCTCGAAGAGCCGCCCGACTTCGTCACCTTCATGTTCGCCTCGACGCACCCGCAGGAGTTCCCGCCGGCCATCCTGTCCCGCCTCCAGCGGTTCGACGTCCGGCGGCTGAGCGTTGCCGAGATCAGCGGCAAGCTGGAGCGGATCCTGGAGGCCGACGGCCGCGAGGCGGACCCGGAGGCCATCGACCTGGTCGCCCGCCTGGCTGCGGGCGGCATGCGCGACGCAGAGTCGATCCTGGACCAGCTGCTCTCGTCGACCAGCGATCGCATCGAGGCCGGCGCCGTGCGCGAGCTGCTCGGTCTCGCCGACGCCGAGCTCGTCGATCGTTTCGTGGCAGCTCTCGAGCAGGGCAACGCCGCCGATGGGATCGTGCTCCTGGACCAGCTCGAGGAGCGCGGGCGAGATCTGCGCGTGTTTCTCGACCAGGTCGTCGACGCCCTCCGTGGCCGCCTGCTTGCCGAGCTGACCTCGCCCGGACCCCAGGAGCCCAGCCTTTCGGCAGCCGCTCGACGGATCGGTGCCATCGATCCCACCCGGCACGGACCCGGCGGTCTCCGTTTCCAGCTCGAGTTGACGCTGCTCGCCGCCCCAGCGACAGCGGACGTCTCTGGACCGCCTTCGGGGCTGCCCGCCGCAGCTGCCCGGGCCACGATGCCTCCTGCTCCAGTGGCGATCGCATCACCCACGGCCACCCCTCTCGTCCACCCCGGTCCGTCGGCCGAGGCGGCAGGCGCCTCGACATCGGTTCCCGCCCCTCGGAAGACCCGTGCTCCCAAGCCCGCCGACGCCCCCGGAGCGCCGCCCGTCCAGCCGGTGGCATCTTCCGTCCGCCCTGAGGTGTCCGACAGCCCGGCGCCGCCGGATGACGCAACGGGGCACGCAGCCGACGCGAAATCGGATGCGGAACCGGCAGAATCGGGCGCCATCGATCCCACGCCCGACCTCGAGAGGCTTCGAACCGGTTGGGCGGGCGTCGTCGCCGACGTCACCGAGCGCAACCGGGCCGCCAAGCCCTTGATCACGGCGTGCCGCCCGATCGGGGTCGAGGGCCGGATGGTCACCCTGGGCTTCCCCGAGGAGCAGGGGTTCCTGAAGGATGTGGCCGAGCGGCGCCGGCCGCTGCTGGAGGCGTCGATCGGCGGCTACCTGGGTCACCCGGTCGCCGTGCGATGCGTCGCCACCAACCTGGACCTGCTGCCATCGCTGCCTGTCGACGACGATGCCGCGCATATCCTGGCCGAGGCGCACCGGATCTTTGCCGATGACCTCGCCGACCCGCCCGAGGTCACCTGACGCCCGATCCACGTGCAGCCGGGCCGCGCATGGGCGAGACTGGCCGCTGACGCACCGCCGACACCGGCAACCAGCACCGACAGCCACCACCGGAGGGACGCGCTCATGAGCATGGGCAACCTGCAGCGCCAGGTCATGCAGATGCAGCAGCAGATGCAGCAGGAGATGGCGCGGGTCCAGGCTGAGCTCGAGACCGAGACGGTCGAGGGATCCTCGGGGGGCGGCGCCGTCAAGGCGACCGTTACCGGCAAGCAGGTGCTGGCGGAGCTGTCGATCGATCCGTCGGCCGTGGATCCCGACGACGTCGAGATGCTCCAGGATCTCGTCGTGGCCGCCGTCAACGAGGCGCTCAAGGCCTCACAGCAGCTCGCCGAGGAGAAGATGGGCGCGGTCACCGCCGGCCTGCGGATCCCGGGACTGTTCTGAACCGGCTCGCGTGACCACCGCCGTCGTCGAACCTGTCGCGCGCCTCATCGAGGCATTCGCGCGGCTGCCCGGTATCGGCCCCAAGACCGCGCAGCGGCTGACGTTCCATCTGCTCCGGGCGCCCGATGCCGAGGCAAGGACCCTCGCTCGCGCGCTGGTCGCCGTCCGTGACGAGGTCGTCTTCTGCGAACGCTGCTTCAACATCAGTGACGCCCCCGTGTGCCCGATCTGCCGCGATCCCGGCCGGGACGACACGCGCCTGTGTGTGGTCGAGGAGCCCCTCGATGTCCTCGCGATCGACCGGACCGGAGAGTTCCGCGGCCGCTACCACGTGCTCCACGGCGCCATCAGCCCCATCGACGGCATCGGTCCCGAGCGGCTCCGTATTCGCGAACTGCTTGCCCGCGTGGACGGAGCAGCGGCAGAGGGTCAGCGGATCGAGGAGGTCATCATCGCGACCAACCCGACCCTGGAGGGGGAGGCGACCGCGATGTATCTGGGCGAGCGGCTCGAGGGCCACGTCGGGTCCGTTACGCGGATCGCCCGCGGGTTGCCGGTCGGCGGTGACCTCGAGTATGCGGACGACGTGACCCTGATCCGCGCCCTGCAGGGACGACGGGCGCTCTGATGCGTGAGCTCGTGTTCGAGATCCTGCTGCGTCTTGCCAAGGCCCTGGCGGCCGCGCTGGTGGGCGTCCTCGTATGGCTGGTGGCCGTGGGACCGCTGGGTGCCGATGGCTCGGTGAGCCTCGGCCTTCTGTGCTGGCTCAGCGGCGCGGCGTTCATCCTGTTGGTCGAGGAGAGTCCGATCTAGTCCATCCAGCCTGCTCGCCGGGACGGCACACCGGGGGCGAGGCACCGCAGGCGACTCACCCATGCCCGCCGCCGGGGCCTTCGGTTGCCGGCAGGGGGCCCATCGCCGACGCGGTTCCGGGTCGCCGCACACGCCCGTTTGACAGGCTCCCGGGGCGACCGTACCATCCGTCCCCGCGCCTCGGGATCCGAGGCTCGCCGGCAGCCTGCCCGAGGCAGGAAGACACCCAGATCCCCGTTTGACACGGGGGGCGAACTGCGCAATCATGAGCAGTCCGCGCTCCGGGCGGTAAAGGCCGGGCGCTGCACCTTAACAATTGAAGAGTGACAGGAACTTCAGCACGAAGAACGTGCCTGGACCAAGCTCTAGAGATTTGACTCGACCGCAAGGCCGAGTTTTCGCGGAGAGTTTGATCCTGGCTCAGGATTAACGCTGGCGGCGTGCATGAGACATGCAAGTCGAACGAACGAGCTTGCTCGTTAGTGGCGGACGGCTGAGTAACGCGTAGGTGACCTGCCCCGAAGTGGGGGATAACTGCCCGAAAGGGTGGCTAATACCGCATGTGGCGACCCGTTCATTCGGGTCATCAAAGCCGCGAGGCGCTTTGGGAGGGGCCTGCGTCCGATTAGCTCGTTGGTGGGGTAATGGCTCACCAAGGCGACGATCGGTAGGTGGTCTGAGAGGACGATCACCCAGACTGGGACTGA
>Ga0307446_1000295_pt1 | contig 16903 bp, 15 predicted proteins | sample SalMarSW160320MG_FD_202141 | JGI IMG/M metagenome (GOLD analysis project Ga0307446, IMG submission 202141) | Salt marsh sediment microbial communities from the Plum Island Ecosystem LTER, Massachusetts, United States - SW1603-20 | ecosystem: Environmental > Aquatic > Marine > Intertidal zone >... | reverse complement strand
TGCCGAAGCGCGGCCCTCAGAGTCGAACGACGACAAACGTCCTTTCCAATGCTGGTGGTTGGTGAAGACAGGCCGATTATACTCCGCCTCAGCTCGCTTTGCATCGCACCACGGCTAGCCGATTGGCCATAGCTGTTGGGTGGAGCTCCGCAGTCTATCGAAGGGTTTCTCGCTGAAAAAAGATGCATATATTGGCGATGATCAAGCCACAGGCAGGGCCGTTTGTCCTAACCGGAAGGCGTGTTCGAACAGCCAACAGCCGCCTAGGGCTCTTGTCCCTGGATCCACCCCAGCCAGGACCGGGCCACCCCGTCGGGTTCGGCGGGGGCGAGCGCAACCACGGTTATCGAAAACGGATACCTTCCGTTGGCGACATTCGCTGCGGAGGGTGAAACGCCATCGATTGACAGGGCATGCATTCCGGACGGGAGTGCATATGCGGGTAGGAAACCGATCGCTCCTGTGGACGAACTCACTTCCTGGGCCATGCTGACTGGATCGGGGAGCAGGCGGGCGTTGGAGGTGAGCCGGTTTTGATTCATCACCAGTGCTTCGAAGTGTCCTTGGAGTTCATCGCCCTCAGGGTAAAGCATGGGCTGAATCCCTCCCTGATGTCCCCCGAGCTGCGACCAGTCCGTGATCTGGCCGGTATAGATCTCGCGCAGCTGGCGCAGCGTAAGCTGGCTCAGGCCCGATCCGCTTGAGGCAATGATCGCTAGATTGGTGAGCTTGAGCGGGGTGGCGAACCATCCTTCAGGCGGGTTTTCAGCTGCGATCAGGAAGTTGATCTCGCCCGTACGTGCAGCCTGCAGCCCGGCTTTTAGCGGAAGCACACGCAGCGTAAGCTCGTGGAGTGGGTCCTGCTCGGAAAACCCCGCCAGCCATTCATAAGCCAGTCCGGCGCAGGCTGGGGTAACACCCACGTACGTTGTGCGGATCGGGGGAGGCTCCGTGGCTGGTGGGGCACATGCGGCACACAGAACCAGGAGCAAGCCGACCAACAGCACTCGGTTAATGCATGAGCGCATCGCGCAGCAGGCCTCCCAGTCCGAGCAGCAGGCAGTAGACGGCGAAGATGGTCAAGGGGTGATCTCGAAGGTAGTTAAGCAAGAAGCGGATCGAGAGAAATCCAACCAGGGCCGCAGCCAGGAAACCGATAGCCAGCGGAGTGAGCTGGGTGGTTGCGTTTGCCGTATCGCGCAGGTCGAGCAGGGCGATCAATCCGGCCCCCAGCATGGTCGGAATCGCAAGCAGGAAGGAGAAGCGGGCGGCGGCGGTTCGATCCAGCCCGCGCATCAGGCCGCCAGCAATCGTCGAACCGGAACGCGAGACCCCCGGGAAGAGAGCCAGCGCCTGGGCAAAGCCGATGAAGATGCTGTCAGGCCAGTTCAACGAATCAAGCTCCCGCTGCCGGTGGTGAATTTGCTCACTGATCAGGAGCAGGGCGGCGGTCAGAAGCAGGAATCCAGAGACGGCCGCAGGCTGGGCAAAGGCTTTCTCAACTACGGATTTTAAAGCCAAGCCGATGACCGCGGCCGGGATGCTGGCCAGGAGTAGAAGCCAGCCGAGGCGGGCAGGGGGCGTTCCGAAGGGCTGGCCGGCCGCGATTCCACGCAGCCAGCAGAGGCCGATCTCGAGCAGATCGCGGCGGAAGTACAATAGCACAGCCAGGATCGTCCCCCACTGCACCAGGACATCAAAGATAAACGCAGCCTGCGGTTCGAAGTGCCATCCGAGAAACCAGGGAACCAGTACGAGGTGTCCGGAGGAAGATATCGGCAGGAATTCGGTCGCTCCCTGCACAACCCCGAGAATAAGCGCCTGGATGATCGACATGGCTAGATTTCCTCCGGCCGGTGGGACTGGTAACCGGTCCTGAATTTGGCGGCGAAGGATTGCACGCCGCCGGCCTCGATCGCCGCACGCAGATCGGCCATGAGCGAGGTCAGAAGATGGATATTGTGAATCGACAACAGGCTGCCGGCGAGCATTTCCTTCGCCAGGCATAAGTGGCGCAGGTAGGCACGGGTGAAGGTCTCACACGTGTAGCAGGTACATTCAGGATCGAGAGGACGTTGATCCTCAGTGTAGATCGCTTTGCGCAGGTTCATCCGTCCCCGCCTGGTCAGGGCAGTATGGTTGCGGGCCATCCGGGTGGGCAGGACACAATCGAAGATGTCGATTCCGCGCAGGACACCCTCCACCAGATCCTGCGGTGATCCAACACCCATCAGATAACGAGGCCGGTCGGTTGGGAGTACAGCATCGACCAGCTCCAGCATCTCGTGCATCTCGTCCTTCGTCTCGCCGACGGAAAGGCCGCCGATCGCAACCCCGGGCAGCTTGAGCGAGGCGATGAATTCGGCTGAGGTGCGGCGCAGATCCGGGAAGACCCCGCCCTGGACGATGCCGAAAAGGGCTTGATCCTCCCGTGCCTGGGCGGCCTTGCAGCGGCTGGCCCAATCGTGGGTGAACGCAAGGGCCTGTTCATTTGCCTGCCGGTCGTACGGATCCGGGCAGACATCAAAGGCCATGATGATGTCGGCTCCGAGCAGTTCCTGGGTTGAAACCACGGATTCAGGCGTGAAACGGTGTTCAGATCCATCGAGATGGGAATGGAATGTCACGCCCTCCGGATCGATCTCGCGCTGCCCGGCCAGTGAGAAGATCTGGAACCCGCCCGAATCGGTCAGCAACGGGCCTTGCCAGGCCATGAAATTGTGCAGGCCGCCGCAGCGTGCTATCAGCTCGGCTCCAGGTCGCAGGAAGAGGTGATACGTGTTGGCCAGGACCAACGTCGCGCCAGCTCGGGAAAGCTGCTCGGGAGTGAGCGCTTTGACGGTGGCTTGAGTCCCAACTGGGGCGAAAACCGGCGTCTTCAAATCGCCATGTGGGGTGCTGAAGCGGCCGGCGCGAGCACGACCATCGCTTGCATCCTGTACCCACTCAAACATGAGGCGGTTTTCAACCCTCCTCTGCCAGCGCCAACGCGCCGCCAGTAATTGGCCGATTATACCTGTCCCCTTCTCGGGTTGTCATCTTGGGTAGGCATCCGTATACTGAGCGGCATGCTGCCGAGTGAACGCTACGCCACCTGGGTTGAGGTCGATCTTGACGCGATTCGTGATAATGTGCGCGCGTTTTGCACCCGCACCGGCCGGCAGGTCTACGCCGTTGTCAAGGCCAATGCCTATGGTCATGGTGCTGTGGAAGTCGCGCGAGCGGCGCTCGAGGGAGGGGCTACACGCCTGGCCGTCGCCCGGGTCGGGGAGGTGTTGGAATTACGCCAGGCCGGGCTCACCGCTCCAATCCTGGTCCTGGGTTGGACGCCGCCCGGTCGGTTGGCAGAAATGATCACGGCCGGCGCCTCGCTGACAATGTGGAGCGAGGCAGAGCTCGAGGCTGCTTCTGCTGCTGCCCGTGAACTTGGAGTGGATGCGAACATTCAGCTCAAGATCGACACGGGCATGAGCAGGCTCGGAGTTCAACCTGAAGGCGCACTGGCGCTGGCCAAGGTTTGCGATCGACTCCCCGGCTGCCATCTGGAGGGCATCTTCACGCACTTCGCCCGCGCCGATGAGACCGATCCAGCCCCGACCATGGAGCAGCATCAGCTCTTCTTGAAGGTCCTGGAAGAGATCGCAGCGGCGGGAATTGATGCAGGAATGGTACATGCTGCCAATTCGGCTGCCGCCCTCCGTTTCCCGGAAACCTGGCATGATGCAGTCCGGGTTGGAATTGCGATGTATGGTTTACAGCCCTCGAGCGAATGCCCGCTGCCAGCTGGATTCGAGCCGGCACTGCGCTGGTTGAGCGTGCTGTCGCTTGTGAAAGAACTCCCCGCCAACCGGGGTGTGAGTTACGGCCAGATCTACCGCACCGAGCGCCCGGAGCGGATCGGTACGATACCGGTCGGCTATGCAGATGGCTACCGCCGTACGGGAGGGAACGAAGTGCTGGTCGGAGGCAGGTGCTGCCCGGTGCTCGGGCGGGTTACGATGGACCAGATCATGATCAGCCTGGCCGACCTGCCTGAAGCCGAGCCGGGTATGGAGGTAGTCTTGCTGGGAGGGCAGGGGGATGAACTCATTTCTGCGGAAGAGATCGGTGAACGCTGGGGGACAATCAACTACGAGGTTACAAGCGGGATCGCACACCGCGTAACGCGCATTTATTCTTGACTTCGCGTTCCCTGCGATATAATCTCCCCATTCGGGGAGCTGTGATCCACCCCCGTAATCCAGGAGTTAGTTCTATGACGCTTGAGATAGGAAAACCCGCACCGGAATTCACGCTTCCCTCGCACCTTGGAGGCGAGATCGATCTACGCCAGCTGCGCGGCAAGAACCTGGTACTGGCGTTCTTCCCGCTGGCCTGGACCCCGGTTTGAACGAGTGAGATCCAGGCGTTCGAGGCCACACGGGCCGAGTACGCCGGATCCAATGCCCAGGTTCTGGGCATCAGCGTTGATCACATCCCCTGTCTGAAAGCCTGGTCCGAAAGCCTGGGTGAAATTCATTTCCCACTCTTAAGCGATTTCTGGCCCCACGGCGCGGTGGCAAGCGCTTACGGCGTTTTCGGCGACGACGGGAAGAGCGAGAGAGCGATTTTCATCCTCGACCATGAAGGCGTGCTTCGCTATCAGCGGGAGTACGAATCGGGTGTCCAACCGGAAAACGACCTGATCCTGAAAGAAGTGCGCTCGATCGATTCGACCGGTGTGGTCTTAAAAACCGAAGAAGCCGCGCCGCCGGAGCTCCCCCACGGTGGGCTTGTGATGTACTGCTCGCCCTACTGCACCGACTGCCGCCAGGCGCGCGCCTGGCTTGACGAGCGCGGTATCCCATATTCCGAGGTTGACGTGTACCGGGTCCAGGGTGCCAGTGACCAGGTGCGGGCGTGGAACCAGGACAACCTGGTCCTGCCGACTTTCGATGTGGAAGGCGAGATTGTCTCAAATTTCGACGCGGAACAGCTCTCGTCCGTTCTGCATAAGTACCAATTGATACCCGAAGATTAGACAGGGCTCGCTTCGTCCGGGGGTACATGGATGTACTGCCGGCTTGAAGCGAGAATGATTTGCATTCACGAGGTGAACAAATCGGGGGCCCGGCTGGGCCCCCGATGATTCCTGGCTTGGTCGAAACATGGATCAGCCGCCCAGATAGGCCTGCTTCACCTGCGGGTTTTCGAGCAGCTCGTGCGATGGTCCTTCGAGCACCAGCAGTCCATTCTCGAGCACGTACCCGCGCTGTGCGAACTGCAGTGCCATGCGAGCATTCTGTTCGACGAGCAGGATCGTCGTGCCTTCCCCGTTGATCTCCTTCAAAGCTGCGAAGACATCTATCATGAGAAGCGGGGCAAGGCCCATCGAGGGCTCATCAAGCAGCATCATGCGCCGGGCGCTCATCAGCGCACGGCCGACGGCCAGCATCTGCTGTTCGCCGCCGCTGAGCGTGCCAGCCTTCTGGTTGATGCGTTCCTTCAGCCGAGGGAAGACCGAGAAAACCTGCTCCCGGTCGCGCTCGATCGCGTCGCTATCTGTCCGGGCGAATGTGGCCAGCTTGAGATTTTCGTTGACGGTCAGGTTTTCGAACAAGCGACGGCCTTCAGGGACGTGCGAAATTCCCAGCTCTGTCACGACCTTATCTGCGGGGTAATCCAGCATATCTTCACCCTGGAACAGCATGGTCGATCCGGTCTGCGCGGGGATCATGCGTGAGATCGCACGCAGCGTGGTGCTTTTTCCAGCCCCGTTGGCGCCGATGATGCAGACGATCTCACCTTCTTCCACCTCGAAGCTGATGCCATGCAGGGCTTTAATGTTGCCGTAGGAGACGGCGAGGTTTTCAACCGTAAGCAGCATCAGATCACGACCTCCTTGCCCAGGTAAGCATCGATCACTTCAGGGTCGTTGCGGATTTCCTCGGGTGTGCCTTCAGCGATGACCTCGCCGAAATTCAATGTCTGGATGATCTCGCACAGCTCCATGACTACCTTCATACGGTGTTCGATGAGGAAGATCGCTATGCCGATCTCGCGGTGCACCTGCCGGATGATGTCAATCATTTGGATCAACTCCTCCGGGTTCATTCCGGCGGTGGGTTCGTCCAGGAACAGCACCTTAGGTTCTGTTGCGAGCGCGCGCGCAAGCTCAACTCTCCGTTGGGCACCATATGGAAGGTTGGTGACGATTTGACCTGCTAGGTGGGGGATTCCGACCAGCTCAAGCAGTTCCATCGCCACCTCATCGGTGGCCTTCTCTTCTCTAACACGCTTGCTGGTGCCAAAAAATGCCCCGGCAAGCCCATAGGTGAGCTTGGAGTAGCGTGCCATCTTCACATGGTCGAGCACGCTGAGGTAGCGCCACAAACGCAGATTCTGGAATGTGCGCCCCAGGCCGCGCGCCGCAATTTCGTTTGTCTGCAGGCCCTTGATCGAACCGCCGTCGAGCAGAATCTCACCCTCAGTCGGGGTGTAGATGCCCGTGATCAGGTTGAAGATCGTGGTTTTACCAGCGCCATTAGGTCCGATCAAACCGCGTATCTGACCTGGCTCGATGGCGAGGTTGTAGTTATACACGGCGCGCAGCCCACCGAAGAAGTGGGTCATATCATGGACTTCAAGCAGCGGCATGTTCCTCTCCTTCCGAGGCTTTTTTCTTGGGGTGGAACAGCCTTTCCACGTTGAATTCAGTGAAGGCGATCAATCCGGTCGGCCGGTAAATCATGATCAGGATGAGCATGATGGGGATGATGATCCATTTGAAGATATCCAGCGGGCGTAGAGCTTCGCTGATCAGGCTCAATCCAACCGCGCCGACGATCGATCCGGTGACGGAGTTCAGGCCGCCGAAGTAAACCATGGCGAGCACTTCAGCCAACTTGCGGATGCCAAAGCTATCCGGGTTGATATACCGCAGCACGTGTGCGAACAACCCGCCAGCCACACCCGCCCAGAACGCCGCGAAGAGGAAAGCCGTCATTTTGGTTTTTCGGGTGTCCACCGTCATGGCGGCGGCGGCAAGCTCACCATCTCGAACGGCGTTGAGGGCTTTACCCATCGTCGAGCGCACGAAGTTGTTGATGATCCAAATGGAGAGGATAGTCCATATAAAGACAATTGGCAGAGTGGCATAATCGGGCTGGTTGCTGATCCCGCGCGCGCCTCCGACGACTTCCATGTTCTCAAAGAAGCTCTTTGTAATGAACATGAATGCCAGCGAGATGATCGCCAGGTAATCGCCACGCGTGCGGAAGGAGGGGATCGCGACCAGCAGTGCTCCAAAAGCTGAGACCAAGCCACCAAGTATAAGGGCCAGCGGAAACATGAAAGGGCCTAACGCAGGTGGCAGCAGCGCCTCTCCAAAGCGGTTCTCCGAAACGAATAATACAATCGTAAAAGCGGAGGCGACGTAGGCGCCGACCGACATGAAACCCGGGTGCGAACATGAGAACTCACCCATGTAGCCGTTGACAACATTGAGGCTGAGGGTGAGGATGATCGAGATCATCGCTAAGCGGGCGACTAGCACACGATAGTCGCTGATGTCGCACCAGATTTGAAGCACAGCGTAGAGCAGCACCAGGTGGGCGAGCGCCGTGACGATCAATGGATAACTGGTTAATTTCGCCGCGATCCGGTTGGCGACCGGTGAGGTGAAGCGCGCTACGATCCCGATCGGAAGAATATAAATCAAAGCCATAAACAGCAACACGCTGGGTGTGAGGGCTGGTTTGCTCAGGATCACAACCGCGCCGAAGAGGGCCGGGATCTTCGATAGCCCCAGCACGTGTGCAAGCGGGAGACCGATGAGCTGTTCGAGACCGACAGTGACCAATGCGGCGCTTAGCCACCCGAGGAGAGGGACTGACCGGTATGGTTCCCAGATTTTGGAAAGGAGCACACGGATTCGCTGCCGTGTGGAGGGTGTAGAAGCTAAGTTCGTTGTCATCGCTTATCCTTTCTGGAGATTGCCAACCATAATCACAGCCGCAGTTGCGCGCTGAACGGTTCGCCGAAAAAGCCGTGCGGCCGGAAGGTCAGGATGATCAGGATGATTGCGAAGGCGATCAGATTGCGCATGGTGGAGGGGAAGATCACTGCTGTAAAAATCTCGATGAAACCCAGCAGGAACCCCGCCAGGCCGGCACCGACGATCGATCCGCGGCCGCCGAGGATTGCCGCTACGAAAGCCTTCCATCCAAAGAGAATACCCATGTTGGGATCCAGCACTGGATAGGCTATGCCGTATAAAATCCCCGCCGCTGCTGCAAGCGCAGAACCGAGGGCGAAGGTCATCAGGGCAATCTGATTGGTCGAGATGCCCATCAGCGGTACGACGACATAGTCGTAGGCCATGGCGCGCATCGCCATGCCCCATTTTGTGCGGCGAACGAACTGGTGCAGCGCCAGCGTGAGCAGGATCGAGACAAACACGATCAAGATCTTCTTGTTGGTAAGGCTCACGCCAGCAATCTTGATTGTGGCTGACTGGATTAACTGCGGGAAAGACAGACGCTGGGGACCCAGGATCGCCAGGTTGCCAGTCTCGAGAATGATGCCGATCATCAAGCCGGTGATGGCGGCCGAGGCGCGCGGGGCGCCGCGCAGCGGGCGATAGCCGATGCGCTCGACCAGCATCCCGACCAGCGAGTTGAGGAACATGGAGATGATCAACGTCAGCACCAGCACCAGGCCGAGCAAGACGCCGGACGGCAGGCCGATCAGGCCGCCCAGGTCGAGCGCCAGCAGACCGCTGGAAACGAAGAAGCCGATATAGGCGCCGACCATGAAAACATCGCCGTGCGCGAAGTTGAACAGCAGCAGCACGCCGTAAACCATCGAGTAACCTATTGCAATCAGCGCGTAGAAACTACCCAGCTGGAGTGCGTTGATCAGTTGCTGAAAGAAGAATTCCATAGAGGGCGCTCCTCCTCATTGAAAAAGGGCGGGTCAAGGAAGGTCTCAATGACCCGCCCTCTTCGATGCTTCCCCACAGCGTGGCTGTGAGTGATCACGTCAGCTACTTACGGGCATACCTGCTTGTAGAAGGTGAACTTCCCTTCTTCGCTGATGCGTACGATCACGGCGCACTTGATCGGGTCGCCTTGCTCGGTGAATGTCATATTGCCGGTGATGCCTGGGAATTCCTTGATATTTGCCATGGCATCCCGCACGCACTGACGATCCGCAGCGAGGTCGCCCGTGATCGTGCCGCAGTCCTGGATCGCCTGCTTGACGATGTTGAGCGAGTCCCAGGTCAGGGCGGCGACGTCGTCCGGTACGTAGCCATACTTGGCGTTGTACTCATCGATGAAGGTCTTGGTAGCGCCCGTCGCGCCCTCGGCCGCATAGTGGGTGCTGAAGAACAGGCCGTAGCAGTCCGAGCCGCATAAATTGACGGTCTCGGCCGAACCCCAGCTGTCGCTGCCGACGATCGGCGCGTTGAAGCCGAGTTCGTGCGCCTGCTGGACGATCAACGCAACTTCGTTGTAGTACTGCGGGGTGAAGAGGAACTCCGCTCCCGAGTCGATGATGTTCGTCAGCTGGGCGCTGAAGTCGGCGTCGCCGGTCGTGAAGCTCTCGTAAGCCACGACCGAGCCGGGCCCGTTGATGTCCTCCCAGGCGCTCTTGAAGAACTCCGCCAGACCCTTGGGGTAGTCGCTGGCGACGTCGTACAGCACGGCGGCCTTGGTAAAGCCGAACTCGTCACTGACGAAGTTCGCGACTACCGGCCCCTGGAAGGGATCCAGGAAGGGTGTTCTGAAGACCCATGGTCGGTCGAGCGTGGTGGCGGGGTTGGTGGACCAGGGGCTGATCATTGGCGTCATCAGGTCGTTGGCAACGCCACCGGCCGGGACAGCCTGCTTGGAGGACTGCGGGCCAACGATCACCAGCACCTCGTCCTGGGTGATGAGCTTGGTGTTGACGGCTGCTGCTGATTCGCCCTTCGACTCGTTGTCCTCGATCACCAGCTCGACCGGATAGGTCTTGCCGCCGACCGTCATCTCGCTCCCGATGTCTGCCAGCCACATCTCGGCTGAAAACTTCGTACCCTCGCCCACCTTGGGGATGTCCCCGGTCAGCGGGGCATTGATGCCAATCTTAATTGTCTGTGCCGCGCCGCCGCAGGCTCCGAGCACGAAGGCAGCGAAGATCAGGAGTGCAAAGACTTTCTTAGACATTGCTCGCTTCTCTCCTCTCTCAGTTCATGAATATGATTCGAAGTTTTGGGGTGGATTTCCCGCTGCAGCATCACCTCCCTCCGTATCTGTCTTCTGCGAGCTCGTACAGGGATTCGAATGGCAAGAGTGGATCGCGTGATCCAATCCGCTCCGAATGGTTTCAGGATGAGTTTAAGGCGTGGGAAGCTCTTCGCGTTGAGTGCGCTGTCTGACTGATTGCGTTTGATTGTGAAGGCTGCCATCGCTGTCTAGTCTCCCCTTGAAACCGTATCAGCGAGATGCATCTTGCTTATCGTAAGCTTACACCAGTATTCAGTTCTCACCACGAGTCAATAAATACAGAGTTGATTCTGGACTGAAGTGACTGCTTGTAAGTCTAGACTAAGAATCAGATGTAGGTCAAGCGGAGTGCAAGCCCGCGAACAAGAGCCGTTTTCAGCTTGCGCGCCAGCTGCTGTTGTCCGTATCATTGTAGTTGTTCGCAGCGCGTAGCGGATCAAGGTCTGGAGCGGTATTTGCCTTTCATCGTTGGGATTTCGACGCGTGTCTCCCCGACCTCAACCCGAGGCGAACCAGCAGCCTGTCACATAGCGGCAGGATAAACGTTGAAAGATTAACGGCTGCCAGGCTCCGGCGTTCGGAGCCGTCAGGCCTTGGAGGTGCATCATGCGTAAAATTCTCGCAGCTTCGTTCCTGTTGTTCGTTGCCGCCTGCAACCCGTCCACGCCCACCCCGACGCCAATCCCGCTCGCGGACTGCGCGTTCACGGCCGACGGCCCGACGACGATTTACACCCGCCCGAGCCTGACGGCGGATGTGTTTTACGAAGCACCGGCCGGTTTCACGATCAGCGAGTTCCAGGCGCGGACCAGTGACGGCTGGCTCGGCTTCGATCCGGGGATCGCCCAGGCGGCGAATACGGGACCCTTCCGGCTGCGCTGGATTCCACCTTCGGCGGGAACCTTTTCCGGCGATTGCAGTGGGCTGCCGGTGGTGTGGGGCCCGCCACCCGGCGTGTGCTTCCTGATGCCGATGGGGCTGGTCGACGTGCACGACATGCCGGACGCCGCGGCGAGCGTGATCGACACGCTCACGGTCGATGACTACGTTGCTATCGACGGGATGAATGCCGCTGGCTGGGCCCACGTCGACTTCTCGCCCGGTAATACCGGCCTTTCGCTCGCCGGCTGGGTGGCGCCGGTCGATCTCAACATGAATGGACCGTGCGATTTCACTCCGCCACCGGCCTGCGCTTTCTCGGCCGCGGGCCCGACGACGATCTACACCCGCCCGAGCCTGACGGCGGATGTGTTTTACGAGGCGCCGGCCGGATTCACGATCAGCGAGTTCCAGGCGCAGACCAGCGACGGCTGGCTCGGCTTCGATCCGGGGATCGCCCAAGCGGCGAATACGGGACCCTTCCGGCTGCGCTGGATTCCGCCTACAGCAGCGACGCTGTCCGGTGACTGCAGCGGGCTGCCGGTCGTATGGGGCCCGCCGCCCGGGGTGTGCTTCCTGATGCCGATGGGGCTGGTCGACGTGCACGACATGCCGGACGCCGCGGCGAGCATCATCGCCACGCTCACGGTCGATGACTACGTTGCTATCGACGGGGTCAATGCTGGCGGTTGGGCTCATGTGGACTTTGCTCCCGGCAACACCGGCGCGTCACTCACCGGCTGGGTGGCGCCGGCCGATCTCAACATGAATGGACCGTGCGATTTCACTCCGCCACCGGCCTGCGCTTTCTCGGCCGCGGGCCCGACGACGATCTACACCCGCCCGAGCCTGACGGCGGATGTGTTTTACGAGGCGCCGGCCGGATTCACGATCAGCGAGTTCCAGGCGCAGACCAGCGACGGCTGGCTCGGCTTCGATCCGGGGATCGCCCAGGCGGCGAATACGGGACCCTTCCGGCTGCGCTGGATTCCGCCTACAGCAGCGACGCTGTCCGGTGACTGCAGCGGGCTGCCGGTCGTATGGGGCCCGCCGCCCGGGGTGTGCTTCCTGATGCCGATGGGGCCGGTCGATGTGCACGACATGCCGGACGCCGCGGCGAGCATCATCGCCACGCTCACGGTCGATGACTACGTTGCTATCGACGGGATGAATGCCGCTGGTTGGGCCCACGTCGACTTCTCGCCCGGTAATACCGGCCTTTCGCTCACCGGCTGGGTGGGGCCGGCCGATCTCAACATGAATGGCCCCTGCGATTTCACTCCGCCACCGGCCTGCGCTTTCTCGGCCGCGGGCCCGACGACGATCTACACTCGCCCGAGCCTGACGGCGGATGTGTTTTACGAGGCGCCGGCCGGATTCACGATCAGCGAATTCCAGGCGCAGACCAGCGACGGTTGGCTTGGCTTCGATCCGGGGATCGCCCAGGCGGCGAATACGGGACCCTTCCGGCTGCGCTGGATTCCGCCTACAGCAGCGACGCTGTCCGGTGATTGCAGCGGGCTGCCGGTGGTGTGGGGCCCGCCCCCCGGGGTGTGCTTCCTGATGCCGATGGGGCTGGTCGACGTGCACGACATGCCGGACGCCGCGGCGAGCATCATCGCCACGCTCACGGTCGATGACTACGTCGCCATTGATGGGGTCAATGCTGGCGGTTGGGCTCATGTGGACTTTGCTCCCGGCAACACCGGCGCGTCACTCACCGGCTGGGTGGCGCCGGCCGATCTCAACATGAATGGCCCCTGCGATTTCAGTGCGACGCCGACGCCGGTCGGCGCGGCGATCTCCGGATTTACGCCTGACACGACGCAAGTCTACTCTGGTCTAGGACGCTGCACGCCGGAGCAGGTCACCTTCAACGCTCACGTGGCGGATCCGTCTGCGGTCAAGGTGGTCGTGTTCTTCTACCGCCTGCAAGATGTCGATAGCGGTGAACAGAGCGATTGGTCGACGGGCCAGGCAATGCAGCAGCAGGGTAGCGGATACTACAGCCTGACGCTCACGGGCTCGGAGCTGGTGGGAAGCAGCGGTTTCACGCATGCCCATGTGCGCTACCAGTTTGCGCTGCAGCCGAAGAGCGGCGCGATTGTGCGCAGCTCGGTTTACGACGACGTCGAGCTGGCTCAGTGCGGCATTATCAGCCTGCCGGCGCTGATTCTTGTCACGCCGACGCCAACGCCGATTATTGTCAAGTGATCAGCCGGGCTTGATAAGGCGGGCTCAGGATGCGAAGGTTGCGCGGCGGGCGGTGGGCAGAGCTTTTACCTGCTGGCTTGCGCTTGACACCTGAGCAGCGCGCCACGTAGAATGTCCGTGTAGCTTTGCACAGAACGAGAAGAGATCCGTTCCAACGGACGCCGAAGGGGCAAATCGCATGTACTCGTGCGGTCATGCGGTGAAACTCTCAGGTACAAGGGACCCGTTCTGGCCGCGACTCTGGAAAGTCTTCGGACACCGAAGGGGCAAATCCCGAACCAGGGATGAATCTCTCAGGTAAATGACAGAGGGCGCACACCCGGTCTTAGGTGTGCGCCTTTGATGTTTTTCAAGCAAAATAAAAGGAGAAGGAGCATAAGATGGAGATCCCCAAGGATTTGAAGTACACCGAAAGCGACGAGTGGGTGCGGGTGGAGGGGAATATCGCAACGACCGGGCTCACGGATTTCGCCCAGGACCAGCTTTCGGATATTGTCTATGTCGAGGCGGTGGCCGATGTGGGCGACAAACTGGAGAAAGGTGAACCGCACTCGGCGGTCGAGTCGGTCAAGGCGGCAGCCGATGTCTACATGCCGGTCAGCGGCACCATCACCGCCGTGAACGAGGCACTGGTCGACACGCCGGAAATTGTCAACAGCGATCCATACGGTAAGGCCTGGCTGGTGAAGTTCGAGATTGAGGATCTTGGCGAGCTTGAGACCTTGATGGACGCCGCTGCCTACCAGAAGCACCTAGAGGAGCGTGAAAGCTGATGGCTTATATTCCCCATACCGAGGACGAACGCCAGCAGATGCTGGCGGCGATCGGCGTGGAGCGGATCGATGACCTGTACGAGGCGGTCCCGGCCGATTTTCGTTTCCCGGATCTCGATTTACCCGAGCCGCTCTCCGAAATGGAGGTCATGGATGAGCTGATGGCGCTGTCTGAGGCGAACCTGGAAGTCAGGCATGTTTCAAGCTTCCTCGGAGCAGGCGCCTACAACCATTTCATCCCCTCCGTCGTCGACCACATCCTGCGCCGCAACGAATTCTATACCGCCTACACGCCTTATCAACCGGAGATCTCACAGGGCACGCTGCAGTCGATCTTCGAATACCAGAGCCTGATGTGCGAACTGACCGGCATGGAAGTATCGAACGCTTCGCATTACGACGGAGCGACGGCGCTGGCCGAGGCGGTCATCCTGGCGCTCAACCATCATCGCGGCAAGCGCAGTAAGGTCGTGCTCTCCCCGACCATTCATCCGCAGTATCGTCAAGTGGTGCGGACCTATACCCAGGGCATGGGATTGACGCTGACCGGTGATGAGGACTGCGAGAATGGCGTGGACGAGCTGAAGGCGCTGCTCGATGAGGACACGACTCTGGTCGCGGTCCAGTATCCGGATTTCCTTGGAAACTTGGAGGACTTCACCGCGCTGGGCGAGGCGGCTCACGCCGTCGGCGCGCTGTTTTGTGTCGTCGTCAACCCGCTGGCGCTGGGCATGCTTAAACCGCCGGCCGAGTTCGGCGCCGACGTCGTGGTTGGCGAAGGCCAGCCGCTGGGCATCCCGGTTTCGTACGGTGGACCCTACGTCGGCATCTTCACCACGCAGGAGAAGTACGTCCGCAAGATGGCCGGCCGGCTGGTCGGCGAGACGGTCGACGTCGAGGGCAAGCGCGGCTACGTGCTCACGCTTACCCCGCGTGAGCAGCACATTCGCCGTGAAAAGGCGACCTCCAACATCTGCACCAACCAGGGCCTGATGGCGCTGGCAGCCGTCGTGTACCTGTCGATGATGGGCAAGCACGGACTGCGCAAAGTGGCGGAGCTTTGTTACCACAAGGCGCACTACGCTGCAAAGCGCATCGACGAACTCGAAGGCTACAGCGTGTGGAACAAGAAACCCTTCTTTCACGAGTTCGTCGTCCAGTGCCCGCGGCCGGTAGCCGAGATCAACGAGGGCCTGCTGGACATCGACATCCTCGGCGGCTACGACCTGAGCGAGGAGTACCCGCAGTTGAAAGACCACATGCTGGTCGCGGTGACGGAGATGCTCTCGAAGGAAGAGATCGATGACTTCGTCGACGCCCTGAAGGAGCTGAGCCATGACTGAACCCCTGATTTACGAACTCTCCTCCCCCGGGCGCGTGGCGGTCACGCTTCCCGAGCCGGACGTGCCCCTGAGCGATATGCCGGCCGGCCTAGTGCGCGAGGATCTGCCGCTGCCCGAGCTGTCCGAGGTCGACGTCGTCCGGCACTTTGTGCGTCTCTCGCAGCTCAATTACGGCGTTGACATCGGCCTATACCCGCTCGGATCCTGCACGATGAAATACAACCCCAAGCTGAACGAGGATGCGGCCCGGCTGACGGGCTTTGCCTTCAGCCACCCGCTGCAGGATCCGGAGACGGCCCAGGGCAACCTGGCGTTGATGTACTCGTTGCAGGAGTGGTTGAAGGAGATCGGCGGCTTCGCCGGCGTTTCGCTCCAACCTGCCGCCGGGGCGCACGGTGAGCTGACCGGCATTCTCATCATTCGTGCCTACCACCAGGATCGCGGCGACAGCAACCGCACCAAGATCCTGATCCCGGATTCGGCGCACGGGACCAACCCGGCCAGCACGACGATGAGCGGGATGGAGGTGATCGAGATCCCCTCCGACGAGCGCGGCAACATTGACCTGGCGGCGTTGAAGGAACAGTGCGACGAGTGCGTCGCCGGCCTGATGCTCACCAACCCGAACACGCTCGGCTTATTCGAAGAGCACGTGAAGGAAGTGATCGACCTGATCCATGGCTGTGGCGGGCTGGTGTACGGTGATGGTGCCAACATGAACGCACTGCTGGGCATCGTCCGACCAGGCGACCTGGGGATTGATGTGCTGCACTATAACCTGCATAAGACGTTCTCCACTCCCCACGGTGGTGGAGGTCCGGGCTCGGGTCCGGTCGGTGCTGCCGAACATCTGGTGAACTTCCTGCCCGGTCCAGTGGTGGGCATCGTTGAGGAGGGGGATGACGAACAGCCGCCGCTCTATGGTCTGGTGAAGCCAGCGAAGAGCATCGGCCGCGTGAAAGCATTCCAGGGCCACTTTGGCGTGATTGTCCGGGCCTATGCCTACATGCGCATGCAGGGCAAGAGTGGCCTGCGCGCCGTTTCGGACTACGCCGTGCTGAACGCGAACTACCTGCGGGTCAAGCTGCGCGATACATATACCGTGCCCTTCGACCGCATCTGCATGCATGAGTTCGTTGCCGAGGGTCACTGGGCCGACGCGCCCGATATCCACGCGCTGGACATCGCGAAAAGGCTGATGGACTACGGGTTCCACCCGCCGACGAACTATTTCCCGCTAATCGTGCCCGAAGCGTTGATGATCGAGCCGACAGAGACGGAGAGCCTACGCTCGCTCGATTCGTTCGTCGAGGCGATGATCGCCATCGCCCGTGAGGCGCACGAGGATCCTGACCTGCTGCACGGCGCGCCGCACGATGCGCCGGTCGGACGGCTGGACGAAGTTCTGGCCGCGCGGCAACTGGTGCTGTGCTGCAAGCCGGTCGAG
>Ga0307446_1000293_pt1 | contig 16967 bp, 15 predicted proteins | sample SalMarSW160320MG_FD_202141 | JGI IMG/M metagenome (GOLD analysis project Ga0307446, IMG submission 202141) | Salt marsh sediment microbial communities from the Plum Island Ecosystem LTER, Massachusetts, United States - SW1603-20 | ecosystem: Environmental > Aquatic > Marine > Intertidal zone >... | reverse complement strand
TGTCATTGTTAAAATCAGAAACTACAAACCTATCAGGCTGATACTCAGTATTAACTGTAGAAATTTTATTGTAAGCAGATTCGAAACCGCCTGCAATATTCTTAATTGACTTAACAGATGAATAAACAATGTTATCGAAATCATCATCGAAACGAACAGTTTTCAAATTCTCAACATTTTCTTTAAGATATATAGAACGGATTAGTTCAAAATTTCCGAATTCATCATTAAAAAAGATATCAAGTGAGTTGCTAAACAGATTAAAAGCTACAATATCGGGAAAACCATCGTTAGAAATGTCGACAAAGACCGCTTCAGCGTAACTTCTGTTACTCCTGATGTTCGTTTCAACAAGTTTGCTATCTATTAATTGAAGGATCGATAAACCTTTAAAACCGGCTCCGGATATAAGATAATCCATAATACCATTTTCATTTATATCACCCATAGAAATATTTTCTGGAAAGGAATCGAAAGTAATTTTATCAACAAAATTCAATCTCTCCTTTTCAGTTAAATAAAATAACCCGGCGGTTCTCTTATCTCTATCAAGAAAAAAAAATTGAACCGTACCGTTTTTTTTATCAGATACCGGAATCATCCGGGAAACATTGTGGTTAACAAAAATCCGGTAAGATGCTATAGTAGAATCTTTCATCCTTTCTATTATTTGTAAGGAATTATCACTTGATGAGAAAAGGATATAATCGTTAAAAGTATCATTGTTGATGTCTGCTGTAACGAAGCTCTTATAGCCGGGATTGACTGTAAATGATTTTAACCGGCAGAATCCGTTTATTGGTATTTGAGATAATGCGGTGCTTACCAGGAAGAGCCAACAAATTATTATCTTAATGTTTGCCTGTTCTGAACTGAAGTCTGTATTCTCTCCGCTCAAGTGCCTCCTCGTATCTTCTTTTTTCATCTTCCGTTTCAGGGACTAACTGTGTTGTTTTAACTGGTTTGCCATTGTCATCTACAGAAACAAAAGTAAGATAAGCAGTATTGCTGTGGACTTTCAAATTCTTTCTAAAAGATTGAGCATAAACCTCTACTCCAACTTCCATAGAAGTATTATAAACCCGGTTTACGGAAGCATGAAGTGTTACAGCATCTCCTAATTTAATCGGATGATGAAAATCTACCCTGTCTACTGAAGCCGTTACACACACTCTCTGACTGTGCTTAGCCGCACTTAATGCAGCACAGATATCTATCCAATGCATCAACTGCCCGCCCAAAAGATTACCAAGCTGATTAGTATGATGGGGAAGAACCAGTTCAGTCATCACTATATACGATTCACCTGCCTTCTTTTTCTTTTGCATTAATTAAGAGAAATTCTTTCTTCAAGTGAATTTTTCAATTCCTCTATTTCACTGCTGTTCTCATCATTCGGGAATAACTGCAAGTACCTTTTCATATCTTTTAACGCATCATCCTCCCTGTCTTTCTCCAATAGAAGCATTATTTTTCCATAAAGGGCTTTCGGTCCGAATGGAGTATCGTGATAAGTTTCAACCACAATATCGTAATACTTTAACGATGCAGTAAAGTAATCCATCTTTTCATAAATCTGAGCAATAGAATATTCTTTTTCCGCAAGCTTGGTGTTAAGTTCATTAATCTTTTGTTCAGCATCATGCACTTTTTCATTCAGCGGAAAATAATCTATAAACGCCTGGTATTCGGTAATCGCTTTCTTAGTATATGTCTGGTCAAGGTTGTAATCAGGTGATAGCTGGTAATAACTTTCTGCAAGCATAAACTGTGCATCCGGTACGAAGGAACTTGCAGGCATATTTTTTATCAGCTTGCTGAATTCATAGGCAGCTAAAATGTACTCCTTTCGCTGATATCTTGTCATCGCTAAATAGTATTGTGCATCATCTACAATTGCACTGCCGGGATACTGCAAAATGATGGCTTCAAATTCCGTAACGGCTTCTTCATAATCTTCATCTTCAAATAGCTTTTTTGCATTTTCCATTCGCTCTTCAGGGGTAAGATTAGCAACATCTATGGAGGATGAGCAGCCCCAGATAATGAGAAATAATAACGATGATATAATTACAATTTTGTTCATTTTAAAAACATTCTAGAAAACATTAAGAATTAAATTACTTAAAAATAAAAATCCCTCAAAGGAAAAATCCGGTTACTTACTTCTTACTGAAAAGAATAAAATTACAGTTACTGCCGCAACACCAATAGCAATAACCGGTTCCCAGAGACTTGAAAAGAAAGGTTCGGCAGGAATTTTCCCCTTAGAAAAAGGAAAAGAATCGTTCTCGAGCGTTTTAATTTCATCTACCTTAACCGAATCTACGGCTACAAAATAATAATTGTTTAATCCCTGCTCAGAGGATGAATAAAGGAAATCACCTTTTATAAAAATCTTCCGTTTAACATAATAATCCCCGAACCACCCATTTCTTTCAGCATCTTCATATTTGACTTCTGCAACAGTTAAATTCAAATTAATTTCCGGCAAAACCTGGTCTTCCGATTTAAAAGTGGTAATATTTTTATCGTACTTCTTTAAGCCGCTTATGATATTGTTTGAAAAGAGAGTATATGAATCTCCGAGATTTAAAGTTAAGAGAATTTTTTGGTCTCTTTCACTTATTTCAGATCCGATTTTATTTACTAAGGAATCGGTCAGGGAATAAAATACTTCTAAGTTGGTCTTTGTTTGGGAAAAATTAATCGCTGAAAAGAGAATAAAAATTGAAATTAAACTCCGGGTAAAATAAAATTGGATTGTATTGCGAAAATATCCGTACATAGACTTAGCTAATATCAAGAGTTTACTCAATTATATCAAGACGTAAACCTGATAGATAAAACTTATTCTCTATGTTGGATTTACATCCTGATTTACCGCAATATCTTTGCCCTTGCGATTATTTTTGAATATAGTTAAATAGTTACGTTATTTTTAGGGAGTTTTATGAATAGAGCAACAATTCTTGCAGTTATAATTTTCCTTTTTTCCTTGGGGAACATTTTCAGTCAGAACACATATGAGTTTTTAAGGGTTGATAACAGTGCCCGTGCCGGTGCTTTAGGTGGAAGTTTTATAACATATTTTGATGACGCAGACATAATTTTTTACAATCCGGCAGGGATGATGCTTTTGGATAATTCTCCCATCTCATTTTCTTTCACTAAACATTTACTGGATATAAACCTTGCAAGTTTAGCTTATTCAACTGAAATTGAAGAGCTTGGCAGATTCGGAACAGCGATTCAGTATATTAATTACGGATCGTTCGATTGGGCAGATGAATTCGGTACCCGTAATGGTAAGTTTAGTGCCGGGGAATTTGCTGTACTCCTCGGTTATGCGGGGACATTGGATGAAAATTTTTATTATGGCGCAAATTTAAAATTAATTTATTCCAGCATAGCTGATGAATCTTCAAGTGCAGCAGCAGTCGATCTTGGTTTGCATTATGCTATCCCTTCTCAGCAAATTAATATTGCATTAGTTGCCTTGAATTTAGGCACACAATTATCATCATATATCGATACAAGAGAGGATTTACCAATAGATGTTGCTCTGGGTATTTCAAAAAGATTAGAAAATCTTCCTGTCCGTTTATCCCTTAATTTTCATAAACTTACGGAAAAAAGGGATAAATTTGGTGAACGTTTTAAAGCATTTTCAGCCGGTGCAGAGTTTTACCTGAGTAAAGTCTTTTCTCTCAGATTCGGTTACGATAACGAAAAACGATCAGAATTAAAAATCGGAACAACGGCAGGTATTGCTGGCTTTAGCGCAGGTGTAGGTATTAATATTTCTACTTACAGGTTTGATTACGGTTACTCCTCGCTCGGATTGATCGGCGGTTTGCACAGGATCAGCTTAGTTACTACGTTGTAATTTTTATATCTAAACAAATCCCGATCTTCTTTAATCTTCATTTGAAAATCCTGATTGATAAAGCTTCAATCGCAAAATATTTTATTTGATTGCTTATTTGACTTTCTTCTTAATTATGAATTGTTGAGACCGATTCGACCGTAAAAAACATTTCTCGATTATCAACTAATAGAATTTATTATATCCCATATAAATTCAGGAAAAATTATTTACTATTGAAGAATTTTGTTAAAATTAGTAGAATAAAAACTAATATTCGGAAGAAAATCATTATCGGAAATTAATATGAGCAACCTTAAAAATTCAATCCTATCAAAATTCGCAAAAAAACTATTAACTCAAAGAGAAACACATACATGCAATGCCTCATTAAAAGAAGAAGCAATCGGCTTTCTTAATGAGATAATAGATATTGTATTTCCACATTTTTCAAATAAGATATATTATTCTTCGGAAGACGTTATAGCAAAACTTCAGCTTCTCGAAAGAAATCTAAAATACTTACTTAAAATGGTGATGGGGATCAAGCAAGAAAGTGTGGATGATATCGCAAAAAAATTTATATTAAAGGTACCGGAAGCTCACGATAAATTGTGGATGGATGCTGAAGCAATATTCAAAGGTGATCCTGCAGCAGAAAGCGTTGACGAAGTTATACTTGCGTATCCCGGCATAATGGCAATCTCCATTTACCGGTTTGCACATATTCTTTATGATCTGAACGTTCCGATTGTTCCGAGAATATTTACAGAACATGCACATCAGATCACGGGAATCGATATTCATCCTGGTGCCGATATCGATTCACCATTTTTTATTGATCATGGAACCGGTGTTGTTGTTGGTGAAACAACAAAGATCGGAAAGAACGTAAAAATCTACCAGGGCGTTACTCTTGGAGCCTTGAGTGTGGAAAAGTCGCTTAGTCATATTAAACGCCATCCAACAATTGAGGATGATGTTATCATTTATTCACAGGCAGTAATTCTGGGTGGCAATACAATAATAGGCAAAAACAGTATAATAGGTGGTAATTCCTGGATTACACAAAGCGTACCACCTAACTCAATTGTTTCCAGTAAAATGGAAGTAAAAGTGCGCTCAACTGAAAAATATTTTGACCAAATAGAATTCATCATATAAAGGAGCACGTTATGAAAGCTGAAAATATCTTAGCAACAATAGGGAAGACACCGCACATACGAATAAATAAATTATTCGGAAACAGTCATGAAGTTTGGGCAAAATGTGAAAGAGCTAACCCCGGCGGTAGCATAAAAGACAGAATCGCTCTTTCAATGATTGAAGACGCAGAGAAAAAAGGAATATTAAAAAGTGACAGCATAATTGTTGAGCCAACATCCGGGAATACGGGAATTGGTTTGGCAATGGTATCTGCTGTTAAAGGATATAAGCTAATTCTTGTTATGCCGGAATCTATGTCTGTTGAAAGAAGAAAACTGATGTCTGCCTACGGGGCTACTTTTGAGTTAACTCCAAAAGAAGGCGGGATGAAAGGCGCAATAGAAAAAGCACAGGAAATAGTTTCAAAAAATCCTAAATCCTGGATGCCGCAGCAGTTTGATAATCCAGCTAATGTTCAGGCACATATAGATCATACAGCAAAAGAAATTATAGCTGATTTTTCTGAAGGTATAGATTATCTCATAACAGGCGTTGGCACCGGCGGACATATTTCAGGTGTGACAAAAGTTTTAAAAGAAAAATTCTCACAACTAAAAGCTTTTGCAGTTGAACCGGAAGCTTCCCCGGTAATATCGGGCGGAAAACCCGGACCACATCCAATTCAGGGAATTGGCGCAGGTTTTATCCCGAACAACCTTCACACTAAACTACTGGACGGAGCAATTACAGTATCTAAAGAAGATGCATTTACCTATGCACAACGTGCGGCAAAAGAAGAAGGTCTCCTTGTAGGAATTTCCTCGGGCGCAGCATTAGCTGCAGTAGCAAAAAAATTACCTGAAATTCCAAAAGGAAAAAGAATCATTACATTTAACTATGATACCGGTGAAAGATATCTCTCAATCGAAGGATTGTTTTAATAATAAAAACTTTTAGGCCAGTATGTCCTATCGAAGAGAAATGAAAAGAATCATTAATTCCGATGATTCTTTTCTACTCTCTCAATTCGTTCGAGGTAAGATTCTGCCAAACCGTGTGAGTTGCCAAATTCCCTCATATCTAAAACCTTTTCGTAATACATTTTGGCAGCGGCGTACTCCTTTTTATTTTCTTTAATCATCCCCAAGTAAAGAGTTGTATTAATCAGAAAACCGGATTCTTTTTCTTCGTGTATTTTTAATGAATAATTCAGACTTCTGTTTAAATAAATCATTGCCGAATCATATTTGCCTTCACTACGTAAATGATAACCAAGATAATAATTTGCTTCACGTCTGTTTTTGAGAGTGTTATAACCGAAATAGTTTTTATCGGCTTTATATAGGATATCATGATAAATTGAATCGGCAGAAACCAAGGTCCCCTTCTTTACGTTTACCCTTGCATACCATCTTTCGAAAATCGGGTTATTTGGAAATTCTTTATTCAGCATTAATGCATACTTCTCGGAATTTACAACATCATTTTCGAACCTGTAATACAAAGTCATCAAAAAATACTGCGCTTCATATTTGGTGTATTTACCATTTTTAGCAGCACTTTTTAGTTGTTTAATTCCAAGCTCTTTATCACCCGATGGAAGAAAAATCATAAATGGTTTAACAACAGGATATTTTTCCGGTAGCACATCTGCATAGTAATTATAAATACCGAAGCCAAGTTGAACATCAATATTTTTCGGATCGACTTCATTAGCGTGTTCAATTAACGGAAGGGCTTCTCTTCCATCATCAGCAGCGCTTAACCAACTTTCCCGGAAGGAGTTTAATCTTCCTCTGAAACCAATTGCACCGCCTTTGAAGAACAATGCATCAACGTCATCAGGATTTTTATCGAGAATAGCATCGCATTGTTCAATTACATCATCAATCTTTTTGAAAAAAATATCGTCCTTTTGTTCATCATCTTTATCCAGCAGGATTTTCCACCAATCAATCATTGCAATAAAAAATTTTCCGGCAGGATGATGAGGATAGTCTGCAATTAATTTATGGAAAGTTTTATCGGCTTTCTCAAACCGGATATTATAAATCTGTTTGATACCGGCTATAACCAGCGAATCAAATTTTGTATCCTGTGCATTTACACCTGTACTTAAAATGACAACAAGTAAAGCAACAGATATGAGATATCTTTTCATCACATTATTTTGAATGAATTTTATTCAACACATAACCTGCAAGCTGATCAATTGCAACTCTTTCCTGCTCCATTGAATCCCGCTCTCTTACAGTAACAGTCTGATCCTCCAGCGTTTGTGTATCTACTGTTATACAGTACGGAGTACCAGCTTCGTCCTGTCTGCGATAGCGTCTTCCTACCGCGCCTTTGTCATCATAAAATACTTTTAAACTTCTACGCAGGTCGGCTTCGATTTTTCTAGCAATCTCAGGCATGCCATCTTTATTAACTAGGGGAAAGATAGCAGTTTTTATTGGTGCCAGTCGAGGATGAAATTTGAGCACGGCTCGTTTTTCACCCTTTACTTCTTCTTCGTAATAAGAATCTACCAGAAATGCCATGAATGACCTGCTTGCACCTGCCGAGGTTTCTATAATGTAAGGAATGTATTTCTCTTTTGCTGCTTCATCAAAATATTTTAATGATTTACCCGAGAACTCTTCGTGTCTTCCCAGATCAAAATTTGTTCTGTTATGAATTCCTTCTATTTCCCCCCATCCAAATGGAAATTCATACTCGATATCGGTTGCTTCCTTTGCATAATGAGCAAGCTTATCAGCAGGATGATCATGATAACGAAGTTTAGAAGGCGTCATACCCAGAGATTTAAACCAGTTTAGTCTTGCTTCCTTCCAGTAGGCATACCATTTTTCATCTTCTTTCGGATTGATAAAAAATTGCATCTCCATCTGTTCAAACTCACGTGTGCGGAATAAAAAATTCTTGGTGTTAATTTCATTCCGAAATGCTTTACCAATTTGTGCAATTCCAAAAGGTAGCTTCTGTCTAGACGCACTTTGTACATTCAGAAAATTCACATAAATGCCCTGTGCAGTTTCCGGTCTCAGATAAACAACCGCATTAGTGTCTTCAATCGGACCAATAAAAGTTTTAAACATTAAATTAAATTTACGAGCTTCGGTAAAGGTATTCTTGTTTCCACATTGAGGACAGTTAAGTTCTTCAAGCAGAAGTTTTCCGAGTCGTTCATTTTCAAGTACAAGATTAAAGGGATCTTCATCGCCGGGATCAGCATAAATGCCTTCCAGTTCCTGCAGAAGATCATCTTTACCATTCAATTTATTTTTTAGCTCATTGATTGCTTTGGTTTGTTTTTTTTCACTAATAGAATCTCCCAGAACATCGAGCCTGAAACGCGATTTGCACTGTTTACAATCTATCATTGGATCGGTGAAATTCTCAACATGTCCTGATGCTTCCCAAACTCTTGGATGCATAAGAATAGCAGCATCAATTCCTTCCACATCTTCGCGGTAAGTCATAAACTTCCACCATTCTTCTTTTATATTTTTTAAAAGTTCAACACCGAGCGGACCGTAATCCCAGCAGCCATTCAAGCCACCGTAAATCTCGGATGATTGAAAAGCAAAACCTTTACGTTTTGCTAGTGAAACAATATTCTCTACGGTTACATTATTAGTCTTTTCGATGGTAATACCTCCTGAAACGTACTTTTTGATTTTAAACGGACAAATATAATAAAATTGATTAATTAGAATCTTATAGATTTCTCAATTCCTGTACCAACAATTTTCTTATTTGCAGGTGTGTATTGTTCAACTTTCCCTGTTTTTCTTCAACTAATTCAAGAAGATTGATTGATTGAACAATGTAATTTTTAAGTTGTAAAGAGAAGTATTTACCATCCGGGTTTTTAATCATTTTTTTAAGAGAAGATATGTGTTTACGAATGGTTTGAATGTCTCCGCGTTCTACCGGACCGGATAATGCTTTTGCCGGACCAACTTTTTTAATATTATTTAACGTGGTATTGATCGTAGAGTTTAAAATATTAAAGAACATTTTTTCCGGAATCTCGTTCTCCATCAACATGTTTTTTGAAACAGATAAATTCCCGGCTAAAAAGTTTGAAGCGAAAACTCCCGCAAGATGATACAATGATTTCTTATCAGATTTTATTCTGAAAGGTATCATTCTAAGAGTTTTACAAAGTTTACCTAAATAGCGGAAACGATTATCTTCTTTTATCTCTACGGCAGCATAAACATTTTTTAAGCTAACGATTTTATGGGAAGGAAATGTTTGCATTGGATGAATAGATGCAGTTCTTCCCCCTTTTCGTTTTAATGGATTTAGAGTTTCAATATTTTCCGAGCCGGAAAGATGAATGAAATAAGAATTTTTAAAATTTAATTTTAGATGTGAAAGTTCAACAGCAACCTTTTTAATTTCTCCATCAGGAACTGTAAAAAAAAATAATTTTGTTGATTTCGGAATGAGTTTGAGATCTGTTGAATAATTTCTTATTGAAAGTTTTTGTGCAAGCTTTTTTGAGGAATTAATGTTCCTGCTGATGACTGAAGTAATTTCATACCCACTCTTCTTTAATGTAGAAGCCAGTGAATATGCAACTCTCCCTGCTCCGATGATTGTTACTTTGGTTTTCATTCCAGAATTTTTGTGCTACTTTTGTTTTGGTAGCCTCAACTTTTAGGTTGGGAAAACCAATTAATTTTCCCATTTTAAAGACTGCGGCTACCAATTCATTAATCAAAAAATTATGTATCAATCCCCGTAAACAACAGCTGAGAGATAACCAACAACTCCACTGTTATCTCCGGTTACGTCTCCTGAATCACTACGATGTATAACCATTGAATGTTTTTTATTTCTCAGCGAAGCAGCTTTCATCATTGCTACTATTGGTCCGCCGCCGCAAGCTTCTGTGTTTCGCAAATCCAGATCTTTCTGAAGTCTTTCAAAATCAAAACTATTAATTCTTTTTTCAACTATTGAATCTAATTTATCGGCTTCAATTTTTGAGTGGAAATGTGACATATCTGAACTTGCCACTATGAGAGTTTCATCATCAAGAATTCCGGCTAATCTTTCAGCAAGCTCATCGACAAATAATTTTCCCTGATCTCCCATAACGACCGGAACAATTTTAAATTCTGTAAGAACAGATTGAACAAAAGGAAGCTGTACTTCCAGTGCATGTTCTTTCCTATGTCCTTCAATTCCCTTGTATATAGTTCTGCTTCCTTCTATAAGTTGTTCCCTGAATTCTTTATCTACCTCTAATATGCCAAGAGGAGTTTGGTATGCATCACCATTATAAACTGAGGTACCTGGAAAATACTCGCTATGACTCGGAGAAATGATAACAACACGTTTATACTCTTTCCCTTTTATAAGGTTATAAACATGTGCTGCGGTTTTACCTGAATACGGATAGCCGGCATGCGGTGAGACTATACCGAAAATATTTCTTATTTGTTTTTCCGGTTTAGAAATATCGAGTAAAAGATTAATTTCTTTTTGCAGCTTTTCAGAATCAGCTGGATAAAAATATCCCGCCACCTGAGGTGCACGTATGCTTTCCATCATTTACTCCTTTCACTTTTCTGCAAAGATATCAGCGGTAAAAACCTTAAGCTTCAACATTTTTTCCTGCCAGTAATCTCCGTACAAACCTGCTTTGTGGCATAGCGCAGTTAAAAACTGATCTCGGTTATAGTTATTTTCAGTTGCAACCTGTGGAAGAAGTACCGCCCTTCCTCCTTCATCAAGTAGAAGACCATGTTTACCGATTTCAATTTCATCATAACTATTAATCGGCTTAAAAGGGGAAAGTACTGAAATCTCAACTTTAATTTTGTCAAATTCTTCCCGCGACAGCTGCCCGAACCTGGGATCATTGAACGCAGATGATACTGCAGCCTCACACACGGTTTCAAACAAGGAACCGATTGCAATGAGATAACCTATACAACCTCTTAATTCGTTATCGATTTTAAGTGTAGCAAAAGCTCCGTACTTCTCTTTTAGAATAGGATATGCTTTATAATCAATTTCGGGCTTCTCAGCTTCACCGAATACGGAAAGGATAGATTGTTTTGCAGCGATTAACAGCAAATCCTTTTCATCGTTCGTCAATTCCATTTTTATCTCCCTTGAAATCAAATAACAATTGCGTAAACTCCGACTTTCATTCTTTCTATTAAAAGAAATAGAATGTTATCTCTAACAAAAAACGAATCAGGTGCAAAAGCATTAGTTCGTGAGTTTAGAGTTTCTTCTAAAATATACTTTCCTTTTGATAAATCAACTGATTTGAAAATATTTTTTAAAGAATTATCAGAATTTATTTCGTGGAAGTTAAACATCAAAAGGTAATCTTTGAGGACAAATTCAATGCTTCCCGTTATCAGATGTGTTTCTCTGAGGCTCTTTAGAAACTGATTTGCCGGGTCGTTAATAATTGTAGAAGCATCAAATTTCTGTGGAAATAAATACCTGCTGAAATCCTCAGAAACGATCACCTCTTCACGTAACAGATTTATAGAAACGGGATCGCTACCAAGTTCTTCAATAACTTCACCGGATTTATAATCAAGTATGAAATGTTTCCTGTTTTCAAACATTTGCTGAAATGTATAGACTTTTTCATCCTTGATAAACAAAAAGGTTAGGTTGTCATCCTTCCATAATACTTTTTGTTCATTTATATCGAAAGCGATTATTCCGTTATGTTGAGGCATATCAGGCTTAGTAAACCTGTGAAAGAAAATGATATCCTTATAAACAGTTTCTATTCCCAGCCAAAATTTTTCATCAAGCTGAAGATTTTTAAATATCTTTTTACCGCTTTCAATATTTAAGCAATTAAAGTACGCCTGCCTCTTTTCCGTTTCCCGTTCTTCAATGACCAGCTTGCCGGAATCTGTTGGTATTAACCTGAAAATCTGACGTTTATTATTGTGAACATATTTTTTCTTAAGTTTCATAAATTATCCAAGCGGTTCAAACCTCGCAGTAAAATGTCTAAGCATAGGTGCTTCGTAAGTAATTTTATAACCTGTAAGCTTTTTTCGATTATTAAAAACTTCGATAATTACTTCTATCAAATAATCGATATGACTCTGTGTATAAACTCTGCGTGGAATTGCTAATCTTACCAGCTCCATCATTGCAGGGATTAGCTTCCGGTTCTTATCATACTTACCGAACATAACACTACCAATTTCTACAGAACGAATGCCGCCTTCAAGGTACAATTCACAAACTATAGATTGACCGGGGTATTCTTCAGGAGGAATTTCTGGAAGAAATCTTTTTGCATCGATATAAATTGCGTGACCACCCGGCGGTTCGATTATTGGAACTCCTGCATCCACTAGCCTGTTGCCAAGATATTCGACACTTTTAATCCTGTACTGAAGATAATGCTCATCAACAACTTCTTCCAGCCCCTGTGCAACAGCTTCAAGATCACGACCCGCAAGCCCGCCGTAGGTGGGAAAACCTTCTGTTACAATCAACATATTTCTGCACTTCATTGCCAGATCTTCATCATTAACCGCAAGGAAACCCCCGATATTTACCAACGCATCTTTTTTTGCGCTCATCGTGGCACCATCAGCATACGAAAACATTTCCTGCGCAATTTCTAAAACAGTCTTATCCCGGTAACCGGGCTCACGTATTTTAATAAAGTAAGCGTTCTCTGCAAACCTGCAAGCATCGAGAAATAAAGGAATATTATTTTTCTTGCAAACTTTTTTAACTTCCCTGATGTTACACATAGAAACAGGCTGACCGCCTCCGGAATTGTTCGTTATTGTTAGCATACATAACGGGATATTTTTAGCGCCTTTTTCTTCAATAAAAGTTTTGAGTTTTTCAACATCCATGTTGCCCTTGAAATAGGCTCTTTTCTCGGGATGCTTACCTATCTCAGTTAACAAGTCATTCGCTGCTGCTCCCGTAAATTCTATGTTAGCTCTTGTGGTATCGAAGTGCGTGTTGTTGGGAAAATATTTCCCCTCACCACCAAGAATAAAGAACAGAATTTTTTCTGCTGCCCTTCCCTGGTGAGTTGGTATGATATACTTCATCCCGGTTAAATTATTAACTGCTTTTTCAAACCTGTAAAAACTTTTCGAGCCGGCGTAAGATTCGTCTCCATCCATTATTCCTGACCACTGCTTGGAACTCATTGCGGACGTACCACTATCAGTAAGAAGATCGATTAGTACGTCATCCGCATGAAGCATAAACGGATTATACCCGGCATTCATTAGAAGCTTTTCACGTTCTTCCCTCGTGGTAAACCTGATTGGTTCGACCGACTTGATTTTAAAGGGCTCAATGATGGTTTTTGGTTTCATCTTTTATCAAAATTATTATTTCAAATGTTTATTATTCATTGCAAATCTACTAAATGCCAAATGATTTTGCAGGAATGCTATTAATTATCTGAAGTCGTAAATAACAAAAATTCAATCTTATTGCATATTTTTAATATTCAAAGACGAAGTTTACCATTTATAAGATTTTTATTGCCTTTTCAAATAAGTATAGATAATTTCTTGTAACCAATTAAAAACAAATATGAGAGGAGAGCACAAATGGATCCTATAGATACAAACGGACCGGAAGATGAAGTAACAGGAGCTGAAACCGTAGAACCCGGTAATGGTGAACTTAGTCACTCCGATAAAATGATCGGAGTTTTCAGTGAACCGGCTAAAATGTTTGATCTCACTTCCAAATTTCCACCAAGACACAAAGACTGGGTTATACCAATAATTATATTGATGGTACTTGTTGGAATTACAAGAACTATCTCAATGATGAATGAAGAAGTCTTCCTGGAAGCTAAACAAAAACAGATTGCCGGTATTGAAAAAATGGTTGAGAATGGTACTTTAACACAAGAACAAGGCGATCAGGCAATAAACAGAATTGATCAGCAAATGGAATTTATGAGAGGTCCGGTCGGCTGGGTAATAAATATTGTTTCAACTTTAATATTTGGGACTCTATTCTTCGTAATTGTAGCGGGGATTTATTTTCTGTTTATAAAATTTCTTTTAAAAGGAGAAGGCACTTTTGCTTCTACACTTGTAGCCAGCGGGCTTGTTGGATATATATCAATTATCCAGGTTATCATTGCAGCTATTCTTACTATGGCATTTGGTAAAATAGTAGAAGAAACAAGCTTAGCTGCTCTAATGGGATCGAATAAATCGACAATTATCGGTTGGTTATATGGAAAGATCGACCCGATTTCTATCTGGGCTTATATTGTATTAAGTATCGGTTTAGCAAAAATGTTTAAATCGAAATCAACCGGGAAATACTATGCATTAGTATTTGGATTATGGCTGGTCGGAACGTTGTTATTCTTCTTTGTTGCAAAAGCCGTTCCTTTCCTCGGTTTCCTGAATAGATAATAATCACATTTACGAAAAAAGACTCTCCAATGTAGAGAGTCTTTTTCTATTTTAATATTTTTCTACGAATCACTTTTAGATTACATTCGCAAAAAAGAATTTCATAAATTTTTTAAAAGCAAAGGTTTAGTTTACAAATTCTATAAATTTTTATATTTAAGAATATGACAGAAACAAAATTTGGGAAAGCATTTAAGGATTATAGTGAAACAATAATTACAGCCATTAATTGGATAATCGGATTATTAATTGGAGAGATTGGTTTGGTTTTAGGTTTAAATTACTTGCAATTTCTTTGGTTAATAATTCTGCAACTAGCATTTGCTATTTTCGCCATACTCCTCGCCACAGTTATTATGTATGTAATTATGTCTCAAGCCAGTATGGAATTGTTTTCAGCTAGACTAGCTATAGAAGATCCGAAAATGAGCAATGAAGAGTATAAAAATAAATATTTTGAAAAGCACGGAAGGATTTTAACATTTTTAACTGATCTGGTCATCGATTATGATCTTTATAAATGGTTATTCCTTCTATTTTTCCTTGAAACAATATGCCTATTTACTATAATTGTTTTACATCTAGTCAAATAATTCTGAAAAAAAAATCAAAAAATATTTTCACATCACACTCTGCGGATCGACATCATAAAACAGCTTTACATCTTTGTATTTCGATCTCCTGTTAAATTCCACGAAGGAATCGAGAATCGCTTTTCTAAGTACTGCCCCGCCGGGATCGTTCTCTTTACTGCTTTTAATTAAAATGTGAAAACGGTAGTTGCCTTTTAATCTTGCAATAACCGCATAAGCAGGAAATGAAATGTTAAGCCACTTTTTATGCTTAATCAACTCTTTATAAAAATCGTCTGCAGCACCCTTTGCTTTCTTTTCCGATTGATCTTTTGTTTCTATCAAAGCTATTCTTACAAACGGCGGATAATCCATTTTCTTTCTGTCCTCGAGTTCTTTTTTGTAAAAACCATAATAATCGTTCCTTAAAACAATTTGCAGTGCAAAGTGTTTTTCGTTTTGAGTTTGTATTATTACTTCACCGGGAGTTTTACTTCTGCCTGATCTTCCCGAAACCTGTGTAAGTAATTGAAATGTTCTTTCGTCCGCTCTGAAATCCGGCAGCCATAATGTGGTTTCGGCTGATATCACCCCTACTAAAGTTACTCTTGAAAAATCCAAACCTTTCGATACCATTTGAGTACCGACAAGAATATCGATTTCCCCTTTACTAAAAGAAAGAAGAATTTTACTCAATACAGTTTTTCTTGATATCGAATCAGAGTCAACTCTGGTAATGTTTGCTGTTGGAAAAATTGCTGCCATCTCATCTTCAACACGTTCTGTCCCCGTTCCAAAATATTTTATTGCCAGTGAACCGCAATGTGTACAGGCACCGGGCACTTTTTTTATGAGACCGCAGTAATGACACTGAATAATATTTTTATTGATGTGAAAAACCATCGGAACTGAACAATTATCGCAGGTTTCAACTTCACCGCAATCTTCACAATAAATCTGTGTTGAAAATCCCCGCCTGTTCTGCAGGATGATCACACCTTCTTTTTTCCGCAATCTGTCTTCTATTTTATCCAGCAAGGTTTTGGAAAAAACTCCTTCCATTCTTTTTTTCTTTCTCTCGGATTTTATATTCACAAGAGAAATAACAGGCAGCTTTGCGTGATCGATTCTTTCGGGAAGTTCAAGCAGCTTATACTTTCCTGTTTTTGCATTGTACATGCTTTCAATCGATGGTGTGGCAGAGCCCAAAACAACCGGACATTTATAAAGATTGCCGAGAAAAACTGCCGCATCTCTTGCATTATACCGCGGAATTGAATCGCTTTGCTTGTAGCTGGAATCATGTTCTTCATCCACGACAATAAGCCCGAAGTTTTTAAGCGGAGCAAACAAAGCAGAACGCGCTCCGATAACAACATTCGATTTCCCTTTCAATACTCTTCGCCAGGAGTCGTATCTTTCTCCGGGAGACATACGGCTGTGCACTACTGTAACCGTATCACCGAAATTATTTATGAAACGTGCCGTCATCTGCGGCGTGAGCGAAATCTCCGGAACTAATATTAAAACGGATTTTTTTGCTTCCAGAACTTTTTTAGTAAGTTCTATATAAATCTGTGTCTTACCGCTTCCTGTTACGCCATGAAGCAGAAATGTTTCGAATTTCTTTTTCTTAATTGAAGGATTAATTTCATTTATAACTTTCGATTGATCCTTAGCCAGAATTATTTCCTTATGCTCTTCGCGGTATAATTCCGAAAATCTTCGTTCTACTTCTTTCTCAAAAATGTTTACAAATCCCTTTTCCTTAAGAGAATCGAGAGAAGATTTTGACGAATCTGTTTTGTGAAGAAGTTCGGCAACGGGAAGTGATTTACCTTTTGCAGAAATGATTTCAAGTAAAATCTTTACCTGCTTTGGAGAACTACTTTCGAGCTCAGGGAAACCCGCATAAATTTCTCCTATGCTTTTGGCAAGCTTTACATACTTAACCTT
>Ga0307446_1000292_pt1 | contig 16997 bp, 9 predicted proteins | sample SalMarSW160320MG_FD_202141 | JGI IMG/M metagenome (GOLD analysis project Ga0307446, IMG submission 202141) | Salt marsh sediment microbial communities from the Plum Island Ecosystem LTER, Massachusetts, United States - SW1603-20 | ecosystem: Environmental > Aquatic > Marine > Intertidal zone >... | reverse complement strand
GAACCGGGTGAAGTCGGGCATGTTCAGGGACAGCGTCGACCAGAAGGCGATCATGCCCATCAGCGACGGGAAGAAGATCAGCCAGAAGTTGCTGCCCCAGCCCAGGGTGCCGTTGTCCTGGATGAGGTCGCCGAGGCCGCCGGCCTGGGCCCACATCCAGATGAGCAGGAAGAACGCGACGACCAGGACGAACGGGGCTGCCCAGTTCTCGAACCGGCGCACGGCGTCCATGCCCCGGTAGATGATCGAGATCTGGAGGAGCCAGAAGATGGCGAAGCTCAGCCACAGCGTCCACGGCTGCGCATTGCCGAAGCCGATCTGGAGCTTGTCGGCGGTGAGCCACCACGAGTTCGCGCCAAAGATCGCCCCGATGACCGTCCACACGGCTTCGCCGCCGATCCACGTCTGGATCCCGAACCAGCCGCAGGCAATGCCCGCACGGAGCAGCGCCGCCAGGTTGGCCCCGTAGACCCCGAACGAGGCCCGGGCGAACACCGGGTAGGGGATGCCGTACTTCGTCCCGGCGTGGCTGTTCAGCAGCATCGGGGCAAGGACGATGATGTTGGCGAGCATGATCGTGAAGATCGCCTGGTACCAGGCCATCCCGAGCGCGACCAGGCCAGCGGCCAGGCCCCAGGTGGGGATGTTGTGCGACATCCCGATCCACAGGGCCAGGTAGTTGTAGGTGGTCCAGGTCCGCTTGGCGATCGGAACCGGGGCCAGGTCCTCGTTGTGCAGCGCCGAGGCGTCCAGGGCCGCATCGACGGCCGGATCGAGCTCGACTCGACCGTCCGGACGGACGATCTGCTCCTGTGCTACCCCTGCCATGAACCCTCCTCCGCTATGGGGTCTGACGGTGCCGCGCACCGATGGCCTGGCGACGGCCTAGGACGGCACGCCCTGGCGACCGGTCAGGATCAGCCGGTAGGGCTACCGGCTTGCGGGACGGTCGCTGGAGCGTGGGGACCGAACGGGACATCAGCTGGACCTGTCCATCGGGGCGCGGGTGACGGCGCAGGGGGACGGGCTCCCAAGCGGCCCCCTCGACCGTCGGTCGGGGCGAGTCGCGAAGGCAGGGATCAGCCGGTCGCGCGCATTCACCATGGGCGGGTTCAGCGTCCTCGGGCGACTGGGCGTCGCAGATATTGGCAGATTAGAGCATCGGGCTGGCCCCCGACAGACGGGCCTGACGTCCCGAAGATCAACCCCATTCGGGACTGTCACGCCCAACGGGGCCCGGACGACCGCGCCCGGCAGCAGGGCCGCGATTCCCCAACCTTCGTTTCCTCCGGCTCATGCGACCCAGTGCCTCTCGGACGAGTCTATGGTCCAGTTGGCGGGCGGCCGCATGGTCCCCGGCTTTTCCGATGTGGAGGTCCCCGATGCCCCGTATCGTCCGTGGCGCGCTCCTGCAGGCGACCTGGACCGGCGACAAGGAGTCGATGATCCAGAAGCACGAGGGCTATGCGCACGAGGCGGCCAAGGCCGGCGCCCAGCTGATGCTGTTCCAGGAGCTGTTCTACGGCCCCTACTTCTGCCAGGTCCAGGACAAGACCTACTACAGCTACACCGAGCTGATCCCCGACGGGCCCACGACCGCCCGGATGTGTGCGCTGGCCAAAGAGACCGGCATGGTGCTGGTGGTCCCGATGTACGAGGAGGACAGCCAGACCTCGGGCATCTACTACAACACCGCGGCCGTGATCGATGCCGACGGCACCTACCTGGGCAAGTACCGCAAGACCCACATCCCGCACGTGGCCGGGTTCTGGGAGAAGTTCTACTTCCGCCCGGGCAACCTCGGCTACCCGGTGTTCCAGACCGCGGTGGGCAAGGTGGGCGTGTACATCTGCTACGACCGCCACTTCCCGGAAGGCGCCCGGGCGCTGGGTCTCAACGGCGCCGAGATCGTGCTCATCCCGAGCGCCACCAGCCGGGGCCTCTCGGAGTACCTGTGGCGGGTGGAGCAGGTGTCCCACTCGCTCGCCAACGGCTACTTCGTGGGCACCATCAACCGGGTTGGCATCGAGGCCGACATCGGCGACGACGACTTCTACGGCCAGAGCTACTTCTGCGACCCGCTGGGCCAGTTCGTGGGCGCCGTGGGCTCCCCCCGCGACGAGGAGCTCATCGTGCGCGATCTCGATCTGGACCTGGTCAGCAAGGTCCGCCAGACCTGGCAGTTCTACCGCGATCGCCGGCCCGAGATGTACGGTGACCTCATCAAGCCCTGATCAGGTCACCGTCCGGAGTCCGAACGCGTCCCTGAGACGGTCCGCCTGCAGGCGGCTACCGAGGAGGAATGATGCGCACGCTGTTCAAGGGCGGAACGATCGTCAACGCCGACGCCACCACCAAGGGCGATGTCCTCGTCGACGGCGAGCGGATCGCGATGATCGGCGAGAGGCTCGACGTCCCTGCCGACCGCACGATCGACGCGACCGGCAAGTGGGTGATCCCCGGCGGGATCGACCCGCACACCCACATGGAGCTGCCGTTCGGCGGCACCTTCGCCAAGGACACCTTCGAGACCGGCACCCGGGCTGCGGCCTTCGGTGGCACCACGACGATCATCGACTTCGCGGTCCAGCCGCGTGGCGGGTCGTTCCGGGACGGTCTGGCCACGTGGCACGAGAAGGCCGACGGCAAGGCCTGCATCGACTACGCGTTCCACGTGATCGTGTCCGACATGCGGGACGACCTGCTGTCCGAGATGGACGAGCTGGTCGACGAGGGCGTCACCACGTTCAAGCTGTTCACGGCCTACCCGGGAGTGTTCCTGAGCGGCGACGACGCGATCTTCAAGGCGCTCAAGCAGACCGCCAGGAACGGCGGCATGGTCCTGATGCACGCCGAGAACGGCCCCGTGATCGATGTCGTCGCGGCCGAGCTCGTCGAGCAGGGCACCACCGACCCGATCGGTCACGGGCTGGCTCGCTACTCCATCTTCGAGGGCGAGGCGACCAACCGGGTGATCCGGCTTGCCCAGGCGGCCAAGGCGCCGGTGTACTTCGTCCACATGTCGGCGAAGGAGGCGCTCAACGTCCTCCGCGCCGCGCAGAACGACGGCCTGCCGGCGTTCGCCGAGACCTGCCCGCAGTACCTGTTCCTGTCGCTCGACGACCTGCGCAACGGTTTCGAGGGTGCCAAGTTCGTGTGCTCGCCGCCGATGCGGGACCGCAGCGCCGGGCACCAGGAGGAGCTCTGGAAGGGCCTGGTCAGGGGCAACCTCTCCCTGGTTGGAACCGACCATTGCCCGTTCGACTTCCACGGCCAGAAAGAGATGGGCCGGGGGGACTTCCGCAAGATCCCGAACGGGGTCCCCGGGGTCGAGGAGCGGGTCGACCTGATCCACGACGGCGGCGTTGTCGCCGGGCGGATCACGCCCAACCGGTTCGTCGAGATCACTTCGACCGCGGCGGCCAGGATCTTCGGCCTCACCCACAAGGGCGCCGTTGCCGTCGGCTACGACGCTGACCTGCTGGTGTACGACCCGAACCGCAAGCACACGCTCAGCGCCAAGACGCACCACATGGACGTCGACTACAGCTGCTACGAGGGCAAGGTCGTCCAGGGCGGCTCGGACGTGGTCATGTCGCACGGCAAAGTCGTGGTCGAGAACGGCCAGTGGCTGGGCCAGGCGGGCGACGGCAGGTTCATCAAGCGGGAGCGCAGCGCGTTCCTGCGCTGATCATTACTGCTGTCACGGCGGCCCCGGAGCCAGGGCTCCGGGGCCGCTTCGTGTCCGAGCGCATGCGCCACGGCCCGGTTGAGCGGCCCGCCTGCGGTGCCGCTCGTTCGGCGCGGGGTCCCCGGAGTGCGACAACTCACCGCGGGAAGAGAGGGCAGCGTCGAGCCCGTGCCGCGAGGCGTCGCCGATTCCGTTCCCGGTGCGTCCGGTCACCACCACGATTCAGCCTTGAGGGCGGGCGATCGAGTTCGGGGATGCCGTCGCGAGCCAAGATCGAGGCGATCGGCGGCCGGACGAGGGGTTGACGCGACGGTCCTCGGGCGAGTAGAAACGGGCATCCGTCGAGGCAGCGTCGACGCGCGGGGTGTCCCACGGTCGCCCAACCGCCCCGCGTCGAGCCAATGGCGAGCCCGGCCTCGACGTTCGCCGAGCCGGCTTGCGGTCCGGCTCCGGGAGGGATCGATGCGTCGGGCGTCCCAGTGGAGCGGTCTCTGGATTCTCCTTGGCGTGGTCATGCTGGTGCTGGGCTCCTGGGCGCTCACGCCGCACGCGATGGCTGCCTCACCCGTCACGATCACCGGATCCGGCGAGGTCGAGCCCAACGGACCTGGCACAGGCATGCTCGACGGCTACCTCTCGTTCTCGTTCACGGCGACGGACGACGGTGCCGGCAACGTGTCGGGGACCTTCGACGTTGGTGGTCCCGCGCCGCTCAGCGGTTCCGTCACCTGCCTTGTGGTGAGCGGCAACACCGCGGTGATCGGTGGCAGCGGATTCGACGCCTCCTACGGCACGGAATACGTCGAGCTGTTCGTGACCGACGGCGCCCTCACGGCCACGACCGACACCATCGGAGTGGACGGACCGACCCCGGGCGGCCCCGCGGACTGCGCCGGGTCGCCGAGCTCCAGCGTCCTGCCCCTTGTCGGCGGCGACATCTCGATCTCGATCGGGAGCGGCTCGGGGAGCGGAGCACCGGTCAGCGTGGTGGGCGACGGTGACGTCAACCTCGGGGGCTCCTTCGGATCGTTCCGGTTTGCCGCCGTTGACGACGGCAGCGGGACGATCTCGGGCACGTTCGCGATCTACCCGCCCTTCGGGAGCTCCGCGAGCGGCGATGTGACCTGCCTCGTGGTCAATGGGTCCTCGTTCGTGCTGGGCGGAGCCGCACCCGACGTCGGCTACGGCCCGCTGTACGTGACGATCTGGGCGACCGACGGCGACCTCGACGGCAACCCGGACACGATCGCGTTCGATGGTCCGACCAACATGGCGCCGCCCGACTGCGGCGCCGCCGATCCCGGCGAGACCTCGATCGCCGACGGTCAGATCACGATCCGAACCGGGACCTCGGACACGGGCCACGTGGTCGTCGACGGTGCGCAGACCGACCTCGGCTCCGGGTACACGCGGACGCTCGACGTCGACGCCACGCGTGATGAGTCGGGCACGGTCAGCGGCACCTTCTCGGTCAGCGAGAGCCAGGGCTTCTCGCTTTCGGGCGACGTCGTGTGCCTCGACATCCGGGGCTCGGCGGCGATGCTCATCGGGCGCGGCGACTGGCCGTACGGCGGGACCAGCTACGGATACGCCACCATCTTCCTCGTGGACGGCGGCCTCGCGGGAGCCGGCGACACCGTAGAGGTCAACGCGTACGACACGATCGAGCCGTTCGGCTGCCTCGGTGCGCAGGCCCTCCCCGGCGACCCGCTCCAAGCCGGCGACGTCGCCATCACCTCCCAGCCCTCCGGTGGCGGGGGACCGAGCCCGACGCCCTCGAGCGGCACCCTCTCGATGACCGCGCTGCGTGTGCAGGGCGGCACGCTCGACGGCGTGACCTACAGCGTCACCGGCACCAACGGCTACTCGCTCACCGTGACGGACGGCGACGCGAACGACCAGGACTCCGATCCGGGGATCGTGTCGCTGTCGCCGCTCGACCTCGACGCAACCTACACCGCGTGCGTCGTTGGGATCCCCACCGACTGGTACCTCCATGACTCGGTCTGCTGGGACCAGACACTCACCGCATCGTCTCCGATCGCCGGCTCCGCGTTCGACTTCGAGTACGTGACGCCGCTCACGATCGACACCTCGGTCCCAGCAGCCGCGAGCGTGCAGAAGTACGGCCTCTTCGAGAAGACGTTCAACCTGAGCCGCTACTACAACCTCGACGTCTTCGATTCCCGCCGGATCGACGTCAGCGCAACGTTCACCGCTCCGAGCGGTACCCAGATCAGCGTGCCGGCCTACTGGACGGTCGACTACACGGTCCGGGCCGGCACCGGGGTGGGGAGCAGCGAGATCTACGATCCGGTGCCGATGAGCCCGCCGCGACCTGGCGTCTGGCGCGTCCGGTTCTCGCCAGACGAGGTGGGCACGTACACGTACACCCTTCGCGCCGAGGACAAGATCCCGCCCTCTGTGGCGACGGTCGTCTCCGTCCCGCTCAGCTTCGATGCCACCTCGCCCAGCACACATGGCGAGGTGGGCGAGGACCCGACAGACCCGCTGATGCTCCGGTACGAGGACGGCACGCCGTACGTCCCGATGGGGAACGACGTCGCCTTTCAGGACGGCAATCCCGACGCCGACGGCGGTCACTACTTCGACCCATTGTTCGCCTCGATGGAGACGGCCGGCGAGAACTGGACGCGGGTCTGGATGACCGACTTCAATCGCGACGCGCTCGAGTGGTCGACCAACCACTGGTCCGGGCTGTACACGGGCGTCGGCCAATACTCGCAGGTCTCGGCGTTCCGCATCGACCAGGCGCTCGAGCTCGCCGACGAGCACGGGCTCCAGGTGCAGCTGGTGCTCAACGACCACGGCCAATTCAGCACCTACGTGGATGGACGCTGGGCCGACAACCCTTACAGCACTGCCCACGGCGGCCCCGTGCCGGCGGCCACGCCCACCGACTTCTTCACCAATCCGGAGGCGAAGCGCCTGTTCAAGCAGCGGCTGCGCTACCTCGTCGCCCGCTACGGCGCGTTCCGCAACGTCCTTGCCTGGGAGCTGTTCAACGAGGTCCAGTCCGTGGGCACCGACGCGGTCAATCCGGGCAACAACGCCGCCGTGCGCGACGCCATCGCCGCCTGGCACCAGGAGATGGCCGCGTACCTCGAGAGCATCGATCCGTACCACCACCTGATCACCACCAGCGCGGCGCCCGACAGCTCCCTCGACGGCATCTGGACCGACCCCAACATCAACCTGGTGCAGGTGCACGACTACGGTGCCTCGGCCACCCAGGACACGCGGCTCCGCCAGGAGGTCGGCGACCTGCAGGCCGCATACGGCAAGCCGGTGATCGTGGGCGAGTTTGGGCTGGCGTCGGATCCCGAGCGCCACTTCGACCCCACGACCTCCACCCTCTCCCAGGACCTGCGAGAGCATCTCGAGGAGGGGACACACCTGCACAATGCGGCCTGGGCGGCGGCCATGTCCCGCTCAGGCGCGATGTCGTGGTGGTGGGGTGAGTACCTCTTCTCCAACCCGACCGAGCACCGCACCGCGCCGGGATTCCCGGTGTACGAGCAGGTCTTCCCGGCCCTGCAGACGTTCTTCGCCGGACAGGACCCGGCGGCGCTCGGGCTCCACGACTCCACGATCAGCGCCCCGGCCGCCGTCATCGCGCTCGGGCTGGACAACGGCTCGGTTGGCTACGCGTGGGTCCGCGACGCCCAGAATGCCTACGGGACGGGGTCAAGACCGGGTGACCTGGCCGGTCGCGTCATCTCGGGCGCGACGATCGCGATGTCGGGCTTCGGCGACGGAACCTGGCTGGTCGGCGTGTTCGATCCGTATGGCGCCGGGACGTGGCAGGCGCCGTTCGTCGCGACGGCCAGCGGCGGCACGCTAACGATCCCGCTGCCGGATTTCACTCGCGACGTGGCGCTCAGGATCGAGCCGGGCGGGCCAAACCCGACGGGCTCCGTGCCGGCCGGCGGGACCATAACTACGGACACGGGCTCGGGCGCCACCCCGTCGGACCCGGTCGTCGCCGGCGTCACGACCCCGGTCGCCGGGACGGTCTCGATCGACGCTACCGGGACCGGCGGTCCGCCACCGGACGGCTACGGCATCCTGGGCCAGGTGGTCACGATCTCTGCCCCGGCCGCGACGGCGGCCGACCCGCTGCAGCTCTTGTTCCGCATTGATGCCAGCACCGTGCCCATGGGCGACGACCCGTCGACCGTCGTCGTGTTCCGCAACGGTGTGGCGGTCGTCGACTGCAACGATGCCTCCGGTCAGGCGTCGCCCGATCCCTGCGTGTTCGACCGAGCGCTGCTCCCCGACGGCGACATCCAGCTCGTCGTGCTCACCTCCGAGGCGAGCGAGTGGATCGTCGGGGTTCCGGGTCCGGTCCTGGGCCCGGCCACCGGTCCCGATGGGCCGCTGCCGGTCGGCACCACGGCGACCGTGCAAGCACCGGTGGCGGATGCGGGGACGCTCGACGACCACGTGGTGACCGTCGACTGGGGGGACGGTGTGACCTCCACCGGGTCGATCGAGATCGACCCGGCATCGGGCACGATGGCCGCGACCGGGGATCACGTCTATGCGCAACCGGGCGTCTACACCGCCTCGGTTGAGGTGGTCGACCCAAGCGGCCAGTCGGCGAGCGCAGCCTTCCGGTACGTCGTCGTCTACGACCCGAGTGGTGGGTTCGCGACCGGCGGTGGCTGGATCGTGCCCGGCGGCAGCACCTCCGACGGAGGTGACCTGCTGCCCGGGATCGACGGAACCTCGCACGCCAACTTCGGGTTCGTCGTCAAGTACAAGAACGGGTCGTCTTCCGTTCCGGGCGGCAACCTGACCTTCCACTACAACGTGGGGAGCTTCCAGCTGACCGCGGGTGGGTTTGATTGGCTCGTCGTGACCAACTCGAACTGGGCGCGGTTCCAGGGGCTGGCGACGATCGACGGGGCACCAGGCGACTACCCGTTCCGCGTCGATGCCAGGGACGGCGACACGCGAGGTGGCTCGCAGCCAGACCGGTTCATCATCAGGATCTGGGCGGCAGGCGCGGATCCAGACCTAGACGAGCCCATCTACAAGGCGTCGGGCGATGTGCAGGGGGAGGTGACGATCCATCGGAACTGAGCACAGCTCCGGGCCTTCTCGACCATCGGGGTGCGCGGCTCCGGCCACCCACACCGAAAGCTCGTACGGCGTTCGTCGCGCGGGCGATCGGTGCCCCTTTCGCTCGCGCAGCCGACGGACCGTCCCGTGAGGCCGCGCCACCCTGTCTCCGTGACTGCCACGAGCCCTTGGCGCTCGCTCGCTTCATCCAGGTTTCCGGGTGATCGTCGCGTTGCTCGACGGCGCGTGACTTCGCCGGGATAGCTCCACGGATGCGAGCCGGGGCCAGGGATGGAATGCCCGCGTCCGGGCTCCGCGTTCGCGGCGATCCCGCGTTCGTGCGTTCCGCGCGGGGCGCCATAGCGGCCGGCGAACTGAACCCGGGCGTCATATCTGGCGACGGAGACGGATGCCAGGTCAGCGGATGCTCGAACCACCGGCGGCCGCCGCCCGATCGACGACGGCTGCCGGTCAGCCGGTGTGCCTGCGCGGAGACCGGGGCGATCCGCCCGGACGGCGGGCGAGCGAAACGCAGCGGCCCCGGAGCCCTGCTCCGGGGCCGCTCGCTCTCCTCCGACCCGTGGGGCCCGGCGATCAGACCTTGACGGGATCGGGCGCGTAGCCCTCGGCCTCGTCCTCGTAGCCGCCGTGGTAGCCGGCCGCGTCCGGGCGCCGGATCGACGACTGGGAGACGACGCGCCCGCGCCGGATGCCGCGGAAGTCCTCGAGCGAGGTCCAACCGCGATCGGCGTTGCGGTCGAGGAACTCCTCCAGGCCCGTGGTCAGCCTGCGGATCACGTTCGGCCCGATGGCATGGTCGAGCATTGCGGCCGTGGCCACCTGTACGGTCCCGCAACCCAGCAGGAAGTAGTTGAGCGCGTGCTCGAAGGTCGAGACTCCGCCGATTCCCGAGAAGGCGCGATCCGGGAACGCCTCCGTCATCTCGGCCATCTTGGCCAGTGATAGGAGCAGTATCGCCGGCCCGCCCAGCCCGCCGGCAGAGACCATCCCGTCGACGTTGACCTCGGGCTCGAGCGTCAGCGGATCGAACAGCGGCAGCGACGGGAAGGTGTTGGACGAGGTGATGGCGTCGGCACCACCGCGGAACGTGGCCTCGGCCTCCTCCACGATGTTCGCGGTCGCCGGCGTCAGCTTGACCCATACGGGGACCCTTGCCACGGCCTTGACCGCCTGCGTGGACACCGAGCACAGGACGGGGTCCTTGCCTACGTTCGAGCCCATGTCGATCCGGTCCATGTGCGGGCACGAGAAGTTGAGCTCGATCGCATCGACGCCCGCGTCCTGGACGCCCTCGACCAGCGTCTGCCAGTTGTCGAGCTCCTTGTCGGTGCCCGACCCGGCCATGATCGAGGCGACGAGGACGCGGTTGGGCCAGACGCGCTTGATCGATGCCAGCTTCGGCAGCCACCAGTCCATCGGCTTGTCGGAGATCAGCTCCCAGTTCCACGACGCCATGAGGGTCGTGTCGGGGCGCTTGGCCATCGACAGCCGGGAGCCGCCAGCGTCGGCGCGCAGGAACTTGGTCTTGGGTCCGGCGACGTTGACGACGGGATGCAGGCCGATGGTCTTGGTGACGACCCCTCCCCACCCGGCCTCGAAGGCCCGCATGATGTTGGACTCGGACTCGGTCGGTGGCGCGGATGCGAGCAGGAACGGGTTCTCAAACCGGATGCCCGTGAACACGGTGGACAGGTCGGCCACTGGGCGGATCCTCCGTTGGACGGCGGCGAACGCCGACGCTGCTGGAAAGACCTCAGGCTCCGGCGAGAGCCGGGCGATCGGGTAGGGCCGGTGGTCACGACTGGCCCGGGTAGTCCGTCCAGCACGTCCCGCGCACGCCCTCCGGACCTACCGGCTCCGGCCGAGGCAGGCGAGCATCGATGGATCGTGCCGCGAGCACCCACGGATCCGTGCGCGGCCGCGTCCCCGCGCCCTGACCACCGCCAGCAGCAGGAGGCAACAGGTGACCACAGAGTCCCGCCCGAAGGAACAGGCGACCCAGACCGCGCCCGTTCCGGTTCTGTCCCATTGGATCGACAATCGTCCCGTCGAGGTTCTCCCCGAGCACGCCGGGCCGGTCTACAACCCGGCGACCGGCGAGGTCATCGCGCGCGTCCCGCGCGGCGGCCAGCCCGAGGTCGACCGTGCGGTCGCCAGCGCCAAGGCCGCGTTCCCCGCCTGGCGTGACATGCCGCTCATCGCCCGCAGCCAGGTCTTCTTCGCCTTCCGCGAGCTTGCCTGGAAGCACCGCAAGGAGCTTGCGGAGCTGGTGACCCGCGACCACGGCAAGACGTTCCCCGATGCGCTGGCCGGCGTGACCCGCGGTATCGAGACGGTCGAGTACGCGTGCGGCCTGCCGGTCCACCTCGCGGGCATGAACACGCCCAACGTCGCCACCAACGTGGACGCCGTGACGCTGCGCCAGCCGCTGGGTGTCACCGCGGCCATCACGCCGTTCAACTTTCCGGTCATGGTCCCGATGTGGATCCTGCCGATCGCGCTCGCGGCCGGCAACACCATGATCCTCAAGCCCTCGTCGCACACCCCGGGCGCAACCCAGCTCCAGGCCGAGCTGTGGGCGGAGGCGGGGTTGCCGGAGGGTGTCCTCAACGTCGTGTACGGCGGCCGCGAGGCGGTCGCCGCCCTCGTCGAGCACCCCGATGTCAAGGCGATCCAGTTCGTCGGCTCGACCAAGGTCGGCCGGTACGTCTACGAGGAGGGCACCAAGCGCGGCAAGCGCGTCGGCGCATTCACCAGCGCCAAGAACATGATGGTCGTGCTGCCCGATACCGACCTCGACCTCGCGGCCGACAGTGCCGTGGCGGCCGGCTACGGCTCGGCCGGTGAGCGGTGCATGGCCCAGACTCTGCTGGTGGCCGTGGGCGGTGTGGCCGACAAGCTGCGCCCGATGATCCTCGAGCGGATCGCAAACCTGAAGGTCGGCGACGGGATGGAGCCCGGCGTGGACATGGGCCCGATCTACACCCGCGAGCACCGCGAGTCGGTGATCAAGTGGATCGACCGTGGGGTCGAGGAGGGTGCCGAGCTGGTGGTCGACGGTCGCCCGTTCGTCCATCCCGACAACCCCGACGGGTTCTTCCTCGGCGTGTCCCTGTTCGATCACGTGCAGCCGACCATGGACATCTACAACCAGGAGATCTTCGGTCCGGTGCTGGGCGTGGTCCGCGTGGACACGTACGACGAGGCCATCAACCTCGTGAACTCCCACCAGTACGCCAACGGGACCGCGATCTTCACCACCGACGGCGGCGCCGCGCGGCGGTTCCAGCTCGAGTCAGAGGTCCCCATGGTTGGCGTCAACGTGCCGATCCCCGTCCCGGCCGGCTATCTCAGCTTCGGCGGCGCGAAGGAGTCCGCGCTCGGAGACCTGCCGTTGCGCGGCGAGGACGGCCTTCGCTTCTTCACTCGCCAGAAGGAGGTCACCATCCGCTGGCCCGAACCCGGCAAGCGGGCGGCCCTGAGCCTGGTGTTCCCCGGCAACCGCTGATCGAGGTCAGCCCAGCCCGACTGCCCAACCGGCCACGCTGACGGCCGGCAGCAAGCGAGAAGGCCCCGTCCAGCCGACGGGGTCTTCTCGTGCCAGGGCAGCCCGCGGCACGGAACGTGCGTCGCACGGGATAGGCTGGCGGTAGGCGGCGATCCGTCCGGACGACACGGCGGCAGCCGCGGCAACGGGAGTGCCAAGCGATGGAGCATCGGCGCCTCGGCAGGACCGGGCGGGACGTCAGCGTGATCGGATTCGGGGCGTGGGCCATCGGTGGGTCGTGGGGCAGCGTCGATGACGCCACCAGCCTGCGCGCTCTGCACGCGGCGGCGGATGCCGGTGTCACCCTGTTCGATACCGCCGATGTATACGGTGACGGCCACAGCGAGCGCCTGATCGGCCGGTTCCTGCGGGAGCGTCCGGGTGAGGCGTTCCTGGTGGCCACCAAGATGGGACGCGACGCTCCGCTGGACATGGCGAGCTACACGCCCGAGGCCTTCCGCGGCTGGGTCGATCGAAGTCGCGAGAACCTCGGCGTCGACCGCCTCGACCTCATCCAGCTCCACTGTCTGCCGACCCAGGTCTACTACCAGCCCGAGGTGTTCGCGGCGCTCGACGAGCTGGTGGCGGCGGGGGCGATCGCGGCCTACGGGGTGAGCGTGGAGAAGGTGGAGGAGGCGCTCAAGGCGATCGAGCTCCCGGGTGTCGCCACGGTCCAGATCATCTTCAACATCTTTCGCCAGCGCCCGGCAGACCGGTTCCTGGCGGAGGCGGCCCGGCACGACATCGGCGTCCTGGTGCGGGTGCCGCTGGCCTCGGGGCTGCTGACGGGCAAGCTGCGCCGCGACACCGCGTTCGAGGCGGACGACCACCGCGCGTTCAACCGCCACGGCGAGTCGTTCGATGCCGGAGAGACGTTCGCCGGTGTCGACTACCAGACCGGCCTCGAGGTGGTCGAGGAGCTCAGGGCGCTCGTCCCGGCGGGCGCGACGATGGCCCAGATGGCGTTGCGCTGGATCCTCGCCCATGACGGGGTCAGCACCACGATCCCCGGCGCCCGCACACCGGAGCAGGCCCGGTCCAACGCGCTCGCCGCCGACCTGCCGCCGCTGCCGCCCGAGACGATGGACCGGATCCGCGCCCTGTACGAGGCTCGTGTCAAGCCGCTCGTCCATCAGCGCTGGTAGGCGCGGCGCGCCGGCCGCGGCGGTCCTGGCCGGACCAGCCACCGGCGGCACATGCGGTGAGTGACGGCCGGCGAGCCGCTATCGTGCAACACATGAGCGTCACGTATCAGGTTCCAGGGGCGATCCTCACCGAGCGCGAGCACCGGCTGCCGCTCGACCACGCCCGGCCGGACGGGCCATCGATCACGGTGTTCACGCGCGAGGTCGCCGCGCCCGACGGCACGGACCGGCCGTACCTGGTGTTCCTCCAGGGAGGGCCGGGCTTCGAGGCCGCCCGACCCACCAGCCCGCCGTCGGGCTGGATGGCGCGGGCCCTGCGCGACTTCCGGGTGCTCCTGCTCGACCAGCGAGGCACGGGCCGCTCGACGCCGGTCGGACCGGCGATCCCGGGCGACGACTCCGCCGCCCAGGCCGAGTACCTCACCCATCTCCGGGCCGACTCGATCGTGCGCGACGCCGAGGCGATCCGTCGCGAGCTGGGCGTCGAGCGATGGAGCGTGCTCGGCCAGAGCTTTGGTGGCTTCACCAGCCTGAGCTACCTCTCGATCGCGCCCGAGGGGCTGCGCGAGGCGTTCCTCACCGGTGGGCTGTCACCCATCGGCCGCCCGGTGGACGACATCTACGGCGCGACGTACCGGCGCCTGATCGAGGCCAACCGCCGCTACTTCGACCGCTACCCCGACGACCGCAACCGGGTCCGGGAGATCCACCGGCGGCTCGAGGACGAGGACGTCCGCCTGCCGTCGGGCGACCGGCTCACCGTGCGCCGCTTCCGGCAGCTGGGCCTGTGGCTGGGTGACAGCGCCGGGTTCGAGCTGCTCCATCACGTCATCGAGCTGCCATTTGGCTCGCCCGCCTTCCTGCACGACGTCGAGGGAGGCGTCCGGTTCACCCGCAACCCGCTGTACGCCACGCTCCACGAGTCGTCGTATGCGGACGGCGCGGCGACCCGCTGGTCGGCTCACCGGCTGCTGCCCGACGAGATCGCCACGACCGAGGCGTTCACGGCAGAGCACGTGTTCCCATGGATGTTCGAGGATTACGGGCAGCTCCGACCCCACCGCGAGGCGGCGGATCTGATCGCGGAGCACGTCTGGCCGCACCTCTACGATGCGGATCAGCTGGCCCGCAACGAGGTCCCGGTCGCGGCCACGATCTACGTGGACGACCTGTACGTCGAGCGGGCGTTCGCGGAGGAGACGGCTGCCGCGGTTCGCGGGCTGCGGCCCTGGATCACCAATGAGTACCAGCACAACGGTCTGCGGGCCGACGGGGAGCGCGTGCTCGGCCGGCTGATCGACCTCGCGCGCGGGCGCGCCTGACCGTGTCGGGGCCATCGAGGGGACCGGAGCCGGCAACCGCGTCCGCATCGCCGACCGCCGCATCGCCGACCGCCGCATCGCCGGGCCCTCCGGGGATCACCGACCGGGCCGACATCGTGCTGCTGTTCGCGACCCGGATCCTGCGCATGTTCGGCTACGGGTTCCTTGCCGTCGTGCTCGTCCTGTACCTGGATGCGATCGGGCTCTCGGGGGCCGAGATCGGGCTGCTGCTCGCGCTCACGCTGCTGGGGGACGCGGGGGTCTCCCTGTGGCTGACCACCCACGCCGATCGAGTCGGCCGGCGTCGCGTGCTGCTCGCGGGCGCGGGGCTGATGCTCGTTGCCGGACTGGTGTTCGTCGCGACGCCCGTGTTTGCGATCCTGCTGGTGGCCGCGACGTTCGGGGTCATCAGCCCCAGCGGCAACGAGATCGGCCCGTTCCTGGCGGTCGAGCAGGCCTCGCTCTCGCAGCTGGTCCCGGACCGCCGCCGAACGAGCCTGTTCGCCCGGTACCAGCTGGCGGGATCGCTGGCCGCCGCGGTGGGCACGCTCGCGGGCGGCGCGACGTCGCAGGCGGCGATCGCCGGTGGAGCGGGCGAAGCCGATGCCTACCGATACGTGATCGTCGGCTACGCGTTGGTCGGCGTCCTGCTCGCGCTGCTGTTCTCAAGGGTGTCGGCGCGCGTGGAGGTGCCGGCCGCCAGGGTCGACGACGCGCGGATCCGGGACCGCCTCGGACTGCACCGGTCGCGCGGGGTGGTGCTCCGGCTCTCGGCACTGTTCGCGCTCGACGCGTTCGCCGGCGGCTTTGCGATCCAGTCGTTCATCGCGTTCTGGTTCCATCAGCGGTTCGGCATCGACCCCGCGACCATCGGGCTCGTGCTGGCCGGCGCCAACCTCGCGTCCGGGTTGTCGGCGCTCGCCGCAGGCCGGCTGGCGGCCCGCTTCGGGCTCGTGCGCACGATGGTGTTCACCCACCTGCCGTCGAACGTGCTGCTGATGGCGGTCCCGTTGATGCCGACGCTCCCGCTCGCCGTCGCCACCCTGCTCGCCCGTTACTCGATCAGCCAGATGGACGTGCCCACCCGCCAGAGCTACACGATGGCGATCGTGGAGCCCGACGAACGATCCGCCGCGGCCGGCGTGACCGGGATCGCCCGGTCGCTGGGGGTCGCCACGGCACCGCTGCTGGCCGGCCCGATGTTCGCGACCGTCGCGCTCGCAAGCCTCCCATTCCTCATCTCGGGCGGCCTCAAGATCGTCTACGACCTGCTGCTGTACCGCTCGTTCCGGCGGCTCCGACCTCCGGAGGAGCGCGTGGCCTGACCTGACGACGAGCCAGCGCCAGCCGACGGCTGCGCCCGCGTCCCGCTCGGCTCCGGCTCAGGATCCGTTCGGGCCGCCCGCCCCGCGCGTTTCGAACAGACGCCACACCAGGCGCCCGGCTCCATAGCCGATCGCCACCGGGGCGTAGAACCAGATCGTCGCCAGCACCCCGGAGATCGGGTCCACCGGGACCGCCTCGCCCACGCCGAACGACAGGAGCAGGATCGTGATCATCCCGATCACGGTGGCCACGAAGGTGATCAGCAGCCCCGTCCAGCCGCGCGACAACAGCCCGGCGACGAGGCCGGAGGCGAGCAGCAGGATCGGCGAGATGACGATCGCGTTCATGGCGCAGGCGGGATTGAATCCCTGACCCACGCAGCCCAGCATCGAGCCGCCGAACAGGGCGGCCGGGCACGCCACCACGACCACGACCAGCGCGATCAGGTCGCGCAGGAGGCTGTACCGGGGTGCGCCGGGTGTGCTGTCCATGACGGCCCCCATCATGCCCCAGCGAGCCGGCGCCGCGAAGGGGTCGATCGGGCTGGCTTCAGACTGACCGTTGGCACGCTGGCACCGCGAGCACCGTCATGGCTGCGATCATGAGCGCCGCGAGGAGCATGACCGCCGCGTTGCCGGCGCCGATGATGACGGCCCACCATGGATGACCGCCGCGCACGATTCGCTCGGCGATGAGACCGCTCACGCCGACGGCGGCGCCGACCAGGACGCCAACAACGAGCGACGGTGTGACCCATTCGATCGGCATGCGGTTCGCACCGCCTGGACAATCGGGGAACGCCACGGCCAGCCACAGCAGGATGGTTGCCACGCCGGCGACGATGACCCACAGGACGA
>Ga0307446_1000291_pt1 | contig 17033 bp, 11 predicted proteins | sample SalMarSW160320MG_FD_202141 | JGI IMG/M metagenome (GOLD analysis project Ga0307446, IMG submission 202141) | Salt marsh sediment microbial communities from the Plum Island Ecosystem LTER, Massachusetts, United States - SW1603-20 | ecosystem: Environmental > Aquatic > Marine > Intertidal zone >... | reverse complement strand
CCTCCGTCCGCGGCGAAGCGGTCAGTCGAGGTGGCGCAGCTCAGGCCAGATGACCGACCAGGGCTGCGCCATCGACGGGCAGACCTGCACCGGGGTGCCGGTCGAGGTCACCGATGGGTGCCACGCGCTGCGGGTGGTGGGTCACGCGGGAACGTGTGCGATCGGCGTCACAGCCGATCCGGCGAACCCACCCACCGACTCCGGGTACTCGTGGATCGCCTCGGTCGCGCACCGTGGCCACGCCATCACCTAGGGGCGGCTGATCTCGCGCTCCCAGCCCGGGAAGTAGGTGCCGATCACCGGCAGGTCGAACCGGCGGAGGATGGACTCCTTGGGCTCCCGCGCGAGCAGGAAGCCGAACGAGCGGCGGACGAGGTCGTCGGGCGTCGCGGCGCCGGGCGCGAGGCGAACGAGGTCAGGCCCCGAGACCGTCACCGCGTGGCTCGTGGACGTCGAGCCCTCGGTCACCGTCACGTGGCAGGTCCAGCCGTCCCCGGCCGGCTCACAGTTGACGTCGATGCGCGGTTCCACGTCCCGAGCATGGCAGGAATCCGTGGACGGCGCCGGGGGAAGGTCCGGCACCGTCCGCGAACGAACAGGGTGAGGTGCGTCTTGAGGGCGGCTATCCGCCGGTGGTGGTCGGCTCCGGATCGGTGCCCACGGCCTCGCCGTCGCCCGGCAGCCCCATCCGCATCAGGTAGCGGCCGGCTCCGGTGAGCGCGAACAGCGCCAGGCTGATCCACAGGATCGGCCGGGCCAGGTCGAGGTTGCTGGAGCTGATGAGCCCGGTCGACAGCGCTGACAGGTACTCCTGGTCCGCGGCTTCCATGCCGTAGATCTGGGGAACGATGTACAGCACCGACGCGATGATCAGCAGCACGCTGACGAGCCGGAACGCCGCCGGGTCATCGTCCGTGTCGCGGATGAGCTTGACGGCGGTCGCCCAGAACAGGACCAGCGTCGCGATCGGCGCCGTGATCGGCAGGCCGACCTTGAGGTACAGGTTGGGCATCAGGAAGATGACGCTCAGCCCGAGCGTGATCACCAGCAGCGCGTCACGCATCAGCACGTAGGAGAGCCACCACACGTCGCCACCGAACCGGAGGGTGAGCCGGCGCAGGAATCGCAGCACGTACGGCCGCGCGAAGTGGAGCGACAGGGTGAACGCCCACAGGATGGGCAGGATGGCGGCGATGGACAGGACCATCCACTGGGAACCGCCGGAGGTGAAGGCAGCAGCAAGATCGTCGGCACTCATCTCGAGCTCTCCTTACGCGGCCTTCGGCCGGCGGTTGAAGGTGCCACGCAGGTTGAACCACGCCGCCACCAGGCCGAGGATCCCGACCAGCGCAGCGGACAGGAAGCTCAGCGGCAGCGCGAGGTCCGGGTTCTTCGAGCTGACCAGGGCGGGCATCACCTGGTCGGTGATGTTCCCCGAGAGCAGGGTCATCTGGGAACCCAGGATGTAGGGCGTCAGGTAGAGGACCGCGCCAAGGCCCACGAGCACGACCTGGACCCGCATCCACTGGAGGTCCTCGTCGCCTTTGGTCATCAGCTTGATCAGCAATGCGGCGAAGGCGCACACGGCCGCCAGGCCGCCGGTGATCGGCAGGTCCTGGCCGGTGATCACGTCCGGGTAGAAGAAGATGAAGCTGCCCAGGAACACCTGGAGCAGCACGATGTCGCGCAGGGCGACGTAGATGATCCACCACAGGTCGGCGCCCAGGCGGAGGGTGAACTTGCCGGTCGTGCGGACCATGTAGGGGCGCGCCAGGTGGAGCGCGACGGACAGAATCCACAGGATCACGAGCGCCGCGGCGATCGTGCCCTCGACGAAGCCCTCGCCGGCGTCGAAGAAACCGGAGACCTGGTCGGCGGTCACCGAGCACCTCCATTCGTTGTGTGGGCGGCCGCGGCCGCCGGGGTTGAAGCTGACGGGATCGGAGCGGTGGGACGGGCACCTGCAGCGACCGGATGGCGGCTGTCCGCGGGCCCGCGACCCGCGAGCACGCTGACGGACGGGCAGCCGTAGACCGCGTCGCAGCGGAAGCAGCGGGAGGCTTCGGCCCGCGCCGCGGTCTCGTCGAAGCCGGCCTGGTTGGCGGTGAACGTTGAGATCTGGACCATCGGGAGCACCGGATGGGCTCGGGGCTTCTCCGCCAGATCGACGGTGAGCGACAGCTCGGGCGGCGTCCGGTACCTGACGGTGGCGAGGATCTCCGCCTCGCCGTTCGCGGTGCCGGCGAGGTACTCGTGGATGGAAGCTGCCGCGCGACGACCCGCCGCGACCGCCTCGATGATCGTCCGCGGTCCGGACACGACGTCGCCACCGGCGAAGATCCCGGCCCGGCCGGTGGCCAGGGTCCGGGGGTCGGCGACGATGCCGGCCCAGCCGCTGACCTCGATCCCGGCACCCTCGGGGAGGATCGACGGGTCCGGCTCCTCGCCGATCGCGACGAGGATGGCCGATGCGGGCAGCTCGCGGGTCTCGTCGGTGGCCTCCCACGACTGCCGGGCCCCGGCAGCAGCGCGGCCGCTCGGTCGCTGCACCACGCAGCGCAGCGCCACCACGGTGCCATCGCGCCCGACCACCTCGGTCGGGGCGAGGCCGTCGCGGATCTCGATGCCCTCACGCTCGGCCGCCTCGATCTCCTCCTCCTGCGCCGGCATGTCGCTCCGGCCGCGACGGTAGACGATCGTGACCGTGGTCGCGCCGCTCCGGCGGGCGGATCGCGCGGCGTCCATCGCCGTGCTGCCGCCGCCGACGACGATCACGTCACCCGACAGGCGCGGGTGCTCGCCGAGGTTGACCTCCTTGAGGAACCGGGTGGCGGGGATGACGGCGGGCATCTCGTCGCCGGGAACGCCCAGGCGGCGGCTCTTGGACGCGCCAGTGGCCAGGAAGATGGCCCGGAAGCCCTCGCGCTCGAGGTCGGGCAGGCTGAAGTCGCGGCCCATCGCGGTGTCGAGCCGGAGCTCCACGCCGAGGTCGAGGATCCGCTTGATCTCGTCCTGGAGCACGTCGCGCGGGAGGCGATACTCCGGGATCCCGATCGCCATCATGCCGCCCGGGATCGGCATCGCCTCCATCACCGTGACCGGGTAGCCGAGCCGGGCGAGGTAGTAGGCGGCCGACATGCCCGCGGGCCCACCGCCGATGATCGCGACCTTGTCCTGGCGTTTCGTGGACGGGGCCGGGATGGTGGGCAGGGTGCCGTGCTCGGCCGCGAACCGCTTGAGGGTGCGGATCGAGATCGGCTCGTCCAGCACGCCGCGGCGGCAGGCCGTCTCGCACGGGGCGGTGCAGATCCAGCCGCACACCGACGGGAACGGGTTGACCTCCGCGGCGACCGCATAGGCCTCGTCGTACCGACCCTGCCCGATGAGGCCGACGTATCGGCCGGCGTCGGTGCCGGCCGGGCAGGCTTCCTGGCAAGGGGCGATCGGCGACGGTGGCGCGTCGTCGACCATCGTCATCCACGTCTGCCACGGCTGCGGGCGCGATCGCGTCTGCCACCGGAACAGGTTGCCCCACGGCGACGCGTGGACCGGCTTGAGGGCCTCGCGCGTGACCTCCGAGAGCGGAACCCAGGCGTCATCTGGCGGCGCGGCAGCCGCAGGCCGCTCGATGGGCCCCTGGCGCGCGGCCAGGGGGACCTGACCATCGGCGGTGACCAGCGTCATCACGTTGGGCGGGCACTCCCGGATGCAGATCCCGCAGCCGATGCACTCGCCCACCTGGAGCGGACGCTCCATGGTCCACGGCAACGGCCGGCCGCCGGATGCGGGGCCGGTCTCGATGCCCGGCGCCTGCGGCCGCGTCATGTCCAGTGCCTCGACCGGGCAGACGTCCATGCACACCCCGCAGGTGATGCAGCCGCCCTGGTCGATGTCGATGCGATAGCCCATCGCCGCCTCCTTGTGGCTGCTCCGAGCATGGGCCCACGCGCGATCGCGGGCCACGCCCGTCCGGGCGGGCGGGCGGCCCATCCTTTCGGGTAGGGCCCACGGGCGCAATGGCCCGGGCCGGTCGGGCCGGCACCCGCTCCGGGGCGGCGCTGGTCGGCGAGATCACCCTGGACGCCCCGCAGCAGCCGGTCGCGCGGGAGCCGCAGCGGCTGCGCGGCGTTCGGCTCCGTCACCCCTCGGGCAGGATGCCCTCGCGGACCGCCCGGGCAACCACCTCGGTACGGCTCTGCGCGTGAAGCTTGTCCAGGATGTTGCGCAGGTGGAACTTGACCGTGTTCTCGGAGATCCCGAGCCCCGCGGCGATCTCCTTGTTGCGCTGGCCATCGACCACCAGCCGGAGCACGTCGAGCTCGCGATCGGTGAGCTGATCCGGGTCACGGCCCGACGCCTCGTCGACGGATCGTGATGGCCGAGCGAGCTCGCCCAGGATGCGGGCGGCGATGTCGGGCCTGATCGCGGCCTCCCCGCGCGCGACGGCGTCGAGCATCGATCGCAGGTCGCCCGACTCCAGGTTCTTGAGCAGGTAGCCGCGCGCTCCCGCCTTGATCGCGGCGAACACGTCGTCGACGTCCTCGCTGGCCGTCAGCATCACAATGGCGAGGCCGGGAGCGACGGCCGCGATCCTGCGGGTGGCGTCGAGCCCGCCACCGCCCGGCATGGCCACGTCCATCAGCACCACGTCCGGCCGGAGCGCCACCGCAGCCGCGACGACAGCGTCGCCGTCGGCGACCTGCCCCACGACGTCATGGCCCCAGGCGGCGAGCAACGAGGCGACCCCGTCCCGGAACAGGGTGTGGTCGTCGGCCAGGAGGACGCGCACGTCAGCCGCCGTTCCGCGTGGGGTCCGGCGCCCTGATCGGTGCCATCGCTTGCGCATGCGCCTGCGCAGCCCCGTGCGTCGGAGCCTGCGCCGGCGGAGCCACCTGCGCCGGCGGCTGAGCCGGGTCCTGCGCCCCTCGCTGGTGGCCCGCCAGATCGAGAGCCAGCCGCACGCACACGCCGCCGGCTCCTTGGTCCTCGACCTCGAGCTTCGCGCCAACCGTGGCCGCCCGCTCCCGCATCGACCGCAGGCCGTAATGCGGAACGTCCGGTGGACCGGCCGCGGCCGCCAGGCCGCGGCCGTCGTCCGCGATCCGCAGGTCGAGCCGTCCGCCCGCCACCGACATCGACACCCGGACCCGCCCCGCTGCCGCGTGCTTGCGGACGTTGGTCAGCGCCTCCTGCACGATCCGGTACACCTGCGCCTCCGTCTCGGGCTCGAGCCGCAGGTCGCGAGCATCGGGGGGGATCGAGACGTCCAGCCGGAACTGGGACGCCTGGGCCACCCGCCTCGCGTGCGCCTCGACCGCCGCGCCAAGCCCCTGTCCGGGCTCGATCGGGCTGCGCAGACCCAGGATCGCCTCCCGAACGTCCACGTAGACGGCCCGCGCCGCGGCCCCCAGCTCGGCAACCTGCGTTCGGGCTTCGTCGACGCGACCGCGAGCGAGGAACCCGTCGACCGCCTGCGACTTGGTGTTGACGTAGCCCAGGACCTGCGCGATCCCGTCGTGGAGCTCGCGCGCGATCCGCTCCCGCTCGTCGATGACGGCCAGCTCCCGCAGGCGCGCCTCGAGCCGGGCATGCTCGAGCGCGATGGTCGCCTGGTTGGCGAGCGAGGCGAGCGTCTCGACCTCGTCCGCGTCGAAGCCCCGCGGGGTGCCCACGCCGACGGCGAGCAGGCCGATGGTCTGGCCACCACGCTGGAGCGGCGACGACAGCCGGACGACGGCGGCTGTCGGATCGACAAAGCCAAGGATCGCGTCCGTGGGATAGGCGTCGTCGCTGGTCGATACGGCGGCGGCCGGCTCGGGCGGTGAGGCGAGGGCGGATGACGACGAGGCGGGTACGCCGCGGATCGCGTCCGGCCGGCCGGCGGCGGCGCGGAGGCCCAGCGTCCCGCGGGTGTCCTCGAGCAGGAGCACGGCCACGTCCGCCTCGAGCAGCTCGCGGGCATGCGTGACGACCGCCTGGAGCACGCGGTCGACGTCGGTCAGCGCGGCGATCTGGACGCTCACCCGACGCAGGGCCCGAGCGGAGGCCCCGCGCGCCTCGAGCTCCGCGTTGCGAGACCGCAATGCACCGGTCAGGGCGTCGATTCGCCGGAACGCGAGGCGGGCAAGGCCAACGCCGATGAGCAGCACCGCGACCGTCACCAGGATCGTGTCCCACGGGAACGGGAGCGACTCATCGAGCACGCTGTCGCTGAGCAGCTCAAGCACCAGCACGACCGCACCCGGCACCAGGACGAGGAGCCAACGCAGTCCGGATGCGGGGCGGGCAGGCAGGCGATGGACGATCGATCCGGAGGCGGCTGACCGAGTGGTCACGATGGGTCCAGCATAGTCCCCGCGGACCCCGACTCTCCCGGCGATGATGGCTGGCAGCCCGGGCACCAGAACGTGAGCCTCGGCAGGTCCGCCCCCTGACGGACGACGCGGAGCACCGTTCCGCACCGGGGGCACGGGCGACCCGACCTCCGGTAGGCGCGCCTCGGTCGCCGGCCCGTGGCGGCGCCTGCCCGCAGCATCACCTTCGCGCGTTCCACGAGGTCCCGGAGCGCGTCGTCGTCCACGTCCCGAACCAGCGTCCACGGAGAGCGCCGCGCCCCCCACAGGACCTCGCTCTTCACCTCGTTCCCGATGCCTGCGAGGGCCCCCTGGTCGAGCAGCGCCCCGGCGATCGCAGCGTCCGCCCGGGCCGAATCCCGCAGGCGGCGGAGCGCCTCCTCGAGGTCGAACGGGTCGCGCAGCAGGTCCGGGCCGAGTCGGGACAGCGACGGATGGGCGGGCTCGGCACGCTGCTCGAACAGCTCGACGACGGGTGCGTCGAAGCAGACCGCAATCGAGCCCGGCACCTCGATCATGAGCCGTGCCCTGGCCGCCGGCCGGCGCCAGGGCTCGCCCGGCCGATAGCGATGCCACGAGCCGCGCATCCGGAGGTGAGTTCGGACCTCGAGCCCGTTGTCGAACCGGATCAGCAGGTTCTTGCCGGTCGCCTCGACCGCGGTGACCGTCGCACCGATCAATCGGTGTGCCTGTGGTCCCGGCGCCCAGGCGCGGGCAGCGATCACGCTTCGCCCCACCAGGTAGGGCCTGAGACCGTCGGCCGTGCGGACGAGCGTGTCACCTTCAGGCATGCCGGCGCGATCCGCTCCCCTACCGCCGCGTCATGCGATCGGGCGGGCGATGATCGGGCGCGGGGAGCCGGCCTCGACCGGAGCGCTCCGGCGCAGCGCGTAGCCACGGTACCCCGGCACGAAGCCGGCCTCCCTGAGCGCATCGCGCCAGCGCGAGGTCGCCACCGGCTCGCCGTCGGTCTTCGAGATCACCAGCTCACGAACGCGCCCATCGGCGACGAGGTCGCCGAGGCAGCCCAGCGCGGCGGCCAGCGTGGCCGGCTCCTCACCGGCCGGCAGCACCTGGAGCGACGTCCCACCGCGATCGAGGTAGAGCACCGCGGCCCCGTCGACGAGCGCGACGTAGGCGCCGGCGGCCCGCTGGTACGGCCGTCGGTCATCGTCTCCGCGGCGAGGCCACGCCAGTGCTGCACCATATGGGTTGGCCGGGTCAGCCGCCGCCAGGAGGCGCACGATGCGACCGTGCTCGCCGGCCGCCTCCCCGGGTTGATCGCGCAGGGCTCGCAGCCGGTCGACCGCGCCCGGCAGCGCGAACTGCGCGGCCCCCAGGCCATCGACGAAGTAGCCGCGGCGGACGCGGCCGGCCTCCTCCATCGCCCGGAGCACCGGGTACACGGCGGCGAAGCCGCCCTCGATCGGCTCCGCCGCGACCGCCTCACGGGTGACGATCCCATGGCGCTCGAGCAGCGCCAGGGCCAGGGCATGGACGCGTTCGGTTCGGGTGACGGCCGGCGCCTCGTCGGGCAGGTCGTCGGACAGCGACACGGTCGCAAGCGACCAGCGACCGGCCGCCTCGGGCGGTCCGAGCGAGGTCAGGCGACCGGGGCGCGGCCGGTGATCGCGGGCGGGCCGCTTCCAGCGCAGCGCGCGCAGCGGCGCGAACGTGTCGTTTGTGACCTCGCCCGCCCAGATCAGGTCCCACAGCGCATCGAGCACCTCCCGGTCCGAGCGGCCGCCGCTGACCGCGAACAGCTCCCGGTAAAAGGAGGCGCCGCGACGCCGCAGATGCGCCCGAATGCGCTCGTGGATTTCGCCGGCCGGGGACTGGCCGCCATCCGGTGGCCCGGCCGGCCGAAGCAGCTCGCGGCCCGGGCGATAGAGCAGGATGCGCCCGTCATCTCGACCCAGGCTCCCCCGCCCCATCCAGGCGACCTCGCCCATCGCGCCCAGCTCGTCGAGCAGCCGCGGCTGGTAGCCGGCGACACGGGCCGGGAGCACGTCACGCTCCAGGACCGAGGCCGGGATGGGCAGGCCCGAGAGCTGATCGACGACCTCGGCAAGCCGCTCGAGCGCGGCAGAGCCCCGCAGAGGTGGGGACGGTGATCCGGCGATCGACGGCGATGCCGCCACGCCCTGCCACGCCGGCAGGAACCGGGCGAGCGTCACGGGATCGACGGGCTCGACCTCGCGCCGCAGCAGCGCCAGCGAGCGGCGGCGCAGCAGTCGCAGGACCTCGGGGTCGCAGTATTCGCGCTCGGCACCGCCCGGCCGGAACTCGCCGGAGAGCAGGGTGCCTGCCCCGACGAGCCGGTGGAGCGCATCCTCCACGACGGCGATTGGCAGCCCCCAGCGATGCGCCGGCTCGCCGCCCAGGAACGGGCCGTGGGTCCGGGCATATCGGGCCAGCAACCCGTCCAGCGCCCCGACGGCCGGGCCGAGGAACGCCTGGGGAACGCCGGGCGGTGCCGCCACCCCGACCCCGTCCCGGTACCGGGCGACATCCTCGATCGCGATCCAGCGCTCCTCGCCGCCGATCCTCGCCCGCACGGCTCGCCTCGACGAGGCGAGCTCCGCCAGGTGGAGCGACGCCTCGACCCGCCCCCCGGCGGTCCGGGCCCCGACCTCGTCCGGGGACAGGTCGCCCAGGCGCCGGAGCAGGTCGTGGACCTGGTCGGCGGTCCTCGCCTGGCGGTCCTCGACCAGCGCCTGGAGGCTGAGCTCGAGGTCGGCCAGCGCGTCGGCGTCGAGCAGCTCGCGCAGCTCCTCCTGGCCCAGCAGCTCGCGCAGCAGGTCCCGATCCAGCGTCAGGGCCTGCGCCCGGCGCTCGGCCAACGGCGTGTCGCCGTCGTACATGTAGGCGGCGACGTAGTCGAACAGCAGCGAGCTCGCGAAGGCGGAGGCCCGCGCGGTCTCGACCGAATGCACGGCGATCTCGCGTCGCCGAACACCTTCGAGCACCTCTCGCAGGGCCGGCAGGTCGAACACGTCGGCAAGGCACTCGCGGTAGGTCTCGACCAGGATCGGGAAGCTCCCGTAGCGCGACGCGACCGCAAGCAGGTCGGCTGCCCGCTGGCGCTGCTGCCACAGCGGCGTCCTCGTCCCGGGCCGCCGACGAGGCAGGAGCAGCGCCCGCGCGGCGTTCTCGCGGAAGCGGCTGGCAAACAGGCTCGACTGCCCTACCCGCCCCACGACCAGGTCCTCGACCTCCTCGGGCTCGGGGAACAGCAGCGCCTCCACCCCGTCGAGGCTCGCATCGCCCTCGGGCAAGCGGATCGCGATGCCGTCGTCGGACCAGATCGTCTGGACCTCGAGCCCGAGCCGCTCCTGGAGTCGTGCCTGGAGGGCGATCGTCCAGGGCGCATGCACCCGTCCGCCGAACGGGGTGAGCACCACCAGCCGCCAGTCGCCGAGCTCGTCGCGGAACCGCTCGACGACGATCCTTCGATCGGTAGGCAGGGCGCCGGTGGCCGCCTGCTCATCCTCGAGGTAGGCCAGCAGGTTCTCGGCCGCGAGCTCGTCGAGATCGTGGTCGCGGTGCAGCCCTTCGGCCGCCCTCACCCGGCCCTTCGCGCCCCTGGCCAGGTCGCCCTCCACCTCGCGCACGAACGCGCCGATCTGGCGCCCGAGGTCGACCGGGCGACCCACGGTGTCGCCCTTCCAGAACGGCAGCTTGCCGGGGACGCCCGGCGCGGGGTTGACGATGACCCGATGGGGGGTGATCTCGGCGATCCGCCAGGAGCTCGCGCCGAGCACGACGACGTCACCGTGCATGCCGGCTCGGAGCTCGTACACCATCTCCTCGTCCAGCTCGCCGACGCGCCGTCCCGGCGTTCCCGCCTCGCCCTCGAGGAACACGGGGAACAGGCCGCGATCCGGGATCGTGCCGCCGCTGGTCACGGCGACGGTTCGGGCGTCCCGGCGACCCTCGACCGTGTCCGTCACCCGATCCCAGACGAGCCGCGGCTTGAGCTCGGCGAACTCGTCGGAGGGGTACGCGCCCGCGAGCATGCCCAGCACGCCCTCGAGCGCCTCGCGAGTGAGCGTCTCGAACGGCGCCGCGCGCCGGACCATCTCGAGCAGCTCGTCCACCGTGAACCGCTCGCCGATCGCCATCGCGACCAGCTGCTGGGCGAGCACGTCGAGCGGGTTGCGCGGCAGCATCGTGGGCTCGATCGAGCCCTCGTGCATGCCGCTCACGACGACCGCGGTTTCCAGCAGGTCGCCGCGGTACTTGGGGAAGATGACGCCCTTGCTGGGCTCGCCGACCTGGTGCCCGGCGCGCCCGATCCGCTGGAGGCCACGGGCGACCGACGTCGGGCTCTCGACCTGGACGACGAGATCGACGGCACCCATGTCGATCCCGAGCTCGAGCGAGCTGGTGGCCACCAGGGCCGGCAGGCGCCCGGCCTTCAGCTCCTCCTCGATCTCGAGGCGCTGCTCCCTGGCGATGCTGCCGTGGTGGGCCCGGACCAGCTCCTCACCGGCGAGCTCGTTGAGGCGCTGGGCGAGCCGCTCCGCAAGGCGCCGGCTGTTGGTGAACACAATCGTGCTTCGATGCTCGCGGATGAGCTGCAGGATCCGCGGGTGGATGGCTGGCCAGATGCTCGTCCGCAGCTCGCCGCCGATGACGGGTCCGCCGGGCTGCTCGTCCATCGGCAGCACCTCACCCAGGCGCGCCATGTCCTCGACCGGAACGACGACCTGGAGCTCGAGCGGCTTGCGCGTGCCGGCATCGACGATGCTGACCTCGCGCCCCTCGCCGATCCCGCCCAGGAAGCGAGCGATCGTCTCGAGGGGGCGCTGGGTGGCGCTGAGGCCGATCCGCTGCAGGCGAGGGGTGCCGCCCTCCGTCGCACGCAGGCGCTCCAGCCGCTCCAGGCTGAGTGCGAGGTGGGCGCCCCGCTTGCTTCCCGCGATCGCGTGGACCTCGTCCACGATCACGTGCTCGACGCCCTTGAGGATCTCTCGCGCCTGGCTGGTGAGCAGCAGGTACAGGCTCTCGGGGGTGGTGACCAGGATGTCCGGCGGGTGGCGGACGAGGTCGCGCCGCTCGTCGGCGGGCGTGTCGCCGGTCCGGCTCCCGATCGAGATGTGCGGCGGCCCATGGCCGAGGCCCTGCGCTGCGAGCGCGATTCCAGCAAGGGGTGCCCGCAGGTTGCGCTCCACGTCGTAGGTGAGGGCCTTGAGCGGGCTCACGTACAGGACGCGGACCGTGCCCGGGTCGGCGCGCGTCGGGGCCGGGCTGGGGCGCTCGACCAGGCGATCGAGGCACCACAGGAACGCGGCCAGCGTCTTGCCGCTGCCGGTGGGCGCGTGGATCAGCGTGTGCTCGCCCCGCGCGATCGCCGCCCAGCCCTGGGCCTGGGCCGGGGTGGGAGCCTCGAACGTCGCCTCGAACCAGGCCCGGACGGCGGGCCCGAAGGGCGCGAGGGGATCCTTGGTGCGCACGGCCACGGGATCGCGAGTATAGGTCGCAGGGGCCATTTCGTACAGATGTTCTAGAGGTCCGCGCGGCTCACCCGGCGCCTATGCCCACCAGGCAACGCTTTGGCTCCCAGGCTACGCCGACGGCTCGGTCCAGCGCCGATCCATGCCCGCCGGTCATCGGTCCCGAGGAGCGACACCCGACGGGCTGGTAAGTGCCAGTTGAGGCCGATTTCGTGTACTGGCAGTCATGGCCACCCGGACCCTCAACCAGCGTCAGCTCAGAACCCGGCGACGCGACCTCCTGCGGCGCCTCGGGACGGAGATCCGGGCGATGCGCGAAGACGCCGGTACCTCCCAGGCGGCCATCGCCAGGGTGGCCCGCGTGAACCAGGCGCACCTGTCGCGGATCGAGGCCGGTACGGCGGAACCGAGCATCGAGGTGCTCATCGCCGTGGCCACAGCCCTCGGTGCGGATCTCTCGGTGAGGCTGTTCCCGAACACGGGACCGCGCATCCGCGATCACCTCCAGATCGCCATCGCCGGGGCGCTGATCGCCGCCCTGCATCCCCGATGGGACGTGGCACCCGAGGTACCCGTCTACCGCCCGGTGCGCGGGGTGATCGACCTCGTCCTGAGCGACACGGCGGGTCCGGACGTGGTGGCCGTCGAGATCCACAGCCAGCTGCGGGTCGAACAGCAGATCCGGTGGGCCACCCAGAAGGCAGACGCGCTGGCGGCCCTGCCCGAACAGGAGAGACGCCGGGTCCATCGGCTGCTGGTGTTGCGGAACACCGCGGCGACGCGCGAGGTCGGACGGCTGGCCGCTGACACGCTCGGCGCGGCCTACCCGGGGCGCAGCGCAGATGCGGTCGCCGCGCTCCGTGGCACGGCACCCTGGCCGGGCCGCGCGGTCATCTGGGCGACCGTCGAGCGCGGGGAAGCTCACCTGTTGGACGGGCCCCCACGCGGGATCGCGATGGGGCGGCGATGAGCCACTGTCGGGCCTGCTCGCCCCGAGCGTGTTCCGCTGGGTATTCCGACACGGCGGCGCTGAGGGCCGAGAGACCTCAGCCGAGCCGGTGTCGAACGATCGCGGAGAGCGCGCGCATCGCGCGGTCGGCGGTGCGGAACACGGGGATGCCTCCGGCCTCGAGCGCGGCCGCGAACGGCTCGTACAGCGGACCGCCATCGACCATGGTGACCCAGGGCTTGCTCGTCCGGTGCCACAGGTCGACGAGGCGGGCGGCGATGGCATCGGGAGCGGCGAGGTCCTCGTCGTGGTCCGGGCCGGGCGGCAGCGTCCGGAGCGCAGCGGTCAGCGGGACGATGCCCACGATGCCAACATCGACACCAGAGGCGGACAGGATCGTCTCCGCGAGGTCGGCGAACGCGGCATCGTCGGCCATCGGGGTCGCGTCGAGCGGATTGTGGACGTCGACCACGGCGCCGGCGCCGGCGGCCTCGAGCAGCGCGCCGAGCCGAGCACGGACCGCCGGCTCGAACATCGCGAGCTCGAGCGAGCCCAGGTTGTCGCCGATGGCAACACACTCGAACCCGGCGTTGGACATCGCGCCCAGGCGCCGGCCGCCGATCGTGCGGTCGACGAGGAGCGTTGCGGTTCGCACCAGATCGTCGAAGTCCTCGAACGAGTCGGCGACCAGCACGCCAGCCTGCTCCGCCAAGGCTCGGGTCACCGTCACGTCCCCAGCGATCGACGCCGTGTGGCTCGCCGAGGCCGCCGCCCCGGCGCTCGTCCGTCCGGCCCGGTACAGCACGACCGTGCCACTACGCTCGCGGATCCGGGCCGCGGCCGCCAGCATCCGCCGCGCGTCGAGCGGCCGGAAGCCCTCCACGTACACGCCGAACACGCGGATCGACGGGTCATCGGCGAGGTGCGCGAGGTGGTCGCCCACGGTGAGATCCATCTGGTTGCCAACCGTGACGAGGTACCGCGGGTGCAGGTCCGGGATCCGCCCGAGGCGCGTGATCGCGAACGCGCCGCTCTGGGCGACGATCGCGAGTGGTGCGGTCGCCGCTCCGGGTGCGGGCAGCTTGGTTGCCGGGATGAACATCGTGTCGATGCGGCCGGGCACGGAGCGGAAGCCGAGGCAGTTGCCGCCGTTGAGCAGCGGGCCGCCGTCGGGGGCGGAGCGCGACGCCGCCAGCGCGGCCCGCATCCGGGCGACGATCGCCTCGCTGCCCTGCTTCTCCTCGAAGCCGCCGGGGATGACCAGGATCGCCTCGGCAGCATCGCGCTCGATGACGTCCGTGACCACCTCCGCCGCCCGGGAGGCCGAGACGGCCACGACGAACAGGTCGACCTTGTCCGGCAGCGACGCGACGTCCGGGACGCACCGGCAGCCGTCGATCGAGGTGGCGCCCGGCTTGACGACCGTGATCCGCTCGGCCGGGAACCCGTCGCGAAGGAGGTTTCGAAGGATCACGTGCCCCGGGTTCATCGCGGCCGAGACACCGATGATCGCGACGGAGCGGGGCTCGAGCAGCCTCGGCAGCTTGGCGACGGGCCGCGCAGGGGTGGGATCGGGCGCCCGCTCGCCGGTGCCCAGCGAGGCAAGGACGTCGAGCGCGACCAGGCGGCCGTCGGGCGTGACGACGATCGGGTTGACCTCGAGCTCGTCCAGGTCTGCGGGAACGCAGGCATCGGCGACGGCGAGGAATGGCTCGACGACGTCGACGAGGTCGTCGATCGACAGCCGTGCCGGGTGTCCACGCTGACCGGTGGTGGCCAGGCAGACCGCGGTCGCGCCGCGGAGCACGCGGGCGAGCCGATCGCGAGGCATCAGGCCGGGCGACAGGATCGCGATCTGCCGGCCCGGGCGCAGATCCGCCGCGATCATCTCGGCCTCGGTGCCACCCGCCCCGACGCTGACCACGGGTCCTGCGTCGTCGGTCCAGCGGACAGATACCAGCAGCTCGCCACCGATCCCGGGCTCGTGCGAGACGTACTCGGCGAGGATGTAGCCGGTGACCTGGGCAGCGCCGGCCGAGGCCAGGGACTCCTGCATCCGGTCGATGACGTCGAGCACGGCATTCGCGTCGCGGCCGACGACGGCGACCCCGCCAAGCTCCGTCTTGTGGGCGACGCCCGGGGCGACGACGCGGATGACGACCCGATCGCCCTCGATCCCTTCGACGGCCTTCGCGACGCCTGCGGGCTCGGGCGCGCCCGATGCGGCGACCGCGACGAACGAGGCCCGGGGCACCGCGATGCCCATCGCCTCGAGCAGCCGGCGCGCCTCCGGCTCGAGCAGCATGGATGCGCCGCGGGCGCGAGCCTCCGCGAGGATCGCGCGGATACGGGCGAGATCGATCGGAGGCTGGCCGGACCCGGACACGGCCACAGCCTACGCCGCAACCCGGCGCCGGCGGACACTCTAAGGGATCACGCCGCTACCCGGAGCCAGGCACGATCTCCTCGCGGCCGGACGCCTCGGACGCCTCGGACGGCCGATGCCGCCCCGCCGGCAGCAGCAGCGAGAACACCACGCCCAGGAGCACGAAACCGGTCGCGGTGAACCCGGCGAACCGGGTCGCGTCGACGAAGGCCTGCTCGATCGGGGTGACCGTCGCCGTGAGTGACGCGAGGAAGGCCGGGTCGGTGAAGCAGGCCGCCTGCTCGGGCGGGAGCGCCCCGATGCCGCCGCCGAACCCGGCCTCGGCCGCTCGCGACGGGTCCTTGAGCGCCGGCAGCACCTGGCCCGCCGAGGCGTCCACCAGGTACACGACCAGCTCCTGGCAGGCCGGCTTCACGTCCGGCAGCGAGGCCGCGATGTTGTCCGTGCTGCGGGTGACGAGCGTGGAGAACAGGATCGTGCCCAGGATCGCGATCCCGAGGGCGGAACCGACCTGGCGCAGCGTGGAGTTTGCTCCGGACGCGATCCCCGACAGCGAGACCGGGATGTCGGAGAGCACGATGCTCGTCAGCTGCGCCGTGGCGAACCCCACGCCCACGCCGTACACGAACAGCGGGATCGCGAGCATCAGCCCGTTGACCGACGTGGAGATGAGGAAGGTGGTCGCCGCGATGCCGACCGCCTCGAGCAGCATGCCGGTCGTGACCACCCAGCGTGGGCCGTAGCGGCGGGCGAGGGTCGCTGCCCCCGGCGCCGCGAAGAACGCGCCCATGGCCAGCGACAGGAACACCGCTCCGGTGTCGAACGCCGAGTAGCCGAGCACGCCCTGGAGGAACAGTGGCAGCGCGAACAGGAGGCCGAACTCGCCGAGCGACACGATCGTGCCGGCGAGGTTTCCGTAGCGGAAGCCCTTGTACCGCCACAGGGTGAAGTCGAACAGGTAGAAGCTGCCGGAAGCCCGCCTCCGCGACTCGACCGCGGCAAACAGGAGCAGCGCCACGATGCCGAACCCGATTGCGAACGGGGTGATCGACACCGTGTCCAGCGGCCAGCCGAGCCCGAGGACCTCGAACGGATGGCGCGGATTGGGGGTCCACCAGCCGTACTGGCGGCCCTCGATGAGCCCGAACACGAACGCGCCCAGGCCGCCGGTGATCAGCAGGAACCCGGGCAGATCGAAGCCGGGCCTCGCGTGCTCGTCCCGCGATTCGCCGATGTAGCGCAGGGTGCCGGCGATGGCGATCAGCCCCACCGGGACGTTGACGAAGAACGCCCAGCGCCACGATGCGTACGTCGTCAGGAACCCGCCGAGCAGCGGGCCGACGGCGGCCACGCCGCCGATCACCGAGCCCCAGATGCCGAACGCGATCGCCCGGTCGCGACCCTGGAAGTTCGAGTTGAGGATCGCCTGCGTGGCGGGCAGGATCATCGCGCCACCCACGCCCTGGAGGACCCGGGCGAGGATGAGGATGTCGCCGCTGGGCGAGGCTCCGGCGAGCACGGACGCGGCCAGGAACAGGCCCAGCCCGCCGAGATACATCCGGCGCCGCCCGAACACGTCCCCCAGCCGCCCGAGGGTGATCAGCAGCGCAGCGAACACCAGCGCGTAGATCGTGTTGATCCACTCGGCCTGGGTCGAATCCAGGGCCAGCTCGCGGATGATCGACGGGACGGCGACGTTGACGATGGTCGCGTCGACGATGATCATCGCGACGCCGATGCTCAGCAGCGCGAGCCCGATCCAGCGGCCGCGTCCGGTGGCATGGATCGACGGCCCGTCAGGGTGCACGCCCACGGTGCTTGCCATGATTGGGCCCTCCAGGGGGCCGCGGCGCCGAGTCTCCACCCCCAGGGAGACTCGGCGCGGA
>Ga0307446_1000284_pt1 | contig 17261 bp, 18 predicted proteins | sample SalMarSW160320MG_FD_202141 | JGI IMG/M metagenome (GOLD analysis project Ga0307446, IMG submission 202141) | Salt marsh sediment microbial communities from the Plum Island Ecosystem LTER, Massachusetts, United States - SW1603-20 | ecosystem: Environmental > Aquatic > Marine > Intertidal zone >... | reverse complement strand
CAAGGTACTAGTGGGGTCGGTGCATCGAATGGAACGAAATCTCTTGCACTCTCCAGTCTTGCATATTCAACAACATATACAACCTGGGTAAACGCGACAGATTCTGGAGGTAGCGGCCTTTACACAAGGGCGTGGTATACTCTCACAACACAAGCAGCAAACCTTCCCCTAATATTTGGAACACCATCCCCAACAAACAATTCACAAAACAACCCACTCAGTCTAACCTGGAGCATCCCAATCAACGATACCGAAGGTGATGATTTTAATTGGAGTATTCAATGTAGTAACGGGCAGTCTGCTTATGCGAATGGTACGTCGAATGGGACCAAAACACTGGCACTTTCTGGTCTAGCGTATTCAACGACATATAAGGTGTGGGTGAATGCGACCGACCCGACCGGCAGCAACCAGTATACAAGAAAATGGTACTCCTTCACCACAAATGTGGGTGGTGGAACCCAGCCCCCTGTCGTACCACCAGGACCATCAAATAATTATCCTATTGCCGATGCCTCTGCTGGTGAACCATACCAAGGCTTTGTCAATTCAGAGATTCTTTTTAATGGATCAAAAAGCTATGACCCGGATGGAAACATCACCAACTGGTTCTGGGTTTTCGGTGATAACACCACGGGAATAGGAAAGACCGTTACCCATATTTATTCAAAAGCAGGAACATACTCGATATCACTTACAGTGACTGATAGTGATAAAGCAATAAATATTGATACAACAACCTGCATCATAAAACAACAAAACCGACCTCCGACAGAACCAACCGTTATCGGACCAACAAGCGGAACGAAGAATACCATGTATACGTATACAGTAGTATCAACCGATGCAGACAATGATACAATACAATATGTTTTTCATTGGAGCGAGTCTGTATCGCAAACAAGCAGATTCTTACCGAATGCCACAAACTATACCGTCAATCACAGTTGGACAAACGCAGGACGATACGACATAACAGTCACGGCAACCGATAATCTAACAGAGTCTTCGTCAGGAATCACGGTCTACATCGATGCAGTGCAAACAAGAGGTGCTGGTTATCTTCTTGACAATGACGGAGATGGTATCTACGATGCCTTCTACTCCGATCAATATCACCAAACAACGACGATTCAGAAAAAGGGAGACAGCTATCTCATTGACAGCGATGGAGACGGAAATTGGGACTATATCTATAATACAACAAAGGGGCTTACAGATTACAGAGAACCACGTAACACACCTGGTTTTGAGATCATCCTAATAATAGGTGCAATAGCATTAGTCATGATTTGGAACAGAAAAAGGAAAGACAATAATTAGCATAAAAGCATCTACTACGCTAAAGATACCTTTGTTTTTAACAGAAAGCTATAATGATTAAGAAAACGCCTCTTTTTCAATCACCAGAGAACACATTTACTAATCCTCATGACCATAAATGACGAAAAAACGAGATTTTTCTTCGTTAAAAGCAGTAAAATATATATACTATTAACGATAAATACTAGATGGGTGGAAAAATGGATGATCTGACACCAAAAAATGAAAAAGTAAATCCGTTTCAGAACGACCTTGGGTTCATACTCTGGAAGCTTCAATCAATCGAAGACTTCCTCCCCTGCTATCATTCCATGATGAAACAAGAATAAGGAAAAACCTTCCCCTTATTCAATGACGATTTCCTTTTTCAAAAGAAGATCCCGTAAACGGAATTTCTTCCCATCGGGCAATAACTCGACTGGGGGCTGCACGCCTTGGTCCCATAATTTATAACAAGCACAGTTCAGATGATTCTGCTCCGATGAGCAATATTTTTCAACCATGCGTTTGAAAAGATGTATGGTGCGGTCGCCCTCAATAAAAAATTTCGCAAGAATCGGTGCGCGTATCACCAAGTCCTCTAAACAATTGTTCTGAAAGGGACATCGAAACCCTGATTTCAAGGCGATATACGCAAGACAATCAGCATAGCACTCAGATTGACAGACCTTAAAATCAGAATGCTGAACGACACGAGGGAAATATTGAATACAGGTTCTTGTTAAATCTTGATAGTACGCACATCCCATGTAATCCCATCATTTGTTTGAAACCGTACGATACGTTAATACCAGCTTTTTTAAAAACATTTCCCTAGAAACTCCCCCACAATATTTTTATTATACATTTGTCCTAAATCCTTTTCCGGTTGACCATTCAATTGTACCACTTCAAACTAATTTTATTGATGATACCTCATAAACAATTTTAAAAAAAATTAATTCATCACCTGATTAAGTATCATCTTTACATCTGCATCATTAATTTTATAAATAAACAAATAATTCACTCTAAAAAGGAGGAATAAAAAAAATATGATGAAAAAACTACACTATATTTTTATCGGGCTAGGACTACTTTTATTAATGCTACCGACAGTTTGTGCTCAAACCGATGTACAAACATCAGATTATGAAGAACAACTTTTAACATTATTGAATCAGTATGGTGACGATTTTGATGATTGCTTCCCTGAATTACCATCAGATTTCCCAGCCCTTCCAAACAATTATACAGACCTTAACGATAGAATAAATGAGGTATCTGAAAATACATGGTATCATCGAGAAATATCCTTTTTGAATTATTCAATAGATCAAATTTTCTTTCATACCCAAACAGAAATGACACATTATGCAATTAGTGTAAAATATGAATTTAATGAGATAGACGGAAGATTCGTAATATATGAGATAAACTTTTTCGATGACCTTGAAGGTACCGCTGGTGGTGAATTCTGGAATGGTTATGCAATACCCTCAGGAGTAGCTGAAAATTCTTTAAAAGAAATTGACGTCTGTAAAGGAACCCCGGGATTCATGTTCATTTCATGTGTAGTAGCAATCGCAGTAGTACTACTCACATACTCTCGATATAAAAAATAATGGTGGACTATCCCTTCATCAGATCGTTTATAACTTCCTGAAAATTTAAAATAATTCTTTCATAAAAACAGGGTTTTTTTAGGAAAACCAAAAAGAAAGAACAAGGTTATTTCACCCCGAAAACAAAGAACAACACGGCAAATCCCTTCGCGGTTAGCTGCATACCATCCACGGTCACGGTAATCATTGTTCTCCCCAGACCAAAGACAGGAAGCGTCTTTGTCACCGAAGACCCCGCAGGAAGCTGCAAAATAGTCCCCCCGGTATGATTTTCCCTTAACAAAAACCCACCCTTAAGAGAAATACTCCAAGGGATGTCAGTATAGGTCGTTGTCCCATCATTTCGGATATGAACCGAGACACCAGACCCACCGCTTACGGTGATGAACAAGGGCAGAGCATGCGAAATAGTGAACAGACATTGGTTCAGTTCTTCGACATTCCCGGATCGATCAACCGAATAGAAAGCAACGGAATGCGCTCCATCCTCTGAAACAATAAACGGTGCGGTATACATCTCCCAACTCCCCGCGTCAATCATATAAGTCGTATACTCAACACCAGACCCCGCATCGGTAGCGGTCAATGTAACGGTCACATTACTCCGATACACATCCCCATCCAACTCACCATCTAACAGACAACTCGTCACGGGTGGAACAGAGTCTGTTATCACATATTTCCAGATAAATTCACTCCCAGTACCACCTAAGATCTCACAGCCTTTCACCTCATTAGAGCCATCAGAGTCACAATCACCGATATTCAACCCGGCAAGCATATTTGTCGGACCGGCCAGCGTGGCCTCTTCATAATACCCGGTGCCGTTCCAGCCGATGACATGAACATTCCCGGTCCCAAAACAGAACTCAATAGCACCATCATTGTCAGCATCACCAATCGCAACCGACTCGATCACAGGATCCTGACCAGGATACTCACCATGCCAGACCTGAACATAGGCTGAACCATCCCATTCGAACAACCAACCACCGGGAGTCCCCCCATAACAACCAACACCTATTTCAGGTGTCCCATCACCATCCACATCACCAACACCATCACCAAAGACCGTGACTCCTGCAGGATAACTCGTACAAACAGGCACCCCGGTCCACACCTGCGTGTCTTCATCCCAGTTTAACGCCCAGGTACCCGCGGTCGCATAGTTCAAATCTGAGACATCCGCAATCACCTCGGTCTTCCCATCATTATCAACATCCCCACTCCAGACCATAGGCACCGCATACCCAGAGCCGCTCGGACACGTCCATGATGTCTCAAAGACAAACGAACCAGTATCCAGATCCCATCCTAACGCACTGACATGAATACCACCAGGATTCGGATCATTTGCAATCAAAACCTCCGGATGGGTATCATCATCATAGTCACAGGCATAAATATCGTACACGAAATCAACCCCGGTACCATGATACCAATCCAACGTCGTAAGGGTAACCCCATCCCAAGAGTACGCGTAGACACCATCAACACTCGAATACCCCCAGGAGACACAGAATTCAAGGTCCCCGTCTTCATCCAAATCAACGACACAAGCACCAGATGGTGAATGATACGAACCACCAGAAACAGACCATGAATACTCCTGTACATAGGTTTGTTGTGTTTCATCATATGAATAAATCCGACAAATACCAGAATTCTCATACCCACCAAGAATGATTTCGTTTATCCCATCGCCATCGATATCCCCAACCGGTTGTGCAAACTCTGCATGACCGTCCCCCCCGAAGGCATACTCCCATTGCAGCTCCCAGCCGTTCCGAAAACCGGTCCTATCAAAACCATTTCCTAAATTCGTAATATCGGATGGTTGACCAACCGGTGGATTCATTTGAGAAACAGTTCCTGCCACCGGCAATACCGCAGTAAGGATCATTCCCATAGCACACAGCACACAACTAAGGTTCTTCATCATGTTTCAGTTCCCCTATCATGAGAATTGCACTTCATATGTTTAAATGTTTTCTTTCAAATAAAATAAAGGATCCACCCCAGAAAAATTGGGAATACAACGGTTCTTTATTCTCATAATCAAACAGGGTCTATCAGACAACAGGTAAAAGAGAAGAAATGATATCATCAATTTTTTTAAAAAAAAAAAAAGAAAAAAAGGAGAGCAGGCTACGCTACTCCGATAACGAAGAACAGGATAACAGTTCCTGATGCACTTGCCTCTGCAGTTCCCGCGCTGACCGCAATCCCAGTTTTCCCAAGGCCAATGACAAAGTCTTTCACCGTGACTGATTCACCGGGTGCAAGGGATGCAATAGTCCCTGATTTGGTTTTCCCAATAAAAATCAGTGACCCATCAAGGGTTATCGACCAGGCGATGTTCGTCAAATCCGTTGTACCCGTGTTCTTAATAGCTGCAGAAACACCTAAGCCACCTTTTATGGTGATGGTGATCACAACAGGGTACTGAATCGTAAAGCTAACGGATTTCTCAGTTTCAATATTCCCTGCGTTATCAACTGAGTAGAAAGCAACGATATGGTCACCGTTTCCAGAGACAACAAAGGGTGTCGAATAGGTCATCCATGAGCCGCCATCAACCTTATACATGGTGTAATTCACACCAGACTCGGTATCAATTGCGGTTAAGGTCACGGTCACATCAGAGGTGTAGTTGCCCCCGCTCATGTCTCCAGCAAGTGTTGCGGTGGTGACCGGTGGCGTGGTATCCTGAGCAGCCCCACTGAAAAGCTGGAAGTTCAAATCATGGGGAAGTGGATTCGGATCCGCACCCGCAATTAATAATGTCATAATCGTCGCCCAATTTGAGTACCCCCAATATGTCCCTATAAACATTGCCTCATGAAGTAAAATCGGACTTTGTGAACTATTGTGTCGGCACCAGGCACCTTGTGGATATGTATTCGGTGTTTGAATCGCATCAATCGTAATCCAATATTTTGTGTCCGCGTTGAATGTTATCGATTCTGGGAGTGCACAAGAATAGTTGGCGACCCAATAGGCATTCCCGTTATCAGGACGCGTGTAATTAAACCAAAAACTTCGTGTAATTGATGCATCAGGTATAGTCTGGTTATAAATCACGGTACCCGGCCAGCTTCCATTGCCGATATCACTCCAAAAGAGAATCCGCCAATCCCAATTATAATCATGTTGACCTGATGCTAATTGGCACTGGAAATATCCTCCCTGCCAAGCTACACTTGTGACTGTTTCTTGTGCATCAAGTTGAAAATCATCAGCCGGGAATGCAATTCCTTCAGTTCTCACCGTGGCCACAATGATTCCACCACGTGATCCAGCCAAACCCATAACATTATCCCAAACAAGTCCGCGACTCATTGGAGCATTCACCACAGTTCCATTATATGCATCTGTTGCGATGAGTTCTGCATCGTGGGTAGACGTATTTGCTACGACTGCTGCTGATGAAAAAACCATCAGTGCTGCGAAGAGCAAAACAACTGCCTGTTTCAAAAAATTCTTTTCGTTCATTTTCTGCCTCCTTCCAAATCTATAATTTAATATCACATTCTTCTATAAAAATATATCTTTTACCGGTGAATCACCAAATCCTCTTGGTTTATATACTGCCAATAAACCTAAATAGCCCCCTGATATTACGAAAAAAACAAGAAGGAGCAATCTACCTATGGTAAGCCAACTTGTCAGATGTCCTACCTGTAAAACCACCATCTCTCTCTTGGGAGAACCAGGGGAAAAAATATCAATTACCTGCCCTAATTGCAATCAAAAAGGAATCTTTACAGTACCAGGAGAAAAAAGCCAGAGGACCATCGCATCAGATTCAGCGGCCATCGAAGTCAACAATCTGACAAAAACCTATAACAGTTTCACCGCAGTCAACAACGTCTCCTTTCGTGTGCAAAAAGGAGAAATCTTCGGGTTCCTTGGACCAAACGGTGCAGGGAAAACCACGACGATCAAATCGATGCTTGACTTAATCCATGCAAACACCGGAGCTATCAGCATCAATGGCATTAACGTTCGAACAGGCGGAAAAGAAGCGAAAAAATCCATCGGGTACATGCCAGAGAAAGTCGCATTCTACGATAACCTCACCGCGTTACAAAACATGATGTTCTACGCTGAACTAAAACACGCATCGAAAGAGGAATGTATCCGCCTCATCGACGAGTTTGGTCTTGGTGATGCAGGGAAAAAACGAGTCGGTACGTTTTCGAAAGGAATGGTGCAACGACTCGGCATGGCTCGTGCCATCCTTGGGAATCCCTCCATCCTCATCCTTGATGAGCCAAGTGGTGGACTGGACCCGCGTGGCGTCGTTCTTATTCGAGATAAAATCCTTGAAATGAAAAAGAAAGGAACAACGATTTTTGTTTCATCACATATTCTTAGTGAAATCCAGGAGATCTGTGATCGTGTCGGTATCATCAATAAAGGAGTCCTGGTCGCACAAGACACGGTTGAGGGACTTCGTAAAAAACTGAACCTGAAACCACATATCACGGTGACAGTCGATGCTATATCAGGAAAAATCGAAAACGCAGTCAAGAAACTCCCAGGAATCGACAGTGTCAAAACGATAGGCAACAACACCCTTGAAATCATCTGCGATGGCGCGATGAAAGCAAAAGTCATCCTGGCGATATCAACCGCTGGTGCAAACATCCAAAACATCCAAACAAAAGAACCAACCCTTGAAGAAGTATTTATGAAATACACGGAGGCTTAAACATGCAATTCAATGTGTTTCTCAGCGTCGCGAAAAAAGAAATCTTGGATAACATCAGGAACAAATGGGTCATACTCGTTTCGCTCATGTTCGCACTACTTACCTTGGTCGTCTCCTATTTCGGTTCAATCGGAAGCAACGGATGGCAGGACCTGGGCAATACGATCTCAGGGATGACCCAGTTAGGGTCCTTTTTGATCTCCATTGTTGCATTAATGCTTGGGTACGCGACGATCATCGGGGAAATCGAGCGTGGCTCGATGAGCGCGCTGCTTTCCTTATCAGCAACACGGTTTGAAATCACGGTAGGAAAATTCCTTGGGTTAGGTGCTGTCCTCTGCCTTACGATTCTCATCGGCTATGGAGTTGCAGGATTGGTCATCGCGGTAAATGTCTCCAATGTGGATTACCTTGCGTATTTAGGTTTCATTGGGATGACCATGGTGTTTGGATTAGTTTTTCTTTCCGTGGCCTTGTTCTTCTCAACGGTTTTTTCGAAACGATCAACGGCGCTTGGTGGGGCGATCTTCCTATGGTTCCTGTTTAACATCATACTCCCAATCATCTTTGTCGGATTACTTGCCACAACCATAGATTTTACGAAAATTACCATGGAAACAACACTTATTGTACCGGATTGGTACCATGTTCTCAATCTGTTTAACCCTATCTCTGTGTATTCATCACTCATCGGCATGACCATTGGCCCGGTTCAATCCAGTACCGGTTCTGGGTTCATCCCGAATCCATCGTGGTACTCAAGTGGTCTTCTCATGGGAGTGTTGCTCGCGTGGATTATTGTGTTTTTTACCTTGGCGGTCTGGAGGTTCCAACGAAAAGACGTTTGAACTCCCATAAATCTTATAAATACCACTTTGTTTTCCTACCATCCATCAACACTGGGGAACCAGCTTATGGCACGACATATAGAAAAGACAAATCCGGCACTTATCACTCTTATCGAGGGATTGAAAAAAACTGCGTATGAGAACAAGGCACCGATCTGGAAAGATATCGCAGAGCGATTAGAAAAACCATTACGGAATTGGCCTGAGGTTAATTTACATCGTATCGACCTGTACATTCATGAGAAAGAGACTGCGTTAATCCCTGGGAAAGTACTCTCAACAGGGAAACTAACAAAAAAGGTTTCCATTGCCGCCTGGTCCTTCTCAGAGAAAGCCTATGAGAAAATAAAAAAAGCAGGTGGTAAGACACTCACCATTGAAGAGCTTGTGAAAAACAATCCAAAAGGTAAAGATATAAGGATTCTGGGATAACCATGGTAGCAATCATAGATGCAGAAGGTGCAGTACTCGGACGTTTGTGTACTGCTGTTGCAAAACGTCTTTTAAACGGTGAAGAGATCGCAGTGGTCAATAGCGAAAAAGTGATTGTCACCGGTAAGAAAACCATGATCAAAGCACATTTTAAACATGAACGAGAGGTTGGTACCTATCGAAAAGGGCCGTTCTACCCCAGGATGCCTGATCGGATATTGAAACGGACAATCCGCGGGATGATACCCTACCAGGAACCTCATGGAAGAACAGCGTTTAAAAGACTGAAATGCTATATCGGAATACCAAAGGAGATGCAAGGACAGTCCTTTGAGAAGATTACTGTCGCTGAAAAGCACCCTGTTAATTATATGACGTTGCAGGAAGTAGCACAATTCTTAGGAGCGAAAGTATAACATGAGTAAGAAAGTTGTAAACACCACGGGAAAGCGGAAAACCTCCATAGCGAAAGCAACCGTGATTAAAGGTGCTGGCCGCGTCCGCATTAACAAGATACCGGTAGAGTTTTATGAACCAGCGGTCGCTCGGTGCAAGATCATGGAGCCTCTCATGCTCGCAGAACATCATGTCAGTTCGGTCGATATTGACATCAACGTGAGCGGTGGTGGGTTCATGAGCCAGGCAAACGCGGTCAGAACAGCGATTGCCAAAGGCCTTGTGGAATACACCGGAGACCCTGCGTTGCGTCTCTCATTCCTTGGCTATGATAGAGATTTGCTCGTGAGTGATTCACGGATAAAAGAAAGTAAAAAGCCTCTTGGGCGTGGTGCTCGAAAGAAGAGGCAGAAATCATACAGGTGATGATGTGATTATCCCTATTCGATGTTTTACCTGCGGAAAGGTGATTTCCTCACTGTACGACGAGTATAAGAAACGCTGTGAGGCATATCAGAAAGCAGTTGCTGCCGGCGAGCAACCAAAAGAGACTCCGAAAGAGATCCTTGATGACCTTGGTGCTGAGCGGTACTGTTGCCGACGGATGATCATTTCACAGGTAGACCTTCTCAAAGAAGCGGCACCGTACGAATAGATCCTTCCCTACTCCCTTCTTTTTTTCTTTATCGATTCATTGTTTTGATGACATATTTGTATAATTGTATGATGATCATGGTGAACAATCCTGCCACAAACCCTATCAGTGCAAAGGTAATGGCAGTCATCTTTATCGCCGTGCCACCTTGGAAGAAAAACGATGTTCATGTAGGCGATATTGCGATGTCATGGTCGTGATACACCTCTTCAACGATATAATGATATATTATATCATGATATTATTTATCATTGCTTGTATTTATACCTTTTCTGAGAAAATACCACCCATCCAGCGCCCATCACAAAGAATATAATACCTCACCACATACCATCATCACGGGGTGAATGTGGATGCAAAAAACATTACTCGATTTCTTCGAAATAGATGGAGAAACCAACAAACGAAAGACGACCGCAGCGAAATAAAAAAAACAAACGGAATTCCCTTCTTTTTAAATTTTCGGAATTCGGTTCTCCCACAGTCGCCATACCGCCACACATAAAAAGACGGTAAACACAATAAAACACCCAACAGCGATGTATAGGTACAACGGATTTTGATACACCGCCTGAATCATACCTTGCGATTGATCAACAACGAAACGATCACCCACACCAGCAGACAACGGACCGGAATCAGAGCCCTTTTCAATAACCGAAAGTTCCTTTCCCAGAGGTATCCCTTGAGAATAGGCAAGTTTAGCTCTCATGAAAAACGTCTGAAAGAAATCAGGCAGACCTGGTGGCATCGATGCACCTCCAGCCAAGCCATTCCCCGATTGAAGCAAAGAACCATTATCAACCAGTCCTTTACCAGTTAAAACGACCTCATCACCCAAGGTATACATATTATACCCAAAATTCGTAACCGTCCCCTTAATGTACCAGATCAACTGAATAATACCAACCCACAAGGCAACAAACGTTGTTGTAAATAATACAACAATCTTTGTATTCTCTGGATGCAACAGACTTTCACCCTTCCACGTCAGCTTATAATACACCCATTTATGGCCTTCCCGTTCATTTCTTTTTATCAACCCAGCTTCATGCAGTTTTGTCAGATGCTCATGCAACGTTGCTTTATTGAGATTCGTCACCTTCGCTATCTCATTTAAACCCATATTCTTCCCATCAAGAGTTTTCAGAATATCCAGTCTCGTATCAGACGCAAGCGCCTTAAAAGTCTCCCGATCTAACGTAATCTTTGTCATACTTCCTATAACCAATTATCTCTTACAACCTTTAAATACTGTGTGTTTACGTTCGGCATTTCCCAAATGATACAGAACCCCTAGCACCCATCCGTTTCTACGAAAATATGTAAAATTATAAATCACCAGTACCATTACCCTCCCCTTACATGAAAAAAGACAAACTCATCCAGCAGCTCAAAGAATGCGGGGCCATTAAATTCGGACGATTCGTTCTCACCTCAGGAGCACTCAGCGACTACTACATCGATATCAAAAAAGCAAGCACAGAACCAAAAATCCTCAAACTCATCGCACAAGAGATGAGCAGTCACACGAAAGGCTATGACCTGCTCGCAGGTATGGAACTTGGGGCAGTCCCGCTCGTTGTCGCCCTTGCATTAGAGACAGATATACCCTATGTGATCATCAGGAAAGAAAAACGAGAACACGGGACCGGAAAACAAATTGAAGGCGGTGAAGTAAAAGGAAAAAGCGTGCTCATCATCGAAGATGTTACAACCAGTGGTGCATCTGTGGTGAAAAGCATACAAATTCTTCGAGAGAACAACGCAGAAGTCGAAAAAGTCCTTGTTGTCGTCGACCGAGAGAGCGGCGCACGAGAAAAACTCCAAAAACTCGAAGTCAAATTCATCCCGTTGGTCACCGTCAGTGAAATCCTAAAAAACAAGGAACTCGAACACCACTAAAACAAGTACGATAAAAAAAGAAAGGGGATCCTATGAACGTATTAGTAATTGGAGGAGGCGCACGAGAACATGCCATCTGTGATGCGGTCGCCCGATCAGAACACACAACCCTGTTCTCCGTGATGAATAACCTGAATCCCGGTATAGAGAAACTCGCTTTAGAATACCTGCTGAAAAAAGAAACAGTAGTAGACGATATCGTCTCCTATGCAACGAAAAAAAAGATCGATATCGCCTTCATCGGACCAGAAGCACCCTTGGAAGTAGGGCTTGCTGATCAACTGACAAAAAACGATATACCTACCTGTGCCCCTCATAAAAACGCTGCACGAATAGAAACTGATAAAGAATGGATGCGCACTCTTCTTACGAACCATACCATCCCTGGCCAACTCCGCCATAAAAGCTTTACCGACCCAGATGAAGCAAAAAAATTCATTGAAGAACTCAACGCCCAAGTCGCCATCAAACCTATTGGCCTCACCGGGGGAAAAGGCGTTCATGTCGCAGGAGACCATTTCAATGGAACCAACGAAGCGATGTCATATGTACACGAAGTGATCCACCATAAAATCGGGGGAACTGCCAAAGTCCTCATCGAAGAAAAAGCAATAGGTGAAGAATTCACCCTGCAAGCATTCACCGATGGATCGCATGTCACCCCACTACCTGCTGTTCAGGATCATAAACGGTTACTCCCTGATGATAAAGGCCCAAACACCGGTGGCATGGGATCATACTCCTGCGCCAACGGACTATTACCGTTTCTCACCAAAGATGAATATCAACAAGGTGTGACCATTTTACAGGATGTCGTCCGTGCCCTTGCAAAAGAACAATGTCCCTATATCGGCCCTATCTACGGGCAATTCATTCTCACCGCACACGGGGTGAAAATCATCGAGGTGAACGCACGATTTGGCGATCCGGAAGCCATGAACGTGCTCCCCCTGCTGCAAACCGATTTCCTTGAACTAAGCACCGCTATGTTGGATGCAACACTGTCAAATACACCTCTTCAGATTGAGAAGAAATCAACAGTCTGCAAATACGTTGTCCCCGAAGGATATGGGATGAAAAGCATGGTCGGAGAACCAATACACGTCGATGAAGAAGCTCTACGAAAAACCGGTGCGATGCTGTTCTATGCATCCGTCAATAAAAAAAATAACCACATCCTGACTGGCTCATCACGGTCCCTTGCAGTGGTCGGAGTAAGCGATGACCTTGCTGAGGCAGAAAAAATCAGCGAACAGGCATTACGCCATATCAAAGGGGATCATCTCTTCATCCGCCATGACATCGGTACGAAAAAACTTCTTGATAAACGCATACAGCACATGAAGGAGATACGAGATCGAAAATGAAACAAGATATCTTTATTTATTTTATTGGAACTGCAGGATCAGGAAAATCGACGTTATCGGCCTCCATGCAACAATGGTGCAAAGACCGCGGGTTAGACGCTATCATCGTGAACCTTGACCCAGGGGCAGAGAACCTTCCCTACGAGCCAGATGTCGACATCAGGGATTGGATCTCCCTTCGGGAGGTCATGGACGCCAATAAACTCGGACCAAATGGTGCACAAATCGCCTGCGCGGACATGATCGCCCTCAACACCGAGGACGTCAAAGAAAGCATTAACTCATTTAAAGCAGACTACATCATTCTGGATACCCCAGGGCAGCTGGAACTCTTTGTGTTCCGAGAATCAGGGAAATACACGGTAAAATTCCTCAGCCCAGAAAAATCAATAATCGGCTACCTCCTGGACCCGATGTTAGCGAAAACAGCATCCGGGTTTGTCTCCCAATTGTTGCTTGCGATTACAACAAACCTGCGACTTAACCTTCCACAAATAAACATTCTGAGCAAAGCAGACTTACTCTCAACAAAAGAACAACAGCTTATTCACCGATGGTCCAGCAACGCTGAAGAAATCTACGAGGCATTATGCAGCGAAGAACCAACCATGCATCGGGAGATGAGCGAACAGATACTGCACCTCATCAAAGACATCGGTGGGTACACCCGACTTATCGCAACCTCAAAGCAGAATTTCTCAGGAATCGAAGATATCTACACCGATATTCAACAGCAATTTGAAGGCGGGGAAGACCTGTTAAAAGATTGATTATGTTGTTTTTATCGTCCCCAGCGTCGGCTCAAAAATAAATCCTTTATCCATCAACGAGTTCAACGCTTCCTCAATAGAATTTTCATCCAATCCTCGTTTTCGACACGCCTCAACGATACTATCCCAGGGTGCACCATCGTCCCCCTCAAGTTCCTTGATTGTGTCCAATATCAGTGTCTCAGGGTCTGCATCAGCGTCGACCGCACTAGCGTCTTGCTGTTTTTGTTTTTTTGGTTTCTTTGGTTCTTTCTTTGATTCTTTCTTTCGGTCTTTGATTTCCAGTTTTTCCTCTAAACGAACCTCTTCGAACTTTTCGGTAGCACCAGGGGCGATATACTGCAAGGATTCACGGATAAGCGTCGCGTACTTGTTCACATCAACTGAGCCATATTTCTTCAACGCAGCAACAATTCCTTCAGATAACTCACGACTATATCCAAGTTTTTTAAGATCATAGGCATTCGGCTGGGTCATCTTCATTGCCTCGACCATCGCACCGATACGATGCTTGGTCTGCATACACGTTTCAATGATCCAACGATCCCGTGATTCCGCGCTGACCTCACGGACCAACTCAGGACGTAACGACACATACAACGTCCCTTCCTCAGGGATATACGTTCGCACCTTCCCGACCACGGCGACAAACGCAGGAACCTCAATGCTCTGCAGCGTATGGGTTGCTTCCTGCTGGTACTGCCCTGAATAAATCGTAAACACCCCGGTCGGATCAGACACATGCGCTCGGAGATACTCCCCTCCTTCCATGACGCTTTCCACATCAGTAAGCACCCCGGTGATGAACACCCGATTCACTTTACTCCCCAAGGGGGTCACCACATAGGAAGGTACCTTTTCCCCGCTGCCTTTCAGCTCAAGAGAGGCATCATTGTACTCCGCGGCAAAAATCCGCCATGCAGGCTCCCGTCTCATAAGAACTCCTCCAACTCCTGGGATAATCGTTCTGCTTCAGCGGCTACATCAAAATCAGCTCGTTTCGCATCACGGGCAATGAGCGTAATCCCGAATTGATCACCTAACGCGTTCCCCTGCAGACTAATACGATGACCAAATAATGTGGTATTCATTTCCTCAATAAGACCTTCATCGTTTGAAGAATCAATCATGGTTTTTCCAAGAAGTTTTTCGGTAAGATCCTTCCCAAGGATCGCGCTCACCGAACCAGTTCCATCGTCAAGGACCAGTTTCATCCGCATATCAGCCTTTCCTTCCACAGCCCCATGCACGGCACAGGCCCCATCCTGGAGCACCCGGTTGCATTCAGGGCATCGCTGCACCAATCCAGAGCCTTTCCGGATCTCGATAACAGTCCCTTCCACTTCCACATCCAATGCGCCATTGCGCTCCACCAGCTCCGCTAACAAGATTTTCTGGGTTTTTACATCTTTTTTTAGGATCGTATTTGCATCAAGTTTCTCTACACTTGCCTTCTCATCAAACGTAAACTGGGGGATACCTTTCCAGGACTTCACATACCCACCAGCAATCTTGACGACGACGCCTTCTTTTAATTTGAAATCATGCCATGCGGTAAACTGCGCTTTCCCGGTCTCGTCCCCAAGGATCCCAGAAAACACCTTCTTTTTCTGACCAGAAACCTCCACCTCACGGTCTTTTATCTCAAGGATTCGTGCGACAACCTCAACAGAACTCATCCCACCATGTAACTCCTTGACCTTGTATGCCCGTGGTTCGAGGTTCACCTCAGGTAACTCAGATGCATCAGATTTTGTTACCTTGGTCCGATCACCGAAATTCACTTTCAGGCTCCCTTGCCATTCTTTGGTATACGCATTAGTGATGTTTACCACGGTGCCTTTTTCTAGCTCAAAATCCTTCCAAGCAGTAAATTGAATCGTTCCACTCTCATCACCAAGGATACCGTAAAAAATCTTCCTTGTTTCCCCTTTTACTTGTATCTCCCGAGGGTTTACTGAAACGATACGACATAGCACATGAACGCTTTGTTGATCCGGTTTCAAATCAACAAGTAAACTACGCTCGGATGATACGAATTGTCTTGATCCGCCACCAAACTTCTTCACAAGCGTCTGTTTCGCATGATCCGCAGGGACACCATATTCTAAAAACTTCTTTAACTCCTTTTCCAGTGTCTCTCGACTGACGTCTTTTCCGGATGTCTCTCGTAATGCCTCAAGAATATCATCAATCTGTTGTTCAATATTATCCTCAGTCATAAAGGATTCCTCGCCCAACTTTAATAATTCGTAGTTGATAATCACAATTCTCTATATAAAGAGTACTATAGTACATATAGATTAAAAAAAAAAATTATGATAACCCAATGATATTTCCGTTTTTATCGACGTCCATGAACTCGGACTGAGGTTTCGGGGGAAGACCAGGCATGGTCGTAATCTTCCCAGTCATGGGGACTAAAAATCCAGCTCCTGCAGAGAACTTGATATCCCGGACCGTGATCTTAAAACCCGTTGGTCTCCCAAGCAAGAGCGGGTCATCAGACAGCGAGTACGGGGTCTTTGCGATACAAATCGGAAGGGCGTCGAGCCCGAGATCCATACACAGTTTTATGTCACTTTCCGCGTTGACGGAATAGGCGACCCGTTCTGCGCCGTACATCTTTTTTGCTATGATTTCTATCTTCGTTTTCACGGGCAGATTAAGATCATACAAATAGGTGAAACGAGACGGCGTGTTATGGATCAAACTCACGAGTTTTCCTGCCAGCTCGATTCCCCCTTCGCCACCTTTTGCCCACACATCGACCACGGCACAGGGGACCTGTTTTTTGGAGCAAAACTCTTCAATAAAATCCAATTCTTCATCAGCGTCACCGGTAAATTGATTGATCGCCACAATGACAGGAACTTGGAACCAGGCGATGTTTTCAAGGTGTTTTTCAAGGTTCGAAAGTCCTTTTTGAAGAGCGTTTCTATCGTTGCCTTCCCCATGTCGTTTCAACGCTTTAATACTGACCACAAGAACAACCGCATCAGGGGTGAGATCACCGGTCCGACAGACGATGTCAAAGAACTTCTCAGCGCCCAGCTCAGAACCGAACCCAGCCTCAGTTACGAAATAATCAGCGAGCCGTAACCCTATCATATCCGCAATAAGACTATTGGTTCCATGTGCGATATTTGCAAAGGGGCCTCCGTGGACAAACGCAGGAACCCCTTCGATGGTCTGGACCAGATTCGGCATGATCGCGTCTTTTAACAACACCGTCATTGCACCC
>Ga0307446_1000282_pt1 | contig 17278 bp, 18 predicted proteins | sample SalMarSW160320MG_FD_202141 | JGI IMG/M metagenome (GOLD analysis project Ga0307446, IMG submission 202141) | Salt marsh sediment microbial communities from the Plum Island Ecosystem LTER, Massachusetts, United States - SW1603-20 | ecosystem: Environmental > Aquatic > Marine > Intertidal zone >... | reverse complement strand
CAGCTCTTTTTCCCTGTGTACAGAATTGCTGCCTCAGTCGCGCGGGACCATGATGGCAGCATTTTTTGCTGCAGCCGGTGCAGGACGTGTGATAGGATCACTGTTAGGGGGTACGCTGTGGCTCGCGGGAGGCATATTGGCCACCATCACGGTCTCTGTTATCAGTAACGGGTTTGCCTTTGTTTCGTTATTCTGGGGATTGCGGCATTGGCATCATCGGTAATCCAAACAATGGCATACCCGCAAAAAGCTTGGTCAAGGAAGTGAACACATAAGGAGCGAAGCCCTTTGTTCCCTCCAGAGGGAAGTGGTTTATTGGAATGCTTAGCAGGCAACCGAGAGAAAGAGTACGAAAATAAAATTTTGAGGCTGCTACAGTTTGTCGGAAGGGCGGTTCTTGAGTGCTTCCAGATAGGCATCCCACTCAATGGGAAGCAGATACTTTTTCTTGCTGTTGCATTCCTTGCATGCGGGAACTATATTGCCTTTCCTGCTTTTTCCTCCGCGGCTCAAGGGAACCATGTGGTCCATGGTCAGCTGCTCCCGGCCGACCTTCTTTTTGCAATAATAACAGATTCCCTGGTTTATTCTCCGGAGCCACCACTCGCTCCGTCTCAGCTTCCTGGCCTTTTCCTTCTCCCTCTTTATCTCCTCGACATTCACTTCAACTGCATCAAAAACCATTATTGAAAAACCTTTAGGAAGGCTGGGCGCTCATGATCAGTTCTCTTGCTTCCACCCCAATGACATACATCCCGCCGTAAGGGCCTTCTTCCACTTTCGTGAAGTGCCTGACGGTCGTATTCACCGTTATCAATGCCCAACTGGCATAAAATGTAATTTGTTTTATTATATCCCCTTTCTTCAGTGATTTCAAGATACCAAAATCCTTTTCAGAGACAAGAAGCCCGATCCCATGACTTGAATAATTCATCACATTCAGGCGATAGTGCTTCCCTTTTCCTTTTTGCGTCTCCAGAAAAAACTCAACATAGACAAAATCCGGGATCCTGGTTGCTACCCGTTGTTCACGTCGCTTTTCAGGGCCTTCCTTTGAACTTCCTCTCTCAGATTCCGTCAGTTCCGTGTCCGTATCCACCGGTGCCGAAACAGGTACCGAAGCGCTTTGGTCCAGTGTCTCCAGCCTTGCCTCTATTTCCTTATCATCAGGATCTATCTCTCTCGCGGATTGATAGAGGCTGCGCGCAAGGTCCCTGTCGCCCCTTTTCTCTATCTCAAATCCAATTCGAAACTGCACTCTCGCCTTTTCCTTTTTCCCAAATTTCGGGCCTTCCAGTAGTTTCTTCACTGAAGTCATGGCCTTGTCTCGAAACTCAAACCTGGCCAGGCAGCTCGCAATTTCGGGAACAATCTTGGCCGTGGGATAATCCAGTTGCAGCAGTCTTCCATACTCTGCAACCGCCTCTTCATAATGGCCCAGCTCTTTCAAGGCAAACGCCCCATCCAGGAGGGCCTGCACATTTCCTGAGCCGGAAAGGGTCTTCTGAATCCTCGATATCTCTTCGCCGGAAACGCCTTTCAGACTAGATTCCTTTTCCTTGACGATTTTTTCCTGCACTTCCGTTATTGCCCTCTCGATTTTCTCCTTTTCAGCCTCATCCAGCCCGGAAGGATTGTTCATGATCTTTTCGTAGACCCCCCAGGCTTCCGTAAACAGCCCCATGGAGCAATATACTTCAGCTTCTTTAATCTTCGATTGGATATCCATAGTAATCCCTGTCTTCTGTAATCACCTAATTTCTTCTGAATAAACCTTTGAATTTATCCCGCTTGACCATCTTCTTCATGGCCGGTACAAGCATGTCACAATTCAATCGGACCATAGCCATCGGAGCCGAAGCTCCCGTGATAACAAACAGATACCCGATTTCAGTTTTCCTGATATAGATTCTCCCGTTTTCGTAAAAAACTTCTATTTCCCGGGCGCCCCTCAACGAATGAATAAATAGGGCCCAGGAATCATCGCTCTTCGGTTCACTGCTAAATGACCCAACAAATTCCTTTAATATAAGCTGACCCTCGAACGAAACGAGCATCAACCCTTTCACATCACGCAAATTGAGAAGTTCATCAAAGTGATTGTTCATAGATATATTCAACCGGCAACATCATCCGCTGTTGCCGTCCGTCTCTGCCAGGAGAGTGTGGATCATCCGGTCTCTCGGACATTTGCTGTCCACGGGAATCATGATGGTCTTGTCTCCGGGCAGGAGAATGACGTCCTTTGACGTTCCAATGTCCATGTAGGTAAGGCTTAACGAACCAAATGAAAAGAACTTCCCCATCCTTCCCATCTGTCCCAAAAGCCCGTCCCAGGCATTGTCATGATAGATTTTTCTGACTCCATAGCGCGTCCCGATCTTGCCCATGAGCCTTTTCTTCAACAGCTCCAGTGCAGTCTCTTTTTCCTCTCCCTTCCCTTCTCCCGACGAAACTGCCACCATCTTCTTCGGTTTTTTCCGGGGAACCACCGAGGCCTTTACCTGTTCGTCCTTCAGCCGCATTGCCTCAAGCAGTATCGCCTGCAATTCTCCTTCAATCTTTTTCTCACCGCATCGGCAGATATTTTCAATGGAGAGAGTAACCTCTTCCCAGCTAAAAATATGGTGTGCGGCTTCCTCCCCTTTTACGCCATTTACCCGTGCATCCAGGAGTTCACCATCCCGAAAAAAAAGAACACCCCTTTTTCCGGACGTCCTGTCCGCCAGCCGGATCGTGCACGTCTTTTGCTCCATTTCAATAAGCTGCAGAAACATCCCGGAACTGACGTTGTGGAGGGTTCCCCCGTCGGCTTCGCGCCGTAACCAGGTAAGAATGAGCTCGGCCAGCATGCTGGTTTTAAAAGGCTTCGCAATATATCCTACAGCACCGCCCTCGTTTGCCAGCCTCTCCATCTCTGTGGTGCTGTACCCGGTCATGACGATAACCGGTATATCGGGGTAAACCTCCATGACATGCGCGAGGAGGCCAAATCCATCGGTGTTGGGCATCTTCAAATCTGTCACCACCAGGGAGATATCATCCCGAGCAAGTTTCTTGATCGCATCCTCTCCATTTCCGGCAGTCATAATTGCGAAGACTTCATTGTATCTGGTAAGTCCCTGTTGAAGAGAATAGAGCACCTCCTGCTCGTCATCTACAAGGAGGACATTTCTTCTCATATATCTCTCCCGATTCCTTCATCATTTCCTGCTCCTTGTCCTTGAATGGAACTCTTTCTGCCTTTATCTCCTTCGACGCAATCTTTCCATGGACAGCCGTATGCTCTCCTGCATACGCCCGATGGCTTCACCCAGGTCTCCGATTTCGTCCTTGGATCGGATCTCTAATTCTTCATCAAGGGCGCCGAGACTTATCTGTTCCGCCAAAAGGGTCAATGATTTGATTCTCTTCGTCAAGGCATGACCGTACCACAGCACGATCAACGCAATGAGCACCAGAGTGCTCCCCAGTATCACAAACACTGCCTTCTTCGTATTGGCACTGATCACTCCTGCCTTTTTCTCCAGGCCCTTTACCTCTTTTGTGAATTCATCAAGATATGTTGTGGCGGCTATCACGAAAGAAGTGTTCCCGACAGGAGTGCAGACCATAAATTTGTCCCGTATTTTCCGGTCCTTGTCCTGCCACCGATAGTATCCTTGGGACTCCTTCCCCCCCTTGACCCCTGCAAATACCTTCCAAAAACCGGGAAACGCTTTCCCCAGGGGTTTTTTGAGCTTACTCATATCAATGCCGATTATTTTGGGATTCACATGGGCCCAGGTTCGCCATACTCCGCCGCTGTCCGGCAGCTGGTAAAGCGCAGTGTACCCGGTGACACCAACCTTTTGAACAGCAATTTTCCGAAACTCCTCATCCTGCAGGAAGTTCTCTTTCTTGAGCTTCCGGTGACTGTTTAAATAGAGGAGCACTTGAGACGCAACCGACTTCGCTTTTTCCTTGATAATGTCTTCCGCGAGATGGGTTACCACCTGGCTGCTTTCGCTGGTAATAAGTGCCGTCAGTTGATCCAGCTGTCTGATGTAAAGCAATCCAGCAGCGACCACGAGGATGACCGGTACGAGAAAAAAGAGGATGATCATTTTTGCCCTTAAGCCGAAGCGACGTGACCGCTGCGCATTGAGGCTCGCGAGTTCGGCCTTAACGGTCTCCGTCCCGATCGATTCTGCAGCCGGTGTTTCATCGTTCCCGGACCCGGGCCATTCCGAGTCAGCTCCTGTCCCATCCATACGATCCGATTTCGAGATATCAAAAACGTGTCCGCACGCCTTACAACGGACCTTGGCGTGGGGACTCTTGATTTTCGTCGGATCTATCCGATACCTTCTCCCACATTCCTCACAAAAGATGATCATTGCTATTCCCCTTTTTTTCCTTCAAGTTCACCTATCACGAGAGAATCCAACAATTGCTCTCTTGCCCTCTCTCCCGAATCAAATACCCATCTCCTTCATTTTCTTGACCATGATCTGCCTGAAAGTGATTCCCTTTTCTTTTCGCCGAATCTGCCTTGCAAGCAGGTCTACCAACTCTGCCACCAGCGGCACGGGAAAACTTGATATCCGTTTCCCAAGATCAGCTGCCGTGTCCTCGATCAGGATTCCGGAGATGGGGCCCACCGCAAGGGAAAGCTGTGCGTTCAGATAATCAAAGAATTCTGGGGGCAAGACGGAAACCTGCTCCCTGACCCGCTCGACGAGCTGAAGGTGCAGGAGCTTTTCGAGAGCCCCTTTGATCTCGGCCATATCTATTCCGAGTGACTGGGCAATAGCTCCCACATTCCTTTTCCCGTCCAGTTCCATCAGGATGCTGAGCATCTTGCTGTCGAGGGAAAACTCTCCCAGCTCCTTCCGCACGATGCGTCTGAAAATCATCCCACCAATATTGTTTGCATCTATCCCTTGCACCATGTTCCCAACGGATTATTTCTTGCCTTTCCGCCCTAATTTGTGTTTAGGCGCGTTCTTGTCATCACGCAATCCCTGGATTTCTTCCCTCAGGGCTTTGAATTCTGATTGGATAAGCGCCTTTATTTCATTCAGCGCCGCCACGACGGTCTCGGGAATTTGCTGCCCATCTTCCATATCGATGGAAACATCCTTCCCTTCCACCAGTTCAGGGACTCCTTTGCGGGCCTTGCCCTTTACTTCAATAACACCCTTCTGCCCCTGGATCTCTCTTTTCAGGTCCTTGAATCGCTGTACTTCTTCCAGAAGAATGGTCTCTTTTTCAATCTCCTTCACCCCATCAGACGAGAGGACTTCTTCCAATGCAGCGTAAACTGAATTCAGCACGTTAACGGCTTCGGGATTGGCCTTTGCCTTGTATTTCTGGATGTACCTCCCCAGTGAATCGAGCATCTTGAAAAAGGGAGTCAAAATACGGTCACCGTTATAGCTGTTTTTCAACCTGGTGACTTCATCAAGGAAACGGCGCATGACGTCATCAGAAATTTCCCACTCGATGGACAGAATAACGCTTTGCAGTTCTCTTAAAGGAGATGCCTGGGCATCAACATGCTCCTTTTCTGCGTCCGGTGTGCTTTCCCCTTCGATGAAAATCTCATCAAGGCGTTTTTCCACTTCGTCCGTGAGCTTTGCTTTATTCTTTGCCAAGAGTTTTCTCCTATTTGAATTCTTTTTCCAGAGCAGCCATGGTAAGGGTAATAATCTTCTTGAGGGTCTTGACCACACTATCACCCTGCAAGGCGCTCGCCTCGAATGAAGGGACCTTCAGCCTGCTGTTGAGATCCTTTTCCATTGTTTCGTAAGAAAGGAGAGGAATCCCGTCTCCTGCCAGGTCCCGTTTGTTGTATTGGAAAACCAGGGGAATCTTGAAAATACTCTTCTTGTAAGTCGAAAGATTCTCCTGAAGGTTCTTTACAGAAAGCATGTTGCTCTTCTTCCTCACCTTCATGGAATCTGCGACAAAAACCACGCCATCCACCCCCCTCAGAACCAGCCTCCTCGTCGCGTTGTATTTCACCTGTCCGGGAACCGTATAAAGCTGTATCTTGACGTCATACCCCTTGATTTTGCCCATTTCGAACGGGAGGAAATCAAAAAAGAGGGTCCTGTCGCCTTGGGTCTTGATCGCAATCATCTCGGTCTTGATGCGGTCATTGAATTTATTGTAGATGTATTCCAGGTTGGTGGTCTTGCCGCCTCTTCCAGGACCGTAGTAGACGATCTTGACCTGGACTTCTTTTTTCTTCAGGTTGACAAATGCCATGAAAGAATATCCCCCTCAAATATCTCTTTTTCAAGCAATGAAAAGTCCATTGTTATCCCAAGAGGCCCCTTCATGGGCTCAGCTGATGGCCCAGTATACCGGTGATCTCATCGATTGCCTCCGCGACCTTTAATCGCAGGAAGCCCAGCGAAACATCCTCGTCAAAAATGCTGATGAGCAGAAACTCCTTCATCACTTTGCTGAAATGGATACTTTCCTTCTTTCCTTTATGAAAAAGCAGGGAAAACTCATCCTCCCCGATTATCTTGGCCATGGTGCTCACCGCCCCGAAATTCCCTGCCGCCAGGGCCGCCAGGGAATAGATATCGTGCTTCATCTTCCCCGAATCCTGGCTGGCTACGACATTTCCCGCCATATCAATAAGAAAAACACACCTGACCCCTATGTCCATGAAATCTTCTTCCAGGATCCCTTCAATGGCATCAAGCTCCTTTTGATCAAGAACGTACGTCAATGGCCTACCTCCGTCCTGTGTCTAATGACTATGATTTCACCCTGAAAAGAGTATCAACACATCCATTCTGTCTATGCCGCTTGGTGCATTTACATGCAAAGGCGATGCCATTTATACATGGCGGGTTTTCCGCTCCTTCAAGCGCAAGCCCGCGGCATATGAAGGCCCTTTGCGAATGAGAATGCTGTTTGCCTCTCTATTATGTCAATTTTTTGCCACTTTAGCCGCGTGTCTTATGACGCTTCCAACAAAGCCATCAAAATGTAGTTCAAAAAAGTATGCGGTTGACGGGTCCAATCAAAATATGAGAAAATAGTTTTTCTGATGCGAGCTGATCTTTCCCGTTTCATGGCAAAGGCCCTGCAGGAGGCCGACGATGCATTTCAACGAGGAGAAGTGCCTGTCGGCGCCGTGCTTGCGGAGATGGACGGTCGGATCATCGCGACTGCCGGTAATCGCACCATCGAGCTGAATGATCCAACAGCCCATGCTGAGATCCTTGTACTCCGGCGCGGGGCAGCCCTTCGAGAAAATTACCGGCTGAACGACTGTATCCTGGTGGTTACCGTCGAGCCCTGTCTCATGTGCATGGGAGCTATCATCCATGCTCGCATCAACCACCTCGTTTTTGGGGCTTTGGACCCCAAGTGGGGTGCTGGAGGATCGCTCTATGACATTCCCAATGATCCCAGATTGAACCATCACATCGGGGTCACATCGGGAATCCTTGAAGAGGACTGCAGGCGGCTGATGCAGGATTTTTTCAAAATGCGCCGATGACAAAAATGGTCTGACGGAGAGGTACCGAAGTGGTCGTAACGGGGTCGACTCGAAATCGACTTGTCCCGTGAAGAGCGGGGCACGTGGGTTCGAATCCCACCCTCTCCGCCAATAAAATATGAGCCGGTTTCAAAATGGCCAATTTTGTTCGAGGTCAAGTCGAAGATCCCGGACTTGGGGCGGGAAAGGTGAAAATTTTAACCACAGGAATATAGATTGATATTTCGAAGATTAAAATTTTCGCCTGCTGACAAATCCCGCTCATCGGGGACGCAGAGATCGGGCAAAAGGGGGCGTTTTGAAACTGACTCAGGAAAATCATTTGACAGTGAGACCCCATAAACACTATCTTGTGCCCATCCATAACTATCTTTGAGCACAATGTGTTTCCAATCCAGAAATGCCAGACTATTGTGGAGAGATGTCCGAGCTGGCCGAAGGAGCGCGACTGGAAATCGCGTGTACCACCAAAAGTGGTACCGAGGGTTCGAATCCCTCTCTCTCCGCCACCCCGTAACCGTTCACGGGTTCCTTTTGGCACCCAGGCAATAGACCCAAGGTTCAAATGACCTACGAAGTATTAGCAAGGAAATGGCGTCCCCAGGGTTTTGAGGACGTTATTGGCCAGGAACACGTTACCCAGACGTTAGTCAACGCCATCAAGGCGGGCAGACTTGCCCACGCCTACCTCTTTTCCGGTCCCAGGGGAATAGGCAAGACATCAGTGGCAAGAATCCTCGCGAAGGCCATTAACTGCGAGAAGGGCGAACCGGGGAAACCCTGTAACCGGTGTCAGTCCTGCAAAGAAATTACGGATGGGTCATCCGTCGATGTCCAGGAAATAGATGGCGCTTCCAACCGGGGTATCGATGAAATCAGGGAACTCCGGGGAAATATCAATTATATGCCTTCGTCAAGCAAGTATCGCGTTTACATCATCGACGAAGTTCATATGCTCACCCTGCCTGCTTTCAACGCCCTGCTGAAGACCCTTGAGGAGCCACCACCCCATGTGAAGTTCATTTTCGCCACCACTGAACCTCACAAGGTACCCGTGACGATCCTGTCCCGATGCCAGCGTTTCGACTTCAAGAGAATCCCGCTTTACAAGATTGTCGAGCATCTCCAAAACATCTCCCGCGAGGAAGGTATTGAGATCAGTAAGGCCGGCCTTTCTTTGATTGCAAAAGAGGCTGACGGAGGGATGAGGGATGCTGAAAGCCTCCTGGACCAGGTGGTCTCCTTTGCCGGAACAACGGTGGAAGACAGGCAGATCACTGATATCCTGGGAATCATAGACCGGGAAATTCTTTTTCGGCTCTCCGGCTCCATCATCGAAGGAGATATGAAAGAATGCCTGGAGATCGTGGATCAGGTCTACAATTACGGGTATGACATGAAAGCGTTCTACCGGAGCCTCATGCAGCAGTTCAGGGATCTGCTTATCAGCTCCATATCCCAAGGCAGTGACCTCATGGAAATCTCCGAGAACGACCGGGAAAGGGCCAAAGACCAGGCTGAAAAGGCCGGCCGGGAACGGCTTCAGATTACACTGAATTTTCTCATGAAACACGAAGAGAACCTGCGGTTCACCACCCACCCCCGCCTCCTGCTTGAAGCCATCATGCTCCAATTGTGTCAGTTGAGGGCCTTCCTCTCCTTCGGGGAAATCATCGACAGGGTGGAAGGGCTGGAAAAAATGCTCTCAGGCGCCCCCGCGCCCGTTGTTTCTTCGGATATCCCGAGCCTTTCTGAACCCGCGGCCGATTGGCACAGGAAAGGGATCGAAGGCGCACCCGGCGACCAGCAGGACTCCTCCGGGAAAGGCGAGTGGCAAAGGTTCCTCGCGTTTGTTTCTTCAAAAAACCGGCCCATGTCCAAGGTCTTGGAAGGATGGGAGCTCGCGCGTCTATCAGAGGACGTCCTGGAGTTGAAAAAAGGCAACCGATCCTTTTCCGCAGCCTACTTCGACGATGATGAAAATCTCGACCAGCTTCGCGCTTGCTGCAGGGAGTTCTTCGAGCAAGAACTCCGCATCAGCCTCCTGGGAAACGCAAAACCCGCAGACCATGACAAAACGTTTTCGCCAGCCAAGGCCAAAAAAAATGATAAGGGACCGCAAAAGGATTTTCCGTCTCCGGTGCAGGACATTCTCGACGTCTTTCAAGGTGAAATCACCAACGGAGAATCACCGCGAAAGCCGGTATCAGACTGAATCTATTTCCCATTCATCGATTCGTAAATGCGCTAACGTATTTCAATGCTGCCAAGAATGCGGCCTTCCGGGAAGGCAGGGGAACGGGATGTTCCCGCAGCGGCGTCATGTCGGCCCTGGAGTCCCGCCATGGGCGGGAAAGGGTCGACATCCGCAGTGAGCGGCGCCATGGATGGCGAAGCGAGCGTAGCGGAGGGAATATGCCGGTTCCCTGCCTGCAGCGGGTCAATATGTTGGTGTAATTGCGAATCGGTGTACTTAGCTCCTCAATGCCTTAAATCCCTTCTGAAGATCTTCCATCAAATCCACCGGGTCTTCAAGGCCGATATTGAGCCGCACAATGGTCTTATCGGGATACCTTGAACTGCAGGTGCGGTCGCATTTTGCCGCTGTCAGAAGACTCTTGTATCCGCCCCAGCTATACCCGAGACCGAAGAGATCCAGCGAATCCACAAACGTGGCTAACACGTTTTCGGAATAATCTTCTCTGAAGGTAAAGGCGAAGAGGCCCGAGGACCCCCTGAAATCCCTCTTCCAGATATGGTGTTCGGGATGACTCGGGAGTGCCGGGTGGATCACTTTATCGACCAGGTCAACCGTTTCCAGCCATTTGGCGATTTGAAGCGCCGACGTTTCATGGTGCCTCAACCGTATCTCCAGCGTCTTCAGGCCCCGCAGGGCAAGGAAGCAGTCCTCGGGTGAAGCGAAGACTTCCATGACACGGTAAAATCGCTTGAACTCCTCCGCATATTGCTCACTCACCGTTACGGAACCCAAGAGCACATCTGAGTGGCCCGAAATATATTTCGTGACAGATTGTACCGAGACATCAATCCCCAGATCAAAGGGCCGCAAGTAAAGGGGTGTTGCCCAGGTATTGTCCAGCAGAGTCATGATTCCCCTTTCCCGGACAATGGCCGTGACAGCGGGGATATCCTGTATCTCAAAGGTGTTTGACCCCGGGGATTCAAGAAAAATGAGCCTGGTATTTTCTCTGATATGTTCCCTGATATCTGCCCCCACCGCGGGCGGAACAACACCGATTTCCACATCGTACCTGGAAAGAATTTTCCTGCAGAAACGGGCCGTGGGGCCGTAAATGTTATCGCACAGGAGGATTTGATCACCGCTTTTCGTAAATGCGAGCAGGGTGTTTATGATGGCGTTTATCCCCGACTGAAAGACACGGGTCAGATGCCCACCCTCCAGCCTCCTGAGGGCCTCTTCAAGGGCCCGCTGCGTGGGCAGCCGATCCGTGCCGTAAGCAACCCCCTCATATTGCCCCCTGTTTGCCCGGAGCATATCTTCATAGTTTTGAAATAAAACGGTTGACCCTTTGTAAACAGGCGGATTAATCGTCCTCACCGGTTTGCCGTTTATCTCACTAAAATAATCATCGAATCTTATGAGTTCAGTTGTCTTCTTCATGTTTTCTCATTCCTTTACGTCAGTGCACTTATACTCTATGAATTTTGGCTACGCTATCACAAAACATACCGGCTATCAAATCTAACCCGGGTTTCTCACCGATCTTCGGTGCGAGACGGTGGAGAGTCCCATGAATACAAGGCGCGTGCAGGAAAATGGCCGCAGGCATACTTGCAGTACGTCGAGGTCATTTTTCAAGCGCAACGCAGGAGGCATGGGGCTATCCGCCGTCGCAGCAGATTATTGGTGAGAAATCCGGGCTAGGAACCGTATTGCCATCAGCGACACTCCTGTTCCGGGTTCCGGCTCCTGACCAACTGCAATTATCTTACCATTCCTGATCCAGATCAATCTCATCACGCTCATACTGGGCGTCACGAAGCTCATATGCCTTTTTGATCTCCTCTTCACTCCATGGTTCGACAATAAGTGAGTCGGCTACCAGTTCCCAGAGATATTTGGTCTCAATGCCCAGATCATATTCCTTGGTCAAGGACTTCAAGATCTGGTCGCGGCAGTTGTGGCACGGAGCAATGACCATCTTTGCTTTCGTGTCCATAATCTGCTTGGCCTTGACGCGGCCGTAATAGATCCTTTCAGCCTCGTAGGGCATGGCCCATGCCCCACCCCCGGCTCCGCAGCAAAAATTGTTCATACGGTTGGGTTCCATTTCCACGAAGTTCTCGCAGCACTGCTGGGTAATCCAACGCGGTTCTTCAAAGTAGCCATGTCCAAATGTCTTCTGGCTCTTCCTGCCGTAGTTGCACGGGTCGTGGATCGTGGTGAGTTCCTGGTGAATGGATTTATCCAGCTTGATTCTGCCTGTTTCAATATATTGTTTCAGGAGGTCGTGAACGGAGACGACATTATACTTCTCAAATGTTTCGGGAAACCATGTCTGCAGACTAAGCCTAGTCGCATAGTAGGCGTGCCCTCACTCGGGCAAGAGGAGCGTCTTGCAGTCCAATTCCTCCAAGTGTTTGACAATGCGTCCGGTTATCTCCCTCATGGACTCGTCATCCCCGGAAAAGAGGCCCCAGTTGACCCCTTCCCATTGTTCTGAGGTGGTGGTCCAGTCTTCCCGGGCAGCATAAAAAATCTTCCACCACCATTTCATGTCATCGGGCTCACCAAAGGGTTCCTTGGAATTGATCGTTACCATGACATTTGCACCCTTCTTGTCCACCGGTACGTAGAAACCGGGAAACCCTTCATCCTCATCCATCTCCTTGGCAAGATCAGCCAAGAGGAAGAGGAAATCATCCTTGGGGATTCCGAGATTGTTTCCACGCTCCAGGCACATGACAACGCCCTTGTGGATCGGTCCCGGCACCTTGTCACGTTCGCGAAGGGTCCGGGCGCGGCGCATCATTTTCAGGATTTCAACCCCCTGTGGGCACGCGTATTCACATCTCCCGCACAGGGTACAGACCCAGGGGAACCTTGAATCGATCAGCTCCTGGTCCAACCCCAGGGCTGCCATACGGACCGCTTTCCGGGGGTCCATGCCGTCAACCCCGGTGACCGGACACCCCCCGGCACAGGTGCCGCACGTAAAACACACATCGGCCCATTCGGGAGTAACCCGCAGCTTGCTTTCTTTTCTGTTTACAACAATTGGCTCCATTCCACTAACCTCCTCAGAAGTACATTCCGGTTCTCTATGAAACTATCGGTCTTTTTAGCGACTTTATCCGGGAAAGTCAATGCGTAAAATAGGAAAAAATTCACAACTGCACGGGTTTTCTGGTTCACGATGCAGAGGTTCACGTCTACGCCATAGGCCCCGGCATATATCCTCCCCCTTTTCGCTGTAGTTAAAATATAGCTACAATGTAGATATTTTTTATTGCCATTAACGATTTTATATTTTATAGTTTCCCATTCGGTACACTTTGTATATGACAGTGATGACCGGCTTTTGCTTTTCTCATCACTACACGGGGAATGCAAGACAAGCGTCTGATAATCTGCAGAGACGTTGAGCCGAGTGATTGCGAATAATTTACGAAGATAGATAGAGATAAGGAGGACGAAGGAATGGATTTTGCTTTGAGTGATGAATTACAGATGCTCCGTGAGATGGCCCGTGATTTTGCCGCGGAGAAAATAGCCCCTTTTGCCGATGAATGGGATGAGAATCACTATTTCCCTTACGAAGAGGTGATAAAACCAATGGGGGAGCTGGGGTTCTTCGGCACGGTCATCCCCGAGGAATACGGGGGAAACGAAATGGGCTGGCTGGCCGCCATGATCCTCACCGAAGAAATTGCCAAGGCATCCAGCTCCGTGCGGGTCCAGATAAACATGCAGACCCTGGGCTGCGCCTTTACCATCTACCGCTACGGTTCGGAGGAGACCAAGAAGAAATACATCCCCAAGCTGGTGAGCGCCGAATACATCGGCGGCTTTGGAATCACCGAGCCAAACGCCGGTTCCGATGTTATGGGGATGAAGTCCACAGCAGCAGACAAGGGAGACTACTGGCTCCTGAACGGATCAAAAACCTGGATTTCCAATGCTCCCATCGCGGATGCCATCGTTTTTTATGCTTACACGGACAAGGAAGCCCGGGGAAGAGGATTGTCGGCATTTGTGGTTGAACCGAAAAACTTCAATGGGGTCACCACAACAGCTCTTGATAAGCTGGGCACCCGTTCCACCCCCACCGGCGAGGTCTACCTGGAAGACACCAAAGTCCCGAAAGAAAATATTCTCGGGAAGCCCGGAGACGGCGCCAAGATCGTCTTTGGATCACTCAACCAGTCCCGCCTGTCTGCGGCCGCAGGGGGCGTCGGGCTGGCCCAGGCCTGTCTTGATACCGTGACCGCTTACTGCCAGGAGCGGGAGCAGTTCGGAAAGCCCATCGGACAATTTCAGATGAACCAGGACTTGATCGCCCAGGTTGCTACGGAGATCGAAGCCGCCCGAATGATGGTATACAAGGCCGCGTGGCAGAAAGACCAGGGACAACTTGGGAATACCCTGGAGGTGGCACACGCCAAATACCTGGCAGGTGAACTTGCAACGAAGGCCTCTCAGATGGCCATGAGGATCATGGGGGCCTACGGCTATTCCACCGAGTATCCGGTGGCACGCTTCTACCGGGATGCGCCTCCCTATTACATGGTTGAAGGGTCCAGCAACATCTGCAAATGGATTATTGCCCTTGACCAACTGGGTATCAGAAAGGCTAATCGGTAATATTGCAAAGGGTTGGCTCATCTAGGCCCAGCCCAGTCCATGATAGAAAACGGAGGAGAAGATGCGACCATATTTCCAGAACATGCAGGCCTTTGGAAAGGCCCTCACAGAAAACCAGATAGAAACTTCTGAAGAAAACGTTACGCAAATCAAAGAAGTGGAAAAGCAGGTCCTCGAGGCCATTGAGGCCGTGAAGAACGCTGGAATCCCTGCCGAGAAGATCAAACAACGAGGGCAGATGACCGTATGGGAAAGGATCGAGTATCTCATCGATCCCGGCACATGGTGTCCCCTCCACACCCTCTACAATCCCCAGCTCAACGAGGAGGGAACCACGGGTGTTGTTGACGGGCTGGCAAAAATACACGGGAAATGGGCGGTGGTCGTCGGCTTTGACAACAAGGTCATGGCCGGTGCCTGGATTGCAGGCCAGGCAGACAACCAGCTTAGGGTAACGGACATGGCCAAGCGTCTCCATGTCCCCCTGGTATGGCTCGTCAACTGCAGCGGCGTCAAACTGACGGAGCAACAGGAAGTCTATGCCAACCGGCGGGGCAACGGGACCACGTTTTTCCGTCACGCGGAACTGGAAAAACTGGGCGTTCCCATCATTGCCGGGATTTACGGCACTAACCCGGCCGGCGGCGGGTATCAAGGGATAAGCCCCACCATTCTCATTGCCCATAAAGACGCCAATATTGCTGTAGGCGGCGGTGGTATTGTGGGAGGCATGAGCCCAAAAGGCTCTTTTGATGAAGAGGGCGCGGAACAGCTCATCGAAGCGACCCGCCACTTCAAAGAGGTGCCTCCAGGCAGTGTTCCCATCCATTTCAATGAAACGGGATTCTTCAAGGAAGTATATGAGACCGAACAGGAAGTCCTGGATGCCCTGAAAAAATATGTAGACATGGCCCCCGCCTATGATCCCGGCTTTTTCCGGGTGGATAAACCAAGAGAACCGAAATTTGCAGGGGAAGACATTAACCATATCGTGGCCTTCAATCAAAAGCGGAGTTACAGTCTTGATGAAATGCTGGCGCGCATCTTTGACAACAGCGAGCACATGGAGTTCAGGCCCGATTATGGCCCCGAGGTTTACACCGGCCTGGCGAAAATTGATGGTTTTCTAGTTGGCTTCATCGGCAACCGCCAGGGATTTCTTGGTGCCAACTATCCGGAATACGCACCCTATCCCGGGATTGGCGGAAAACTCTACCGTCAGGGCCTCATCAAGATGAACGAATTTGTCACCCTGTGCGGTCGTGATCGGGTGCCCATCGTCTGGTTCCAGGACACCAGTGGTATCGACGTCGGCGATATTGCAGAAAAAGCCGAACTCCTCGGTCTCGGACAGTCCCTGATCTACTCCATTGAGCAGACCGACGTGCCCATGATATGTATCGTCGTCAGGAAGGGGACAGCAGCTGCCCATTACGTCATGGGCGGTCCAACCGCGAATAACCACAATGCCTTCACCCTCGGGACGCCGACCACCGAAATTTACGTGATGCACGGGGAGACAGCTGCTGCCGCGTCCTTTTCGAGAAGGCTCGTAAAAGAGAAAGACGCCGGGAGGCCTTTGCAACCGGTCATTGACAAAATGAATGCACTGGCCAAGCAATATTACGATAACTCACGCCCCATTTACTGTGCCAACCGGGGATTTGTGGATGAAATCGTGTCCTTTCCAGACCTGAGGAAGTATGTCCAGGCATTTGCCGGCTGCGCATACCAAAACCCGACATCCATCTGCCCACATCACCACATGATGATTCCCAGAATAATCAAGGGATAGAACAGAAGGGGGCGATCTGCAATAAGTTCGCCCCCTTTTCAAAAACTCCACAATGAAAAAGGCCTCTCCCCGCAAATCACTGCTTCGCTGGTATGATCCCCTCTTCCTGTCCATTCTCAGCCCTATTATTGCGCTTGCCATCAAGCTGTTAATGCTCTCATGCCGGGTAGTCAAGATCGAGGGAGAGGAAGAGCAGAGAGAGGCGGTGGAACGTTCCAGCGGACGAGCTGTTTATGCCACCTGGCACCAGAGGATGTCTTACCATTTCCACTTTTTCGGTTCGCGCCACGTCACCATGATGATCAGCCAGAGCCGGGATGGTGAGTATGCCGCCAGAATAGCTCAATGGGGCGGATTTAAAAACGTCCGTGGCTCCTCCACAAGGGGTGGGTTGCGAGCACTCAAGGCCATCATTGATGAAATCAAGGCAGGCGAGATCGGCGGCATGCTGGCCGACGGTCCGCTCGGCCCCCCCAGAGTCGTCAAAATGGGTTCTGTTATCATCGCGCGGGAAACTGGATCGCCGTTGATCCCGGTTCTCTGGGGGGCCGACCGATGCTGGGTCCTCAATTCCTGGGACCGGTATCTGATTCCGAAACCATTCGCCAAGGTCGTCATCCACTACGCAAAGCCCATCTGGATTCCTGCTTCTGCCACTAAAGATGAGCTTGAACAATACCGAAAGCTCTTTGAGCAGAGATTAAATGATGTGACGCGCTTGTGTGATGAGTACTTCGGTCCTGAGCGACCCTGGCGTAAAGTAAAAAAGGAGGGGATCCCGGAAATAGGGCCCATAGAAGGATAAAGACAAAGGGTGAAAGGGGAAAGGCAAAAGGTGCATCACACCGGCGCAGGATATGGCTTTTTTCTGGGTGACTGTTGGGAGGGCTTCGTATTTTCGTGACTTATCTATGGGGGAAGCCGCAGCCAGGTCCTCAGGGCGTTTTTTCCTGAGGACTGGAATGCGGAGGGGGCAATGCTCCCCCGTGGATAAGTCACTGAAAATACCAGCCCGGGAGACTCGGAATCGAGAAAATGGGGCAGATCCTTAAATATTCCCGACAAAGCGGCCGGGAGAAAAGATCCCTTCAGGATCCATTGCCTTCTTAATCCATTGCATCATTTT
>Ga0307446_1000278_pt1 | contig 17369 bp, 11 predicted proteins | sample SalMarSW160320MG_FD_202141 | JGI IMG/M metagenome (GOLD analysis project Ga0307446, IMG submission 202141) | Salt marsh sediment microbial communities from the Plum Island Ecosystem LTER, Massachusetts, United States - SW1603-20 | ecosystem: Environmental > Aquatic > Marine > Intertidal zone >... | reverse complement strand
GGTTTTTGACAAAATGTATCTGGGAAATTCCCATTTTCAATGAGATGTAATAAAGCCTCACGTTCACCTCTTTTTGATGAAACCGCGAAGAGGAAATCAGATTCATTATCTGATGTATTAAGACTAGATTCAAACCCAAAGAAACTAGTTATATTTCCAGTAAAATAATCTATAAGATTTTTTATCTCAGCATAATTTTGAGGAGATATTAATACCTCAGATAAATGGGGTTCGACGAGACATAAGAAATCAGTCGCTTGTAAACGGTTCGATAATAATTCCTTTTGTTTTATATCTCTTTCTAATAAGGATTTATGTTTATATTGTTCATTGAGAGCCAATAAATTTTCTAATCCTATCTCTCTAGCCGCACTGGCGTTTTCGAATGATATAGAGTGGTTAAGATATCTATTCAAGAGTTCAAGCGCTCCTTAATTTGATGTTACCTGTCCTATAAAGACATTTTTCGCAGCTAAGTACGCAGCTAGGGATGTAGGAATTATACGATTTTATCCATGCGTAACGAGTTCCTTGTTATACCTAAATCAATTATTCCTTGTGATGATTCCGCTGTTGACCTGCAGGGGATTTAAAAAGCCGTACACCAGAATAGACCTTTGCTTCAGGAGGTTGATTGGGCATGTAGACTAGTTTAATATGACTGATATATCTAACGAGTGCACTGGAAAAATCATTATCCGGAATTCTTGCATTAGTTACATATGATTTAAGGTTGAAATCATCGTTCATATCTTCTCGTTCAACACCAGGGAAATGAAGTAATGCGTTTTTCTTTTCCGGGCGACACAATCCATTTTTAACTAAGTAATTTAAAAAAACTGACCACTTTGTTTCGAAATTATAGAGACGTGGATAAAAAGAGCACTCAAGTCCAATTTTAGAATCTACCCCCTTTTCTCCGATATTAATATGAAGAACAATACTCGTGACGTAGTGTTCTAGTTCTTCAATAAGTGACAATAATCTGTCATCGTTATCTGACCAACCAAGTGTTTTTAGGTATGGAATAATTTGGGTTGGTTTTATTTTATTGAGAACTAAACGAATACCTGATGTTGCACGAGAAAGCATGACTCCGACTTGAAAAACGGATACTCCCTCCGGCAATCGTTGAATAGCCTCCATCGCATTTCTTTCTACGTTCTGTGATAATTGTTGACCTATAAGCAAAGGTAATGCAAAGTGCGTAAGCCATGTGCACTCTCGGGTGCTCTCAGAATTATTTATAGACAAAGGGACCGTATGAACGAAAACACATGGAATCGGTACGTGGGTGAGGTCATCAACAATATCAAATTCAAACCAAAGTCCTAGGATATTTTTATATAAGACTGAGTGAGGATTTGCCCATGTGGTAACAAACTTTTCAATGTTCTGCCATTCTTTCTTAGTACGAAACGATTGAGGTAATTTCCCGTTAGTAAATAGATCGGCGAGTTTGTCGCGCTCTTCTCTCTGAGAAGATACAGCAAAAAGGTAATCAGATTGACCGTTATAGTTGTTCAAACGTGTTTCAAAACCAAAGAAACTGCTGATATGTCCATTGAAATATGATGCAAGTTTCTTTATTTCTGTGTAGTTTTGAGAAGAGATTAATTCTTCAGAGATATAGGATTCAACCGAAGATAGATATTGAGCCGCATTTAAATCTTCCAGAGAAGGTTTTCGAAGTTGTATAGTTTCCCATATGAATTTGTTCCGATCTTGGAATTCTTTTAGTTCTCCAAATGGAGGTGATTCGAAGTCGGTTTCAAAGCCGTATTCCCATGGTTTGTTCATTCTTCTGCCCCCAACTGAAGTAACTCTCCTAAAACACATAAAGCCCTCCTCCAAGAAAATCCTTCAAAATTCCAAAAACATCATATTTTTTTTACGTTTGTCGGAAATATCAATATTTGGAAGAAGACAGGAAACTTGAGATAACTCTTATGATCTATATCTCTTTCTTAAGTGTAATATAAAAGTCCTTGCAGAAATATAAGGCATTGTAGTGAGCAGAAACCCCACTCACTACAATACCACCTCCCAGACAAGCACATTAATATCATTTTTAATATATATAATTTATAGTGCAATTATCCAATCTTTTCTATAGGTAAAAAAGAATATTATGTCTTCTATAGTTATATGAAAAGAGTTGCGATAATAATTAATGACACTAAATTTTTCATTCAATTTTATTAAGAACAAAAAGAGGGCGGAAAAAAGAATCCACAAAATGTATTTAGGATTGATTCTTTTGTATCTTCTCGATTTTGAATCTGTTTTGGAATACCTTCCGATATAATAAAATCGACATATTCTATTATGCTAGTAACTACTTCATTATCTCCCAGATTCTCTTTATTTTTTATTAGGAGATTATAAATCATCCATGGGTCTTGTAAAACATATATTTTCTCACTTGATATCTGGTGTCGGTTAATAGTAATCGGAGGTGTATCATTAAAGATGACTCCTTTTTCAATTGAGACTTGTTCTATAATACCTGCTTGTATCATTTTTCTTAGATGAAAACTGATTGTCGTTGGATGTTTTTCAAGAAATCGACTAATATCCTTCTGTGAACATTGCACCGCGATAAAAAACCAAAGTATAATGTGAAGTGCAGTTCTTTTACGAAGACAATTAAGGATTCTTTTTTCTTTTTCGCCAATTTCAAGTGAAATATAATATCGTCTGTATCTCCCATCGTCTCTTGAAATAATAAATTCTTTTTTTTCGAGGTAATTTAAATGATATTTTAAGGAGGTAAATGGGATATCCAATTTTCTTGAAATATCGCGCATATGTAATCCTGAGTTTTGAAAAATAAACTCATATATCTCTCGCCTTCTTTTAAATTCCAAAATGGTGTTATCCATATCAACCGTCATATTATTATATGTGTTATATATATTTTTCCAAAAATTATTATTTATATCTTTTAATAATTACTATAAATAATAAAATCTATCAATGGTTGACTCAAATGCAGACGTTTGAAAAAACAGAATCTATATGTCCAACTTGTTTTTACGATGGAAAACTTCAGAGGATTGATACAAATATTGTTGAAGATAATGGAAAAATTTGGATTATAAAAGTCTGTCCAAAACATGGATTGTTTAAGGAGATTTATTTTAATGATGTAAATTTGTATAAAAAATGGATGAAATTTAAAATATCTGGAAAACCAGTTTCTATTATTAAAACAGGTTTATTCAATGACCCGAAATTATATGCAGAACATACCTCTCAAGCAGTATTAACAAATCTCATTGTGACAAACCGATGCAATTTGAAAGAAAACCAATATTTTTTAAATGCTATCTCAGCAGGTTATATCTATGAGCCTTCATTAGATAAACTCCGAAATTTGATGCAACAAACAAGATTAGAAAAACCACTCGGATCAAAATCAATACAAATAATGGGTGGAGAACCGACACTTCGTGAAGATCTTTTTGAAATTATTCGAATTGCAAAAGAAGTTGGATTTTCGCATATTCAGGTTTATACGAATGGGTTAAAACTTGCTGAAAATATTAACTACTGTCAACGATTGAAAGATGAAAAAGTTGACACGATATACATCAGATTTGATGGAGTTACTGAAACAACAAATCCTCTAATTACACAGCAACAAAATACATTAGAAAATCTAAGAAAAGTTAATTTAAATGTAGTTTTAGTACCAGTTCTCATTGGTAATCATAATGTCCATGAGTCTGGTAAAATAGTCCGTTTTGCTCTCAATAATATAGATATTGTGAAAGGCGTACATTTCCAACCAATCTGTTTCTGTAATAAAAACATAAAACTAAAAGATAGACAAAGAGAAAGTCAGCGCGTAGATTATGTTCAGATAATCGATTCTATTGAAAAAGAATTTCTTGGGACGATATCTCGTGATGATTTTTACCCTTTTTCCTTTATATACCCAATTTCAAGACTTATTGAAGCATTCACAAAAGAACCTCATGTGGAATTTTCTGTTCATCCCGGCTGTGGAGGGTCTACATTCATTTTTCTTGAAAATGGAAAACCTTTACCAATAACACGTTTTTATGATGTAGAAGCCTATATGAATTTTCTCAATGAACAAGCAAAGAAAAAGGGACCTCTGAGAAAATTACGTATTGCCTCAGCTTTCATAAAAAACATTGATAACTTTATCGATGCTAAAAAAGCACCATTGGGATTTAATTTAAAGCAGATTTTAAAGGAAGCAGCTATTGGAGGTAGCCAGTACGCTATGCGTAAATTTTATCATCGATGCATGTTTATTGGTTTCATGTGGTACCAGGACGCATGGAATCTTAATATTGACAGATTAAAACGCTGTGCCATTCATTGTGCTACCTTTGAAGGAATTGTTCCATTTTGTTCCTACACGGGTCTTGGTTATGGCGAAAGAATTCATGAAAAATATTCTATAACAATCGAAGAATGGGAGAAAAAAACTGGTCGTCGATTAGAGGATGATTTACAAATATTCGCAAAATAAATTTCTATAGAGTTTTAATAGAATTATGAAAAAACCAGCATTTATTTTTTAATTGTAACTATGAATTTGACATCAATATGAACTTTTTTCTAATTGTAAATTGGAATAATGTATGGTTTATGTACTGGAAACCAATCGAAGTTTATCCAAGGTATATATATTCGTCCTTTTATGAGTTTAGGACCAAATCCAATCCAAGTATCCCAATAATTTCTAACCCATTGATTTCGTTCAGAAAAATATTTAAATCTTCCATCAAAATAGGCATCATATGAATTTGTTATGAAGTTATTTTGTTTAGTCATATGAAAGCTAGTATATGAACAAATAATTCCGGCCCCAGTATTATTTGCGATAGTATTTCCGATTATGGTACTATGTTTCGTAAAGGCTTCATGAACACCATTACTATTATTTTCAATTTTGTTATCAGAAATAATATTATACTGGGCATCACCATACATAATTATTCCTTCAACATTATTTGAAATAATGTTTTTTAATATAGTACTATTTTTGGACCCATCGATGAAAATACCATGCTGATTGTTGACGACGATATTATCAGTAACGACTACATAATATGCCATATATGTTATATGAACTCCAGAGTCAAATTTAAATTCTTCACTTGGTCCGCTATGCTGGACAGTAAAACCTTCTATAGAGACATTATCGGCGTTTATTTCGATAACATGACCAATGCTCTTTCCATCAACAATCGTATAGTATTTATTTTCTCCAACTAGTTTGATATTATTTTTTGTTATGATGATATTTTCATAATACGGCGAGGATACGCTGTAAACAAAAATAGTATCGCCTATACTAGCGTTATCAATAGCATCTTGAATTCTGCTATAATTTTTTGGTCCGTTTCCACCAACGTATAGTGTGTTTCCTTTATAATTTTGAAAGAGTGCAGAACCTGATATTTTTTCGTATTGAGACTCACCAATTGTTGATGTAAATCCCAGTCCAAGACTAATAATAATAGCAATGCATGCCACTCTATTTTTCATTGGTAAAATCTCCGATAATTATGAGTGATCATGTCATATAAACCTTTTGAAATGGAATCATTTGATGCTTAATCGACTTTCAGAAGAGAGTGAATCTGTATTATATTCATTATCACTACAATGGGTTAGTTCGACATAGGCTTTTCCGCTTACTGAAATACCATTTATAGATCCAGAAACAGTACAGATTCCTTCCCAGAAACAAGCACCTGGAAATAGTTCTTCAAGCAATCGTTGAAGTATTGGATAATTTTCTTTTACCCGCATCACTTGATCTAAAAAAACTGGAGTAACCATAAGATCAATAGATTTCGATGTTTCGGTAATGTTCCACGTTGAGGAATAAAAACGGTGATCTATGGAATCATTCCAGATTGATTGTGATGTAATTGTATATTTCTCTAAAAGTTCTGTGGATCCATCGCTGTTGATCAAATTGAGACCTCCAGTAAATGATTGATCATTTTTCTCCCCTGTCGAGCGATCCCATGTATCAGCAACCATAATCTCTCTGTTATCATCAAATTGTATGGAAAACCATTCATAGGTCAATGCAAGTCCATACGGAGGTTGGTTTTGTTCGAAAAAATTGCCCCATTGATGGTCGACCCACGCACATCCAGTTATTTCTTCGGTAATTCCATGTACTAGAATCGATCCTGTCACTGCAAGTTTTGTCAGACTATAATAAAAGGAAAAGCCATATTTTCCGAGATCGAGGAAGCCATCACCACCAACAATTAATGGTTGTTTGAGACAATCCATATCAACAGCAAGCTTCATAGGTTTGGAATCTTGTTGGGAATTACCACCCACCGCCAAGGTGTATTGGAATGGTAGAAGGTCCTGGCCGTTGGTCTTGGTGTACCAATAATCATATTGTAACAATTCATCTGAGCTTTCCTCTTCATCGCTGTTATTATTTATGGTTGCGGTTGTTTTTTGAATAAGACCTGCTTGGGTTGTATTCAATGGAGTGTTTAGATTCATGAACTTCGTTGTTGTATCTATATATTCGCTCTCCATGGTTATTTGTTGATTTTCAAGAGTTGAATTCTTACTTAGAATTTCATTACTATTCAGATCAACATTTTCATTTGTAATATATTTAAAACTCAGATCAAGATGATCGTCACTTGCTGTGAGTGTCCCAATTTTTGCGTTAGTGTAGATTTTTTCAGCTGCTATATCAGAAATAGAAAATATCCTTATTTCTTGTTTTTTAAAAGCCACAGAATTGAGTTGGTAGAAAGCAACAAATCCTCCATATTCATGTCCCGATTGACTTATCATATGGAAGTTTACGTACCACCATTCAATCTTATATTCTTCATTATGTGATCCTTCATCATTAGGAAAAATTATATCTGTTCCAGGAGGATGATACGGGTAGTTTTTCCAGAACATCTCTGGGTGTTCATGGTCTGCACTTGCTTGCACATGAACTGAAATAGACGGTGCAATCATTACGAGAATAATTAAAAAAGAGATTGTTTCTTTTATTCCGTTATGTGTTGTTCTTCTTTTATTTACCGGTAAATTCTCCGTCTTCATTGTTACTCACCACGTTTTTAATACCTCGTGTTTGTCTGAACATCTATAAAAATCGTGTTTTACAACTGGTACCATCTTCCTGTACGGTCGTTACCAAAAAGAAGAACTATGGAATCCATAGTTTGAAAAAAAATAAATCAAAATGAAATAAGTTATGGTGAAATATTAACGAGGCATTCTACGTTTTTCTCTGATGTGTTGTGCACATAGCATCGTAATGGCAAGCATAAATAATGGTCATCCTCGACAAACAATAATCTGTTCTGCTCAAAGCTTTGTAGTATCACGGTTAATTCATATTCCGGTACGTCAATGAATCTCTTTTGCAGCTCCCGGAAGGACATGATGTCGACACAGCTGAGGAACACGGCTCGTTCCAGCTCGTTTAACACAAAAATCCGAATGTTTTGTCGATCTCGTTTGTCATAGATTTTAATGAAACTCCCTCCGTCAACAAAATAAAACACTAACTGATCAATCATGGTTTGTTGGGTAATGGCCTCAAGTTTGATTGTGTCTTGTTCTTTCTTCCATTCTTCCACAAGTGCTTCCCATGGTTGGTCTTGTGTGGGGTTCCTTTGCTTGAAGTTATAGACAAAGGCAAATCCTTTCTCCAAATACTCTGAGGGGTACATGATCAGATCGATTGGCGCATATTCCAGCTGTTCAATGTTGAACAATTCTGGGTTTTGCTGAATGTTACTTCCATACATTACTCGAAGTTCGCAGAGCTGAGGAGCATCAAGATGTCCTTGTATCAAGTGAACTATCTTTTTTGTCTGTTCGAAATCCTCTGTATCTTCGTTTGGATATCTCACTATGAGATTGTATGAATTTTTTATCCCGTTCTCTTTGCAAAACTTCAGGGCAGCGATGTTGTCAATCACCCGTACGCCTTTGTTCATCTTCTGTAGATAATTGTGGCTGAATGACTCAATTCCGGTTTGAATCATGGTTAACCCTGCTTCTTTCATTAGCATGTAATCGTTACTGGTCATCTGTCCTGCACGTGCCTCTGCGAAGAATGAAAAATCTCTTCCGAGGCTCTTTAGTTTTTCAAAAAGAATCCGATACTCCGTTTTTGGAAGCGTGTTTCCAATGAGTTGAAAATCCATCATATGGTATCGCTCGGAGAGCCAGCGGATCTCTTGAAGGATACGACCGATGCTTTTTTCACGATAGCATTGATGCTGTATGTTAAGGTTACAAAACGTGCACTGATTCCACCAGCATCCCCGGGAGATCTCCACAGGGAGTCGGCCGTAATACTGGTAATACTGTTGGATATCTACTGAGGTTGAGGCAAGTTGTTGGTAAAACTGATCGTAGGATGGGATCGGTACGGTGTTGAGATCAACTACTGCATCTGATTTATTCCAGAGTACCTTGTCTTTGTGTCTGTACATTAACCGAGGTATTGATGAATGCTTTTCATATGCAGAGGCAAGGAGAAACAACGCATGTTCTCCGTCTCCGGAGACGATGAAATCGATGTAGTCAAATGCTTGTAGTACGTTAGTTCCGAGTGCGTCAACGGTTCTGCTGCCGCCAAAAATAATTTTTTTCTCAGGAGCCAGTTCTTTTATTTTTTTTGCAACGGCAAGTGACGGAAGTAGTTGTCCGTAGTTTAGTGTAAAACCTATGAGGTCAAAAGATCGCCAGTCCACTTGGTCAAAAATCCATTGATAGAAGATATCGGTCCGATGAACATACTCGTCAAATGATAACGGTGGAATCTGTGTATTTTGCATGGAATGTTGGGTGAAGTAGTCACGGAACTTGTTCTCATTGTTGTTCCAATGCTTCGGAAACACATATTTAGAAAATACCATCTGAGCGGTGTAGGAGTCATTCGGAGGGTAGATCAAAGCATGATAGTTCTGCAGCCCGTACAGCTCTGCTGCTTTGAGGTACAGATGGCGTGTCTCTATCGTGATTCCTCTTTGGCGACAATACGTCTCTAACACCGGAAGCTGGATGGATGGTATCCTAACCCCAGCAAACGGCATAGCTACGAGTAAGACGCTTTTTTTCTCGTCGTGCATTCCCTAATCCAAGAGTATCAATCAAATAAGTACTTTTATAGTTAACCCAAGGGGCTGGTCTTTTCCTCTGTTTAAACGAGGGCATCCCTTGATTTTTTTGTTTAAATACCAATTATGACAATAAGAACTGTAAGTTTAAATATATCCTACAATATAGATAATATAAAAATAGGACGGTTAAATAATGAAAACGAATAGCGTTATTCTTATTCTTTGTACACTTCTTTTCCTAGGGCACGCTCTGTTTCCTTTTGTACAAGCGGCAGCTCTTGGTTCAGGAACAGATTTCTTTTTAAATGTACAAGGGAGACACGATGCAGGAGAAACCTTGGTTCTCCCCTCTTCATTTAGCTGGCGTGATATCAACGGCGTGGATTTCACCACACCGATACGCAATCAAACCCCCTATCCAAGTTGTGAAAGCTTTGCGTTGGTAGCAGCTGTTGAAACCATGGTTCAGTATAAAGTCGGTTTTCCCTTTAATTGTGATCTCTCAGAGGCACATCTCTTCTTCTTCAGCGGAGGAAATATCATTTGGGGTTCGTATCCAGAAAACGACACTAAATTTCTCAAAGAGTATGGTGTCCCTGATGAGGCCTGCTGGCCGTATCCAAAGGATAAATATCAATATCCGTTGAATACCACTTCACCGGATTGGGAAAACAGGACCGTAAAAATCACTGATTGGAGTTATCTTCCGGCGGATCCTATCGCGATTAAAACCGCGTTGTTGACGAACGGGCCTGTCCCGAGTTACTTTCTTGTCTACGATGATTTCCTTTACTATACGAAAGGAATCTATCAGCATCGATGGGGCCATACCAGAGGCGCTCACTATATGGCGATCGTCGGGTACAATGATGATCCTGGGTACTGGATTGTAAAGAACAGCTGGGGGAAAAACTATCAGGATGAAGGATGGGTGAATATAAAATACGGAGAATGTGGGATAGGTACGATTAATTTCTATTTGACAGGTGTGTATGGGAAATTCCCTATCGTCTATGTTGATGATGATAATACAGATGGTCCATGGAATGGGACCAAGGATTACCCCTATCGTACTATTCAAGATGCTATAGGTGTTGTGTTTGATGGGTACACGATTTATGTCATGAATGGAACCTATATGGGACCTGTCGTTATCGATAAAAAGATAACGTTATTGGGTGAGGATAAGAACACGACAATCCTTGATGGAGACGGAGTTGATGATGTCGTAACTATCTCAGTTCCTGACGTGAAAATCTCTGGGTTTACTGTTCAGAACAGTGGAACACAGATTCTTAATGCTGGTATTAAAACGCTTTCGTTAAATTCGAATGCGACCATTGAAAACAACATTGTTAAGGATAATGCGATTGGGATTTTTCTGAATTATGGCTATGCTCCATCCTGGAACATTGTGCGTAACAACACTATTATAAACAATGTAAAAGGGATTTATACGCATTGGGCAAATAACGGTGAAATAACCGGGAATACGATCATTCAGAATGTTGAGAATGGCATTGAGATGGAATGCAGTAAGGATTCGTTTATCGCTGGGAACATCATCAGCGACAATGGGGGATATGGTATCTACTTACGAGGTGAATCAAACCAGAACACCATCACAGGAATGAACACGATTCAGGATAATGCAGTGGGTGTGAAAATCTCTGAGTCGAACAGGAATGTGATCAGTAAGAACAATTTCATCGATAACCTCCAACACGCTACGTTTTATAATTCGTTTTTAACCTCCTGGAAACGGAACTATTGGGATGATCGAGTGTTGTTTCTCCCAGAGGTCATCCAAGGATTTGTTGGTAAAAGAGAGTTTTCATGGATGAATGTCGATTGGTCCCCCGTAAGAAAACCATTGAGTGGCTAATCAATAACACATAATTCTAAAATACCTGATGTTGTTCTCTTTTTGTAAAAAGATATTGGGGAGATTATGGCCAACATAGACCTCAAAGATAGAAAAATCCTCTACGAACTTGATTTAGACTGTCGACAATCAAACACACAAATAGGGAAAAAAGTTGGTCTGAAAAAAGATGTTGTCTCTTACCGGATTAAAAGGATGCGGGATGAAGGCATCATAAAAAATTTTTGGACAGCCATCGACACTTTTACATTAGGATATCAAGTCTATAGAATTTATATCAATTTTCAATATGTAAGTTCACAGATAAAAGAAAGGATTATCCAGCATTTTATACGATATAAAAATGTGTGGGCTGTTATTTCTCTAAAGGCAGAAGTTGATTTAGATGTTATCGTGTGGGTGAAAGATATTTACGAATTTTATCAGTTCTGGAATACAACCCTTGATGAATTTGAAGATTATTTCGCAAAGTATACTTTTTCTATGTATGTTGAAGCGTTTAATTATAAAAAATCGTATTTATTGCCTGATAAATCCGAACAAGGAGATAGGTTTTTGTATAGGACAACTTGTAGTGGAAAATCAGTAGAAATTGATAAAATTGATTATAAATTATTAGATGAAATTGCGGTGAATGCTCGAATGCCATTGATAGGTCTTACTGAAAAACTTGGATGTTCCTCACAAACAGTAAATTACCGATTAAAGAATTTATTACAGAATGGTGTTATTAAAGCGTTTCGTGTGAATGTTGATTTATCAAAATTAGAGCTTCAGCATTATAAGTTAGATATTTATCTAAAGGACCATAAGCAGAGGAATACAATCTGGAGTTATTTTAAAGAAAAATCGTATTGTGATACATTAAACGTAGCGATTGGTTGGTCTGATTTAGAGTTTGAAATAATCGTTCAAAATATTGATCATCTTGGGCGAGTTATGGATGATCTTTATTCAAAATATCCAAACGCTATAAAAAAACAAGTATTCTGGATTGCTGAAAAGATACATAAGGAGCGTTGGTTGCCAGAGTTATTTTAAATTTTTTTAGAGACCTAATTTTGGCATAATGCTCATTATACCTGTTGCTACTGCAGCCGCTCCCGCTATTGCACCTATCACAATTATTTCCATATTTTTCTCACCATCCTATATTGATATAAATTATCATGATATACTTTATCTGTCATTGTTTATATGTTTGTCGTGACAAAATAACAAAATGAAAAAAAGAATTCTCCAGGATTCTTATCCTAAAAAATCGGTATCAATATCCGCACTTTTTACCGACCGATACAGCAGTAAAAGGATTACTACATAAACGAATCAATACTCTGATTCACATCTGTTAGATAGTAGGGAGATAATTCAAAAGGGGCAGTAAACGTTATCAAAAAAACGGTTCTCGTTTTAAGGACTGCTACCTGCTTGATATATTCCGACGTTCCATCCTGATCATACGAATACGCAATTTCATAGGCTTGTACATCAGGAACTAGCCGCCAATCCCGGTATAAAATCGTATAATTCATCCCACTTGCCGATAAATTCTCCTCGACTTGGTCTGCAAACGTACTTAATGCGCGTCCTTCACTAAGGGTAAAGGGGATCGCAACGATTAGCGAAACGTTGGAAGAATTTGCAGGAGCAAACCATACTGCGACATTTGATAGTTCATTTTCAATTTCTTGCCACCCACTTGGTGGATTTAAAGAAAAACCGTACACGTTATTTGTATACGATCGGGATATCGTCTGTTGGGTACAACCTGTCATGAGGAAAATACTGATAAGACCGATTCCGAGGATGCATTGGACTTTTTTCATACTCCCATTATAAAGAAACACCATGAGCTATAAAAGAAATTTGTTTATATTCAGTAATGTTACATAAAAATGTATTTTATAGAATAAATGAGTAACATATTTATAATATTTTTAGTAATTTTAGTATAAAAATTATATTTTTTTAAATTAAATATCATATACTATTTTACACAAATGGCCGCTAATTATTTATATTTAAATAAATATTCTTATATAGTTAATTGCAAAGGAGGAACATATGAAGAAGAAAATATTTTGTATAGCAATATGTATGCTGATGTGCGTTACTGTGTATACAGTAACTGGGACAAAAAACAGTGATGTTAGCCCAAATATTACGACAAATGTTCAAAATTATGAGGCTAACAAGGCTCCTTGGGATCTATTAGCTGTTTACGATATTGGAGCAACCGGTCAAACTCAGCTCAATGGAAATGCTGGTGCAGAATTCGATGGAACAAATCTCTATAGCACCCGTTGGGCAAGCAACCTAATCCACCGGTACGACGTCGATGGGAACCTTCTTGAAGAGTTTTCCATACCTGGCGTAACCGGTCTTCGAGACCTCGCCTATGACGGAGCCCAATATATGTACGGTGGTGCAGCAGCAGGAACTATCTGGAAAATGGATTTCACCACAAAAACACTTGTTGCAACGTTGACTGGCGTCTTCCAATCACGGGCAATCGCATATGATTACGATCTTGATATCCTCTATGTTTCAAATTGGGCAGACCCTGTCTGGGAAGTTGACCCGACATCCGGAGCTATTTTAGGAACCTTTAATCTTGGCCTTACAACCTCTACGTATGGATTTGCGTACGATCCAGATCCAGCGGGCCCCTATCTCTGGGTTTTCGATCAAACCGTCGGAGCGACCTCAACGATATACCAATGGGACCTAACCGCTGGTGCCATGACCGGATTTAGTTACAATGTCGGAGTGGATGTTGGTTCTGGCGTAGGAATTGCAGGTGGACTGTGGGCATCACCTGATTTCCAAGATGGTTTATTTTGTATAGGCGGCTGCGTCCAAGATAGCACAGCCCCTGGAGTAACAGACTACCTCTTTGCGTATGAGCTGTATCCAACAGGCCCAGTAAATGAACCACCAGCAACACCAGCAGCACCCTCTGGACCATCAAGTGGTAATGTAGGAACATCGTACTCTTTTACCGCAACGACCACGGACCCTGAGTCAGATGATATTTATTACCTATTCGACTGGGGTGATGGAAACGATTCTGGATGGCTTGGACCATTTACCTCTGGTGCGACCGCAACAGGAATGCATACCTGGGGCTCTATCGGAACCTACGACATTAAAGTGAAAGCAAAAGATGAACATAACGCTGAGAGTGGTTGGTCTGCTGTGCACCCTATCACGATCAACCCCGCAGGACCGATCCTTGAGATTCAACCGATCACTGGTGGATTGTTCAAGGTAAAAACCTCAATTAAGAACAGCGGTACGATAACGGCGACAAACGTAAACTGGAGCATCAAACTAGATGGTGGCGTCATCCTACTTGGAAAAGAAACCACAGGCACAATTGCAGGTATCACCGCAGGTGGCGAAGTAGCAATTTCCTCGAAACTAATCATTGGTTTCGGAGCAACCGTCATCACAGTCACCGCCGGCACAGCCTCAGAAACACAAGACGCAAAAGTAATCCTCTTCTTCATCAAAATAGTATAGATGAATTGAGGAAACCTAAAAACATCGAAGGGAAAACTCCCTTCCTCTTTTTTATTTAATTTCTATTCTACTCTCTACCCTTGTCTGAAAAAAAGAAAAAAGGAAGTGGTTTTACCGTGCTTTCCCGATTTCATCGACTGATTCTGGGTTTGCTAACGTTGAGGTATCACCGACTTCTTGGCCAAGAGCTTTTGCCCTGATGACTCGTCGCATGATCTTACCACTTCGAGTCTTCGGGACGTCAGAGACAAACCAGATCTCATCAGGTCGGGCGAGTTTCCCCATTTCTTTTGCCACATGCTCTCTGAGTATTTTCTTCAGTTCTTCAGTTGGCTCTACTCCTTTCTTAAGAACAACAAACGAGGTGATAGATTCTCCTTTCTCGTCATGTGGTTTCCCAATGACTGCTGCCTCGGCAACCATCGGATGACTGACCAAGGCAGATTCGACTTCAGAGTTTCCGATCCGATGACCAGAAATCTTTAGGACATCATCTGCTCTTCCCTGGATCCAGAAATATCCATCACTATCTTGGCGAGTGACATCACCGGCGAGGTAAACTCCTTTGTATTTTCCCCAATAGGTTTCTTTGTATCGCTCTGGGTTTTTATAGATACCACGAAGCATTCCTGGCCACGGGTGAAGTAACACAAGGTTCCCACCACCGTTTACGACTGGTTTGCCTTCTTCATTATAGACAGCAGCAGCCATCCCAGGAAGCGGTCGTGTTGCAGACCCCGGTTTTAATGGTGTAATAGGTAATGGTGAGATAACGAAATGTCCGGTTTCGGTTTGCCACCAAGTGTCCATAATCTGGCAGTGTTCACCACCGATGTTTTTGTAGTACCAAATCCATGCTTCTGGGTTGATTGGTTCACCGACTGAACCGAGAAGCCGTAAGCTACTAAGATCGTGTTTCTTAAGCCAGTCTTCTCCATGTCGCATGAACAATCGGACACTAGTTGGCGAGGTGTAAAACACGGTGACGAGGTAGCGTTCGATAATATCCCACCAGCGGTCAGGTTGCGGCCAATCCGGTGCACCTTCGTAGATGACTGAGGTCGCACCAAGAATAAGGGGTGCATAGGCAATATAGGAATGTCCCGTGACCCAACCGATATCGGCGGCGCACCAGTAGACATCCTCCTCTTTGATATCAAAGACCCATTTGAGGGTTTGTGCGATACCAACCGCGTATCCCCCATGTGCATGGATAATTCCTTTTGGTTTTCCTGTCGTCCCTGAGGTGTAGAGGAAATATAACGGGTCGTTTGCATCAAGTTTCTCTGTTTCACATTCACGAGGCATGTCTTTGGTGATGTCATGCCACCAGAAATCTTTGTCTTGGTTCCAGCTGACGTCATCACCGGTCCTCTTATAGACAATGACGTGTTTGACGCTAGGTGCTTCTTTGACTGCTTCATCAGTCTGATTTTTCAAATGAACTTTTTTCCCACGTCGCCAGAAACTATCACAGGTAATGACTGCTTGTGCTTCGCAATCGTTCATTCGGTCACGGAAAGCAGCAGCACTAAAACCAGAAAACACAACGGAATGAATCGCTCCGATTTTTGCACACGCAAGCATGGCAATCGGTAATTCAGGAATCATAGGAAGATAAACCCCAACTCGATCTCCTTTTTTAATTCCCATTTTTCGTAATGCATTTGCTAGTTTGTTCACCTCGACGTATAAATCATTATAGGTCAGTTTACGTACATCCCCTGGTTCTCCTTCGAAGATAAAGGCGACTTTGTTTTTCCGCCAGGTTTTCACATGTTTGTCAACCGCGTCATGGACGATGTTGTATTTCGCTCCGACAAACCATTTCACCCAGGGTGCTTCCCATTCGACCGTCTTTTTTGGAGGGGTGTACCATTCAACAAAGTCTTTTGCTACTTCGCTCCAAAACCATTCCCAGTTTTCAGCTTTTTTGTACAAGTCGTCGATTGTTTTGATGTTGTGTTTGTCCATCCATTGTTTCACGTTCGAGTTGTTCACAAATTCTTTTGAAGGTTTAAAAACCCGTTTTTCGTCCATAAGGACCGATATGTTTTCGCCAGTCATGATAATAACTCTCCCTTTTTTGCTTCATGCCTCATGTATTATATTACATAGTTCCGTTATTTGAAGTGAGTAATGATCATCACACAGATGATTTTCTCAGCTAGTCCCCATCACATATTGGGGATGTGCGCAACAGAATTTTAGTATAAGAAGTTTTTCATCTCTTTTTTTAAATTTTCTCCTTTATAAACACATCGTAATTGCACCACAAATCTTTCAAAGAAGAAGGAGGGTTAAGAATTAGAAATTTTTTTTCCCCTGTGTACTGTTCTAGCAATTCATCCATTCCAAAATAAAAAACACTAAAAAATAATGAGCTTATGGTATGCAACTATTTTTTTACATATGATTAGAAAAAGCAGGTCATAAAAAAGACTAATTTAGAGATAGAACAGAAGCTTTTAGTTCGTCTATATGAAGAAACATTGACAAAAGTTTATTAAAGCTTTTCCTATTTCTTCACCGAGAATTATCACGAGAGGCTTGATTATGGGGAAGACAATCACAGAAAAAATACTTTCTATCCACGTTATCGAAGGAAAACCAGAAAAAGGTAAAGAAGTCGGCATTAAAATCGACCAGACTCTCACCCAGGATGCCACAGGAACCATGGCGTACCTCCAATTCGAGGCAATGAACGTTCCAAGAGTAAAAACAGAACTATCGGTCAGTTACGTCGATCATAATACCGTTCAAATCGGATTTGAAAACGCAGATGACCATAAATACCTCCAGAGTGTCGCTGCAAAGTACGGTATCGTCTACTCACG
>Ga0307446_1000273_pt1 | contig 17506 bp, 14 predicted proteins | sample SalMarSW160320MG_FD_202141 | JGI IMG/M metagenome (GOLD analysis project Ga0307446, IMG submission 202141) | Salt marsh sediment microbial communities from the Plum Island Ecosystem LTER, Massachusetts, United States - SW1603-20 | ecosystem: Environmental > Aquatic > Marine > Intertidal zone >... | reverse complement strand
CGGCGGCAGTTTAAGAACTTTCGGCCGGACGTGGTTGCAGTGGAATTCCCGGTCACGCTGAAGAAGAAGATCCTTCAAGGGGTTGAGCGTCTCCCACTCCTGTCGGTCGTTTATTATGAAGAACAGGATGGAACATTTACCTATCTTCTCCTGGAGCCCACCGACGGACAGGTGGAAGCAATGCGGCTGGCTCGAATGGCGGGGATCCCCATCCGGTTTGTTGATCGGGATACCGAAGGGTACCCCTTGGATTTTTCACCCATGCCCGACCCGTATGCCGCTGCAAGAATTGGTCATTTTCTCTACGCACAGGCCTACCTCCACATCCATCATGGAGATGAGCGGCCGCCTGAGGACCTCCTCCGGGAGAAAACCATGGCCTATCACCTGCAGCAACTGAACAGGGAAGGAAAGCGTGTCCTTTTTGTGGGGGGGCTTTCTCATCTGCCCGGGATCCTTCAGCACCTTGATCATTCCCAGGCCCAGGTAATCGGACGGCTGGAAAGGGAAGGTGTGGGTATCGCGCATCTCCATGAGGAATCGAGTCGCGAGATCATGACGGAAATGCCATTCCTCGCTGCCGCTTATGAGCGCGAAAGATCGGAAAAACGTATTGCCCTGGACCGCCTTGAGATAAACAGTCGACTTATCGACCGTGCAAGAGAGAATTACTGGAAGCACAACAAGGAAGAACTGTCCAGGACCCAATTGAAAACCCTGTATACATTCAGCAGAAATTACGCTCTCCTCACCGGGTCTCTGGTACCGGATTTTTATCAGCTGGTGGTAGCAACAAGAGGGGTTGCCGATGATGATTTCGCCTATGAAGTGTGGGATCTGGGGAGCCGGTATCCCTGGCAGGAGGAAGCGCCCGGGTTACCCGTTCTCAGGCTTCGTGGTGAAGACCTCTACCTGGACCGGAAGCGCATCAGGTTTCACCGTCGACTGAAGACCATGCGGAGACGCCTTGTGCCTGTTCCGGTCAGAAAAAAAAAGAGGGAGCGAAAGCCCGGGGAATGGAAGCGGGAATTCAAGGCCCGGAGCATCTGCTCGTACCCACCGGAGGATGTGGTTATCGAAGGGTATGGACGATATCTGCAAAAAAGGGCTCTCCAGATAAAGACAGCGGAAAACACCCACATCGAGCCTTTTACCTGCTCCATGTCTGATGGTATTGATATCAGGGAAACCATCCGTGACTGGGCCCGACAGAAGATATATGTGAAGGTAGAGAAGCCATTGCGGGGAAAAGTGGGCTCCATAGTGGTGATTTTCGATCCTGATCTTCCGGACGAGGAAGGAAAAGAACAGTTTCCATGGTGCGTGACCTGGCTCGGTGAGCACGAACAGGAATCAGATATGGCCTTTTACAGCACTCCGGCTGGAGAAGTTATGGACGGCCCGGGCATATCCAGATGCCAGTATGGGGGCTTTATGCTTACCTACCCACCCCTGCGGGTGTACGATATCTGGAAAGATCCCTACTTTGATTTTGCCCGGAACAAGCCGGAAAGGCTCCTGATCGCGGCCTTGGATTACAGTGTTGAGAAACACGTTGTCTATGTTTCGGCCGCGCCTCCTTCCGGTTGGTGCCGGAGTATAGCGGCGCGGCTGGGTAAGAAGATCATCTATCTTCCCATCGGCATGTTTTCCCCGGTCACCCTGAAGAAAATCCGGCAGTTTCATGTCCTGGACGGCCATCCCGTCAGGTCTTATGCCCACCACTATATCTAACCCGGGTTCCTGTTTGATCTTTAAACAGACCTCATGAAGGGTCACAGCAATCTTTTTGCGAGGCACGAGGGTCGTGTCACCCTCGCGTTGACCTGCGTTGCCGATCAAGGCGTCCGGGGGATCCTTTGTCCTTGCATTACTTCCCAAAATTGTTCAGTGAAGGCCATGCAAGCGGGCCGGAACGCCTTTGCCCAGGAGATATGCGTCTTCCCTGCAAAGAAAAGGTTTCGTGCCCTGCAAAAAGATCCCCGTGTCCCTTCTCCGCCACCCACCATATTCTGGTTAGAAAAAGGGGGGCATTTTAGTGCACCAGGGAGGGACAGGGGGTTCGTTTCTGAAAGGGCAATATCAGGGATACCGGGGTGTCTTAGAACCTGCTATCGTAAAATGATTACGGTCCAGGCAGGCGCATCGGACGGCCTCCCTGACCATTGTCTCCTCTATTACTATTACTCAGGCATCCTCGCAGAATATTGGCGCCGTTCCATAACCGCAGAAAAGGTATATTCCCGCCAGAAAGGATTCCCCTGGTCCTCCCTCTGTTTCATTCATATCAACCTGAGGCTTTAAGAAGGGTATTCCCGTCAGGAAGGAACAGGCTCTTCCGTGGTTATTCAACCTGCATCAGGTCACGCATCAAATGTTCGGGGGTTTCTTTCAGGGAGCAGGAGGGTGAATGTGGTACCTTTTCCCGGTTCGGTCTCGAAAAAAAGTTCGCCCGCGTGCTCCTTGACGATTTTGTGCGTCACCGGCAGGCCCAGGCCTGTACCCTTGTATCCCTTTGTCGTGTAAAAATCTTTGAAAAGCCTTTCCTGGGTTTCAGGGTCAATCCCGGTCCCGTTGTCTCTAACCCTGAATCTAACGCCCCAACCGGGAGGTTTGTCGGTCCTGATTTCTACCCGGGCATTTCCCTTTACAATTCCTTCGAGGGTACACGCGTCAATAGCATTGCTGACCAGGTTGAGAAGACAGCGATGTATCGCCGTCCTGTCCATGGCCACCTTTCCAATCTGCTGACCCTGTTCCGATACCAGGTCCACCCGGGAAAGCCCGGCGCGGTCTGCCATAAGCTCAAGAATTTCCTTGACGATCCCATTGGGATCAACCCATTCATAGTGGGGTTTCTTTTCACTGGAATAGATGAGCATATCTATGACGATATTGCTGATCTGGTTTATATTTCTTTCCACCATGTCCCAGCCCTTCCTTACCAGTTCAAAATCCTGTTTTGCCATGGCCGAGTCAATCACATAGGCACCTCCTCGAAGCCCGTTCAGGATATTCTTGATATAGTGGGCCAGGCCGGCGACAGTCCGCCCGATAGCCGCCATTCGCTGGGCCTGCTCTTTCTCCTTCTGGAGACGGTGAATTTCACGGAGATCCTGGATAAAAACGACACTTCCCACTTCTTGTCCAGTTTCATAGAGGAGCGTTCCTGAAAACCGCAGTGGTATGGCATCTCCGTCCTTGTTCTTGCCCTGGGCTTCCATGTTGATGATCTTGCCCACCGGCCCATAATCATGGCCGTAAAAAGCAGCGCGAATTAGCTTTGCCGTGCCCGGGGAAAGGATTTTCTGATAGCTCATCTTCCCGATGATCTCTTCAGGCGCATAGCCAAGGATCTGAGCTGCGCCGTGATTGAAAATAGCAATGTTTCCTTTTTCGTTCGTGGCGATGATACCGTCAATGGAGTTCTGGATGAGATTTTGTACGAAGGCTTCGCGCCTCTTAATTTCCTCGGTCATCCTGACTCGTTCCGAGAAATCCTGGTACGTGACAATGGCACCCTGTACCGCCCCTGAATCGTCCTTTATGGGTGCCGCGTTGAAATAGAGGTGGGTCCCTTTTTTCCCCAAGTGAGAAAAGAAGTGCTCGGCCTCAAAGGCTCCATCGATGACTGAAGACTCCCTTAAATGCATCCCCCGGTAGAGTTCCTCTATCTTCTGGAGGTCTTCGTCAATAATGAGATCCGCAAGAAGGGGTCTCTTGTGGGGGAAAAAGGGTTTCCAGTGACGATCGGTCCCGATCATTTCATCCGCAGAGAAGCCAGTCAGATTTTCACATGCCTTATTCCAGTAAGCGATTTTGTGATCCCTATTGAGAACAAACATGGGAATCGGCGTCCCCTGGAGGATACCCTCCGCCGTCTTTCTCTGTCGGGTGGCCTCTTTTTCAGATTTTCTGAGTTCCCTGGTTCTCTCTTCAACCTCCTTTTCCAATTTTTCCGAATAGATCCTCATGGATTCTTCCAGTTTCTTCTTCAATGACAGGTCACGTGTCATCATCTGGAAGAGTTTATCATCCTTTACCCACCGTATCTGGCACTCCACCGGGAGAGTGACCCCGTCTTTTGTGGTAAATTCCATTTCCACGGGGACAAACCCAAGGACCTTGAGTCCATTGAGGTGTTCTTGCAGGATAGACCGGGAAGAGCCAACAGCAAGGTCTGAAATTATCATGGTTTCAAGTTCCTGGGTCGTGTATCCAAGCATCTGCCCGAGCGAAAAATTCACCTCCAGGATTTTTCCCTGATCGTTAAAGAAAGCCAGACCCTCTCGAGCGTTTTTAAAGAGGTCCTTGTATCTTTTTCGGGATTTTTCGAGATCAAGTTCAAGCCTTTTGCGGTTCGTGACATCACGAAGGGTAATGAGCCAGCGAGACCCATCGCCCCGAACATTATCAAGGCGATTGTAATCGGCCTCGTAATAAACAAGTTTTCCCTGCCGCAAGAAAGAATATTCCTTGTGCCTGGTGGGAGTATGTTCAGGAGACAGATCAGCCAGGGGGCAAAACCTTTTGTCACAGGGTTTGCTCCGGCAGAAGAACATCTCAAAACACTTTTGTCCGATCACTTCTTCCCGGGTCACATGGAACTGGGAAAGACATGTTTTATTCACATTTTCAATGCAAAAGTCTTCTGTGATGAGCAGGACCCCGTCACCGAGATTATCAAGGATCGCGGCTGTTTGATCTCTTTCCGCTTTGAGGCGTTTTCCTCCCTCTTTCCGGGTCTTGATTTTTTCTTCCTCAAGGCGGAGCACATCCCAGAAGAGCCGGGCAACGGTATGATCCATCACCTGGACCTCGGAAGGTGTTTCTCTCCGGAGTGCTTGGCTGACGGCAGGATTCCCTGTTAATTCGATAATGAGATTGAGATCTTCCAGGCTGAATAATTCATGGTAGTCTTGGGTGGTATAAATATTGAGTGTTTGGGCCTTTTTTAAGGCTGGAGCTTCGGGGTTACTATCAGCGATGCCGACGAGGTTCATTTGAAGCTGCCGGAGCCGATCACTGGAAATCATGTCAAGGATGGCTAGGCAACCCGGACCTCCTCCGACAATTGCGACATTTAATGCGTTCATATGGCAAATACTGGGGTTGTCAGGTTTTATAGCTCAGGGCTCAGGATTGCACGTGCACCGTCGATTTTCAGCAACTACAGAAGCCCCTGCATAAGCTTCAGAAGGCGCTGGGGATCCACGGGCTTTTCCAGGTATCCATCAGGTTTTGGCACGGTATCACCACCATCGCCCGGGCCCGCCTTCTTGAAAAAATGTTCAAGATCTATCCCTGTTTCGCCCGAAACACCCGTCACCATGATCACTGGTATCTTTGCCAGCTCTTCATTAGTTTTCAGGTCATGAAGGAGAGAAATGCCGCTTTTCTCCGGCATCATCAAGTCCAGCAGGATCAAGTCCGGTCGTTCCGAAAGGGTTTTTTCAAGTCCTTCCTGGCCGTTTTGGGCCTCAAGGGCCTCGAATCCGTGATCCTGGAGCACCGTGGTCAAAAAAAGAACGACATCGGGATCATCATCCACAATCAATATTTTCTTGGACATGTCACATCTCCGTTAAGTGTAAGGCAACCGTTCATGGTTCACGGTTCATGGCTAATAACCCAAATTGTTCTTGGGCAAGACGAGCTAAAGACTGTGAACTGTAAACCGACAACCGTGAAAAGGCTTCCGCCTCTCCTCCAAAAAGTTTATATCGCTCCACCATGCGCAAGTCAAGTTCATCTGTGCAGTGAACCTGTTAGTCTCTGCCCTTTCGCAAACGGGAAATCTTTTGAGCCAGTTCTAAAATTGGGCATTTTGGAACTGGCTCATTTCTATTGACATTGCCTCTAATCATTACCATCTTTATAGGCAACTGGCTTCCCGCGAAAGCAGCCAGGAGAATGCTATGACGCTAGATCCTGAGAAACAGACTCAGATTATACTGGACAGCATCGCCGACGGGGTTTTCACTGTCGATCTTGACTGGAGAATTACCTCTTTCAATAAGGCCGCTGAAAAAATAACGGGCATCAAGAAAGATGAGGCCATAGGCCGTCATTGCTGGGATGTATTCCGCGCCAGTATCTGCGAAGCAAATTGTTCACTGAAGCAGACTATGGAGTCAGGGGATCCGGTCGTGGACGAGGCGATCTTTATTGTCAATTCTGAAGGAGAACGAGTCCCGGTTAGTATTTCAACAGCGCTCCTGCAGAAACCAGAGGGAACGGTCATCGGAGGGGTTGAATCCTTTCGCGATCTGAGCGTGGTAGAGGAGCTTCGGAAGGCGCTCAATGAACGCCATTCGTTTTTTGATATTATCAGTAAGAATGAAGAAATGCACCGGTTGTTCCAGGTGCTCGAGCAGGTTGCCGGAAGTAACAGCACGGTCCTGCTGCAGGGAGAAAGCGGCACCGGCAAGGAATTATTCGCGCGGGCAATCCATTCCTTGAGTCCGAGGAAAAATGGACCCCTTGTCACAATCAACTGCGGCGCCCTGCCTGATTCTCTCCTGGAATCGGAACTCTTCGGCTACAAGGCCGGGGCATTTACAGACGCCAGAAAAGACAAGGCTGGTCGATTTGCCCTTGCAGAGAAAGGCACCCTTTTCCTGGATGAAATCGGGGATATTTCTCCTGCCCTGCAGGTCAGGTTACTGCGTGTTCTGCAAGATCGCATCTATGAGCCGCTGGGGAGCACAAAATCCCTCAAAGCTGATGTTCGAATCGTTGCAGCCACCAATCATGACCTCGAAGATCTCGTGGCGAAGGGGCAGTTTCGGCAGGATCTCTATTACCGCATCAATGTGGTAAAACTCTCTCTCCCTCCGCTCAGGGAACGGAAGGAAGATATTCCCCTCCTCGCTGATCATTTCATCCGCAAATATAACCGACTTAATCAAAAAGATATCAAGCGGCTTTCTCCCGAGGCCCTTGCCCTCCTGATGGCGCATGACTTTCCCGGGAACGTGAGGGAACTGGAAAATGTGCTGGAATACGCTTCCGTTGTCTGCAAGAACAGTATTGTCGGTCCTGAGCATTTGCCCGGCTACCTTGTTTCCACCGATGCGGCTGGAACGGACCAGGCTGATGGTGCCATGGATCGCGATTCTTCCTGGGAGGAGATAGAAAAGGACTTTGTTCTGGCGGCTCTCAGAAAAAACCGGTGGAAAAAAGCTGCCACCGCACATGAACTGGGCATCCATCCCACCACGCTCTGGCGCAAGATGAAGCGTTTGCGCATAAAGGCCGAAGTGCCATAATTTTCTAAACAGGGCGGGATGAGAAAGCATTCTTGCATTGCATAATTGCAATATAGTTCCTGCTTTATATTTGCACTTATGCAATGCCAGGCTTATTCCGAATGCCCGGGCTGATTTTACCTTTGCGAATATCCATTATAATATTAAATAGTTATATTTATACTGCTGTAAGAGAAGAATGTGGCACGAATTCTGCTTAAATAAGATTGACTTGCTTGCATCACGAGGGTGCAGGGAACGATGAAATACAAAGGAAGGAGAACAAAAATGAAAGTAGCGGTAAGTGCCAGCGGAAAAGACTTGGGCGCACCTATTGATCCGCGTTTTGGACGATGCGCCTATTTTATTTTGGTGGAAACAGAGGATATGAGCTTTGAAGTATTTGACAATGAAAACATCGCACTGGGAGGAGGCGCCGGGATCCAATCTGCGCAGTTTGTCGCTTCCAAGGGGGCCGATGCGGTGATAACCGGGAATTGTGGTCCCAATGCCGTCCGAACACTGAATGCCGCGGGTACCAAGATTATTGTGGGTCAGTCAGGAACCGTACGCGAGGCAATAGAAAGGTACAAGAAAGGGCTGCTGGGTACAACAAACGAGGCCAATGTCGCTGATCACCATGGCTCCTCCGGCTCTGCACCTGATACCGGAACGTACGACAGCGCCGGCATGGGAACCGGACGTGGGGGCATGGGTGGTGGAATGGGCATGGGCCGCGGGGGCGGCATGGGTGGTGGAATGGGCATGGGCCGCGGGGGCGGCATGGGCTGCGGCAGAGGCATGGGAGGTGGCAGCGGCATGGGTATGGGTCGTGGTAGGGGTATGAGTATGAGCAACCAAGGGACGGATTCTAATGAAGAGATTTCATTCTTGAGGACCCAGACCCAAGAACTCCGCCGGCAAATTGAAGCCCTTGAATCCAAAATAGATGGCCTGGGGAAAAAATAGGCGGTCTGGAGCGATACCCGAATGAAGATCGCTGTTCCATATTGGGAAGGCAAGGTTTCCCCGGTCTTGGACACCTCAAGCCGGCTGTTGGTTCTTGAATTTGAAGGGGAAAAAGAGATCTCCAGATGCGAGATCCCCCTTTCTGGGTCCGATCTCGGTCGCCGGTGCGGTTCCATTAGACAATCAGGTGTCGAAGTGCTCATTTGCGGCGCTATTTCAAGACCGTTCTATAGAATGCTCGATGCGGCTCAAGTTGATGTTGTTCCATGGATATCAGGGCAGGTGGAAGAGGTGATCTCGGCATATTTCGCTCAGACGTTGAACCACGATAGGTTTCTCATGCCAGGCTGCCGGTGGCAGGGGAGATGTGAAACTCGCGGCAGAAAAATGATCGTGAAACGGAACTACTCAGGTAGATAGGCTGCAGGTATTTGTGGCCTACGGTTCCGCAAAACGAAATCAAAAGAAAAAACCAACACGAAAAAGGGGGTTATGAATTAATGGCAAATCAAGGACAAAGCTGCGGTTTCAGCAGCCAGCAAGATCAGCAAAAAAAACAAGACGTGGAAATCAGGGAGAGACTCTCCCACATCAAGAACAAAATTCTGGTCATGAGTGGAAAGGGAGGTGTGGGAAAAAGCAGCGTCGCAGCCTACCTTTCAGTAGCTCTCGCCAAGAGAGGGTATAAAGTTGGACTGATGGACGTGGATCTCCATGGACCCAGTATTCCGCGTTTGTTGGGTCTCCGGGGAACGATACGTCCAGGGACTCAGGAAGCTAAGGCGAAACCCATCGAGTATCTCCCCAATATGGAGGTTATCTCCATTGAACCCCTGATGGGAGAGGACAAGGACCAGGCCACCATCTGGAGAGGACCTCTCAAGATCGGCGTCATCCGGCAGTTCATCGCAGATATGGAATGGAGTGACCTCGACTACCTCATTGTTGACTCACCTCCAGGAACCGGAGACGAGCCACTGACCGTGGCCCAGACCATTCCGGACGCCGAAGCACTCATTGTGACGACGCCCCAGGAGATTTCCCTGGCCGACGTTCGGAAATCCATCCATTTCTGCCAGCAGGTTAACATGAAGATACTGGGACTGGTGGAAAACATGAGCGGTCTTGTGTGCCCCCATTGTGGAAAAGTGATAGATCTCTTTAAGACCGGAGGCGGAATGATCACCGCCAAACGGGAAAATGTCAGGCTTCTGGGGAGCCTGCCACTGGAACCTACGGTGGTTCAAAATGGAGATGCCGGGGATATGGCACTCCTCGATAACGAGGCCTTACCGTTTACCCGTGCCTTTGGTGAGATAGTGGATAAGATCATTGAAACGCACAAGGATAAAGTGGCTTTTCCCATGACCGGAGGCGATGTCCCCAGCCGCCCTGTGCAAAAGGACGCAAATGGCCGAAAGACTCTCGTCATTCCGGTGGCGGAAGGCAAACTGTCTCCACACTTCGGGCACTGTGAGCAGTTCGCTTTTATTGAGACCGAGAAGGGGGAAATAAAGGGCCATGAGATGAAAACGCCGCCCCCTCATGAACCGGGAGTCCTCCCTCGCTGGCTATACGAGCAGGGCGCGGACGTTGTCATAACCGGCGGTATGGGGGATCAGGCCCAACAGCTTCTGAAAGAAAAGGGCATCGAGGTGATTCTCGGTGCACCCATGGATTCACCTGAAGCTATAGCTCATCAGTTTCTTTCCGGTTCACTCGTCACCGGCAACAACGTCTGTGACCACTAAAATCCAAAAGGAGGATTTATTATGGCACCAGGAGAAAAAGGTCCCGGCGATGGAAGAGGACAGGAGCTCTCCGGTCGCGGAAGAGGAATGGGCGGCGGCCGGGCTCTCGGCCCCGGAGGAGAGTGCGTTTGCCCCAATTGCGGAGAAAAAAAGCCCCACGAGCGCGGAACGCCTTGCTTTGAAATGAACTGCCCGAAATGCGGCACTCCGATGACCCGGGGTTAGTCCATTGATTCGCACCTGCGTTAACGTATTTCAGCTCTGTCCAACGTCGGTCTTTCTGGAAAGGCAGGGGAGCAGAGGGAATATGCCGGTTCACTGCTAAAAAGGCTCCTTTCTGTTGCTTGGCAAATAACGTTAGGTGTCGAACTCCTTAGAGCAGGATACGTCGGAAAACAAAGATGAAAGGAGGACGGAGAGTTACGTCAAACTCCGGATCCGGATATGATTATCAGTGTAGCGAGTGGAAAAGGGGGCACGGGCAAGACGACCGTGGCCACAAATCTTGCCCTGTCACTGGACGGGGATGTGCAATTACTTGACTGTGATGTGGAAGAACCAAATGCTCACCTCTTTATCCACCCCACCATAGATCGTACCGAGGCGGTCACCACACCGGTCCCGGTGGTGGATGAAAAGAAATGTACCCTGTGTGGAAAATGCGCTGAAATCTGCCAGTTCAAGGCAATTATCGTCATCGGTGAGACCGTGCTTCCATTTCATGAGCTTTGTCACAGTTGTGGCGGTTGTGTTGAGGTGTGCCCTGAGGGCGCCATTACTGAAACGGGACGAGAACTGGGGATCATTGAAGAAGGGCACAGGAACGGACTCCGTTTCGCACACGGCAAATTACGTATAGGCGAGGCCATGTCGCCCCCTTTGATCAGCAAGGTACGCTCTCTTACCAAACCGGACGGCCTGACCATCATTGATGCCCCCCCCGGGACTTCCTGCCCAGTCATCGAGGCCATGAAAGGAGCGGACTTTATCCTGCTGGTTACAGAACCCACACCATTCGGGCTTTATGATCTGGAACTTGCCGTGGGAGCGGTGCGTGTGTTGGATATCCCCTGCGGTTTGGTCATCAACCGGTCCGACCTGGGCGACGATAAAGTCAAAGAGTACGCGGAAAGGGAAAAGATTCCCATCTTGATGGAGATCCCGTTTGACCGGAAAATCGCGGAGGCCTATTCCAGGGGAAACACGATCATAGAAGCAATGCCGGAATGGGAACAGAAATTTGTGGATTTGTATGAAGACATCATAAATATTGTGAACAAGGAAGGGAAGCAGACTTCATGAAAGAGTTGGTTATTATTAGCGGAAAAGGGGGGACCGGCAAGACCAGTATCGTCTCCGCCTTTGCAGCCCTGGCCGAAAACAAGGTCCTTTGTGACGCGGATGTGGATGCTGCTGACCTGCATTTGATCATGGCCCCTGAAATACTGGAGCGCCACGACTTTAAAGGCGGCAACAAGGCGGTTATCGATAAGGACAAATGTACCGAATGCGGGTTGTGCCGCCAATTGTGCCGGTGGGATGCCATTAGTGAGGATTTTGAAGTTGCTCCCATATCATGTGAAGGATGTGGGGTATGCTGGTATTTCTGTCCGGAAAAGGCTATTGAGTTCCCGCAAAAAACGTGCGGCGAATGGTATATCTCGGAGACACGCTTCGGTCCCATGGTGCACGCCAGACTTGGAATCGCGGAGGAGAATTCCGGGAAGCTGGTTACCCTTGCCCGGCAGGAAGCCAAAAAGCTGGGTGAGACCAGGGGCCTGGACCTGATCCTCACGGATGGACCTCCGGGGATTGGATGCCCGGTTATCGCCTCAATCGGAGGCGCTTCCGGAGTGCTCATTGTCGCAGAGCCCACGGTCTCCGGCCGCCATGACATGGAACGGGTGGCACAACTGGCGGCCCATTTCAGGGTACCGGCACTCCTTTCCATCAACAAGTTTGACCTGAACGCGGATGAGGCCAAGGCCATCGAGGATGTGGCTGTTGAACACAACATCAGGGTCTTGAACCGCGTACCTTTTGATCCAGTCTTTACAAAGGCCATGGTACAAGGTAAAACCATCGTGGAATTCGATGGGAATTCCGAAGGGAATAGGGCCGTCAAGGAACTGTGGGACCAGACAAGAGATTTCCTGGAGGGCCGACCCACATAACAGCGAAAGGAGAGAGTAATGGGAAAATACCTTTTCGTATTGACGAGAGGCCTTGAGGACCCTACGCGCGTGACCAGGTGTCTCCAGCTCACCAAGGTGGCCAGAGAGCAGGAAAATGAAGTGAACCTTTTCCTGACGGATGACGCAGTCGTGCTGGCAAAGCCGGGGATGGTGGATACCGTGAAGGCGCCGACAGGAGACGGAGCCAAAGACTACTTTGACTCTATTCTGGAAAAGGAAGTCCCCATATACGTTTGAATTCCCTGTGCCAAGAATCGCCAGGTTGGCGAGCAGGATATTGTGAAGACAGCACAGTTTGCGGGCGCGCCCAAGCTGATCTCCCTGTCAGAAGGATCGACTGTATTTACATTCTAGCACGAGTTCCTTGCCGATCTTTCAAAGGGAGATGCGCAAAACGGAAGAAATGCCGATGGAAGACTATAGCAAGATAGCCATACTGGACAACGAGGTGGAGGCCCGCTTGATTGAGTCCATTCTCAAGGAACGGGAGATTCCTCATATGCTCCGGTCCTATCACGACACCGCCTATGACGGCCTGTTCCAGACGCAGAAGGGGTGGGGAGAAATCAGGGCGTCCGAGTCTTATGAGGAAGAGATTCTTGCCATTATTGACGAGGTGAGGGAAACGGCAGCACGTTCATGATGCACGGCTTTCCCGAAGGGTGTTCAGTGCCGAGCCTGCCCGAAACCACGAAATGTGCTCTTCCGTCAGCGTGTGGTCCAGCAGGAGATCGTGACGGGAACCGCCTCTTTTCGTGATGATGCACCTGACCGGTGATCCCGGTGCCAGATCCTTAAGCTCCACAAGACTGATTCTATCCTCTTCTTCTATTTTTTCGTAATCTTCCCGGTCCCTGAATGTCAGGGGAAGGATCCCCTGTTTTTTCAAGTTCACCTCATGTATCCTTGCGAAGGACTTTGCCATGACAGCCCTCACGCCCAGGGACCTCGGGCTCATGGCGGCGTGTTCCCTGCTGGAACCCTCGCCGTAATTTTCATCGCCCACTATGATGGAGCCCCCTTTATTTTCCTTGTAGTAGGCAGCAAGATCAGAAAAGGCGACCCCTTTTCCACCGGTTATCACATTTTTCCCGTGTCCGGTTTCCCCGGTAAAGGCGTTAACCGCTCCCTCGAGGAGATTCTTGGAAATATTGGCCAGATGTCCCCGGTATCTGAGCCATTTTCCGCCCGGGGAAATATGATCAGTTGTGGTTTTCCCCTTTGTTTTCGCGAGAATGGGGAGATCCATGAAATCTTTTCCATCCCACCGCTCAAATGGCCGGAGTAACTGAAGGCGGTCGGAGTGGGGGTCAATCTTTACCTCCCCGGTTTTTCCGCCGGCTTCCGGTGGAACAAAGGCGTCTTTGACTGCTACAAGCCCCCCGGGCGGCAGGTCAGGGGGATGTGGCGGGTTCAAAAGGAAGGTCTTTCCATCCGCCCCGGGAATGGGATCCGTCTCCGGGTTGAATCCCACGTCCCCGGAAACGGCCAGGGCCGCCGCCACACCCGGTGAGGTAAGAAAGGCCCGTGTCTCGGGGTTGGCATCGTTTCTCCCGCGGAAATTTCTGTTAAAGGTGGTGAAGAGGCAATTGGGCTTTCCCTTTGGAACATCTTTGCGGTCCCACTGCCCGATGCACGGCCCACACGAAGCCGCCAGGATCTTCGCGCCTGCCTTCACAATCTTATCGAGGATGCCTTCCTTTTTGACAGTCTCGTAGACCTGCTCGGAACCCGGGGAGAGCAGAAAAGGGACTCTCGCCTTGCATCCATGTTTACCGGCCTGTTCCAGAACCTCTGCGGCGGCGTGAAGATCCGCATAGGAGGAGTTGGTGCACGATCCCAGGAGAACCGCAGAGACGTTGCGGGGCCATTTCTCCATTTCAGCAACATGCTTGAAATCCTTCACCTTCGTGACCCTGTCCGGGCTGAATGGGCCGCCATGGGCCATTTCAACTTCCCCCAGGTCCAGGTCCACCACCTCATCAAAGACCGCTTCAGGGTCCCGGTGGCAGATGTCGTCCTGGCAGAGGATCTCCGCCATGGATGCAGCCCAATGAGCGTCCCCGGGTCTGCCCACGTTTCGGAGGTATGCATCCATGGAGTCATCATACACAAAGACGGATGTGGTGGCACCCATCTCGGCGCCCATGTTGGTTATGGTAGCTTTCTGGGTGGCGGAAAGACTTGCCGCACCTTCACCAAAGTATTCAAAAATTTTTCCAGTTCCCCCTTTGACCGTGAAGCGCCGAAGCATTTCGAATATCACGTCTTTTGCAGAAGCCCATCCCCGAAGGCTCCCCAGGAGCCTCACACCCACAAGTTTGGGCATGGTGGTCTCCCAGGGAAGCCCCGCCATGACTTCGGCCGCATCGGCCCCGCCGACTCCGATGGCGATCATCCCCATCCCGCCGGCATTGGGCGTATGGGAATCGGTCCCGATCATCATCCCGCCCGGGATCGCGTAGTTTTCAAGAAGCACCTGGTGGATGATGCCGGATCCCGGGCCCCAGAAACCGATCCCGTAGCGCCGGGCGGCTGAAGAAAGGAATGCATAGACTTCCCTGTTTGCGGCAAGGCCATTCTGCAAATCAGTCTTTGCCCCCTCTCTTGCCCGGAGCAGGTGATCGCAGTGAATGGTGGCATCAACTGCGGTTTGATCGCGACCGGCCTGCATGAACTGGAGCATGGCCATCTGGGCGGTGGCATCCTGCATGGCCACCCGGTCGGGAACCATCCTGATCTGGTCTCTTCCCCGGGCAGGCGTCCCGTCAGCTCCATTCTTTGCCTGATGGAGAAAGAGGATCTTTTCGGCATAAGAGAGGCCCCTCCCGAGGATTTTTCGTTTCTCCTCCAGGAGGTCCAGCGCCTGTTTTTTGTCAAATGGATATTTCATCTTTTCTCCCTTTCTATTGGGCTATTACGAGCTTTTTTTATCCTGTTTTCATGTCTACCTTACAAAACGAGCGCCGAAATGACACCGCCCGCCAGCACGACCCAGAGGATATCTGCTTTCAATCGTAACGCGACAAAGGCTGCTACGGCGATGATGACGGAAAAAACACTCCACTGGGCCGCGAGACCGAACCGGACGGCCACGGCCAGCAGGAGGCCCACAAACGAGACCAGCGCCCCGCGGAGTCCCCGCTGGAGGACGGGATTGTCCTGGAGGCGGTCAAAGTAGGGGACGACCATCGTCAGTATGATGACCGACGGCGTAAAAACACTGGCGGTGCCCACGATGGCGCCGGGGATGCCCGCGAGGAGATACCCCACGAATGTGGCGGTAATCACGATGGGCCCCGGGGTCACCTGCCCAAGAGCGATGCCGTCCATGAAGACTCTGCTGTCCATCCAGTGGTGAACCCCCACCACCTCGTGGAGCATGAGCGGGACCGAGGCATACCCGCCCCCGAATGCGAAAAGATCCACCTTGAGCATCAGCGTGGCGAGGTCAAAAAGCCTTCTTTCCAGGAAAAACAGGACAGCCAGGCATAACGCCAGGAGCGCGATCATGATAAGAGCCGGACGCATCATATCCCAGACATTTCTCTGCAGGCTTGTTTTGTGCGTGGCCTTTGTGAGGTCAAGTTTCACATAGAGGACCAGGCCCAGGAGTGCGGAGGCAATGATCGCGATGATGGGGCTCCCGCCGACGACCAGGAACCCTGCCGCTCCCAGACCCAGCAGCACATCCTGCCATTTCTTGATGGATCGGCGGCCGAAGTTGATCGTGGCATTTGCCACCAGGGCCACCACGATCACCTGCAGGCCGGTAAAGAGGGAGACAACCGCGGGCAGGTCATGGGTCTTGCCGTAAAGAGCGGAAAGGAAGACCATCAACACAAAGGAAGGCAATCCAAACCCCACGTACGCGGCGACCGCTCCCAGGGACCCTCCGGCCCTGAGCCCAGCATAGGCAGCGGCCTGCATGGCGGTTGCTCCCGGGATGGTCTGGCACAGGGCCACCCCGTCCTTGAAGGAGTCATCCGAGAGCCATTGTTTTTTCGTGACCGCCAGGTCCCTGATATAGACAACCATGGCAGGACCGCCAAATGCCGTAACTCCCAGCCGCAGGAAAGCAAGAAAGAGCTTCCAGAGGAAAGCCGCGCCATCGCATCGCTTATTCAGGTCATGAACGGTCATCACGGAAGCGCGAGTTATTTCTTCTTCGGGAGGGGCACTTCATCAGGCAGGAAAGTGCACTTCCCCCCTTTCGTTCGATAAGGCACAGGAGAGAGGAAGATCCCGATCTCCCCGCTTTCCGATATTCGCCAGAGACGTCCGGTAACGGTATCCAGCATGAATTTGTCCTTTGAGGAATCGGATATCTGCCCAAAAGCGAATCTTCCCCCGACACTGGTGAGGCATTGAATAACCGGTTGCACAGGAGCGCTTTGTTGCGTCATGCCGAATGGTTGAGCGTTAGCCTGTCCGACGATCCCGGGCAGGAATGAGAAACCGATAAAAAACCCCGCGCATAGAATTGAGCATATTTTCATTTTGCCCTCTTTTTCAGTTTTCATTTGCTATAGAATGCCATAACCTAAGGGCTTGTCAAGGGAGAGTTGTCTCCGGTTCGCACAAGACCCTGAAAATGGAGGGAATGATGGACTTGTTTGTGGTGAATACTGAAAAGTGCAAAAAGGACAGTATATGCGTGGATGAGTGCCCCGCGCGGATCATCGAGATGAAAGACAAGAACACACCCCCTGTGCCAGTCAGCCGTGCTGAGGAATACTGTATCCAATGCGGTCATTGCGTTGCGGTCTGCCCGTATGGAGCCCTTTCACATATGGCCATGTCCCCGGATGAATGCCCGCCCGTGCAAAAGGAACTTCGCCTATCCCCCGAGCAGGTGGAACACGTTCTTCGGTCCAGGAGGTCCATTCGCACCTACAAGAAAAAGGCCGTGGACCGGGAAACGCTCGCGAAGCTGATTGATATTGCCCGCTACGCCCCTTCAGGCCACAACAGTCAGCCGGTGAGATGGTATATCATCTACGACCGTGAAGAGGTACAAAAGCTTGCCGGCCATGTGGTAGACTGGATGCGCTTTCTCATGAAGGACCAATATGAGTTCGCCATGTCCCTGCACATGGATCGCATTGTAGCGGGGTGGGATGGGGGGATGGACCGCATCTGTCGCAATGCCCCCCATGTGATCGTAACTCATGCACCAAAAGATAATCGCGCTGCTCCGGCGGCCTGCACCATCGCTCTTTCCTATCTGGATCTGGCAGCCCCGTCGTTCGGCCTGGGCGCTTGCTGGGCCGGCTATTTCAATACCGCGGCGACCATGTGGTCCCCGATGCAGGAGGCGATGGATCTCCCTGAGGGAGAC
>Ga0307446_1000272_pt1 | contig 17549 bp, 18 predicted proteins | sample SalMarSW160320MG_FD_202141 | JGI IMG/M metagenome (GOLD analysis project Ga0307446, IMG submission 202141) | Salt marsh sediment microbial communities from the Plum Island Ecosystem LTER, Massachusetts, United States - SW1603-20 | ecosystem: Environmental > Aquatic > Marine > Intertidal zone >... | reverse complement strand
GTCGCCGAGAGTGCCGTCACCCTCGACAAGACGCTCCAGGATCGCACCGACGCCTTCACCAACGTGGTGGCCGAGGGCGCGGTCACGCTCGACAAGACGCTCCAGGACCGCACGCAAGCCTTCACCAACGTCGTCGCCGAGAGTGCCGTCACCCTCGACAAGACGCTGGGCGAGCGCACCGACTCCTTCGCCAACGTGGTGGCCGAGGGCACCGAGACGCTCAACAAGACGCTTGCGGATCGGACCGACGCCTTCACCAACGTGGTGGCCGAGGGGGCCGTGACCTTCGAGAAGACGCTCCAGGAGCGCACCGACGCCCTCGCCGCGGCCGTGGAGGATCGGACCAGCTCAGTGGACAAGACCTTGGCCGACCGCACGGCGCAGTTCACCTCGGCGGTCAATCAGGGGGCTATCGCTCTCGACAAGACGCTGGCAGAGCGCGCCGACTTCTTCACCAAGTCGCTGCTCGAGAAGGCGCAAGGGCTGGAGACGGCCATCACCCAGCAGACCGAGGCGCTCGACAAGACCATGAGCGAGCGCGCGCAGCTCGTGATCACGGCGCTGGCCGAGCGGCTCAAGGCCATCGACATGGCTTTCGGCCAGCGCACGGCCGAGACCGACAAGATGCTCGGCGAGCATACCCGCATCGCGTCGGAGACCTTCGGCAGCCAGACGGCGCAGCTCAACGAGGTTCTCGCCAACAACTCGCAGATGATGCGCGAGACGGCCGAGCAAGTCGGCGCTCAGTCCAAGGAGGCGGTGAACATCCTCACCAGCCAGACCGGGAATCTGCGCGACGTGTCGAAGGGTCTCCTGGAGCAAATCCACGGGCTCACCCAGCGCTTCGAGAACCAGGGCCAGGCGATCCTCACCGCGGCCAAGGCGCTCGACTCCTCGAACGCCAAGATCGACTCGATCCTCGAGGGTCGCCATCAGTCCATCATCGCCCTGCTCCACACGGTCAACACCAAGGCGCAGGAACTCGACGGCATGATGCGCAACTACGCAGGCATCGTCGAAGGCGCCCTCACCCAGGCCGAGGCACGCGCCAAGCAGGTGACCACCGCGCTCGGCCGCGACACGGCCGGTCAGGCGCAGCAGGCGCTCGCCCAGATCGAAAAGCTCCGCGAGGAGGCGCAAGCCCATACCGCCCGCGCCGTCACCGACCTCAAAGGCAGCTTCGAGACGGTCATCATGCAGATCGGCAAACAACTCGAGCAGATGCGCGGGCAGTTCGATAACACCTCGCGCGGCATGCGCGAGGCGGCGATGAAGACCGCGAGCGACCTCGACTCCTTGCGTCAGGAGATGCAGAAGCGGATGGACACTCTGCCCGAGCAGACCGCGCAGGCGACCGCCGCGATCCGCAAGGCGCTCAACGACCAGTTCCGCGAGATCGAGGCGCTCAGCCCCAACCTGTCACGGGCGGGCGCGCAAGCGGCTGCCATGGGCAGCGGGGCTGCCCCGGCTGCTCCCTACCCGCAAGCCCAGCCGTCCTTCCCGCCCCGCGATGAAGGCCGCCCCGGCGGCGAGTACGGCCTGCCGCCGATGCCTCGCTTCGACGCGAGAGGCCGGCAGGTGACGGCGCCCTATGAGGCGACGGATCTCGATCAGACCGCCGGCGGGCTGGCGCAACAGCTCTCGACCGCATCCGGCCGTGCCGGCTGGGCGCCGAGCGACCAGGGCTATGGCGGCGGCCGCGGTGTAGCCTCCTCTGGCGCCGGCCAGCTCCGCATCGACGAGCTTGCCCGCGCCATCGACAACCGCACCGCGGCGGACGTCTGGTACCGTATGCGCGCCGGCGAGCGCGGCGTGCTGGGGCGCCACATCTACACCTATGAGGGCCAGGCCACGTTCGACGAGATCTCCGGCCGTTACGACCGCGACAGCGAGTTCCGCAACACCGTGGACCGCTATATCGGCGACTTCGAGCGCTTGCTCGCGGAAGCCGAGCAGTCCGACCCGGCCGGCCATATGCTCCAGAACTACCTGACGTCCGAGACCGGACGCGTCTATCTCCTGCTCGCACACGCGAGCGGACGCCTGCGGTAAGAGCCACTCAGGCTCCCCCACCAAAAGAGCCCCCTCCTCCCGACTTGGGAGCGAGGGGGCTTTTTTTTAGCGTTTCCTCGAACATAGCTGTCGCAAAGCTTCCGTCGTTAACGGCCCGTTAACCATCGCGGCCATTTGATTAACCAATTCGAAACGGGAGCCGACAGACAGCCATGGCCGCCGCCGCACCTCAGCCATCCGCAGCAACACCTCCTCCCTCACGCTCTTTCAAGTTCCACGGCCGCACGTTCCTCGCCTTCGTCCTGAAGCCTGAGATGCCGATCGGCCGATGGATCGACGAAGCGGACAGTTGGCTATCGCGTTCCCCGGGCTTCTTCTCCGCCAAGCCTGTCGTCGTGGACGTGTCGAGGCTGCTGCTGACCAAGGGCAAGTTGGCCAAGCTGATCGCCGATCTCGGCTCCCGCGGCATACGGGTCATGGGCCTTCTCGGCGCCGACCCGGCCTGGGTCGATGCCGATCTCCCGCCGGTCCTGACGCCGGGCCGGGCCATGGAACCCGAGACGTCGCGTGAGACGTGCGAGGCCCCCGCGCCCGTGAAGCCCGCGTCGTCTTCCCTTGTGATCGATTCGCATGTTCGCTCGGGCCAGACGCTGTTTCACGACGGCGATCTGACCATCATCGGCTCGGTGTCCTCCGGTGCCGAGATCGTCGCCACAGGGTCGATCCACATCTACGGGGCGCTGCGCGGCAGGGTCTTGGCCGGTGCCGACGGGAACACCGCGGCACATATTTTCTGCCGTCGTCTTGCCGGCGAGCTCGTGGCGATCGACGGCTACTACCGCATGGCCGAGGACTTTCCCTCGGACCTACTGGAGGAACCCGCTCACGTTTCGCTCGAAGACGGCGTTCTCACAATCAAAGCACTCGACTGAGAGGCAAGGAGGAAGACATGGCGCAGGTCGTCGTGGTGACATCAGGAAAGGGCGGCGTCGGCAAGACGACAACGACCGCCGCACTCGGCGCTGCGCTCGCGCAGACCGGCCAGCGCGTCGCGGTTGTCGATTTCGACGTGGGCTTGCGCAATCTCGATCTGGTCTTGGGCGCCGAACGCCGCGTGGTCTACGACCTGATCTATGTTTCCCAAGGCAACGTGAAACTCTCTCAGGCCCTCATCCGCGACAAGCGGCTCGAGACGCTCTACCTGCTTGCCGCCTCCCAGACCCGCGACAAGGACGCGCTGACGGACGAAGGCGTGGCGAAGGTGATGGGTGAATTGCGCGAGTCCTTCGACTGGATCATCTGCGACAGCCCCGCCGGAATCGAGCGCGGTGCGACGCTGGCGATGCGCCATGCCGACATTGCGGTGGTGGTGACCAATCCGGAAGTCTCCTCGGTGCGCGATTCGGACCGTATCGTCGGTCTGCTCGACGCCAAGACGGACATGGCGGCCCGTGGCGAGCGCATGGAGAAGCACCTGCTGCTCACCCGCTACGATCCGGTTCGCGCCGGCCGCGGCGACATGCTGAACGTCGATGACGTCATCGACATTCTCTCCCTCCCCCTGCTCGGCATTATCCCCGAGAGCGAGGAGGTGTTGCGCGCTTCGAATCTCGGTGCGCCCGTCACGATCAGCAACACGAAGAGCGCGCCGGCGCGCGCCTACAGCGATGCCGCGCAGCGCCTGATGGGCGAGGACGTGCCGATGGTCTTTCCCAGCGATCGCAGCGGCCTGTTCGGCAAGCTGTTCGGCAGGAGGGCGGCATGAATTGGTTCATGCCATTCGGGAGACGGAAGTCCGCCTCGGTTGCGCGTGAGCGTCTCCAAATTCTGTTGACCCACGAGCGCGGGGCCGGGGACCACGAGGACCTCATCCCCGTCCTGCGGGAAGAGGTGCTTGCCGCCGTTGCCAAGCACGTGCCCGTGGACGTGGACAAGGTTCAGGTGAAGATCGAGAGGGGTAAGGCGGTCTCGCTGCTCGAGATCGATATCGAGCTCCCTTGCGACGCTCAGCCCGCCAAGCGCCGCGCTGTAGCGCGGCGCGCCACGCGCTCCCAGCGCGTCGCGGTCTCACAAGCCCACTAACAACAGTCGAAGCCTCGTCTCAGCCCTGCCTCATCGGGATGGGGCGGGGCCGACTTTGCCGGCGCTGCGTCGCCAAAGCGATGACGACGCCCTAGTGGCGCGGCCCAAATCCTCTCGAAGAGGACGCTGGCGGTGACGAGGAAGAGGACGAGGATGAGCTATCCGGCGGCCTCGATCCACGCAGCAAGAATCCCGTCGGACTCTGCTCGAACTTCTCGAGGATCCGGTTGAGGGTGATGGCCGCGCGATGCGCTTCGGCCATGGTCGCATTGAAATTCTGCATGCCCTGCTTGGCCTGCTGGGTCAGCCCATCGACACTGGTGTCGAGCTTGCTCGTAATTTCGTTGAAGGCCTTGGCGCCCTCCTGCAGTTCTTTGATCGTCTCGGCGACTTTCTCATTCTGGTCCTTCAGCATCGTGGTGAACTGATCCACATTGCTCATCGTGCTGTTGATCGCCTCCTCATTCGCGGCAACGAGATCGTCCAAACGCTGGATGAAGGCCGTGGCGCTGTTGAGAGCGGCGGGCGCTGCATCGAACAGCCCTCCTCCGCCGACCGCGGCCTGAATTGTCGGAATGGGATCTTTGTCCGTCGGCACCAGAAGCGGCGACTTCGGAGTGCCGGGCGTGATTTGGATTCCGGTGCCACCGGTCAGGCCCTGAGAGTGGATCCTCGCGCGCGAGTCCTCCCGCACCGGCGTCTTGTCGTCCACGCTGATCACCACCTGCACTTTTCGGCCGTCTTTTGGATCCAGCGCAAACGTCTGCACCTCACCGACCTTGATGCCGTTGAACGAGACGCTCGAGCCCGAGGTGAGCCCGGCCACGGATCTTTCGAACACGATGCGGTAGCGGTTGCCGCCGCCGGCGAAATTGCTGATCCAGAAGACGAAGATGAAGGCAAAGGCGAGCACACCCAGCACGAAGCCGCCGATCATCAGATAGTTGGCTCTGGTTTCCATCGGACCCTCAACGACCGTCAGGCGTCATTGCTTATCAGCCTTCGTTGCTCGGTGGGGCTCGCAGCGCGGGCCCGCTCGCCGCAGAAATATTCCTGGATCCACGGATGATTGGGCTGACGCTGCAATTCAGCCGGGGATCCCGTCCGCACGATCTTCTTGTCCGCCAGAACCGCCACCCTGTCACACACCGTGAAAATCGTATCAAGGTCGTGGGTCACCATATAGACTGTGAGCCCAAGTGTCTGTTGTAGCTTGCGAATTAGGTGATCGAAGTCCGTGGCGCCGATCGGGTCGAGCCCGGCCGTGGGCTCGTCCAAAAACACGATCTCCGGGTCCAGGGCGAGCGCCCGGGCCAGCCCTGCACGCTTGCGCATGCCGCCGGACAGCTCGGAGGGGAATTTGTGCGCGGCATTCGGCGGGAGCCCGACCATGGTCAGCTTGAGGAAGGCGAGATCGTCCATCATGGCTTGCGGCAGGTCGAGATGCTCGCGCATCGGCACCTGGATGTTTTGCAGGACCGTGAGCGAGGAGAACAGCGCGCCGTCTTGGAAGAGAATGCCCCAGCGCTTCTCGATGTCGAGGCGGGCTTGCGGCGTGAGCGTCATGGCATCCTGCCCGAACAGGGCGACGGCCCCGGTGTCGGGCGTCACCAGCCCGGTAATGACCCGCATCAGCACCGACTTGCCTTGGCCCGAGCCGCCGACAATGGCGAGGATCTCGCCGCGATAGACGTCGAGGCTGAGCCCATCCCAAATCTGATGCGTGCCGAAGCTCTTGGCGAGCCCGCGCACCCGGATGACCACCTCTCGTCCGTCCTCGACGATCACACCCCGATCCCCGACAAGAACATGGCGAACACGGCATCGAGGATGATCACCAGGAAGATCGCCTTGACCACGGCGGACGTCACATGGGTGCCGAGAGACTCGGCGCTGCCTTCCACCTTCAAGCCTTCGAGGCAGCCGACAAGGGCAATGATTACAGCGGCGAACGGCGCCTTGATCATGCCGGCCATGAAGTGCTGCATGTCGACGGCCTCGTGCAGCTTGTCGATGTAGGTGGAGAAATCGAGACCGAGCACGCCGAACGCCATCACGCCGCCGCCGGCAAGCCCCATGATGTCGCCGAGAAAGGTGAGCAGCGGCAGCGCCACCACGAGCGCGAGCACGCGCGGCAGGACCAGCGTGTCCATCGGATCGATGCCGAGCGTGCGCATGGCGTCGATCTCCTCGCGCATCTTCATGGAGCCGATCTCGGCGGTGAAGGCCGAGCCCGAGCGGCCCGCCACCATGATGGCGGTGAGCAGGATGCCGACCTCGCGCAACGCCAGGATGGCGACCATGTTGACGGCGAAGGGCTCGGCGCCGAACGGCCTGAGCTGCACCACGCCTTGCTGCATGACCACGGCACCGATCAGGAAGCAGATCAGCGCGATGATCGGCACGGCCCTGAGGCCGGCGTGATCGAGATGATGGAAGAAGGAGATCGGGCGAAAGCGCCAGGGCTGCTTGAGCATGCGCCAGAAGGCGGAGGTCACCTCGCCGAGGAACGCCGTGAGCTGGACGGCGTCGCGCCCGGCGCCGGTCGTCGCCTTGACGGCGTCCTCGATCAATCTCTCGAGCGGGCTGGACCTCTCGACCTCGGGCCGCTCGGCTTGCCCGCGGCGATGCACCTCCTCGATGAGGATGCGGAAGCTCTCCGTGGCGCCGGCATACCGCGTGCGCAAGCCGCCGCGCTGCCACGCCCTGGCGGTCCGCTGAAGAAGCCAGGCGCCGGCCGTATCGATTTCGGCGATGCCGGCAATATCCATCTCGCCGGTGAAGTCGGGCGTCGGCGGGATCGGCACCCGCAGGCGCTTCAGCGCCTTGTCCAGGTCGGCGGCTTCCGCCACCGTCCAGGCGCCGGTGGCGATCAGGCGGAACGTGGTGCCTCTGAGCTCGACGCGGAAGCCGGGGGCGCGGGCTTGGGTCGGCAGGACGAGCTGGTGGTCGCGCTTGAGCATGGAAGGGCTTAGCCTGACTCGTACTCTATTTCCGGGCGCCGACGCCGTTAGAAGTGCCTACGTATTTGAACGAAAACACGGGAGAAATAAAGGTGTTATGGCGGGGTCCGGAAGTGAGCTTAACGGCGCAAAAGAGGCTCTGAGCCTCGGATTGCGCGTGGAGCGCTGGCCGATCCGGGGCGCCTTCACCATCGCCCGGGGCTCAAAGCGCGAGGCGGCCGTAGTGGTGGCCGAAATCGGCGATGGCGCCCATACGGGCCGCGGGGAATGCGTGCCTTACGCCCGCTACGGCGAGAGCCTCGAGGGCGTTGTGGCGGTCCTCGAAGGGTGCCGTGCCGCACTGGCCCGAGGCTTGGACCGGGCCGGCCTCGCCGCCCTGCTCCCGCCGGGCGCGGCGCGCAACGCGCTGGACTGTGCCCTGTGGGACCTGGAGGCGAAGCAGTCCGGGACGTCCGTCGCGGCGCTCGCCGGGCTCCCGCCGCTGCATCCGGTCCCCACGGCCTTCACCATCTCGCTCGGCGACCCTGAGACCATGGCCGCTCACGCGCGCGAGGCTCGCGCGCATCCTCTTCTCAAGCTGAAGCTCGGAGGCGCAGGTGACGCGGCCCGCCTCGCCGCGGTGCGCGCGGCCGTGCCGGACGCAAGGCTCATCGCCGACGCGAACGAGGCGTGGCAAGCCCATGAACCCGAGTCGCTTCTTACCGCCGCCGCGGAGGCCGGTGTCGAGCTGGTGGAGCAGCCTCTACCCGCCGGCGAGGATGCGCTTCTCGCCGAGATCGCCCGGCCCGTGCCGGTGTGCGCCGACGAGTCCGTGCACGACAGCGCTTCCCTCGCCGCCCTCGCCGGGCGCTACGACGCGGTCAACATCAAGCTCGACAAGACGGGCGGTCTGACCGAGGCGCTTCTCACGGCGGCACAGGCCCGCGCGCTCGGTCTCAAGATCATGGTGGGCAGCATGGTCGCCACGTCGCTCGCCATGGCACCGGCGCTCCTCTTGGCGCAAGACGCCGACTTCGTCGATCTCGACGGGCCGTTGCTTCTCGAGCGCGACCGCGCGCCGGGGCTCACCTACGAGGGCGGCATGATATGGCCACCGCCGCCAGAGTTGTGGGGCTAGCGGCTCAGAGACTCTCCACCACGTGCTTGAGCCTGCCCCGCACCTCCTGCGCCACGTCGGCGAGGCCCGGATTCTCGATGGCCTGCATCGAGGCGACGGGATCGATGGCCGAGACCTCGACCTTGCCGCCGTCATGCTCCTGCACGATGACATTGCACGGCAGCATGGTGCCGATCTTGTCCTCGAGCTCCAGCGCGCGATGGGCGAGCTTGGGGTTGCAGGCGCCGAGGATCCGATAGGGGCGGAAGTCCTCGCCGAGCTTCGCCTTCATGGTGGCGGCGACGTCGATGTCGGTCAGCACGCCGAAGCCTTCCGCCTTCAGCGCGTCGGTCACGCGCGTGACCGCCTGGTCGAACGGGACGTCGAGGGTCTTGGAGAAGTGATAGCTCATCGTGCCTCCCGGGCTCACATCATGTGGCAGCCGCCGCCCAGAAGCGTGTCGGCCTTCTTCTTCTGGTCGTCGGTGAGCGCGTTGTAGAGGCCCTCGGTTGCGGGCTTCATGGCTTTCATGCTCTCGAGCTTGGTCTCGGTCGCCTTGATGCGCGCATCCAGACGGTCCACGGCCGTCCCGCTCTTGGCTTTCATCATGTCGGCATGCACGCCTTCCATGGCGGCATGGCGCGCCCTGACGGCGTCGGCGTAAGCGTTCCAGGCATCCATCTGGCTATCGGTGATCTCGAGATCGGCTTTGATGTAGGCAAGGTGGGCTTCCATCATCGGGCGCGAATGCATCATGCCCTTGCCCATCATCCCCTTGCCCATCATGCCGCCCATCATGCCGGCACCCATCATGCCGCCCATCCTCGGGCAGTTGGCCTTGCCCATCATGCCGCCTTGGCCGGGGCCCTTACCCATCATGCCGCCTTGCATCATGCCTTTGCCTTGGCCAGGACCGCCCATCATGCCCTGTCCCTGACCGGGACCTTTGCCCATCATGCCCTGTCCCTGACCGGGACCTTTGCCCATCATGCCCTGTCCCTGACCCGGACCTTTGCCCATCATGCCGCCGCCGGGGCCACCTTGTTGTGCCAGGGCCGGCGTTGCCGCGAGCGCCAGCGTCACGCAGGCCGCAAGCAGGCCCGTACCGAGCTTATTCATCACATCCTCCTCCTATCGCCTTGCACTTACCGGCCGTCGTGGCCGCTCATATTGTGATCGTTGCCCATCATGTTGTGATTGCCGTCACCCATTATGTGGCTGCCGTTGCCCATCGTGCCTTGGCCGTGATCGTCATCACCCATCATGTGGCCGCCATTGCCCATCATGCCCTGGCCATCGTCGCCCATCATGCCTTGGCCATGGTTGTTATCCCCCATCATGCCTTGGTCATGGTCGCCCATCATGTGACCGCCATTTTGGGCGAGGGCCGGTGCCGAAACGGTCGCCAGCGTTGCTGCAAGCAGGAGTGCGCTGAATCTCGTCATGACAGCCTCCTTTCAATGGCCGGAATCATAGCCGTTTCACGGACCCTATCGTTGAGTCCTATCAAGGCTCTAAATGCGGAAGTTCAATGGTCACCGCACGTGGCCAATAGCCGCCTCTGCTGACAAGATTCTTACGGATGCGATGGGGCGACCGCGCCGACGACGGGGCCGCCATGCCAGCGCCGGCGCAGCAGAACCGCGGCGCTGGCGCCAATCAAGGCCAGCAGCGCCATGACGCCATAGGCCTCGCCGCCGAGCAGCCGATAGAGCGGGCCGCAGGCCACGGTGACCGAGCCCATGACGAGGCCGGCGACCACGGCGGCGTAGAGACCCTGCGCCGTCGCCGCGCGGTCCTCGGGCACCGCATGGGTCAGGAAATGGATGGCCGCCAGATGGGTGGCGCCGAAGCTCAGGGCATGCAGGGTTTGGAGCAGCGCCGTCGCCCACAGCGGCGGGTCGATGGCGAGGAAGCCCCAGCGGACCGCCGCCGCGGCACCGGCGAGCGTCATGAGCCGCCCCGCGCCGACCACGGCGATGACCCGGCCCGACACGGCGAACAGAGCGATCTCGGCGACCACGCCGACCGACCACAACGCGCCGATCGTCCCGCCGGAGAGGCCTTGCGCCCGCCAATGGAGCGAGCCGAAAGCATAGAGCAGCGCGTGGCTGCCTTGGATCATGCTCGCCGCGAGCAGGAACAGAAGAAAGAGCGGCGTGTGGACGAGCGCGGCCGCATCGCGAAGCTTGAGGCGCCGCAGTCCCGCCGGCGCCGCCCGTCCCCTGCCCTCCATGTCGCGCGGCACGAGATAAGACCCGAGCACCAACAGCGCCGTTGCGCCCAAGAGCAGCGGCAGGACCGCGCCCGCCCCGGCGGCTTGAATGACGACGCCGGCGCCGAGGCTCGCGACGATGAAGGTCAGCGATCCCCACAGGCGCACCCGTCCATAGTCGAGGCCGCTCGTGCGGATGCCGCTCACCGCCACCGTCTCGACCAGCGGCATGATCGTCGTCCAGTTGACGGCGAGGAACACCGCGGCAAGCAGCATCTGCCAAAAGCCGTCGGACAGCCAAAGCACAACGAACGCGCCGAGCGACCCCCAGGCGAGCGCGATCAGGATGGTGCGGCGCCCGCCGATGCGGTCGGCGGCGAAGCTGATGGCCGGCGTGAACAGGATGCGGACGTAAAGCGGTGTCGCCAGGAGGATGGCGATCTGTTCGGCGTCGAGATGGCGCCATTTCAGCCAGACCGGCAGATACGGCAGGTAGCAGCCGACAACCAGGAACAGCGCGGCGTAAAGGAAGCCGAGCCGCCAGGCGAGGCGCGGCCGCGGGGCGGTCGTGGTGGCGGTGTTTGGCATGGAAGTTAACGAATCTCTTGCCCTTCGGCTGCTACGTTCGGCGCTCCCAATCCGAATCAGGTAGCCTCACCATCACTATGCCGGAACGAGCCCCAGACGGCGCCGCCCCATTGCCGCGAAATCCGAGGCCGCTCGAGCAAGGGCTGGCAGAGGATTATGCTGCCCTTGAGGCGACGCTGCGCGATACGCCGCTCGGCCGTTGGTTCCTCGCCGAGTACATGCGGCGGAACCGGACGCCCGAGACGCAGTTGCTGCTCGACGCCATCGGCAGGCTGGAAGCGGCGGTGCTCAAGCCGCAGCGGCAGACGGGCTTCGCCACCGTCTTGGCCGAGCTCGTGGAGATGAGCGAGGCGATCGCCCGCACGCGGCACGAGATCGCCCAGCTCCGCCCGCCTCAGCAGTTCGACAAGCAGCTCTCAGGCGCGACGGAAGAGCTCGACCAGATCGTCGAGGCGACCGAGAAGGCCACCTCGGACATCCTGTCGGCCGCGGAAGACATCCAGGAGGTTGCCTGGACTCTGCGGGAGAAGGAGATCGCGCTCGAGTTCTGCGACCGGCTCGATCAGCGCGCCATCGACATCTACACCGCCTGCTCGTTCCAAGACATCACCGGGCAGCGGACCGGCAAGGTGGTGCGGGCGCTGCACCTGATCGAACAGCGCATCAACGCCATGATCGAGATTTGGGGGGTGGAGGACATCGCCCAAAAGGTCGAGGCGGTCACCGCCGAGATGGAGCGGACCGCGCTGGAGGAGAGCCCGCTTCTGGGCGGCCCCGCGACGCGCGGCGAAGGCCTGAAGCAGCACGACGTTGACGCGGTGCTGCGGCAGGGGAAGGCCCCCACCCCGCAAGCTGAGGAGCGGCCTGAGGCGCCTCATGAGGAGCGGTTCGAGCGGCCGGAGCCGCTGACGCTCGACAAGCTCCCCCCGGTGAAGCGGGCGGCCCTGTTCGGGTAGAATTTTAGGCTTTCAGCCCAGTCACTTAACGAGAGGGGTGCGACAAGTTAGCATCCCTCCTCTTGAAAAGCCGCGGGCTCCTAACCATCTCCGGGTGGACGCAAGTTCCCCCAAAGCGTCCCCCAAACTGACGCATGAGAATGAAACGGCCCGGTTCCCCCCCAACCGGGCCGTTTTCTTTATGCCCGGCCGGCGCCCCCGCAAGCGGGGCAGAAGCCTCCGGCGCTCTGGCAGGCCGAGGTTATGCGCCGCCAGCACGTTCTCCACGAACTCCCTGGCCGAATTCTCCCAGCTGTAATTCAAGGCATGGGCGCGCGCCGCTTCGCGGTCGAGCGTCAGAGCCTTCAAGGCAGCCGCCTGGAGGTCGGCATCGAGCACGCCCGCGGCCGGGTCGGTGATCACGTCCTTCGGCCCGCATACGGGGTAAGCGGCCACCGGAACGCCGCAGGCCAAAGCCTCGAGAAGCACGAGACCGAACGTGTCGGTGAGACTCGGGAACACGAAGACGTCCGCGGAGGCGTAAGCCTCGGCAAGCGCCTCGCCCTCTTTCGGTCCGGTGAACAACACGTCGGGATAGCGCCGCTCCAGCTCGGCGGCTTGCGGGCCGCTGCCGACCACGACCTTGCGGCCGGGCAGATCGAGATCGAGAAACGCCTTGATGTTCTTCTCAACGGCGACGCGGCCGACATAGAGGAACACGGGTTGCTCGCCGAACAGGCGCACGTTGCGCGGCCTGAACAGATCCACGTCGACGCCGCGCGTCCAGCGCATCATCCGCTCGAAGCCACGCGCCTTGAGATCGTCTTCCACCGACTGGGTGGCGACGAAGATCGCGGCGGCGGCGTTATGGAAGCGCCGCTGAAAGCTGTAGCCCCAGGATTCGGGGATCGGCAGGCGGGCCGAAACATATTCAGGAAAGCGCGTGTGGTAGCTCGTGGTGAAGGGCCGCTTCATCTTGCGGCAGTAGCGCCTCATCATGAGCCCGATCGGCCCCTCCGTGGCGATATGGATGAAGTCCGGACGCACCTCGTCGACATATCGCGCGACCGCCCCCGGGCTGACGAGCGACAACCTGATCTCGGGATATGTGGGACACGGCAGCGTGCGGAAGCGCGAGGGAACCAGAAAGCTGACCTCGGCGCCGAGCTTGGGCAGCTCCTGCGCAAGCCGCTCATAGGTGCGCACCACCCCATTCACCTGGGGGTACCAGGCATCGGTCGCGATGAGGATGCGCATCAAGCGGCAGCCTCGAGCTCCTCGGCAGGGGACTTTGGCGTACTTGCGCCCTGGTGCGGATTCCAGCGGATGATCTCGAAGACCCCCTCCTTCGTCTCGGCGACGGCCGTGCAGCTTTCCACCCAGTCGCCGGTGTTGATGTAGGTGACGTCGCCGAGCTGACGCATGGCGGCGTGATGGATGTGGCCGCAGATCACGCCTTGCGCGCCGTTCTTGCGCGCTTCCTGCGACAGCGCCAATTCGAATTCGCCGATGTAGTTCACCGCGCGCTTCACCTTGTGCTTGAGGTAGGCCGAGAGCGACCAATAGGGCATGCCGAACCAGCGGCGCACCACGTTGAGATGCGTGTTCAGCCAGAGCGCCATCGTGTAGCTCCAGTCACCCAGGAAGGCGAGCCACTTGGCGTAGCGGACGACCACGTCGAACTCGTCGCCGTGCATGATGAGATAGCGCTTGCCGTCGGCGGCCGTGTGGATGGTTTGGCGCTCGATGCTGATACCGCCGAAATTCGAGCCGCAATATTCGCGCAAGGCCTCGTCGTGATTACCGGGAATGTAGACGAGGTCGGTGCCTTTGCGGACCTTGCGCAAGAGCTTTTGCAGGACGTCGTTGTGGGGTTGTGGCCAATACACGCCGCGGCGGATGCGCCAGAAGTCGACGATGTCACCGACGAGGTAAATGCGGGGGGCTTCGTGACAGCGCAGGAAGTCCAGGAAGGCTTCGGCCTGGCAAGCCTTGGTGCCGAGATGGATGTCGGAAATGAAGAGCGCGCGAAACTGCCGGGGCTCGGCGCTATTCTGCGAATCTTCTTCGATCGGAGCGTTCAGCACGATAAGCCGCGACTTAAGCTGATTTTGTATCAGCGATATGACATTCGCGGTGGTGGTTGGTTAACCGGCCCCGGCGGGCGGAGCGAGACTCAAGCCGGACCGGCGCGTCGAGGCCGGCGCCGTTGCCACCAATGCGAAAGCGCCGGCCGGGTCGCGGCTGCCAGACGACCCTCATGCCGGCCTTGCCGCCGAGCCGGTGAGGTCGTTGCCGAAGGTGCTGTCGACCTTGGCGAACACGGTGGTGGTCTGCGAGACCAGCGCGGATGGGTTCGCGGGCTCCCGAACGTCCGCTTTGGTCAAAAGCGGACAGGGTCTTGGCGCCGACGCAAGAGGGAGCGCCCCGCTTGAAGTCGGCCATCGGCCGGCTCGCTGGCAGCCGGCTCGCTGACGAGCCCGCTGCAGCACTCTGTCAAATTACCAGCAGAGCTTGGCGCCGGACGTACACACATAGGGCGATACCACGCCCGACCAGCACATCGTGTAGGAACGCTTTTTCACGATGTCCGGCTTGTAAATACCGCACCAAACGTTGAAGCAGAGCATGTCGTTGCTGACGCTGTCTCGCCAATAAGGGTGCGGCGGCGCGCGCATGGCACTCACGGTGACTGCGCTGAGTCTCTTCTCCGCCTGGTACTGCTTGATCTCATCGGCAAGCGCGCTTTGCGCGCGACTGACCGCAGTCTCCTTGTCGAACCCGTCGGCGGTGCCCGACAGGAGAACGCAACCTGCCTGCGCTGGAGCCCCCAGAGCCAAAGAAAAACCCGCCGCGATCAATGCCAGCGCCAAGCCGCGCCAATACGCCCTCATCGGAACGCCTCCCTCACCACTGCCAAGATGCGCAAGGTGTACCATCCGCTACGCGTGTGTGGCATTAACTTTTCTGACGCAGACGGATGATCAGCCAGCTGTAGCCTTTATGCAACACTTCGCAAAGGCGCGGCGACCTCAAATGTCCGCCTTGGGTCAAAAGCGGACTTGAGCCCAATCAGCCGCCACGTCCGCTAAGTGCCATTAGCGGACATGAGCTTACCTAGCTGCAAAAAAGCTATGGCTTATAATTGCTCATGCCCGGTCCGGTCTTGTCGTAGACGTTGAAGAACTCGTCCGTCATGATCGTGGCGACGCCGCCTTCCGGCTTCTCGAGGTTGTCCTGCTCCAGCGTGACGACTCGCGCCTTCCAGCCCGGCGGAAGGTGTTTGAAATTGGCGGCGCCAGCGGCCATGAACTCTTCGTATGTGTGCGTCGGCTTCAAGCCCAACTGAAAGCCCTTCATGATCCAGGTGTTGCCGTCGGCATCGTCGAGGACCATCACCTTGGTGCCCTTGTTCCAATTGATCGCACTCTTCCGGGCGATCGTTTTGGGCGCGTACGGCTTGATCGTTGCAATGCTGGCGTTCTTGCCCATGTTCAACTGCGCGGTCCACGGAGCCTTTAGTTTCCCGAACTCCCGCGTGACGCCGACTTCGACTTCAAACCAGTCCGGGATCCAGAGCTTCGGGCCGTTCATGGATACCCCCAGCACGCCGTATTCCTTCTTGACCTGATCCATGTTGATCGACTCGACCAGCGACTGCGGCGCGGAGTCCTTGTCCGCGGGAATGTCAGGATTGGCATATGTACCGTAGCATTCGCCAACGATGTCTCTCGTGTTCGGATCTATGCCGGCGAGGTACATCTCGATGAAACGCATGAGATGGGAATTGTTGATACGCTTGGACTTGGCGTGAGCACCGTCGGAAAGCACCGCTGGTGCCGGCTCAGCCAGTGCCTTGATACACCCTTGCGACAACTCCGCTAGATGCCCCGCCATACAAGCTTTGACGCGTCCCTTGCCGGGAAGCACCCCATCGCAGAGCTGCGCAACGTCGCCAGCGCACTCTCGAACGACATTGATGCCGTGGTCGAGCTTATCCCACGTGTCTTCCGCAAAGGCCGGCTGAGCGACCGTCCCTAGTGCCGCAACGGCAATCCAAATCCGCCTTAGCTGACGCGCCAATATGATCCTTTTGCTCACGTACTACTCCTCGACCTTGCAAATGGCACAGACTTCGAAAACTTGACCACAGAACCCGATACGTCCCGCGCGCATCGGATACTACAACTCTGGCCGCGCGTAGCTTGCATTTGGTGCCGTCGGCTAGGGCCCCAAACCGGGGCGACCGGCGACGTACTGCCGGGGCGACGCGCCAGTCCAACGTCTGAAGGCACGGGTGAAATGGGCTTGCTCGGAATAGCCAAGCATGAGTGCTATTTGGAGCCTCGTAAGTGTCCCTGCCTGGACCAGTTCAATGGCTGCCGACCGACGAATTTCGTCTACGAGATCGGTGAACGTAAGGCCAGCGGCGCTGAGACGTCGCTGCAGGGGCCTGACGCTCGTGTGGAGCTTTGCCGCCGCGTCGGCAACGGTAAGGCAGCCATGCGGAAGCTCTGCCTTCAGCAATTGCACCAGCCGGTCGAGAATGTCGAATTGCCATAGAAGATACTGTGTTGAACGAACGCTACCAGTTCGATGGCCCCAAAGGGGCACATCGGACACCGCCTCTGTTGCGTCCGATTTCATCCGGTAAAGTCCAGTCAACGCAGCCATTCGGCCCACCATAGGCGGAGTGTTTAGGGCTGGAAGTTACAGGCGCCCTCTTTGCAGGCGTCGTAGGTGTTCTGAAGCTCGTCTTGGACGATCCAGTTGTACCCCTCAGGCGTCGAGATAATCAGATCCTTTTCGAGAACCGCGACCCGATATTTCCACCCCGGCGCCGGTTTGAGCTTTCCAGCCAGATCCTTGAGGCCGTCATAGGTCAGACTTGGATCGACGATCTTCCCGAAAGCCTGCATCACCCAAGGCGTTCCGTCCGGGTCCTCGAGGATGAACACCGGCTTGCCCTTTTTGAATGTGAAAGTCGACTTCCGGTGCGACTTGAGCGGCTCGTAAGGTTCCATATGCGCGACCTTCAAGCTGACGCCTTTCGGTAGCTTGCCCTCGCCCATCCAGCGGGCCTCGATCCCCTCGAAGGTCTCGACCGGGCCAACGGGGATCACGAGCGTGTCCATCGTCCACCCACGCGGTCCGTTCTTGTACGCGCCTATCACCTCATACTGAGACTTGAGCGCCTCGACGCTTACCTTGTCCCACATGCTCGCCGGGCAGGTGTCGTTCACATTGGCGCTGTTGTTGAGGTCGCTTGTGTTGAAATAGACGCCGGCAATGCCTTCTTCGGGCGTGCCCTGGAACAGCCAGACCTCGCAATACTGGACCGCACGGAGGGAGGTGTAGGTCTTCTCCTTAGGAGCGCTCGGAATCGGGATCGGCTTCCGGTCGGCTGCAAAGGCCGGGAGAGCAAGGCAGCCAACCAACAAGGCTGTCAACAGCTTGGCTGGCCTAGCGAATACAGTGGTCATTTTTGATCTCCACCCTTATTTTCGACGCCGCCAAATTTCAGGGCTCCGTTTGATCAGTCCAACAATGGAAAGCCACGCGGCGAGTGCGCGGGGGCCGAAGAGAGAAACCATAGAGGGATGTTTCCCACCACCCATTTTGCGCCAGTACCGCAGAAACTTTCAGCGCGCGCGATG
>Ga0307446_1000270_pt1 | contig 17654 bp, 17 predicted proteins | sample SalMarSW160320MG_FD_202141 | JGI IMG/M metagenome (GOLD analysis project Ga0307446, IMG submission 202141) | Salt marsh sediment microbial communities from the Plum Island Ecosystem LTER, Massachusetts, United States - SW1603-20 | ecosystem: Environmental > Aquatic > Marine > Intertidal zone >... | reverse complement strand
TCGAGCGCTACGACACGTTCTTCAAGAAGTTCTACAGCCTGACGCCCGACGGCGGCCGGATGCTGCTGCACACGATCACCGTCCCCGATGCCGACGAAGCCAAGCAGCTTGGCCTGACGTCGCCGATGAGCCTGCTGCGGTTCATCAAATTCATCCTGACGGAGATCTTCCCGGGCGGACGGCTGCCCCAGATCAGGCAGGTGGACCACTACTCGTCGAACGCCGGCTGGAAGGTCGAGCGCTACCACCGCATCGGCAAGAACTACGTTCCGACGCTCAACGCCTGGGCGGACGCGCTCGAGGCCCACAAGGATGAGGCGATCGCCCTGAAGGGGCAGGAGACCTACGACATCTACATGCACTATCTGCGGGGTTGCTCAGATCTGTTCCGCGACAGCTACACGGATGTCTGCCAGTTCACCCTGGTGAAGTAGTCCTGTGCGCACAGCGGCCCTGGTGTCTTGATTCAGTCAGGCACCGGGGCGCTGGCCTTTTACGGCCAGCAGAAAACCTCAGCCGAAGAAGACGTTGCGACGGCCGGCGAGCAACCGGTACAGCGTCTGCTGGATGGTCTCGCGTACCTGATCGGTCAATTCGAAGGTGACCATCGGGTCGTCGGCGTCGGAAGCGGAGTAGTCGTTGGTGTAGATCGGCTCGCCGAAAGCGATGCGCCACTTGGACGGTAGCGGCACCAGGCCCGCGGGCCCGGCCAGCGGGAACAGCGGCGTAATCGGGAAGTAAGGCAGGCCGAACAGCCGGGCCAGCATCTTGACGTCGGTCAGCATCGGATAGATCTCTTCGGAACCCACGATGGAGCACGGAATGATGGGCGCCTTTGTGCGGAGCGCCGCCGTCACGAAACCGCCCCGGCCGAACCGCTGCAACCGGTAGCGGTCCTCGAAGCGCTTTCCCAATCCCTTGTAGCCCTCCGGGAACACGGCGGTGAGTTCGCCGGCGGCCAGCAACCGGTGCGCGTCCGTCGTGCAGGCCATGGTGTGGCCCGCCTTGCGGGCCGCTTCACCGACCACGGGCAAGTCGAACACCATGTCGGCGGCCAGCAGCCGCAGGTCCCGATGCGCCGGGTGCTCGTCGTGCACGGCCACCGACAACATCAACCCGTCGAACGGCAACACTCCAGCGTGGTTGGCGACCACCAACGCGGGACCTTCGCTCGGCAAGTGCTCGACGCCGCTGACTTCCACCCGGAACCATGACCGGAAGAAGAACCGCAGTAACGGCCGAACGATCGCGGTGTTGAAGTGCGGATCGAAGCCGAATTCGTCGACGGCGTAGTCGCCCGTCAGCCGCTGGCGGAGAAAACCGGCAACGCCGGCGACCCGCTGAGCAAGCTCATTGAGCGGGGCATCGGCGGATGATGTCCCCCCGGCCGCGCGCCGGTGCTCGTCGATCTCGCGGACGACGGCGGCGATCTGGTCGGCCGACGCCTTGTCGCGCGGGTCAGACATGAGCGAAGGATGCTGCCGAGACGCGTCGGCCCGCTCATCGGCCCTGCGACGTGCCGCTACCCGACCCCGATTGGTGTGCAGCGGAATGACATTCGCTCTGGTTTCACCCGCCACGATACCTACCTGACCCCACCCACGGAATTGGATTTCGGCTGCCCACGCGCTGTGCTAAGGCTATGGCGCGACCTTCCAAGGAGCGTACCCGATGCGGGTCGATGATGGGAGTCAGGCCGCGGCCGCGGACATAGTCGTCAAACGCCTCAGCCGTCGTCCATTTCGGCTGGTAGCCGAGTTCTGAGTGCATCCGGGTGGTATCCATGACGCGGCCGTAACTCAAGTACTCGAACTGATCCCGACTGATTTCCGTATAACGATTGGCTCTCCTCAGCGAATCCAGTGCCCAGACGCCAAAACCCGGTACCGGCAGAGGGATTCGGCCGGCCAGCCGGATCGCCTGCGAAAGCATGATGATCCCGTCGGCACCGATGTTGAACGTCCCGGCCATACCCGCCATCGCCGCGCGCTCCAGCGCGCCCAACGCATCCTGTTCGTGCAGCAACTGCAGTCGCGCGTCGCGGCCGAACATGGTGGGCACGAAGGGGCCGGCCAGATACCGCGACAGGGTGGTGTCCATGGCCGGTCCGATCATGTTGGCCAGCCGCAGAATCGTCACGGCGATATCCGGACGGCGCCGACCCAGTCCGCGTGCGTAGCTCTCGATATCGAGACTGTCCTTGGCGAACCCACCGCGGAAGGGCCGACGGCTGGTGCTGTCCTCGGTGAACACCACCGGATCGTGCGGACTGGACCCGTATATCTCGGACGTCGACTTGAGCACCACGCGGCGCACGGAGGGCGCCTTCTGACAGGCCGCGAACAATTGCATCGCGCCCATCACATTGATTTCCTTCAACGCCGCGCTCCCGCCGGACCGCGGCGCATACGACGCCGCCGCGGCATGCACCACCGTGTCGACTTCGCCGTTGCGAAGCACCTTGGCTATGAAGGGATTGCGAATATCGGCCCGAACGAAGTCAGCGCGCCCCATCCGGCGCAGCATGTCTTTGCTGGGGGCAATCGCATCCACCGCGATGACCCCTTTGATCATCGGGTTCTGCGCGAGCCGGGCCGTCAGGTAGCCGCCCAGAAACCGGCACGCGCCGGTAACCAGCACAACCTTGGGGTAATGCACGGTGCTGTTTGCGTTGTCGCCTGTTCCGGCGCCATCCCCGCTCGACGGATCCACCCGAACAGCCTAACGGCCAGACCAGCAGGCGGCACTTACGGCCGCATGCGCCGGCGGACGGAGTTACTTGCCGAGTTTTCTGCGCTGCACCCGGGTGCGGCGCAGCAGCTTGCGGTGCTTCTTCTTCGACATGCGCTTGCGCCGCTTCTTGATTACTGAACCCATGAACTCCGCTATCTGACCGGTGACCTGCTTGCGAGATTGGACCGGGACACCTTACCCGGCACGACGCACCGAACACCAAACCGGCATCGGTCGTCTCCGCGCGACCACCAAGCCACCCGCTTGCCCGCTCCGCGCCCCAGTGTCAGCGCGCGGTCAGATCGGCTCAGCCCGCGTCGAAGTACGACGTCTCCAGCATGTCGTGGACCGCCTTGGCATGCACCCGGAACGACCGCCCCACCCGAACCGCGGGCAGCTCGCCGTTATGCACCAGCCGGTACACCGTCATCTTGGAGACCCGCATCAACGCCGCCACCTCGGCGACGGTGAGAAACTGCGTCTTGGCCTGCTGGCCATCGACGGGACCGGTGTCCCGCTTACCAGCAGAATCCCGCGCGGATGGACCGTTCGTAGACGTCATCGCAACCCAATCGTGTCAGGCACGCGCAATGCCAGCGGCTTCCCCTCCGCTGGCACCCACACGTGCATACAAAGAGGAGAATAGCGGGACTAGTGGGGTTATTGGTACTGGTGAGGGGCAATCAGTTCAAAAAACTTGAATTATTCTGATGTAATTCTTAGCTGCTCAGAGCGCCTTTTGGCGGCCTGAACCGCGGCGTCGACAGCCGCCCGCAGCCCGCCTCGTTCCAGTTCCCGTAGCGCGGCAGCGGTGGTGCCGCCGGGTGACGTCACCGTCGCTCGCAGCTGCGTCGCCGCGGCGTCCACACGCACCCCCAGTGCATCGCCCTCGGCGGTCCGCCGCTCGGATTCCATCCGTTCCAGCAGCATTGCCGCCGATCCAGCCATGGTCTGGGCGGCCAGGCCGGTGGCGACCTCGCGGCTCAGACCTGCCGCGACACCGGCGTCCACCAGCGCCTCCACCAGCAGAAAGAAATATGCCGGACCCGAACCCGACAGGGCGGTCACTGCGTCCATGTGGCCCTCCGGGACGGTCAGCACAGCGCCGACGGAGTCGAACAGGGCCGTGACTTCCTCCAATTGCGGCGGCGTGACAAACCGGCCCTTGGCCAGCGCGGTCACCCCCGCTCCTACCAATGCCGCCGCGTTGGGCATCGCACGGACCACCGGTGTTCCGGCCGGAAGTTTGGACTCGAAGAATGTGATCGTGATCCCTGCCGCGACGGTGACGAACACCTGCTCAGCGCTGTCGGTGTCGGCCGCAGCCGCCGCCCGCGCCAATTCCCCCAGCACCGAGTCCACGTCGGCGGGTTTCACGGCGACCACGACGAACGTCGCATTCTCCACGGCGTCGGCCACCGATGTGATCAACACCGAATAGGTGTCGGCCAGGTACTTTGCGCGCTCGGGGATCCGTTCGGCCACCACCAGGTCCTTGACCTGCCGGCCCGCACGCAGCAGACCCGACAGCAGTGCCTCCCCGATGCTGCCGCCACCGATGATCGCGATTCTTGCCATGCCGGACAGCATCGCAGACAGCGGCTACAAGTGAGCGGCAGGGACCATCGCGAGTTGGCGCGCTTGCACCACGAGACGGCCCAGGCTGTCGACGACAACGTGATCCTCGTCGAACCAGTCGTGGCCGATCTCCATGCAGGTTGCGATGATTCGCAGCCAGCCGTCGGCAGGCAGGCTGCGCAGGAACGCGGTGAGCTGGACGGTGGGCGCCCAACCGGTGCGGTCCACGGCGAACGTCACCGGTGCCGACAGATCCCCGCACATCAGCGCGAACAGCGCGTCCGGGGCCACGCCGCGCGGGCGCGCCCACATCTGGATCACCGGCGGGTGCCCCTCATCCCTGGGCCGCATCGTCGACAGCAGCGGCCGTACATCGCAGCCCTCGCCCAGGTGCACCAGGCCGGCCAGCGGGTGGCCCGGCCCGATCGGCGCGACGTCGTCGGGCGGTTCGGGCGCCATGAGATCGGTCACCGGGTTCGCCGACAGCAGTGGTGCAACCCGGCCGCCGGGCGGGAAGTGCTCCGGTTCGCCCAGATTGACGACCGCGTGCACCGCGGTGCGCTCGCCCTGCATGAGCTCGACGTCGACGACGCTGATCCGGCGGCCCCGCTTGCGGATCGACGTCACCAGCCGCATGACGCCCGGATCCGGGGCCGACAGGAAGCTCGCCGACACCGCGACTGGTTCCAAGACCGTTTCGAGCCCGGCCGATTCGCCGCCGCACGCGGTGCGGGCGGCGTTGGCGCACAGCGCCAGCATCGCGCCGCCGTGCACCTTGGGCCCGATGGTCCAGTGCTTGTTCAGTTCTCCTTCGAATACGCCGCGGTCGACCTGCCGCAGCGTCATCGCGGTGGTGAACAGCGCGTTCATAGTCCTGGGGGCTCCTGAAGATCACCGCAGCAGGTGCGCGCGGGCGAACTGCAACGATTCGGCGAGCATGCTTTCGCGCTCATTGGCGCTGCGCGCGCTGGACGTGGACACCTCCAGAATGACGTGGCCGGCGAACTGGCCGCCGGCCAGCAGCTGGCAGACCTCGGCGGTCGGTTGGGTGCCGCGACCGGGTACCAGATGTTCGTCGGCGGGCAGGCCGCTGCCGTCGCACAGGTGCAGATGGACAAGCCCGGCGCCCATCCGCTGCGCCATGTCCAGCGAGTCGGTGCCCGCGGTCGAGGTATGCGACAAGTCGAGCGTGTAGTGCGAGTGGTTGCCGTCCAGCGGGTCGTATGAGGGCGCGAACGCCGAAATCCCCGGACCCGGGCCCCCGCCGCGCTTGCGCATCCGTTCCCGTGACTGGCCGGTCCCGAAAAACCGGTCCGCCCGGAAGGGGAACATGTTTTCCACCGCGATAATCACGTCGCTCGCCGCTTCCAGGCCCGCGACTTGCTCGGTGAAACCCTCGGCATAGCGCCGTTGCCAACGAAACGGCGGGTGCACGACGACGGTCTGCGCACCCAGTTGTTCGGCGGCCCGCACGCTACGTTCGAGTTTGGGAATCGGGTTGGCGCCCCACACCCGCTGCGAGATCAGCAGGCAGGGCGCGTGCACGGACAGCACCGGTACGCGATAGCGCCGAGACAGCTTCTGGACGGCATCGATGTCCTGGCTGACCGACTCTGCCCACACCATCAGCTCGATCCCGTCGTAGCCGAGCCGGGCCGCATACTCGAACGCGGCCTCGGCCCGTAACGGGTACACCGAAGCCGTCGAAAGTCCGACTTTGATGGCTGGGCGCACTGTCTGCCGGTGCCGTCTAGCCCGACTGCAACGACAGCGCCAAGGGCCCCAGGGTGATCAGCGCCCCCACCGCAACCGCGATCAACGTGCTGGCGATGTCCTCGGTTTTGCGCACCACCCGAACCCCGACGACCAGGCCGAGGATGACCAGCACCGAGAGCACCAGAGCCACGATGCTGTTCCAGCGCCACAACTGGTCGAAGGCCACGAACAACCCCGCGCCGAACACGACAGCCAGCACCGACTGCAACACCACCAAGGTGCCGTGCCACAGCGCGCGCAGTCTGCGCCGCACACGGTGGACAGCCGAGGCGGCGACGCGCTCAGCCCCGACATCGAGGCGGTCCTCCCCAAGTTCCTCGTCTGCCCGGAACGCCGCAGTCAGCGACTCGGCGTCCGCCGTGCCTTGCCCGCTCGACAGGGCAGAATCCGGAGCCTGCAGGAATGACCGCACGTACGCGGAATCTTCCGTCGCGGTTTCGGCCTCGCGGACCTCGGAGTCCATCAGGTCCACGGGGCTATCGGCGTAATGGTCCAGCGGGTCGGGACTCATCTCCTCGGCACCGGATTGTTGACCGCTGCCGTCGTCCTCGTCCGCCTCGACCGGGCGCAGGGGCCGCGGGTAAGCGCTGCGTTCCGGCCCCAACGCCCGCTTGGGCTGAGGCGGTGACTTGGGCCAGCGCGGCTCGGGTTCGGACCAGTATGCGGTTTTGGGCTCCTCCTCAGCGACCCGCCCGGCGATGACCTCGTCGGCAGCCGGTTGTGCAAGCGGCTGGGAAGCCGACTCGGCGGCCTCGACCGCTTCCGCGGCGAGATGTTCGGTCTCGTCGTCGTCCCGAATGACCGGAATCTCGCCGGTCAGCTCCGCGACCGTTACCGCGTCGCTGTCGCCGCGCCGGCGCCGCCGCCGCCGGGTGACCGCCGGGGCGCCAATGGTGCCATTCCTGGCCAATAATTCGGCCACCGAGATGGGCCGAGTGCCGGAGCTCTCGGTCTCGGAGTGTGGTCCGGTCATCGCCTGTCGCCTCTCGATCGGCTCTCTTCCCGATCAACTACCTGGCCTCCAGCATCGCGCACGGAAGTCTCCATGAGGGCAGTTCCGTCGGCTTCGCTGTCGAGTTTGCGCAAGATGAGACCTTCCCGTAATGCCCACGGGCAGATATCCACCGACTCAATCGACAGCGCTCGCATGCTCGCCTCCGCCACCAGGGCACCCGCCACGATCTGCGGTGCCCGCTCGGCGCTCACCCCTTCCAGTTCTGCCCGGTCAGCGGTCGTCATCCTAGAGATGAAAGATATGAGTTGTCTGAGCCCGTTTGCCGTGAGTGTCCTCTTCACCCGCGGGCCGGCCGCCGACGGGGCCGCGCCGGTGAGCCGGGCCAACGAGCGGAACGTCTTCGATGTCGCCACCGCCAGGTCGGGGCCGCCCGCGTCGAGCACCGTCACGGCGGCATCCGCGAGTTCGGCATCCAGCCAATCCCGCAGCATCGCCACTCGCCGCCGACCGGGCGGATCGTCGGACAGCCATTCGCGGGTCAGCCGTGCGGCGCCCAGCGGCAGCGACAACGCGACCTCGGGCTCCTCGTCCACACCGTTGGACATTTCCAACGAGCCGCCACCGATGTCGAAGTTGATGATTCGGCCCGCGCTCCACCCGTACCACCGGCGCACCGCCAGGAAGGTGAGCCGCGACTCGTCGACCCCGCGGAGCACTCGCAAATCGACGCCGGTCTCTTTACGCACCCGGGCCAGCACGTCCTCCGAGTTCTCGGCGTCCCGCACGGCCGACGTGGCGAAGGCCATCAGCTCGGCGCAGCCCGAGCTGTCAGCGATCTTGGCGAACTCGTCGATCGTGGAGATCAGCTTCTCGGCGCCGCGCTTGGTGATCTTGCCCGAGCTGTCGGTGGCCTCCGCCAGTCGCAGCGTGGCCTTCGTCGAACTCATCGGGGTCGGATGTCCGCCACGGTGGGCATCAACCACCAGCAGATGGACCGTATTGCTGCCCACGTCCAGGACGCCCAATCGCACGGAAAACAACCTAGCGGGAAGCCGACGCGCGTGCGTTGCGGCCCGGCTCGACGCGGCAAGTCGGCGACCTTGCGAGCCCGGGTGTCAGCGGCTCATGCATGCCGAATCGTCGTCTAACGTGGGAGCCGTGGCGAATTCGCACCCGGAACCAGGGCAGGAGGTTGAACTCGACTTCGCCCGCGAGTGGGTGGAGTTCTACGACCCGGACAACCCCGAGCATCTGATCGCGGCCGACCTCACCTGGCTGCTATCGCGCTGGACGTGCGTGTTCGGCACGGCGGCCTGCCGCGGCACGGTGGTAGATCGTCCCCACGACGGATGTTGCTCGCACGGCGCGTTCTTGTCCGACGACGATGACCGCGCCCGGCTCGACGATGCCGTGAAGCAGCTGACGGACAGCGACTGGCAATTTCGCGAAAAGGGATTGGGCCGCAAGGGCTACCTGGAGCTCGACGAGCACGACGGCCAAGCCCAGTACCGCACCCGCAAACACAAGGACGCCTGCATCTTCTTGAACCGGCCCGGCTTTGCCGCCGGTGCCGGATGTGCACTGCACACCAAGGCTCTCAAGCTGGGTGTGGCGCCGCTGACCATGAAACCCGACGTCTGCTGGCAGTTGCCGATCCGGCGCAGCCAGGAGTGGGTGACGCGGCCCGACGGCACCGAAATCCTGAAAACCACCGTCACCGAATACGATCGCCGCGGTTGGGGCTCCGGTGGCGCCGACCTGCACTGGTACTGCACCGGCGATCCGGGCGCCCATACCGGCGCCAAGCAGGTGTGGGAAAGCATGGCCGACGAACTCATCGAGCTGCTCGGAGCCAAGGCCTACGCGGAGCTCGCCGCAATGTGCAAGCGCCGCAGCAAGTTAGGGCTCATCGCGGTGCACCCGGCGACTCGCGTCGCCGAGTAGCCGGGCCCGTTGCGGTGGCTTGTGATTGATAAGCCACGACCATTCGCAGCGCGCTGGCGTGCAGGTACGCCTCGACCGCCGCGGCGGCCGCCGTCGCGTCGTGCGCCAGCACGGCCTCGGTGATCGCGCGTAGGTCGCAAACCACGGGGGCGGCGTCATCGTAGGCGACCGTGAGCTCGTGTTCGCGGCCGCCGAATGCGTGCTCGACCCAGCGGTACAGCAACCCCAGCGCACGGTTGCGGGTGCTGTGGATGAGCACCCGGAAGTAGGCGAGGTCGGCGGCCTGGCGCGCCGCGGCGCCACCGGCTTCCTCGACCGCGGCCAATGCCGCACTCAGGGTTTCGCCGTCCTCGGCTGTGTTGTGTTGCGCCGCCAACCGGCCGATCAGCGGGCCGAGGGCCGCCCGGATCTCGAGCAGCTCAACCAGGAACTCCGGGCCCAGCTTGCGCACCAGCGCCTCGACCACCGCCGGGTGCGTCAGGGCCTGAGGGTCTCGCACCACGTTGCCGCTGCCGTGCCGGGCCTCGATCAGACCCATCTGCTGCAGCCGGGCCAGACCCTGCCGCAGCGACGTGCGGTTGACACCGAGCTGCTCGGCCAGGTCCCGCTCGGGCGGCAAGGTCGAGCCCGGCGGGAACGCACCGTCGAGGATGGCGTCGGCGATAGACGCGGCGATCTGTTCGTCCACCCGCTGGCGATCCGGCGGCTGCAGGCTTGACTGGTTCATTGGCTCAACCAATATAGTGGATCAACCGGGCCACAGGAGGTGAGCAATGGACGACGAGCTGCGATCGGCCGTCGCCCCGCGCTGGCGGGGTCGGGCCGGACGCCTGGAAGTCTGGTACGCCACCCTGTCCGATCCACGGACACGTGCCGGACTGTGGATCCACTGCGAGACCGTGGCCCCGATACAGGGAGCGCCCTATGCGCACGGCTGGGTCACCTGGTTTCCCGCCGACGGCCCACCGCGCACCGAGCGGTTCGGCCCCGAGCCCACCGTGCCCGCGGTCGGCTTGCCCCGTTTCGAGGCCTGGTTCGACGCGGCCGGTGTGACGGTGGCTCCGCAAAAACTCACCGGAAGCGCCGGATCGACCGCCTGGGACCTGTCCTGGACGGACACCGCCGCCCCGCTGTGGACGTTTCCCCGCGCGACCTGGGAGCGCGAACTGCTGCCGGGCGCCCAAGTGGTCATCGCGCCCACCGCCGACTTCACCGGTTCGCTGACCGTGGCCGACACCGCCTTGCGCATCGACGGCTGGCGGGGCGCCGTCGCGCACATCTACGGGCACGGCAACGCCAAACGCTGGGGATGGATCCACGCCGACCTCGGCAACGGTGACGTGCTGGAGGCGGTCACCGCCGTATCACACAAACCAGGGCTGCGCAGGCTCGCCCCACTCGCGTTCGTTCGCTTGCGCGTCGACGGAAAGGATTGGCCGGCGAGCCTTCTACCGTCGCTGCGGATGCGCACAACGCTCGGCCTGCAGCACTGGCAGCTGGAGGGACGCATGGGAGGTCGCAAGGTGCTCATCCGGGTCGACCAGCCCCCCGACAGATGCGTGAGCCTGGGCTATACCGATCCCGACGGCGGCACGGCGGTGTGCACGAACACCGAGCAATCCGACATCCACATTGAGATCGGCGACCGGCATTGGTCGGTGCTGGGTACCGGGCATGCCGAAGTCGGCCTGCGCGGTAGCGAGGCGCCAGACATCAACGAAAGGATTTCCACGTGAGTTTTCTGTTGGATCCGCCGCTGCTGTTCGCCTCCGGAGTGCTCATCGAGCGCCGGCTGCCCTCGGACCGTCGCGATATCGCCGAGGCCGCCACCCTCGGGGTTTTCTTCGGCGGATCGTTCGGGCTCTACCACAACGTGCCCGGACTCGGGGTGCTGTGGCGCCCCTTCCGCGCCCGCAACGGCCGCGACTTCATGTGGAACAGCGGTGTTTTCGGTATCAATACGGCGGAGGCGGACTGGCCGCTGCACGCGGCGGCGGGCGCGATCTTCGCGACCTACCCGTTCTTCATCAAGCTCGGCCGCCGCTTCGGCCGCCTGATATGAGCCGTCTGGCCGAACGGGCGACCCTGTCGTTCGGCGCCGCGCTGCTGCCTGAGGAATACGGCGGCCCCGCAGGGGCCCTGCTCGTCGATCGCGTCGAGCGCTACCTGCGGCAGCTGCCCGCGACCTCACGGCGCGCCATGCGGGCCGGGCTGCTTTCACTGACCGCGGCAAGCTACCTCACCACCGGCCGGTCACTGTTGCGGCTGGGCCCCGACCAACGCGACCGGGTGCTGCGCCGGGTGACTGCGCTCACCCCCGAAGCCGGTGCGGCCGTCGAAGCCATGAAGGCCATCGTGTTACTGGCCAACGGCGCGGATACCTATGCGCCGGAACTACTCTCGCGTGGCCAGCAATACGACGTGGCGCGTCCCGACGCCGCCCTGACCGTCACTTCCTCTGCCGACAGCGGCTCCGTGGTCACCGCCGACGCGGTGATCGTGGGCTCCGGCGCCGGCGGCGCGATGGCGGCCCGCACCCTGGCCCGGTCCGGCTTGGAAACCGTCCTACTCGAGGAGGGACGCCGCTGGACGGTCGAGGAATTCCGCACCACCCATCCGATCGATCGCTACGCCGGGTTGTATCGCGGCGCCGGTGCCACCGTCGCACTGGGACGCCCGTCCGTGGTGCTGCCCATCGGCCGCGCGGTCGGGGGCACCACCGTCGTGAACTCCGGTACCTGCTACCACCCGCCGGCGGACGTGCAGCGGCGCTGGCATCACGAGTTCGGCCTCGCCCTGGCCGACCCCGACCGGCTGGCCGATCGCCTCGACGACGTCGAACGCACGCTGCGGGTCAGCCCGGTGCCGCTGGAGATCATGGGCCGCAACGGGCGCCTGCTGCTCGATGCCGCAGCGACGCTGGGCTGGCGGGCGGCACCCATTCCGCGCAACGCGCCCGACTGTGGGGGCTGCTGCCAGTGCGCGATCGGCTGCCCACGCAACGCCAAGTTCGGTGTGCACCTCAACGCGTTGCCGCAGGCGTGTGCAGCCGGTGCGCGGATCATCTCGCACGCGCGCGTCGAGCGCGTGCTGCACCGGCACGGACGTGCCCGCGGGGTGCGGGCCCGCCGGCCCGACGGCACCGCGCTCGACGTTTTGGCGGACATCGTCATCATCGCTGCCGGGGCCACCGAGACGCCAATCTTGCTGCGGCGCAGCGGTCTTGGCGCACACCCACGGCTGGGCCGAAACCTCGCGCTGCACCCGGCAACGATGCTGGCCGGGCGCTTCGACGACGACGTCGTCGCATGGCACGGTGTGCTGCAAAGCGCCGCCGTCCATGAGCTGCACGAGTCCCGCGGCGTGCTGATCGAGGCGACGTCCACGCCGCCGGGCATGGGATCGATGGTCTTCCCCGGCTTCGGCGCCGACCTGCTCGGCTGGCTCGACCGGGCACCTCAGGTCGCGACGTTCGGCGCCATGGTGGCCGATCGCGGCGTCGGCTCGGTGTCCTCACTGCGCGGTGAAACCCTGGTGCGCTACGACATCGCCAGGGAGGACACGGCCAAGCTGATGGTTGCGATCGAGGCGATGGGTCGACTGTTGTTCGCCGCGGGCGCGGTCGAGGTGCTCACCGGACTGCCCGGCGCGATGACGGTGACTTCGCTACCCGCACTGCGGGATGCGCTGCGTCGCAGCGATCCCAGAACCCTGCACCTGGCCGCCTTCCATCCGACCGGGACCGCTGCCGCGGGCATCAACGAGCAGTTCTGCCCGGTGGACCCGACGGGCCGGCTGCGTGGGGTCGACGGTGTGTGGGTTGCCGACGCGTCGATCCTGCCCAGCTGCCCGGAGGTGAACCCGCAGGTGTCGATCATGGCGCTGGCACAAGGGGTGGCCGACGAGGTCGTCGACGCCCGATAGCTGAGCGCGCTTCCCGGGCGGGACAGCAGGCGCCATTCCCAACCTCAGCGCACCCGCGAAGCCGTTACCGCACACTCGTTGCTGCGGGATAGCGGCTAGCCTTCGAGCTTGTAGCCCAGTCCCCGCACCGTCACCAGGTGTACGGGGTTGGCGGGGTCGGCCTCGATCTTGGACCGCAGGCGCTTGACGTGGACGTCGAGCGTCTTGGTGTCGCCAACGTAGTCAGCACCCCACACCCGATCGATCAACTGCCCGCGGGTCAGCACCCGGCCACTGTTGCGCATCAGGTATTCGAGCAAGTCAAATTCCTTGAGCGGCAACGTGATCGCGTCACCGTTGACCGACACGACGTGCCGCTCGACATCCATGCGAACCGGGCCCGACTCCAGCACGCCGTCGCTGATTTCGGAGTCGTCGTCGCCACCACGGCGAAGCACCGCCCGGATCCGGGCGATCAACTCGCGCGCCGAGTAGGGCTTGGTCACATAGTCGTCGGCGCCGAGCTCCAGCCCGACGACCTTGTCGATCTCGCTGTCCCGGGCGGTCACCATGATCACCGGCACGCTGGAACGGGCACGCAGCTGCTTACACACGTCGGTGCCGGACATCCCCGGCAGCATTAAATCGAGCAGCACGATGTCGGCGCCGCCACGATCGAACTCGGCGAGCGCGGCCGCACCATCGGTCACGACCGTGGCCTCAAAGCCTTCCTTGCGCAGCAGAAATGCCAGCGGGTCGGCCAGAGACTCCTCGTCCTCCACGATCAGCACACTGGTCATCGGCGCTGCTCCTTCTCATCGCTTCGTCCCCCGCAAGCGGGCGGTGCCCCCACTGCATGGTCGTAGGCGCGGGTCATCGACTCAGTTCTTCCTCTCGTTGTGACCGATTGGACCGCACCTCGCGGCCCTGCGGTGGCTCGGGTTGCTCATCGTTGGCTTGCTGGGCCGGCATGACCGCCGGAATCGACAGGGTGAATGTCGATCCGGTTCCCGGCTTGCTCCACACACCGATGCTGCCGTTGTGATTGGCCGCAACGTGTTTGACGATGGCCAGGCCCAGCCCACTGCCGCCGGTGGCGCGCGAGCGTGCCTTGTCTCCCCGGAAGAACCGCTCGAAGACCCGTTCCTGGTCTTCCAGCGCAATCCCGATACCGCGGTCGGTGACGGCGATCTCGACGTTGTCACCGCGGCGGCGACGGCTGATCGACACCGGCGAGCCCGGCGGCGAATAGGCGATCGCATTGGAGACCAGATTGGCCAACGCGGTCACCAACAGGGTTTCGTCGCCCAGCACCCGCAGCCCGCTCGGTGCGTCGGTGCGAACTTCGATCTCAGCGTTGTCCGCAGCCACCTTGTGCCGTGAAATCGCCTCGCTGACGACGGTGTCGACGTCAACCTCGGTCACGTTGGGCAGCTGTTCGGCACCCTGCAGCCGGGACAGCTCGATCAGCTCGGCGACCATGTCCCCCAGCCGGTTGGCTTCCACGAGCACCTTTTCGGCGAATCGGCGCACGGTCTCGGAGTCGTCCGCCGACGCCAGCAATGCCTCGGCAAGTAAGGCCATGGCGCCAACCGGCGTCTTGAGCTCGTGGCTGACATTGGCCACGAAGTCGCGCCTGGTCGCCTCCATGCGCGCATAGTCCGACTGGTCATGGGCGAACACCACGGCGAACCTGCGGTCTTCCTCGCTCAGCAGGCGGGCTTGCCCGTGCACCGCCAACCCGGACCGGCCCGCCGCGCGCTTGGCCGGCCGCAGGTCGAACTCGACGTCGACGCCGGTCAGCGCCTGCTGCGCGGCCTGCCAAGCCTGGTCGTCGAGCTGCCGGTCGCGCACCAGACCCAATTCCTTGGCCCGATCGTTGAGATAGACGACATCGCGATGGGAGTCCACCACCGCGACGCCCAGCGGCATCAGCGCGACGATGCGCTGCAGCATCTGCGCGACGGTGATTCCGGTCCATTCGGTGGTCACTCGTTGGCGGCCGTGGCCCGCCCGCGGCCACAGCCGCTGCCCGGCCGCAACGCCTACGGCCAGCGCCAGCACGGACAAGACCCCGGCCAGCAACAGCGCCGAGAACACAGTCACATAGCAAATCCTACAAATCTTCCTGAACGCCGCCCTAGCGGAGCGCGGCCAAAATCGGACAAGTCACATCCTGCGCTACAGGTGTTCCGCTTCCGTTCACGCGATGTTTGGCAAACCGCCCTTTGAAACACGCGATCGGGTCCTCAACCAACCTCACCCGCGCCCCTGGCTGGCTACCGCGGCGGCGCCGGCCGCGGCCGCCTCCGGATCCAGATAGGCACCGCCCGGCACCAACGGCCGCAGCTCGGCGTCCAGGTCGTAGCGCAGCGGAACACCGGTCGGGATGTTCAGCCCGACGATTTCTTCGTCAGACATCCGATCGAGGTACTTGACCAGGGCGCGCAGCGAGTTGCCGTGCGCGACGATCAGCACCATCTTGCCGCTGCGTAAATCGGGGACGATGACATCGGTGAAGTACGGCAGGAAGCGGACCACCACGTCGGCCAGACACTCGGTCAGCGGGCCGCCGCCGATGTCGGCATAACGGGGGTCGGTGTCCTGGCTGTACCTGCTGCCCCGCTCGATGGGCGGTGGCGGGGTGTCGTAGCTGCGCCGCCAAGCCATAAACTGCTCCTCGCCGTAGCGAGCCTTGGTCTCGGCCTTGTTCAGACCTTGCAGCGCTCCGTAGTGGCGTTCGTTGAGCCGCCAGCTGCGCCGCACCGGAATCCACAGCCGATCGGCCGTGTCCAAAGCCAGGTGCGCGGTGGTGATCGCGCGGCGCAACAGCGATGTGTAGAGGACGTCGGGCAACAGGTTGTGCTCGGCCATCAGCTCGCCGCTGCGGATCGCCTCGGCCCGGCCCTTCTCCGTCAGGTCGACGTCCACCCATCCGGTGAACTGGTTGCTCGCGTTCCACTGGCTCTCGCCGTGACGAAGCAACACCAACGTGGCAGTGGCTCCCATGCCGGCAAGTCTCTCACGGGCGCCCGTCGTCTTCGTCGTCCCTGCTTGCTCGACTTTCCCCCGCAAGCGGGTGGGGGTACCACCCACTCGTGGGGGTGTGCCCCCACCTCATCGCGCTTCGCGTCCGCCGCGAGCGGGTGGTTCCCCCACCGCATCGTCGTCCTCGTCGATCAGGTGGGCGAACGCCTCCAGGTTCTTCAGCGACTCGCCGCGGGATACCCGCCAGTCCCACTCCTTCTGAATCGATGAGCGAAAACCCAACTCCAGCAATGTGTTGAAGTCCGAATCCACCGCTTCGAGCACCTGCCCCAGCACCCGGTCGATCTCGTCGGCGTCGACCGACTCCAGCGACAGCCGGCCCACCAGGTAGATGTCGCCGACATTGTCCAGCGTGTAGGCCACGCCGTATAGGCGCCGGTTGCGCTTGAGTAGGAAACGGTAGACACTTTCGTGGTTCTCGTCGGGCTTGCGGCACACGAACGCCTCGATGCGCACCGAATGCTCACCGACGCTCAAGATGGTGTTGGTCTTCAGCTTGCGCTCGCCGGGCAGTTCCACCACCAGTCCCGACGGCCCGCCGTGCGCTCCGGTGTGCTTCGAGTAGGTCAGCCCGCTGGCCTGCAGCGCATCCTCGATCACCCGCTCGACGGTCTGCGGCGTGGATGTCATGCGCCCACTCCGCGGCGCTCGGCAGCGAAGTCCCCGATCGCGCGGCGATAGCTGGCCAGCAGCGCGTCGGTGGTGTTCTCCCAGGAGAAGGTGGCCGCGTGCGCGGCGGCCGCGCGGCTCATCACCGCTGCCCGCGGCGGGCTGAGCCGTAGCAGCCGATCGAAAGCAGCCGCCCATTGATCGACATCGTGCCCCGACACCAACGTGCCGGTGATCCCGTCGCGCACGGCCACCGGCAGGCCGCCGACCGCGGCGGCGACCACCGGCGTGCCGCATGCCTGTGCCTCGACGGCTACCAAGCCGAACGATTCCGAGTAGCTCGGCACGGCGACCAGGTCGGCGGCCTGGAACAAGGTGGCCAGGTCGGTTCGGGACTGTGGAGGCAGGAAGCTCACCCGCGCCGTGATGCCGAGGTCGTCCGCCAGCCGGGCCAGTCCGTCGGGGGAGGCCAGGCCGCTGCCCGACGGCCCGCCGGCGACGACGATGTGCACGCCGGGCAGTTTCGCGGCGGCGCGCAATACGATGTCGGGTGCCTTCAGCGGCTGGATTCGCCCGACGAACGCCACCATGTCTTCGTCGGGGGGCAGCCCCAGCGCGGCCCGGGCTGCCCGGCGATCACCTGGGTGGAAGACATCGAGGTCCACACCGGGATGGACCACGTCGATGCTGGTGGGATCGGCGTGATGAATCGAAATCAACTGCCTGGCTTCATCATGGGTGTTGACGATCAGCCGGTCGGCCTCGTCGACGACCTGCTGCTCCCCGACGGTGCGCAGGGGCGGCTCGGGCGCGTCGCCGTCGGCCAGCGCCGCGTTCTTCACCGCGGCAAGCGTGTGCGCGGTGTGCACCAATGGCACCGCCCAGCGGTCGCGGGCCAGCCAGCCGACCTGTCCGGACAGCCAATAATGCGAGTGCACGATGTCGTAGTAGCCCGGTTCGTGCGACGCTTCGGCGCGCAGTACCCCGGCCGCGAACGCACACAGCTGGGTGGGCAGGTCGTATTTGTCCAGGCCCTCGAACGGCCCGGCCACCACGTTGCGGACCAGCACTCCGGGCGCCACCCGGGTGACCGGCGGATCGGCGGATG
>Ga0307446_1000268_pt1 | contig 17663 bp, 13 predicted proteins | sample SalMarSW160320MG_FD_202141 | JGI IMG/M metagenome (GOLD analysis project Ga0307446, IMG submission 202141) | Salt marsh sediment microbial communities from the Plum Island Ecosystem LTER, Massachusetts, United States - SW1603-20 | ecosystem: Environmental > Aquatic > Marine > Intertidal zone >... | reverse complement strand
CGGCCACGCCGCGGTCGAAGTGCGGGCCGGCCACCTTGTCCCGGAAAACGTCGCCGTCCCAGTGTGCGGTCGGATCGGAGGCCGGGCCGCGCGCGCCGGCGCCGATCGTCGACAGCTCATCGCCCGGCTCCTCGCCGGGCCGCCAGTCCGGGCTGCCCGGCAGCATGGCGCATCGGTAGAAGTCGAGCACCAACCGGTCGGCCTGGTCGATGGTGATCATTCGCAACGCGGCCATACCCGTTGGCGCCCGACCAGGCTTGACCGAGTTCGCGCGCAGCCCAACGACTTCGGTCCGGGTATAGATGGTGTCGCCGATGACGGGGAAGCGGTGGAACGTCAGCCCACGGTAGAACAGGTTGGCTTTCACCCGCTGGGTGGCCAGCGTCGACTGCCCGATCGCCACGTCGCAAACCAGCGCCGGATGGGCCAGCGGCCCCGGCACACCGGTCACCGCGGTGCAAAGCACGGCGTCCAGCGCCAGCCGCAGCCGGTCGCCCACGATCGCCTGATGCGCTGCTGCCAACCCCGCCGACAGCGTCGTCGCCGGAGCCCAGTCGAACACCTGACCTACCGAGAGGTCGTCGAAGTAGGGCCCGCCTTGGCGCTGACCCGCGTACCCGCCATGGGCGCCGTTCACAGTCACAAACCCACATGCTGGCAGGCTGTCGGATCGAGGGTCAACGTGGAGGGTGGTCACAGGTGAAAGACGAAGAGGACATGCTGGTCGCCACGGTGCGGGCATTCATCGACCGTGATGTCAAGCCGACCGTTCGCGAGATGGAGCACGCCAATACCTATCCCGAGGCGTGGATCGAACAGATGAAGCGGATAGGCATCTACGGCCTGGCCATACCCGACGAGTATGGCGGTTCGCCGGTGTCGATGCCGTGCTATGTGCGAGTCACCGAGGAGCTGGCCCGCGGCTGGATGAGCCTGGCCGGCGCGATGGGCGGTCACACGGTGGTCGCCAAGCTGCTGACGCTGTTCGGCACCGAGGAGCAGAAGCGCACCTACCTGCCGTCGATGGCGACCGGCGAGTTGCGGGCCACCATGGCGCTCACCGAGCCCGGCGGCGGTTCCGACCTGCAGAACATGTCGACGACCGCGCTGCCAGACTCTGCTGGCGGCTTCGGCCGCTTGCTGATCAACGGTTCCAAAACCTGGATCAGCAATGCGCGCCGGTCGGGACTGATCGCGCTGCTTTGCAAGACCGACCCGAACGCCCGGCCGCGTCACCAGGGCATCTCGATTCTGCTGGTCGAGCGCGGTCCGGGTCTGACGATCTCGCGCGATTTGCCCAAGCTGGGCTATAAGGGCGTCGAATCCTGCGAGCTGTCATTCGACAACTTCGGCGTGCCGGTGTCGGCAGTCCTGGGCGCTCGCATGGGCGAAGGCTTTTCGCAAATGATGAAAGGCCTCGAGACCGGCCGCATCCAAGTGGCCGCCCGCGCGCTCGGCGTCGCCACAGCGGCCCTAGAAGATGCGCTTGCCTATGCCCAGCAGCGGGAGAGCTTCGGCCAACCGATCTGGCAGCATCAGTCGATAGGCAACTACCTGGCCGACATGGCGACCAAGCTGACCGCCGCCCGCCAGCTCACCCGTTATGCCGCCGAGCGCTACGACGGCGGCGAACGTTGCGACATGGAAGCCGGGATGGCCAAACTATTTGCCTCCGAGGTCGCGATGGAGATCGCCCTGAACGCCGTGCGGATCCACGGCGGCTACGGCTACTCATGCGAATACGACGTAGAACGTTACTTCCGCGACGCGCCGCTCATGATCGTCGGGGAAGGCACCAATGAGATCCAACGCAATGTGATCGCCAGGCAGCTGGTGACCCGGGGTGGCATCTAGGCCGGACTCGAGAATGTTCGCCCGGGCCTAGATGTCTGCTGTAATATTTGCCTGACTTCTGCCGGTAAGGCGGCGCGGTTGTAAACGTGTTCGGAGCCTAGGGAACCAAACGGAAGGCAGCTGCCATGAGTTATCCTCCAGCGCCGTATGGAGATTCCCCGGAATGGCAAGGCCCGCAGCCGGGTTGGCAGGGTCAGCAGCCGCCGGGATGGCAGCCCCAGCCGGGCTGGCAAGGCCAGCGGGAGCCGGAAAACTATCTTGTCTGGGCGATCCTGTGCACCGTGCTGTGCTGCCTCCCGCTTGGGATCGTCTCGATCGTGTACTCCACCAAGGTGTCCGGGCTGTGGGCGCAGGGGCGGTATGCGGAGGCGCAGGCCGCGGCCGACAACGCCAAGAAGTGGGCCATCATCGGCGCCATCGTGGGAGTCGTCGCCGCGGTGATCTTTGTGATCCTGTACGCCATCATCGGCGTGGTCGCCATCTCGAACCTACCCTCGACGACCACCACCACATATTCGGGTTACTGAGCAGGGCCTCGCGCACCAAGGTTGGTCGCGTCCACCAATCCCCAGTCCAAAGCGGTACCGGCGTCGATGACGTGGCCGGACAACACCAGATACGCTGTGCGCCAACGCCCGATGCGACGAGTAACGCTGACGGTACCGCCAGCGCCCGGGATGAGCCCCAGGCCCAATTCGGGTAGCCCGAACACCGAATCGTCCCTCGCCTGGACCCAGCCACAGAACGCCGCCATTTCCAACCCGCTACCCATCACGCGCCCGTGGACCTCGGCCCGGCAGGATCGGCCAAGCCTGGCGGTGAGCGCATCGAGCGCCAGGGCGGGGCTGTGCCGGGTGCGGGCAAGGTGCGCACTCACCGGATCGGCGAAGGCGCCGAATTCACCGAGGTCCCCACCGCTACAGAACGATGGCCCGTTGCCCCGCAACACAATCCCGGTCACCGACTGGTCCAGCTGCGCCACGGTCAGCACTTCCAGCAGCGCGGCCCGCGCATCGGTGGAAAACGCATTGTGGCGTTGCGGCCGGTTGAACGTGATGCGTAGGGTGTCGCCGTCACGCTGCACGGCCACCGGATCCACGATGTCAGCCACGCCGCCCGGACCTCGTTCTGAAAGCCAGCGCGCGAACTCCGGACCGGCTTGCAGGGTGGAATAGGCCAGCGACTCGGTCACCACCCCAGACAACGCCGGACCCTCGGGATCCACCGTGCGCAACACGTCATCACACACGCTGCTGGCGTGTGGCCACCGCTGACAGCGGTCGGTGAGCTCGGCCAGCGCCTCGGCGACCGAATCGACGGCGATGACGCGGCGATCGACACAGAGGTCCTCGGTCAGGGTCAAAGTCGCAGCCTCGAGCCAGGATCCGGACCGAGCGATGTCAGCGGCGGAGCCGTGCGCCACGATCAGGCCCGGCGGCGCCGCGGTACCGGCATCCGGAGTGCTCGACACCGAACTCGATAGGTCAACCACCCGCAGCATGTGTCACACCGAGTACTTCTCGATCAGTCCGTTCTTGTAGAGCTTTCCGGTGTCGGTACGCGGCAGCTGCGCTTCGAACGCGATCGATCGCGGACACTTGTAGTGCGACAAGCGGTCTCGCAGCCAGCCCAGCAGCTCGTCGGCGAACTCGTCGGTGGCATCTGCCGGGTCGACGGTTTGCACGGCCGCCACGACACGCTGCCCCATCTCGTCGTCGGGAATGCCGAATACCGCCGCGTCCAACACCTTCGGGTGGGTGACCAGCAGGTTTTCGGTTTCTTGCGGGTAGATGTTCACTCCGCCGGAGATGATCATGTGGTGGCGCCGGTCGGTCAGGTACAGGTAGCCCTCTTCGTCGACATAGCCGACATCGCCAACCGTCACCCAGCCGTGACTGTCGCGGGACGCAGCGGTTTTCGTTTCGTCGTTGAGGTATTCGAACGAATAGCCGCCCTCGAAGTAGATTTCGCCGGCGTGACCCGGCGGCAACTCGTTACCGTGCTCGTCGAGGATGTGTATCTCGCAGGCCATCGGCTTGCCGACCGACCCTGGATGGGCCAGCCACTCCTCGGCGGTGATCAACGTCGACCCGATGGCCTCCGAGGACGCGTAGTACTCGTCGATGATCGGCCCCCACCAGTCCATCATCTGCTTCTTGATCTCCACCGGGCACGGTGCCGCTGCGTGCATCACGCGCTGCAGACTGGACAAGTCATACGAGTTACGCACCGCCTCAGGAAGTTTCAACATCCGGGTGAACATCGCCGGGACGAACTGACCGTGTGTTACCCGGTGGCGCGCAATGGCATCGAGGCAGCCTTCCGGGTCGAACTTCTCCATGACGACCGTGGTGATGCCGCCGGCCTGCGCGCTCATCGACCACACCGACGGCGCGGTGTGATACAGCGGCGCCGGGCTGAGATAGACCGAATCGGGGGTCATCCAGAAACTCACCAACGCCGACATCATGCCGGGCGCCTCCGCCGGTGAAACGTGCGGTAATTCGCGTTTGATGCCCTTGGGTCGACCGGTGGTGCCCGACGAGTACTGCAGCAGGTCGCCTTCGCGCTCGTCGTCGATCGGGGTGTCCGGTTGGTCCGCAACGCATTCCGGGTAGCGCTGCCAGCCAGGCAGATCAGCCTCCCCCTGCTCGCAGGCGATCAGTAGCAGTGGGGGCAGGCCGCCCGGCAAATGCTCGCCCAGGTTCTCGCAAGTCTTGCGTAGCGCGGCCGAACCGATGACCGCCTTGGCGGCACTGTTCTCGACGATGTAGGCGGCCTCGGCCGCGGTCAGGTGGGTGTTGATCGGCACGTAGTACAGACCGCTGCGGCGGGCCGCCCACATGACCGCATGGATGTGCTCGTTGTTCTCCATGAGGATCGCGACGGCGTCGCCCTCGACCAGGCCGGCCCGCCGGAAGTAATGCGCCAGCCGGTTGGCCCGCGCTTCCAACTCATCGAAAGTGACGACCGTACCGGAAGGGTGGAGAATGACGGCCGGCTTGACGGTGCCCGCCTGAGCCGAGGTGTGCTCGCGAATCTGCATGCGCAGACTGTACCGTCGTCAAAAATTGACGGGCGTCAAGCCGTCAGGGGCCGTCGGCGCGCGACCTACTCGGCTTCGGCCAGTCGCTGCTTGAGCCCCTCGAACTCGTCCCTGACGCCAGTGGGCAGCTTGTCGCCGATGAACTCGAACCACTCCTCGATCAACGGCACTTCCGCGCGCCATTCGGCGGGATTGACCGCCAGCGACTTCCGCACATCGTCGGGGGTGGCGTCGAGGCCCTGCAGGTCGATGTCCTCGACCGACGGCACCATCCCGATCGGGGTGGACTCGCCGCCGGCCCTGCCCTCGATGCGGTCGACGATCCACTTGAGCACCCGGCTGTTCTCCCCGAACCCGGGCCACAGGAACCTGCCGCCCTCGCCGCGGCGGAACCAGTTGACGAAGAACACCTTCGGCAGCTTGGACTCGTCGGAATTCTTGCCCACGTCGATCCAGTGCTGCATGTAGTCGCCGACGTGGTAGCCCATGAACGGCAGCATCGCCATCGGATCCCGCCGCACGGAGCCCACCTTGCCCTCGGCCGCGGCGGTCCGCTCGGAGCCCATGGTGGCCCCCATGAACACACCGTGCTGCCAGTCGCGAGCCTGCGTCACCAGCGGCACCGTCGTCTTGCGCCGAGCACCGAACAGGATCGCGGAGATCGGCACGCCCTGTGGGTCGTCCCACTCCGGCGCCAGGATCGGGCACTGCGACATCGGGGTGCAGTAGCGCGAGTTCGGGTGCGCCGCCGTGGTTTCGGTCTCGCGGAAGTACCAGTCGTTGCCCTTCCAGTCGATGAGGTGCTGCGGCTCGCCCTCGAGGTCCTCCCACCACACGTCGCCGTCGTCGTCGAGCGCCACATTGGTGAACACCGTGTTGCCGGCGGCGATGGTCCGCATGGCGTTCGGGTTGGACTTCCAGTTGGTGCCCGGTGCCACGCCGAAGAACCCCGCCTCGGGGTTGACCGCATAAAGCTGCCCGTCCTTGCCGAACCGCATCCAGGCGATGTCGTCGCCGAGGGTTTCGGCGCGCCAGCCCGGGATGGTCGGCTGCAGCATGGCCAGGTTGGTCTTGCCGCACGCCGACGGGAACGCCGCCGCGATGTAGTACGCCTTGTTCTCCGGGGAGATCAGCTTGAGGATCAGCATGTGTTCGGCCAGCCAGCCCTCGTCGCGGGCCATGGCCGACGCGATCCGCAGCGCGTAGCACTTCTTGCCCAGCAGCGCGTTGCCGCCGTAGCCGGAGCCGTAGCTCCAGATCTCCCGGCTCTCCGGGAAGTGGGTGATGTACTTGGTGTCGTTGCACGGCCAGGGCACGTCTTGTTGCCCGGGCTCGAGCGGGGCGCCGACCGAGTGCAGCGCCTTGACGAAGAACCCGTCGTCGCCGATCTTCTCCAGCGCGGCCGTGCCCATCCGGGTCATCACCTTCATCGAGACGACGACGTATTCGGAGTCGGTGATCTCCACCCCCAGCTTGGGGTCCTCGGCGCCGAGCGGACCCATGCAGAACGGCACCACCCACATGGTGCGGCCACGCATGCAGCCGCGGTACAGGTCGGCCAGGGTGGACCGCATCTCGGCGGGGTCCATCCAGTTGTTGGTCGGTCCGGCGTCCTCCTCGCGCTCCGAGCAGATGAACGTCCGGGACTCGACGCGCGCCACGTCGGACGGGTCGGACACCGCCACGAAAGAATTGGGAAAGTTCTTCTCGTTCACCCGTTTGAACGTGCCCGCCTCGACCAGGTGCTCGGCGAGCCGCTGCCACTCCTCGTCCGAGCCGTCAGCGAAGGCCACCCGGTCGGGCTGGGTGAGCTCGGCAACCTCCGCTACCCACGACAGCAGCCCCTGGTGATTTGTCGGCGCCTTGTCCAAGCCGGGAATGGTCGCTGAGGTCATCGAACTCTCCTGGATTCTTTTACGTATTCGGCTTCTGTTGTATGCGTACGCTCGGCCACATAACTATTGACATGGTGGCGTTAACTACAGGTTATCGTGATTAACTTGTCGGCGAAGCCTCGGCCGGGTATAAGCCTTCTCACTACAACGATTCAGAAGCTCACCGGAAATCATCATCTGGGCTCCTCGAACGCTATTTTTGCGGGTCATCCGAACCGGCGTCCCCGGCGCGGCTTTCCGGGTGGGGTATACCCGGTTCGCCCAGTTCTGCACGCACGGCATCCAGCGCGGCCGTCACCGCCGGCATCTCCCGGTCACGCGCTGCCGTCGCCCGCTCCGCGGCCGTGGCGTACTCACGCAGTTCGCTGTCGATGGCGCTGACCTGGTCGGCCACCTGTGCGGTTTCGGCTTCATTCTGGGCCATCAACGCAGCGCTCAGCACGGACTCGGCGACCAGCACGCGAGTGGCGACCAACTCCTCCACCACGGACCGCAGTGAGGACGTCACATCGCCCGCCCAGCGGTCCAGCAACGCCCGGTCGTGCAGCAAACCACGGATGTTGATCACCACGAACGTCGTCGCCAGGCCGATCGCCACACACGCCACGACCCCCGCGGTAGCCAGTCCGGGGCTCAGCCGCGAGGCCATGCCGCGCACCAGCCGGCTCAGCGTCAGCGCTACACCGAGTCCGAAGCCGGCGCCCAACAGCATCATCAACCAGGTTTCCTGCCGCCGCGGCTTGCGGGGTGGAGGCGGAACCTCCACCGTCGGCAGCGCCTCGACGGCAGGCAACTCCACCGCGACACCCAGCACCCGCGCGACGTCGTCGAGGCGCGTGGCGGCGCCCCCACCGACCTCCGCGACCACCTCATCCAGCCGGCCACGGGTATGCGCCTGGAAGCCGGACATGTTCCGCCGGGACAGACCCGCGACGTCCTCCTGCAACTCCGCGCGCACCGACGAGCAACGATTGCGCGCGAAGTGGGACAACTCGACCCGGGCCTGCTGGATCTGACCGCGCAGCGCGATACTGCGCTCGGTCTTCGACTGGCGCCGCCGCCGCAGGGCCGCGCTGCGCTCTTCGCGCAACGCGTCCACCCGCGCCCGGCGGCCGGCACCCTCGACGTCGCGGTCGAATCGCCGCGCGACGGTCTCGAGCCGAGACGCCCACGTCCGCAACCCGTTCCGCCGCCCGAGACCGGAGTCGTCGAGTTGCGCCGAGACGGTTGCGACCAAGTCGTCGACGTCCGGTTCGCCGACGTCAGGCAGGGCGGCCGCGCCTACCCACGGCACCTGGCCGTAGCGCGGTGCGTGCGCGGTCAGCATGTCGCGGTTGGCGGCAACCACACCGCGCCAGTTGCGATGCACGTCGATCTTCGACACCACACCGACGACGACATCGGTGTGTTCGGCGGCGGCGTCCAGCAGTGCACAGTCGGATCCGGTGAGGTGGGCCGCCGCGGAAACCACGAAAACCACCGCCATCGGCGCATCGCCGGGACCCAGATCCACCGACTCGACGAACTTGTGCTGCGGCAGCCGTTCGCGCAGCGCCGTGGCCGTCGCACTCACGCCGGCCAGCCACGGGCCGGTCACCAGCACCACGTCGCGGCGGTGGATCGCGGGCGAGCCCAGCCGCGGCCCGATCGCTGCCACCAGCGCGTCCACCGCGGCGACCGGGTCGTCGCGCTGTTCGCCGCTCACCATGACTCCGGCAGCGATCCGCAGGCCTGTGACCACAGCCGCAGCGACCCCCTGGCGATATCGGCGCCACACGCGCGGTGCAAAGCGCTCACCGATCCGCGGCTATAGCGCTGCCACCGCACCGCCCGTGGCAGGTGTAGGGCGGGGTCGCGGTCCAGATCAAGGGGTTCCGGATTGTCCGGGTCCAGACCGGCCGCCTCGGCCAGGTCAACGGCGGCAGCCATCCGCGCGACCACTGTGGCATCGCGGGAGAGAAAACCGCTGATTCGCTCGGCAAGCTCGTCATGCGAGACGGCCAGCGCCTCCAATTCCGCGACGGCGTCCAGCACCCGCCGGTAGCGCAGCTCGGCGCCGAGCAGGGCGACCCTGGTGACGACGGCATCGACACCACTCATCCGGCGCAGCAGGGTCCGCACCTGCGCCGCCGTCCTGCCCTGGCGTGCCGCGGCGACCCCGAGTGCGATGCCGAACAGGTCCAACGTGTCCAGGAGGCGCAACCGCACCTCGGCCGGCACCGGGTTGTCCGCCGCCAGGAAGCCGGCAAAGGATCCATCGAGACAGGAGGCGCCACTCCGATGAGCTGCCAGCGTTTGCAGCGCCGCCCAAAGGTCGCCGTCCAGGTCGTCGAGCGCGGCGACCGCGAGCAAGCCGATCATCGGCTCCATGGGCACCCCGGCGAGCGTGGATAGTTCCGCGCACCGCATCCGTGCCGCCGTGACCGGGCCTTCGCCACCCCGGCCCGAAAGAGAGCCGGCCAGGTCGGCCTTGTTCAGCACCGCCAACAACGGGCGTCCGGCGACGCCGATTGCGGCGGTGTCCTCGGGCTTGACCACCTCGGTGGTGACGTAGACGACGATGTCGACGTCACGATCGGCGGTGCATGCCGACGGTGTCGTCCCGCTGCTCGCCACGATTCCCAACGCGGTTCCCGCACCGTCCAGGGCCCGGGCCACCGTCCTGCAACCCACTCCCCGACGACCGCGAACACCCACCCGCAGCGGCCCGGCGGCTCGCTCGGCGATCGCCGTCACGCGCGGGTCGGCGTGGCCGGCAGCAAATTGCCTCAGCCCGTCGGCGAAAATCTGGTGTCCCTGTCCCCTCATGCCCCACCCATTCGGTCCGATCGACCCCATCGCCCGGCCAGCGCCGCCGCTTGCCAGTGCCCAAGTCCCACCGAATGGTGGCACCTGCGCCATCGAGATGCGAGCCACCGTTTATCTGTTACCAGCTGAAGGCAACTGTTGGGTATCAATCTGGACCAGGGGCGGCTACATCAGCGATTTATAGGCCACCATGGACAAATGCATGCGCAATCCGGGGTGGGGATATCTGGTGGGCAAGCCAGGATCCCGGCAACGGAGCCAACCGATTCAGACCCTCGTGACCAGCGCTATCTGCCGGCCACGAGCTTCCGCTCCCGACGTTCGGTTCTTTCCGGAGCCCAGCGCGAGACCTGGGAACGGCTCTGGCCGGAACTAGGCCTGTCGGTGGGCGGCGCCTGCGGGGACGGACACGGTCGGGACGAGCCGCCGCTCGACACCCGTGCGTGGTTTGGCCGCCAGGCGCCGTTGGTGCTCGAAATCGGCTGCGGCAGTGGCGCGTCGACGCTGGCTATGGCCAAAGAGGAGCCGGACATCGACGTGATCGCGGTGGAAATGTACCGGCGCGGGCTCGCGCAGCTGCTGTGCGCGATCGAGCGTGAGCGGGTGAGCAACATCCGGTTGATCCGCGGAAACGGAATCGACGTCCTGCAGCGTCTGATCGATCCGGGTTCGCTCACCGGGGTCCGCATCTTCTTTCCCGATCCATGGCCGAAGGCGCGCCATCACAAACGTCGGTTTCTGCAACCGGGCACGGTTGGCTTGATCGCCGACCGGCTACTCCCCGGTGGTGTCCTGCACGTCGCGACGGACCATCCCGGATATGCCGAGCACATCGCCGAAGTCGGCGCGGGCGAACGTCGGCTGTGTGATGCCGATCCCGATGGCCGGCTACCCATCTCGATCGTGCGGCCGACCACCAAGTACGAGACCAAGGCCCACGAGGCGGGTAGCGCCGTAACCGAATTCATCTGGCTTAAGCAATGAGTAGGCGATGACTATGAGCCTGACAGAAGAGACCACGACAGCATCGGAGCCGTTGACCACCCAGGCGGCGCTGTCCGGCTCGCCGGCGAACGAAGCATTGGGCGGCTTCTCACCCGGCGGACGCGTCTTGCTGGTGTGGGACGCCCCCAACCTCGACATGGGGCTGGGCTCGATCTTGGGCCGCCGCCCGACGGCCGTGGAGCGCCCGCGGTTCGACGCCCTGGGCCGCTGGCTGCTGGCGCGGACGGCGGAGGTCAGCGCAGGCCGTCCCGGCGAGGTGATCGAACCGGAGGCCACCGTTTTCACCAACATCGCGCCGGGCAGCGCCGACGTGGTCCGGCCCTGGGTGGACGCGCTGCGTAACGTGGGATTCGCGGTCTTCGCCAAGCCGAAGATCGACGAGGACAGCGACGTCGACCGCGACATGCTGGCCCACATCGAACAACGGCGTACCGAAGGGCTGGCGGCGCTGGTGGTGGCTTCCGCCGACGGTCAGGCCTTTCGGGAACCGCTGGAGGAGATCGCACGCACCGAGGTCGGCGTCCAAGTGATCGGATTTCGTGAACATGCCAGTTGGGCACTAGCGTCGGATACCTTGGACTTCGTCGACCTAGAAGACATTGCCGGTGTTTTCCGGGAGCCGTTGCCGCGAATCGGCCTTGATTCGCTGCCTGACCAGGGGGCGTGGCTGCAGCCGTTCCGGCCGCTGTCCGCGCTGTTGACCGTGCGTGTGTGACACTGGAAAACCTACGCGCGGGTCGCTACCGATCCAGTAAGGAGCTTGCGTGTTCGCCTGGTGGGGTCGAATTGTGTACCGCTACCGGTACATCGTAATCGGGGTCACGGTGGCTCTGTGCCTCTTGGGCGGCGTGTTCGGGCTCAGCCTGGGTGAACATGTCACACAAAGCGGCTTCTACGACGACGGCAGCCAGTCGGTGAAGGCATCGGTACTGGGCGACCAGGTCTACGGCCGCGACCGCACCAGCCATATCGTCGCTACATTCACTGCTCCCGACGGGAAAACGGTCAACGACCCGGCATGGCGGGACAAGATCGTCGGCGAGCTCAACAAGTTCAAGAACGACCATCCCGACCAGGTCGTCGGCTGGGCCGGCTGGCTGGCGGCGCCCGACAGCACGAACCCGCTCATCAAAGGGATGGCCTCCGAGGACAAGAAGCACACCTTCGTCAGCATCCCGCTGAAGGGCAACGACGACGACACCATCCTCAACAACTACAAAGACATCGCGCCCGACCTGCAAAAACTCGACGGCGGCACGGTCCAGCTGGCCGGCTTGGAGCCGATAGCCAACGCCCTGACGGGCACCATCGCCACGGACCAGCGCCGCATGGAGGTCCTCGCGCTGCCGCTGGTGACGGTGGTGTTGTTCCTGGTATTCGGCGGTGCGGTCGCCGCCGGCCTACCCGTCATCGTGGGTGGGCTGAGCATCGCCGGTGCGCTGGGTATCTTGCGGTTCGTCGCCCTGTTCGGGCCGGTGCACTTCTTCGCCCAGCCCGTGGTTTCGCTGATCGGCCTCGGTATAGCCATTGACTACGGGCTTTTCGTGGTCAGCCGATTCCGGGAGGAGATCGCCGAAGGTTACGACACCGAGGCCGCCGTCCGACGTACCGTCATGACGGCCGGTCGCACGGTGACGTTCTCGGCGGTGCTGATCATCGCGTCGAGCGCAGCCCTGCTGGTGTTGCCGCAGGGCTTCGTGAAATCGCTGACCTACGCGATCTTCGCGGCGGTGGGACTCGCGGCCCTGCTGTCGATCACGTTGTTGCCGGCCTGCCTGGGCATCCTCGGCCGCCACGTCGACGCCCTGGGCGTGCGCACCGCGTTCCGGGTGCCGTTCCTGCGGCACTGGAAGGTGTCGCGCGCCTACCTCAACTGGCTCGCGGACCGGCTGCAGAAGACCAAGACCAGGGAGGAAGTCGAGGCCGGCTTCTGGGGCAAGCTGGTGAACTGGGTGATGAAGCGGCCGCTGGCCTTCGCCATCCCGATCGCCGTCGGCATGATCTTGCTGGTCATCCCGCTGGGCAACCTGTCGTTCGGCGGCATGAGCGAGAAATACCTGCCGCCGGACAACCCGGTGCGCCTGGCGCAGGAGCACTTCGACAAGCTTTTCCCCGGGTACCGGACCGAGCAACTGACGGTGGTCATCAAGAGCGACAACGGCAGCAAGGTCACCGACCAGCAGGTTGCCGATATCCGCAGCAGGATCGCGTCGATCAGCGGGTTCACCGACACCACGTGGGAGGAGCGGCCGTGCCCGACCATCGCCGGCAACCCCTGCGTCACGGGACCGAACGGGAAGACGCAGCCCAAGGACGACTCGGTGCGAGTGATCCAGAACGGCTTGGTCAACAAAAACGACGCCGCCAAGAAGATCGACGAGCTGCGGGCGATCTCCCCGCCCAAGGGGCTGACCCTCCTGGTCGGCGGGACACCGGCGCTCGAGCAGGACAGCATCCACAGTCTGTTCGCCAAGGCTCCGTTGATGCTGGTGCTGCTGCTCAGCGCCACCCTGTTGCTGATGTTCCTGGCTTTCGGCTCGATGGTGTTGCCGATCAAGGCGGCGGTGATGAGCGCGCTGACGCTCGGCTCGACGCTGGGCATCCTGACGTGGATCTTCGTCGACGGGCACTTCTCGACGTGGCTGAACTTCACGCCGACACCGCTGATGGTGGTGCTCATCGCGCTGGTCGTCGCGGTCGGCTTCGGCCTGGCCACCGACTACGAGGTGTTCCTGGTCTCGCGCATGGTCGAGGCGCGCGAACGCGGTATGTCGACCGCGGAGGCCATCCGGATCGGCACCGCGACCACCGGACGCCTGATCACCGCCGCCGCGCTGGTCCTCGCCGTGGTCGCCGGCTCATTCGTGTTCTCCGACCTCGTGCTGATGAAGTACCTGGCATTCGGTCTGATGGCGGCGCTGTTGCTGGACGCCACCGTGGTCCGGATGTTCCTGGTTCCATCGGTGATGAAGCTGCTCGGCGATGACTGCTGGTGGGCTCCGCGCTGGGCGAGACGGCTGCAGAACAGGATCGGACTGGGCGAGATCGACCTGCCCGACGAGCGCAAGCTGCCCACCCTCAATGGGCGGCCCACGCGGCCCCCGGTGGCCGCCAGCCTGGCTGCGGCGCCGCGCCCACCGCACGACCCCACCCACCCCGGCGCCCTGGAGCCCTCGCGGCCGACACGTCCAGCCTCGGCCGGCCCCCCGGAGGCCAGGCCAACTCAGGAGCCGTCCTCAGGTGCGCCGGCGATGCGGCCTGCGCAGTCGGGCGGCGGCTCGGACGCCAGGCGCATCCAGACCGCGCCCGGTCAGCCGGCGGAGGCCAAGACCACACAACCCTCCGTGCCGGGCGGCGGCCCGGCCCGCACCAACGCTGGTCCCGGCAACGAGACCGGCCGCGAACGGCCGGCCCCACCACCACCCTCGAGCGATCAGACCCATGCCATGCCCATCCCCACCAACCGTTCCGACGAGGACAAGGACGACCCGGCCGATCCCACGACCGCGCTGCCGACCGTGCGGTCGGAGGAAAACGACTCGGAGGCGGCCACGGAAAAGCTCAACGCCCGCGGCCAGGGCGAGAATGGTGACCCGGCGAGGCAGCGCCGGCGCGCCGGCGGTGGCTTGTCCGCCCAAGACCTGCTGCGCCGCGAAGGGCGGTTGTAGCCGGCGCCGCCTGGCTCAGTCGGTCTGCTCCACGGGATTGTCCGGTTCGACCTGGAGAATGGCCTCCTCAGCGTCACCGGTCTGCCGCTCCACCTCGGCAGCAGGATCCCGAGCCAACAGCACCTGCATCGCGTTGTTGCAGAAAGCGACAGTCGGTACCGCCAGCAAGGCGCCGACAATCCCCGCGAGCACGCCGCCGGTGGAAATGGCCAACACCACCCCGAGGGGGTGAATGGAGACGGCGCGCCCCATCACCAGCGGCTGCAGCAAATGTGCCTCGAGTTGGTTCACCGCGATCAGCAAACCCAGGGTGATCAGGGCATAGACGACGCCCTTCGCGAGCAGGGCCACCACGACCGCCAGGAAGCCGGCGACCACGGCACCGACCAACGGGACGAAGGCGCCGAGAAAAACCAGTGATGCCAGCGGCAGCGCCAGCGGTATACCCATGATCGCCAGGCCCGCGCCGACCCCGGCCGCGTCGGTCAGGGCCACCAGGAAGGTGGCCCGCACATACCCGATCAGTGAGCCGTACCCGGCACGGCCCGCTTCCATCACCCGGTCCCGGACGTGGGCCGGGAAGATCCGGGCGACGTATTGCCAGATGTTGCGCCCGCCGTAGAGGAAGAAAATCAGCGTGAAGAGCACCAGCACGGCGGCCGTGACCAGCTCGGTGATCGTGGCCGCGGTGGAGAGCGCGCCGTCGGTCAGTTTCGTTTGATTTTCCCGCAGCGCGTCGATCGCGGCGTTGCCCGCGTTGTCGATCTGTTGGCTGCTCAAATGCAGGGGTCCCTGAATCAGCCATCGACGAACGGAGTTGATGCTCTGGGTGATCTGGTCGGTCAGACCCGGCAACCCGATGACGAACTGGCTCACGACGAAGGTCAAGATGCCGCCCAGAATCGCGAATCCGCCCAGCAAGACCAGGGCCACCGCGCCACCGCGTGGCAGACCCTGGCGATCCAGCCAATCCACCAGCGGCACCAGCAAGGCGCTGAACATCAACGCCAGCAAAACGGGAACAACGATGATTTCGAGCCTTTTCACCACCCATCCGAGGGCGACGACCGCGGCCAGGATGACCAGCAAACGCCATGCCCAAGCGGCGGTCTTCCGCACGAGGGGCTCGACGGATGCGTCGTCGAAACTTGCCGACATCGAACAAGCCTATCTGTCGCGGTAGCGCTTCCCGCGCCGCTTGGCAGCCAGGCCGGCGTCCTGTCACTGGCACGATCCGGTTACGACGGCGACACGGTCGGAGTCTCGCAGCGATCCCCGTGCCACCTGCACCGTTACCCTAATTCACGTGCCGCACGAAGCACCTGTCCGCAAGCTCGACTTGCCGCGCGAAGCAACCTCGCGCGGCAAGTACTGGTGGGTGCGCTGGGTGATTCTGGGCATCGTCGCGATAGTTCTTGCCGTCGAGATCGCACTGGGCTGGGATCAGCTGGCAAAGGCCTGGGTGAGCTTGTATGAAGCCAACTGGTGGTGGCTGATCGCCTCGGTGCTGGCCGCGGCGGCATCGATGCACAGCTTTGCCCAGATCCAGCGCACGTTGCTGAAATCGGCCGGGGTGCACGTCAAACAGTTGCGTTCGGAGGCCGCCTTCTATGCCGCCAACTCGCTGAGCACCACGCTGCCCGGCGGGCCGGTCCTCTCCGCTACGTTCCTGCTTCGGCAGCAGCGGCTCTGGGGGGCCTCGACGGTGGTGGCGTCGTGGCAGCTGGTGATGTCGGGTGTGCTGCAGGCGGTGGGTCTGGCCCTGTTGGGCCTGGGCGGCGCCTTTTTCCTCGGCGCCAAGAACAATCCGTTCTCGTTGCTGTTCACGCTGGGCGGCTTCGTCGCATTGTTGCTCCTTGCCCAAGCGGTCGCCTCACGGCCGGAGCTGATCGACGGGATCGGCTGCCGGGTTTTGTCGTGGGCCAACTCGGTGCGCGGCAAGCCGGCCGATACCGGCCTGGCCAAGTGGCGCGAGACGCTGATGCAGCTGGAATCGGTGAGCCTGGGCCGGCGGGACTTGGGTGTGGCGTTCAGTTGGTCGTTGTTGAACTGGATCGCGGACGTCGCCTGTCTCGGCTTCGCCGCTTACGCGGCCGGTGACCACGCGTCGGTCGCCGGGTTGACCGTTGCCTATGCGGCCGCGCGCGCGGTCGGCACGATACCGCTGATGCCGGGCGGGCTGTTGGTCGTCGAGGCGGTGCTGGTTCCCGGGCTTGTCTCCAGCGGGATGTCGCTGCCGAGCGCCATCTCGGCGATGCTGATCTATCGGGTGATCAGTTGGTTGCTGATCGCCGCGATCGGCTGGGTGGTGTTCTTCTTCGTGTTCCGCACGGAGAAGGTGGTCGACTCCGACGACGACCCACCTACCGGTCCGCTACCCATCGTGCAGCACTGGGACGCCGTCTCCGACGACCCGACCCAGACGGCCCTGCAGGGTCCCGTACCGCCCGACCGGAATACGGAAACCGGCGGCTAGTCAGCCGGCGGTGTTTCCCCGCGGCGGACCCGGAAGCGGGTTGCTCGCCGCGGGTGGGACCTGGCCGGTGGCCGCCGGCGTGGTCCCCCCGGCGGGGCTGATACCGCCGATCGGCAGCGCGGCGCCGTTACCGGGCAGCGCTGGCAGCCCGCCCGCCGCGCCCTGGGCCTGCTGCACCAGGCCCATTGCCTGGGGGATGGTGATCGGCAACTTGCACTGCAACGACAGGTTGGTAAGCGGCGCAGAAATTGACGTCATGTCACCGGCAACCTTCGGGTTGGCCTCGAAGTAGGACTTCAGCGACGTCAACGACTGTGGCCCGGCTTGCTGTTGCAGCAACGCGGTCATCGACTGGTTGGTCTCGGGGTGCTTGTCCAAATAGTCACCCATCGACTCGGCGACCGAACCGATGGTTCTGGAGACCTCGCTGGCCGCACACGGATCGGACGCACCAGTCGCCGGGGGCCCGAACAGGACCGCGATGGCAGCGCCCGGCAGGGTGGTGGCGATCAGACCGCCGATGATGCTGCGGCGCCTAGTCACGGTGCCTACCGACATCGATAACTCCTCAATAGTTCGCGAAAGCCCGCCTACGACTGTGGCCTCGCAAACGGCTGCTGTGGACGGCCCTGGTGATCGCGGAGTTCCCCGGTGCCCCGCAGGCCATCCGTCATCCTGCCATCCCGGAGATCGCCGCTGCCAGCCTCGAAGGGGGGATGTGACCGAGATCCCGTTTGGTCACCGGTTGACAACGACTTGGCGGCGTCTTGAAAACATCGCTGTCGCCGCAGCTCAGGAACCACGAAGCCGACGTGATCCACAGCACGCTGCGGTATTGTCGCCTGCACGCGTTACGCGAGAACCGGGGAGTGGAGAAATCCAGCAGTTAATGATGCGGCTCAGCCGCAGCT
>Ga0307446_1000261_pt1 | contig 17815 bp, 16 predicted proteins | sample SalMarSW160320MG_FD_202141 | JGI IMG/M metagenome (GOLD analysis project Ga0307446, IMG submission 202141) | Salt marsh sediment microbial communities from the Plum Island Ecosystem LTER, Massachusetts, United States - SW1603-20 | ecosystem: Environmental > Aquatic > Marine > Intertidal zone >... | reverse complement strand
GTTGAGATATTCTGTCCAGTCAATTCTCATATTATTTACCTCTGATAAAAGTTATTATTTGGGACACATTATAAACTATTCGAAAAAAATATAATTATTATTCTGAAAATATCTTTAACAATAGGAAAGATATTTCACAATTAAATCAATAATTATTAAAGTTCTTTTAACTCACTATTTAGTTTTGATATAGCTTCTTTTGCATCGCCAAAATACATGAGTGTATTCGGGTAAAAGAACAATTCATTATCTATACCAGCGTAACCAACATTCAACGATCTCTTGTTTATTACGACAGTCTTTGCATAATCAACATTAAGAATCGGCATGCCATAAATCGGACTGTTTTGATCATGACGAGCAGCGGGGTTAACTACATCGTTTGCACCAATTACAATTACTACGTCGGTATTAGGGAAATCATCGTTGATATCTTCCATCGCAATGAGCTTATCGTATTCAACCTGTGCTTCTGCAAGCAACACATTCATATGACCAGGCATTCTTCCGGCAACAGGATGAATCGCAAAACGTACTTTAATATCCTTCTTTTCAAGAATGTTCATTAAATCTCTTACTGCATGCTGTGCCTGTGCAACAGCCATTCCATAACCGGGAACAATTATAACATTACTTACCGAATCGAGAATCATTGCCAGTTCTTCAGCATCAACGGACTTTACATCTCCTTTTGGTTGTGAACCTTCCGCTGCCGGTCCGCCGGTACCGGCAGATGCCCAACCTCCAAGAACCACGTTCATTAATGAGCGATTCATTCCTTTGCACATAATTATCGTCAAGATAATTCCCGACGCTCCGACAAGCGCGCCTGCTATAATCAGCATATTATTCTGCAGTACAAATCCGGTCATTGAAGCCGCCAAACCTGAATACGAGTTAAGAAGAGAAATAGCCACCGGCATATCTGCCCCACCAATTGGCAAAACCAGCAGCACACCAAGTACTAAAGAAATAAATGTAATCCCAAACAAAATATCTAACTCAACAGGATTGATAACAACATAAACACCCGCAAGAATGATTGTTAAGAATATCAAAACATTTAATGGATGCTGCAGAGGATATTTAACAACCTTGCCTGTAACAATTCCCTGAAGCTTACCGAAGGCAATTAACGATCCCGTAAACGTGACGGCACCGATTAAAACACTAAGCACAATTGTTATTGTGGTTTGAACATCGAATACCCCGGTTCCGGTTAATATTCTATCGTACTCAGCAAGTGCAACCAGGGTTGAAGCACCACCACCGAAACCGTTCAGCAGGCCAACCATTTGCGGCATCCCCGTCATCGGAACTTTGATCGCGAAAACAGCGCCTATAACAGAACCAATTACAACACCGATAATGATGTATTCAAAGGTGAGAATTCTTTGATCCAACAAAGTAACTATAATCGCAAGTAACATTCCAAGTGCGGCAAGCTGGTTACCCTGTCTTGCGGTTTTAGGCGAGCTTAATTTTTTAATTCCGAAAATGAAGCAAACGGATGCTATTAAGTAAACCAGATAAGAAACTACTTCCATTTTTATTCCCTTTACTTCTTCTTAAACATTTTTAACATTCTATCGGTAACCAGAAAGCCACCAACCACGTTTATCATCGCAAAAACAATTGCAACAATTCCAAGTATTGTACTTATTGTTAATTCACCGGCTCCGGCACTCAGCAAAGCACCGACAATCGTAATACCTGAAATTGCATTTGATCCTGACATCAAAGGTGTATGTAATGTAGGCGGTACCTTTGTAATTAGCTCGAAACCCACAAATATTGCAAGTACGAAGACGTATATTAACATTAAAAATAAAAATTCATTCATTGAAGTTTTCCTTTAGTTAGTAAAACTTTTTTTTCGTTTGAAGATTATTTGATTAATTCTTTTACTCTTGGATTAACAACTTCACCGTTGTTGGTGATAAGCGCCCCTTTGATTATTTCATCCTCAAGATTCAAACTGAAATTACCTTCTTTTGTAAAGTGAGTTATGAAGTTCAGAATATTTTTTGAATACATTTCACTTGAGTGTGTTGGTACAAGACTCGCTAAATTCGGCTCACCAATAATCGTTACATTATGTTTCTTAACTGTTTTCCCATTTTCACTTACTTCACAGTTGCCGCCGAATTCAACAGCCATATCAAGTACAACACTTCCCGGTCTCATATTTTTAACCATTTCTTCGGTAACAAGAACGGGAGCTTTTTTACCGGGGACAAGTGCAGTAGTAATCACAATATCTGCCTGGGAAATATGTTTGAAGATAAGCTCTTTCTGTTTTTTAAGAAATTCTTCCGAGGCTTCTTTAGCATAACCGCCTTCATCCTGCATATTCTCATCTGCTTGAACTTCAATAAATTTTCCACCAAGACTCTGAACTTCTTCTTTTACGGCAGGACGAATATCCGAAACTTCAACAACAGCGCCCAATCTTTTAGCGGTACCTAAAGCCTGCAAGCCAGCAACACCTGCACCCATAATAACAACTTTTGCAGGTGAAATCGTACCTGCAGCAGTCATCATCAAAGGAAAAATTTTACCAAGTACATCCGCCGTCATTATTACACTTTTATAACCGCTTATATTTGCCTGCGAGCTAAGTGCATCCATTTTTTGTGCAATTGTTGTACGAGGAATCATATCCATCGAAATAACATTAATTCCTTTTTCCGCACATTTTTTTGCGAGTTCAAAATGGTGTAATGGATAAAGAAAAGTAATAAGAATTGAACCTTTTTTTATTAAATCAAGTTCGTGCTTTCCGGCGTCAGGATGATCCAGGGGACGTTGAACCTTAAGAACCACATCTGCGTTTGAGTACAAATCATTAAGATTATCAACGATTTTTGCTCCTTCTTTTTCATAATCTGCATCTTCAAAACCAGCATTCAATCCTGCGTTATTTTCAATGTGAACTTCAAAACCGGCTTTAATATATTTTGAGGCAACATCGGGCACACAGGCAACCCTGTTTTCACCCGCAAGTATTTCTTTTGGAATGGCTAAAATCACTACTTTAACTCCTGAAATAAGTGCATAATAATGAAGAATAATTGATAATCAAAAATTAAGTGGAATGACAACTAATTCCAAAAAACATTGAAATTTGTTTAATTATTCGTGATATAGGATAAATATTTTGCGGAATTGCATCCTTAAATACACCAATCCTCTCATCATTTTACACTAAAATTCTATTTTAAAATCGGACTGATCTTCGCACTTTAATTAAACAAATAATTCATAAAAGATAACGAGATACTTGAAAAATATGTTGGATTTGTTTCCTGAAATAAGGTAGAATGAATATATCTTAGCTCTATATGATCTGCCAAAAATTTAGAAAATTTCGTTTCCAACTGAGAGTACAGCCATTTAAATAAACCTCTTGTGCTGGCAATTACTCCGCCGGTTTTGGGGATAAAACTGTAGCCACGCCCATGAAATGATCCGGTTAAGATCGTTACTGTTTCAACAAAACTTATTGAATGACCTTTGTGTACAACAACATTGTCATCGCCTTTTAGTTGAATGAGATGTTTTCCAATATCTATATCCCCAAATAAACCTTGATATGAAAAATTACCAAAATCATTATACTCAACTAAAATATCATCAGCTTCAAGAATCAAATCATATTTGATCAGATTTAGAGAAAGATTTTCAGTTTCACTATTTACGCCTAAACTTATAGTCTGTCCTAGGCGGGCTGTTAATAACTGTGGATCTTTTTGATCAGCACTAACCCCAGAATACTGAACTTCATCGCCAATATTTAGTCGTGAATAACCTAAAGAATAATTTATGATCGGTTTCAATTTTGAATTTTTATTTAATCTAACAGCACAATTATCATCAATTAACTTCACAACTGGCATACTTAAAAGAATTCCATAATCAATAGCATTTATATCAGCAGTCATTCGTTGATAACGATCACCCGTTGCAAACTCACCAATAACAGAGTGTATATCTTTGAAACTAAGACCAAATGAAATAGAAATAAAATAATCCAGTGAGATACCAAAACCATAAGTATTGTACGAATCATAAACATCAAACGGGGTAGTACGTGCTGAACCCGAATTATATGTTCCAAAATCAAATTTGTTATGAATATATCCTACTCCAACACTAAGGTTTAATCCATTCAGTTCATTCTTGAAATTATATCCCAGGTTAAATGCAAAATTATTGTAACCTAAATCATATCCTAGACCAGGAAACCAATCTACTGTTCCGGTATAGAATTGAGTGGATATATTATTATGCTGACTTGAATATCCAAGCACCGCCGGATTATAATAAAAACCAAACGGATCATCATTAGGATATGAGACTCCTATCCAGCCTAACCCTGTTTGCTGAGGAGAGGGATTTAAATAAACTGACGAAATTGCACCAAACCCTTGTGCTCTGGTAAAAGTTAAAAAGTATAAGGATAATGTCAGAGAAGCGATTATTAGTGAAGCTTTCATTATAGCCCCTTAAAATTTGTTGAACAAATTTATTTAGAAAGTTCAGAAACCATACTTAAAATTAAACAGTGGGCTGCTCTTTAGTAAGGCAATGAATTGTACCTAATCCCCAAACGAGATCGACCGAGTGAATGCCGATTACTTTTCTATCGGGAAATAATTCCGACAAAATTCCCAAAGCATTTCTGTCGTTTGGGTCATTAAATGTTGGAACGAGAACAGCATAATTTGAGATATAAAAATTTGCATAACTTGCAGGCAACCTTTGTCCCTTAAATATTACAGGTGATGGCATTGGTAAATCAACTATATTAAGTTTTGATCCGTTCAGAAGAGTCAATCCTTCTAATCGTTCTTTATTTTCTTTTAGAAGTCTATAATTCAGTTCCTCAGGATTTTTTTCCTCTACAAGAACAACTGTTTCTTTGTTCACGAAACGGCAGAGATCATCAACATGACCATGAGTATCATCTCCAACGATTCCTTTATTCAGCCAGATTATATTTGTAATACCAAGATATTTTTTAAATACTTCTTCGTAATCTTTTTTTGTAAAGTCGGGATTTCTAACCTGGGTCTTCTGATCAAGCAAACATTCTTCTGTTGTTAATAAAGTTCCGTTTCCGTTTGTATCTATGCTGCCACCTTCAAGTACGATTTGTTTTTCGTTCCATTTTGCTTCGATCTTTTTCAATTTTGATATTGCAGAAATAAAGGAAGAAATCTTATCATCCAATTTATAATAATTATACTTTGCCCATGCGTTAAATTTGAAATCTACTGAAACAAGTTCATTGCCCTTTTTAACATAAACAGGAGAAATATCTCTCAACCATCCCCTGTTAGTATTTTTAATGAAGAATTCCACCTTATAGAAATCTACACCAACCGCATCCAAAACATTTTCTGCCTTTGTTTGATGCTCTTTTGACTGGACAAGAATACATGCTTTTTCTCCTCTTGTAATAAATTTTATTATTTCACCATAAACCCATTTTATCGGTGGGAATTTCCCGGGCCAATCGCTTGTGTTATGAGGAAAGCCAAGCCAGGTTGCTTCGTGAGGTTCCCATTCGGCAGGAAAACGTATTTTACTCATCCCCGTATCTCTGAACAATATTTCCGTAACTATCAATTCTTCTATCGCGAAGGAAAGGCCAGTTCCTTCTTATGTATTCAATTCTGTCTAAATCGATTTCCGCCATAATTATCTCTTCCTTATCTGAAGAGGCTTGTGCAATTACGACTCCCTGCGGATCACAAATAAATGATTGCCCCCAGAATTCAATACCGACAGAATCTTCAGATACTTTTTCAATTCCTATTCTGTTAGCTGCAGCAATGTAAACTCCATTGGCAATTGCATGCCCTCTTTGAACTGTTAGCCAAGATTCATATTGAGCTTTACCATGTTTTGATTTTTCTGCAGGATGCCAACCTATTGCTGTCGGATAGAAAATAATTCCAGCGCCTGCTAAAGCTGTAAGCCGGGCAGCTTCCGGATACCATTGATCCCAACAAATTAAAGTTCCAATATTTCCTGAATCAACAGGAAAGGATTTATACCCAAGATCGCCGGGAGTGAAGTAAAATTTTTCATAAAACCCGGGGTCATCAGGGATATGCATTTTCCTGTATTTACCTTTAATCTCCCCATTAGTATCAATAAATACAACACTGTTGAAATACAAACCAGGCGCTTTCTTTTCAAATACCGGAACAACAACTGCTACTTTATGTTTCTTAGCAATCTTTCCAATTTCTTCAGTTGAATTTCCAGGTATTGATTCCGCCAAATCAAAATTTGTTATGTGTTCCGTTTGACAGAAATAAGTCGAACGAAACAATTCAGGAAGACAAATTACCTCGGCTCCTTGTTTAGCTGCCTCTTCAATAAAGTTTTTTGCTTTATTAAGATTTTCATCAGTGTCTTTGTTCATTCCCATCTGAACAACTGCAGCAGTGAATTTCTTACTTTTATTTTCCTGCATTTTATTTAATTAAAAGTTAATAAAGTATTTTTGAATATCTGATTTTATCAGAAGTTTTAACAGAACATTAATTATAACCTTTTGTATCTACCAGGTTACCTTCTTCGTTATAGAATTTTTGTCTTAAAAGATTTCCGCTTTTATAGTAATCCTCCTTTTTTATGTTGCCGTTACTATAATACGTACGTGAATAGCCATCCAGTTTCCCGTTAAAATAATTTTCAACCGCTTTGAATGCACCATTTGGATAGTAAACATTTTTCTTACCTCTAAGTTTGCCATTATCATATTCAGCGACAGATTCGAGCAAACCGTTTTTGTAAAAAGTTTTTATTTCACCATCGATTACATCGTGCTTATAATGCTCCTGGGATTTCAAAGCGCCGTTTTCGTAGTACCGCAATGTGATTCCGTTTTTAACATTATTTTCAACTATTTCTTCGGATTTCATTGTCCCGTCTTTATAAAAGGTTCTGAGGACACCACGGACAAATCCATTTATATAATCAACTGATGTTTCAATTATGCCGTTTTCGTAATAAGTACAAAATTTACCATCAACTACACCATTTTTATAAGGTATTTCTTCTTTCAGGAAGCCGGACTCATAATATATTTTTTCAACATCCTGTTTTACACCATCTTTTAAAAATGTTTCCTGTTTTAATGACCCATTAGCATAATAATCTCTGTCCATTCTCTCAGCAGATTCTAAGTTGCCTTTGTAATCAAATCTTACACGGTTAATTAATTCATCGTTTACATAATTATCTTTAACTCTCATATTGCCCGCCATATCATATAAAAGTACTTCGCCTTCAATTCTACCGTTTACAAAAGTAGCATCCAGCGCCACCTTATTATTTTCATGATAGACATAAACCTTACCATCCTGTATACCATCCTTAAATGTTCGCTCTACCTCAAGTTCCCCGGTTTTGTAATAAGTTTTTGAAATCCCTTGAAGCATTCCGTTTACATATCTCCATTCCCCCTGCAGTTCTCCGGTTTTATAGTAAGTATAGGTAATACCATCGAGAATGCCGTGAAAATAATTTTGTTCAGCCCAGAGTTCCCCGCTTTCATAATACCATCTGGACACTCCCTCTCTGAACCCGTTCCTATAATGCCATTCAATACTTTTGATACCATCTTCAAAATACCAGGTAGACAGACCGTTTTCTTTTCCATCTTCAAAATTCCATTCCTTCCAGAGCTGACCATTTGGATAATACTCTTTGTACATTCCATCAAGCTTATCGTACCAGTACTCACCTTCCGTTTTTATCTTCCCGTTAGGATAGTAAGTTTTTTTAACTTCTGTACCTGATTTAGTCTGTGAAAACAGTACAAGATTACAAATGATAACGACTGAAATAATTATGCTGAGATATCTAAATAAAATTTTCATACGATTTATAAATTAAAATTTTCTCTTGTCAAATATAAACAAATTGACAGCCTGTTAAGTTAATGATGACAATTGCTGTTCAGGTAAATTATTAAAATTGTGTCCATAATTAAACTGAATAATAAATATACCCACTACTCCGTGCTTCTGATTTTATCATTCAAGTTTTACACAATTTGATAATTATATAAAGAAAACTACCGTCAGGTTGATTATAGTTTTTAATTATTATAATTTGAGTTATAAGTACGTGTAGTTTGGATGTTTTATCCTTAAGAGTTGATAAAAGTGGGAATATCTGAACAAATAAATTTTATTTGTTTTGAAGTGAGTTCAATATCTGAAATAATTTATTTAACCATGATTAATCTTGAGACTTAGAGTAAAATAATGTTTAAGTCGAGACTCAATCAAATAATGAGGGCGCAAAAAATTTCAGGTAAAGAAATTTCAATTGCAACAGGAATTTCTGAATCGACAATCTCAAAATTTCTCTCAGGTAATCAGGAACCAAAATACAGCCAGATAATTAAAATTGCACAGGCTCTTAATTTTTCTCCTGAAGTATTTATGTCTTTACTAAATCCTCAGTTTGATACGCGTCCTCCCGTCATAAATGAATACTTTATGTTACGTGAAACCTATAATGAAAAGTATTCCAACCTTGTTATAACAACATTTCATACTTTCAAAGATTTCGAAGTTAAGTTTGACGATATAGTTGATCCTGAAGCTTTATATATTTCTATAATTCTGGAGGGCGGTGTTGAAAGTAAATTTGGCACTTTCCGAAAGGGAGATTATCATGTTAACAGGGGAGATGAAATCAAGAATATTAAAGCAACTATATTTAAAAACACAAAGACTATTACATTCGTTATTACCGATAAAGGAAAATCCATTCCCGAAAATTCCTCCCAACTAATCTTAAACTTTAAACCCAACGAATAAATAAATTTCTAATTAAGAAATTTTTCTTTCTTGTTATAGGATAACCTTTTCTATAGGTTAAACGACAGAAATAATAGGTGACAATCAGTAAAAGCGATTAATGTTGTAATCAATTTATACCGACGGAAAATATTATAAATTACTATATGTGGAGGTTCATAAGTATCTATAACAACATAACTTTGATTGGAATAGAGGTAAGGTTATAGTACTTCTGAATTTTATAGTAGACTTGTAAAAATTTAATGTATGAGGGTAATAGGCATTTGGATGAAAAAGGTATTAGAGAGTCTAATTAATTGTGAGAAAGTATTAGAGTTTTTCCCATCAGGAGTATATCTGTAATGTTAAGAAGTAAGTTTATCTTGCTTCTCTTAACAATTATTGGCACATCGATGAACTATCCCTTGAAAGCTAAAACTCTAATTGAAGGTTCTCAATTCGGTGATAGTACAAACACGGATGATATTGAAATCGCTGGAATAATTATCGATGCAACCCAAACAAAGATTGGTAAAGATTTTTATGATCTTTTTTATCAGCAATTTAACCAGTTTGAGGAAGTATCAAAACAATCGATAACGATAAGCGAAAGAGCACTTCCCCAGTTAGGATCACAAATATCTGTGGAAGTGGAAGATCATCTGGTATTTCTTCAATATATCCAACCCCGTTATGAAATGATTGAGCAAATGGTTGAATATGCTATGCAACAAACTTTGCTGTACATCCAAAATTATGCTGAAATGCAGGAGCAATTATCAGGAGAAGATCTTAAAGGTACAGGAATTTATTAAATATTAAATATTAATTATCATTTTTATAGAGAGCGCCTAAGATGATAAATAATCTACTGAAGAGTCTTATTTTTATTTTCGTATTCATATACAATGGCAATTTGTTTCCACAACAGCTGGTTTATACTCCCACAAATCCTTCTTTTGGCGGAAATCCTCTTAACGGAAGCTGGATGTTCAGTCAGGCTCAGACTCAAAATGGTTTTACTTCGGGTGGGGTCTCAACGTCCCTCACCCGTAATGACCCACTTGCAAATTTTAAAGAAAACCTGCAATCACAAATTCTAAGTCAGTTATCAAGAAATTTAGTATCATCTTTATTTGGTGAAACCGGACTGGAAGAAGGACATTATGAAATCGGGAATTTTATGATTGATATTACACCGGGTACCGATGGTATAACAATAATAATAAATGATTCCAGTACAGGTGGTGAAACACAAATAATTGTCCCGTACTTATAATTAAAATGAAAATGAAAAATATAATTATAAAAACAATATTCTTGGGAATGTTTTTAATATTTATATCAGGATGTAATTCATTCCTGGAACCGGTAAAAACTTACAATGCTACCGTGGGACCAACAACTACTGTTAGCAAACAATTATCTTCCCTTCCTCAACCAAAAGAAAAGATAGTTGCTGCTGTATACAAATTCAGAGATCAGACGGGACAGTACAAAGCATCCAATGTTGGAACAAGCTGGTCTACTGCAGTGACACAAGGTGCAACATCAATTTTATTGAAGGCACTTGAAGAATCGGGTTGGTTTATTGCTATTGAAAGAGAAGGTCTTTCAAACCTGTTAAACGAAAGAAAAATAATACGCTCAAGCAGGGCAAACTATAGTGCCAATAAAAATGAAAATGAGCAGTTACTTCCACCTCTATTATACGCAGGCGTTATTTTGGAAGGAGGAATAATTTCCTACGATACAAATATACTTACAGGCGGTGAAGGAGTTAAATATTTTGGAGTCGGAGGATCAGATCAGTACAGGCAGGATAGAATTTCAATTTATTTACGTGCAATTTCAACTCAGAGCGGAAGAATCCTGAAAACAGTCTACACAACCAAGATGATTCTTTCACAACAGGTAGATGTTGGAGTTTACAGGTTTGTAGACTTTCAAAGATTATTAGAAGTAGAAACCGGATATAGTTCCAATGAACCGGTTGAACTTTGCGTTAAGGAAGCAATTGAGAAGGCTGTTGAAAGTTTGATCGTTGAAGGAATAAAAGATAATTTGTGGAGTTTAAAAAATCCTTCAGACATTACTTCACACGTAATACAAGAATATGAACAAGAAAAAGAAAAAATGAAAGTTGTGGATAGTTTCGGTGAAAATACAATTAAGCGACCGCAGCTTTCTTTAGGAATAAATGTTGGCAGCCAGTTTTATTCCGGAGATTATTCAAATTCCCGTTATGAACCTGCCGGTGCTTTATCATTACATATCAGTTTTTCCCAAAAATTTTCATTCCACATAAATATAGGGGCAGGCAGGGTAAGCGCCGATAAATCATTTACATCCGATATTACAAATGGAGATATCATTTTAAATTATTCATTATCTCCGCAATATCGATTAAATCCCTTTGTACAATTAGGAATTGGAGCCATAAATGCTACTTCATCAGATCGAAATGGAAATGCAATAGAATCAGGGAACACCTGGTCATTAAGTTTGATTTCTGGAGTGGGAGTAGAATACCTATTCGGCAGTTCTGTTGGGTTGCAGGTACTTGGCGATCATCATTACCTTATCACAGATAATTTAGATGGTGTAAGGCACGGTAAGTATAACGATTATTACTGGGGAATCAGATTTGGAATAAATTTTTATTTCGGAAGATGAGTTGAAAATTCAAAGATCAAAAATATTTAATTAACAAATAGTATAACAAAACATCAAAAAAGAAAGGAGGGAAAAAGATTGATTATAAGAAATATCCGATTAATGAGAGGAGGTGAGGAAGGTAATTAATCTAATAGCGGAAAAAACAGAACTAAAAGGCAGCGCCGGAAAATCCATCTTTGCACTATTAAAAGCGCAAAGAACGATTGATGCGAATTCCAGCGCCACCAAAATTAGGGGGTAAAATATCCTCAAAATTTTGGCCAATGTAAATAATATAAGAAGTTCTCCAATCCGCTAAATGAAAAAAACGACGTTAAATTCAAGTATCCTCAAGAAGGATATATAAAGTAATTCTAATAATTTGGAGAATTAAAATGAAAAAGTTATTTGCTTCGGTAACAATTTTGCTTGTTACTGGTTTAGCATTTGCACAAAACAGTAGTACGATTACCACAATTGGAACTGGTAATAGTGCAAATGTAAATCAAGATTATACTTCCGGTGGAGTTAATAAAAGTATTATACTTCAGGATCATGGAAGTACAAATCCGATAACGAGTAGCTCTGCTTTCATCACTCAAAGTGGTGGCGGTAACCTCTCAGATTTACATCAATATCATCAAGGTACAGGAACATCGATAAATAATTTAGAGGCAACAATAGAGCAGGTTGGTCAGAACAATAAATCACGAGCTTACCAACAAAATAACAACCAAACTCTTACAGTTTACCAGCAAGGTACAGGTAATCGTCAAAAGTCATATCAAGATGGGAATATGAATACCGGAGACATATCACAATATGGAACAACTAATGAATCACATTTAACTCAACACAACCATAATAATAATGCTACTGTAGAACAACATGGTACCTCAAATTATTCTGAAGTTAATCACCCGGATTATAGAGCTTCTGCAGATGTTTATCAACAAGGAACAGGCAATTCCTCTATAATAACACAGTACGATTGGGATAATACCAGTTCAGTTGAACAACATGGAACTGAAAATGAATCTATAATTACTCAAAATGGTGGTACTGGTTCTGGAGATCCGGGAAATAATAATGCTTCAGTTTATCAATCAGGAATTAGCTATTATTCAATAATTACTCAAGTTGGTTATTCAAATTCTGCTGATGTTAATCAGCATTAATAAAAAATGATCCCCATACCGCAGAATCATACAGATTCTGCGGTGATTTATATTTGCGCAAAAGGACGGAAAGTGAATAGAACATTTCTAATGGTTAATTTAATTCTTATTACAATTAGCCAGTTAGTATTAGGTCAACAACCTAACGATAATAATGAAGAAGCATTTCTTAAACAAATAGAATCATCTGAACATTTTGTTGCAAAATCAAATGATCTATCCTTAAGTAACACCGCACAAATTCAACAGATTGGTGATTATAATAACGCTTCCATAAATCAAACACTTATGGGAACCAATGTTTCTGGAAACGTAGCTGAACTAATTCAAAATGGAGATATCAATATTGTAGTTTTAACCCAAACCGGTGGCGGGAACAATCACTACATTTATCAAAACGGCAATTCAAATATTTTAGAGACATCTGTAATGGGAGACAATAATTCTTCTCTTATAAATCAAATTGGAAGCAGTAATCTAGTGAATCAAAAACTCTCGGGGAATGGTATGACTTTTGTCCTGTCCCAGTATGGCAATAATAATGAAATAGTTCAGGTAGAAAATAATCAATCATCTCAAAAATACGAGATCATTCAAAATGGTAATGGGATGCAGCTTGTAATCATAAACGGAGGAATTTTACCATAATCAGTTTTAAAATGGAAAATGTTGAATCTAACAATACATTAATTAACCATTTACTTTTATTGAATCAGGAGAGAACTTAAACAGGAATTAATACGAAGAATAATCCAATCTTCTAAGAAAAATTACTGCTCATATCCATATAGTTGAAAAACCGGGTAATATTGTGAAAAAAGAGGGTGGTTTTTATAATTTCTATGATAAAGAAATTAAAATTAATTATAAATTGATGGTTACAAAATCAGTAAGTTTGAAAAATTCTTAAACCCAATCGGGTAATTCTAAAGTAAAAAACGGAACGCAAATTCTCTTATCAAAAATTATAATGAATTTATTTAGAGAAGATCATTACATAATAAATACTGAAGTTTTTAATAATGAACAATTAATTGCTAAAGAAGCTATAGTTTTAACGGAGATGAAAAGTATTATAATTATTTTTCGGGGAATTGGGGAAAATTCATGGTTCGCTTAAAGAATATTCCTTTAATTACATTGTCATTTATGCTCATTTTATCCTCCTGTAAAGAAGATACTATTCCAATAGAATTATTCGGAAACATATCAGGTATTGTGTTAGATGCTGATGACAATACTCCGATAATTGGTGCAAGTGTGACGACAAGTCCGCCAACTAATGCAATTGTAACTGATAACTCAGGAAAATTTGAATATTTAAATATTGCGGTAGGTAGTTATACCATTACTATTAGTAAGAATAATTACGTCAAAAATGCTGTATCTGTTCAGGTGAACGATGGTGAAACTACATCTCCAATAATACTTTTAAATAAAAGTACATCCAATAATAATCCGCCGGACGAACCTTCCAATCCTTTCCCGGAAGAAAATGCAACTGATCAGTCTGTATCTTTAAATTTCGCTTGGACTGCGAATGACGCTGACGTTAATGATACGTTATGGTTTGATGTATATCTCTATGAATCAAATGATCCGGTTCAAACAAAAATAGCTTCGGATATTATTGATACTACTATTTTGGTTGAGAATTTAAAGTATAATACAACTTATTTCTGGCAGGTTACAGCAAAAGATGGTGAAGCAACGACAAACAGCAATACATGGAGTTTCACAACTATAGCTGCCCCTGATAATCCTTTCCTTGTTGCCTCACGGCAGGATGGTAATTATGAAATCTATTCCTCCGATACATCAAATTATTCAACAATTCGATTAACTAATAATTCAAACAGGGACTGGTATCCAAGGTTGAGTCCTAACAAATCAAAGATAGCTTTTATATCTGATAAAGATGTAAATCCCCAAATATTTACAATGAATACAGATGGCTCAGATATTTTCAGGGTAACTAATATTCCTGTTGCAGGATATCATAATATCGGAATTGGATTTAGCTGGTCACCAGACGGAGGACAACTTGTTTACCCGAATTATGATAAACTTTATAAGATAAATCAATCGGGAGCCGGCCTGACTCCAATAGCTACAGCACCTCCGAACAGGCATTTTCGGGAAACAGACTGGTCTGCAGCAACCGATAAAATTGTAGCATTAACAATTGGTGAAAATCCTTTTGATTCTGAAATTTATCTTATGAACAGCAACGGAAGCGATCTGACGCTCTTTTTTCAAAATCTACCCGGTTCTATGGAATATCCATCCTTCTCAGTTGATGGAAAAAGTATAATGTTTACAAGGGACGTTTCCGGTTTTGAATCACAGGATGGTAGACAACTCGACTCACATATTTTTATCGTGAGTATAAATGGCTCCGATACGACTGATGTTTCTATTAACAAACCAGCAGGTACAAACGATCTACAACCAAGGTTCTCACCAAATGGGGCAAATATAATTTTTGTAAATACATCAAATGTTTTAGGATCTGCAGCTGGTATATGGATAATGACTGTAAATGGCACCGACAGAAGGAAAATTATTAACAATGCAATTATGCCCGATTGGAATTAAATATTAATTTCCTCGTTATTGAATTTTTATAATTTTTTGAAAAGATGATGACAATTACATCGATCAGTGAAATCGTTTTTCCCCTGCTGTAATCTTCATATCTAAATAATCTTCCTCACGCGGAATGGGACAGGTATATACTGAACTGTAAGCACAATATGGATTGTAAGCCTTGTTGAAGTCTATGGTATAAATATGATCCGGATCATCAACTTTTTCAAAATCAAGGTATCTTCCCACACCGTAAGTTTCATTTCCTGTTGTTTTATCCGTGAACCAAATGCTGTAATAAAATTGTCCGTCTTTGCTCATACTTTTATATAAATTGATTCTGTGTTCTTCTCTTTTATAATTAAGAATCAGGTATCCTTCTACAACTACTCGTCTGATCTCACCCCGTGTGCCGAAAACATCAACAGTATCTTTTGATTTGTAATCGTATAACTTTGAATGAAAAATAAAATCAGGATTTGGCTTGTAATAATTCAATGGTTTAAAATCAGCTTTAGGATCTCTTACAAATGGTGAATAAGCTTCGAATTGAAAGGCGCTGTCTTTTTCAGCTCTTTCTTTTAACAATTCCTGCACATAACTACTATCTAGTGATTTTATCTCCTCTTCTTCCTGATCATTATTTTTTCCACAACCATATTGAAGAATTAAAAGTACTCCAATTAGTAATTGTGAAGTAAAAATCAATTTCAATTTATTTGTCATCTTTAACTTTCTTCTTTAAATCATTTAACTTATTAAGCGCTTCAATCGGGGTGAGACCATCTATCTGTAATTCTTTTAGTTCATCTCGTATTTTATCGTCTTTTATCTCAAACATACTTATCTGATTATCTAACCTCTGCATTTTTTGCAGCTTTTCTTTTTTCTCTTCGTAAGGTGTTAATTCTTTACTCTCAAGATTTTGCAAAACTTCTTTTGCCCTGCTTGTTACAAACTTCGGTAAACCCGCCATTTGTGCAACCTGGATTCCGTAGCTGTGATCAGCACTTCCGGGATTTACCTTATGAAGAAAAATAACTTTGTCATCATATTCTCTAACTTCCACTTTATAATTTTTAATGCGTGGAAATATTTCCGCCATTTCATTTAGCTCATGATAATGTGTGGCAAACAAGGTCTTTGCTGCAACTTCCCTGTTTTCGTGAATATATTCCGTTATAGCCCACGCAATTGAAATTCCATCGAATGTGCTTGTGCCACGTCCGATTTCATCAAGAAGAATTAGACTTTTTTGTGTTGCATTATTTAATATGTTTGCAGCTTCCTGCATCTCAACAAGAAAAGTGCTTTCCCCAGCAGTAATGTTATCACTTGCACCTACTCGGGTGAAGATTCTGTCAACAATTCCTATTTCAGCTTCTCCTGCAGGTACGAATGAACCTATTTGTGCCATTAAAACAATAAGACCTGTCTGGCGCAGATAAACCGATTTTCCTGCCATGTTAGGTCCGGTAAGGATAATAATCTGCTCCTGTTCATTATCCATCTTGCAATCGTTTGGAGTAAATTTATCTCCGGGCGGCAGGATTTGCTCAACAACCGGGTGTCTGCCTTTTACAATTTTAAGTTTTGTATCTTCAAAAATTTCAGGTTTCACATATTTATAAGACTCAGCACATTCGGCAAATGAAATGAAACAATCGAGCATTGCAATATATTGAGCATTATTCTGAATAACGCTTGCATATGATGCTGATAAAAGTTTCACTTCATTAAACAACTGAGTTTCCAGTTCATAAATTTTCTCTTCGGCATTTAGTATTTTATCCTCATACTCCTTTAGTTCGGGTGTGATATACCTTTCGGAATTAACCAAAGTTTGCTTTCTTATATAAGTTTCAGGGACCTTTTCTTTGTGTGCATTACTTATATCTATATAATAACCGAATACTTTATTGTAACTAACCTTAAGAGATGGAATTGCTGTTTTTTCTCTTTCGGTTTTTTGTAGTTTAGCAATCCAGTCTTTTCCATGGAATGCGATTTCTCTAAGTTCATCAAGTTCTTCGCTAAAACCATTTCTTATGACCCCACCATCGTTTATAGTTGCTGGGGGAGAATCGACCAGCGCAGCCTGTATTTTGGTAACTAATTCTTCAAGAGAATTTAATTTATCACTTATTTGTTTAAGCGTATCAACCTTACAGGATTTAAGATAATCAATAACAGCGGGAATTTTCTTTAAAGAAGATTTTATTGCTACAACTTCCCTTGGATTTGCTCTTCCTGTACTTATTCTTGAGATCAGACGTTCAAGGTCGCCGATTTCTTTCAGTTCGGTTACTAATTTCTGTCTTAAAGATTTTTCTTTAAGCAGTTCCTCAACGCTGTCCAATCTTTTATCAATTGATGATTTATTCCGCAGTGGTCTCGTTATCCATTTTTTCATTAATCTTCCGCCCATAGCAGTACTTGTTTTATCGAGTATTGAAATCAAAGATCCTTCCCTGCCGCCATCCCGCATAGCAAAGGTTATTTCAAGATTTCTTCGTGTTGCGGAATCAAGAATCATATATTCGCCGAAGTTATAAA
>Ga0307446_1000259_pt1 | contig 17863 bp, 17 predicted proteins | sample SalMarSW160320MG_FD_202141 | JGI IMG/M metagenome (GOLD analysis project Ga0307446, IMG submission 202141) | Salt marsh sediment microbial communities from the Plum Island Ecosystem LTER, Massachusetts, United States - SW1603-20 | ecosystem: Environmental > Aquatic > Marine > Intertidal zone >... | reverse complement strand
TGGGAATAAAAAGTACAATGGTGAAATATTTTGCGAAACGAGAATCAAACAAAATGATCAATGAAATCATCCGCTGGCTGGAAAACCAGGAGAAATCCAAGGAGAAAATCGCTATTGTCGGTGCTCCATTCATCCTTTCATTTGTTATGAAAAAGTTAGAAAAAGAAGGACGAGGTTTTAATTTCGGAGAACGAGGCGGGGTCGCGACTGGCGGTGGTTGGAAGGCATACGAAGGCGTCCGCGTTCCCGTGGTAGACTTCCGCAAACAAGTCGAAAAAGTCCTTGGCATCCCTGAGAAATTCTGTGTAGACGTTTATGGTATGGTTGAAGGAAACGGCTGGCTGATCCACTGCCCTGAAGGGCATTACCTGCATGCACCCTATTCATACTACAAGCCATTAGTCCTTGATGATGAGTACAAACCAATTGGGTATAGTGAATGGGGTAGGTACGCATTTCTCGATGCTGCTGCATTTAGTTACCCTGGCTTCGTCATTTCAGGGGATAAGGTACGGATGCTGGAGCACTGCCCGGTCTGTGACCGTCCCGGTCCAGTGCTTGAACCAGAGATCAAACGAGCCGGTGGCGAAGAGATCCGAGGATGCGCTGAAGAAGTACGACGGATGCTTTCTGCGGATCTTGGGAAATGAATATAAAACGATAAAAGAAAAGATAAAAGAAACATATCTTTTCCAGGTGGTATCAGTATGGTTGGTTTCCATGAGATGAAGGACCGGGAATACATCCCCCAAAAAACCTATCTGAAATTGATGATTGGTGGTGGATTATCTCTAACGAAGGTATTGTTGACGAGCCCTGGTGATCTGAAAAAACTCAGGACCATCCATGGTGCTGAACAACGATATATCAGACCAAAACGACCGTATGAATTACCACCTTTTAAAGAAGGGATGAGATGTGGCGCAACAGAGGAGAAATACCTCAGGCCAACACTTCATTGCAACCCCTGTGCTCCTGAGGTCATCGCTCTTGCCCATCACCTTGGTGCATTTCAGAAAACAGAATATGAGTTCGCAAAAGCTGCGTTTGAATTCACCAAGGAAAATCTTGATTTAGAAATTTGCACGATGAACAGCGTCGAAGAAACCATCAGACGGGGCACCGGGACATGTTTTCATTTGATCACTGTGTTCATTGCCCTGTGCCGATGTGCGGGGATCAAAGCACGGTATAAAATGTTTGCAATGAACATGATTAAGGCATGGTATGATGTCCTTGTTGAAGCGGACCCTTTGGTTAAAAAATGGTACGACTCAATGGGATACTTCATGATCGAAGGAGAAGGAGAGGCATTCATTGATGGAAAATGGGTTGTCGCCCATGTTGGTCCTACTGCGGAGCGACAGGCCGCAGCAGGGATCCCTATAACGAATTTCGGGGAGGATTCCCTTGGCATCTGGTTCTTCGCAATTCCTGGGACAACCATGTTTATGGAATCAATCCCATACGGTCTGGGTGGAGCAACCAATCTTCTCAAAAGAATTGCTCCCGGTTCTATGGAGCGCGTGAACATCAGTATTCAACATCAAAATAAAATGGGGAAAAAAATTATTGATGACGCAGGAGGAAAAACAGCCTATGATGCCTTGGCGCGAAAAAAACTCGGGCCAAAAGCACCAACCATTGATTTATCTGACAAAAAAGGGATTGTGTTTGAGGGGTAAAGAAAGGATGGATTCTAAGTCAGAGAAACTTGTAAGCAGTTTGACAAGCGAGCGAACCAGACGATACATCATCTATCTGGTCATAGCGATGGGGATGATCGCAATCATGGACCAGTACCTCTCCATTATCAAGACGACGTCCATTGATTATATTCTCAATGAATACTCGGTTAGCGAATCTCAATTTTCACTGTGGGAAGCAATCTACTTCATTCCAACGTTTTTTATCTTCCTACTAAACGGTCTTACCGACATCATCGGCAGAAAATATTCATTGCTCATCCTCATTCTTCTTATGGGTATTCCCTCCATCTGCATCGTGTATCTTACACCCTCTTTTCAATTCTTCATGATGTTTTATGCAATCACTATTTTTGCGACCGTATCCAACATGTGGGCAATCCCGATTAGTGAAGAGTCACCTGCGGAAAAGCGTGGGAACATTGTCGCTGTTGTGTACGTCATCGGGTTGATCCCACTTCAGGCTATCCTCCCTCCGCTCATTGTCCCGCATCTCGGATGGAAATGGATGTACGGCGTCATGTTTCTCCTGATGATCCCTGTTTTAATTCTCTGGTTTTTTATGAAGGAGACAAAACGATATGAAGCCATTAAAGAGGAAAGAGTAAAAGGGTTGAAGAAAAAACACATTTTTGGTTTTGGGGTCATCAATAAAAGTGATCTTCGATATATCTTTTTTTCTGCCTCAATCTGGATGTGCTGGCTTGTTGTCTCCCTTTTTGCCCTCTGGGCAGGCCATTATTTTACCCAATATCTCTTTCCGGAGTTATCCGAATCCGCTGCTCTGACAAGTTGGTCTATTGTGCTTCTTGCTTTTCTTATCTCGATGATGGTCGGGGGTGTTGCAGGTGGTTGGACGATGGATAAAATCGGAAGGAAAACCGGGCTTCTGATTGGTTGTATTGGTCTTGCATTGAGTTTTGGTATCATGGGATTTGTCCCTCGGATGCTGTTTGCTTCTGTGACCACATTTACTGGGTTCTTCCTTTCATTTTCATATAGCTGGATTATTATATATATCCCAGAGATATTCCCTACAGAACGACGAGGGAGTTGTATGGGATGGACAACGACTGTGGCGCGTGTCTCTTATATTATCGGACCTGCGCTTGCGTCTTTTCTCCTAGGAACGTTTTCAAGGATGGAATGGTTCTGGGCTGTTGCGGGACTTATCATGATTATCCCCATTATCCTTGTATTCCTCTTCCATCCCTATGAAACAAAAACAAAGGAACTTGAGGCAATAGAAGCCCAGCGATAGCTATATTCTCCTAAAGGAGATAAAATTTAATTGAGGAGACTAGCACATACGAGGCTTCAGAGGGAGTCTTTTTTATTCCTTTAAAAGCGGGGTGATTGAGAAAATCGGTATGGGTTGTACAACAAGTCCTTTATAATGTGCCACGCACCAGTACTTGTTGAGGTAATCCTATGAAAACGATCCTTCGAAGAAAAGATAACACCAGTATTTTCTGTCCAACCATTCGCAAACAAAACGCGACCTTTTCAGATAAAAACAAAGCAATTCAATTAACTATCGGGTGTACCTTACTCATTGTCGGCCTTTTAATTATACTCATTGCGCAATGAGTAATGAATAAATCCGCTCTACACTAATACCTTTTTTCCCCCTATTTTTTCGAAATTTATATAAAACAGGAATTCCTAATAGAACTATAACAGCAATGTTCAAAAAGGACGAATGTCAATGATCAGTGTCAAAGTCTACCATCAAGGTGATGATGTTGTCATTAGCGCCTGCGACGAACATCTCCTTGGTAAGAAATTTCGAAAAGGAAAACTCCAAATTGATGTGGCGAAAAACTTCTATGACGGAGAACGAATCGATAAAAAAACATTAGAAAAATTCCTTCTTGATGCAACGATTGCGAATCTCGTGGGAAAAGAAACCGTGACCTGTGCAATCAACCTTGGTCTGGTCAACCCTAAATATATTCTTAAGATAAAAGGGGTTCCGCACGCACAAATTGTTCAGATGATCTGATTTCTAAGGATTCTTCTTATGTGTAAGCGTGTTGATTTTTTCAATCATGTTTTCGTAGTGTGTCCCCATCCAATAATATTTTTCACAGACAGAACAATGCCAGAAATCATCTCTGGTTTCAAACACTTTCGGAGGGACATGATTTTTAATTTCTTTTTTTTCGACAGCATCAAGAACGCTGTTACATAGGATACAACGAGTCAAAACTTTTTTCGTATCAATTGGAATTTCATTTAGAACATGGTTCAACTGTTCGGTAAGGTTCGTCGTTCGTATCTCAAGAACATCGACCTGTTCTTTTTTCCCTCTCATAAGTAATTCCTTATCCCGGGAGATAAGAAGCCGTTTCTCACGCTTGGCAATCTTAAGGATATGATTATCGTTCATCAATGCATCAGGATAGAAGGTATCAAATCCAAAAATCCGAAGCCATTTCGCAAGTGAGCCAAGCATATGATCGCAGAGCAGTTTCATCGTATTATACCATAATATGTTAGTGAAATTTACCTTTTATGTTGAAGAATACAGTCTTGTGCGTTAGTGATATCTTTGCACCTCAGCCAAATCGTAATTGGGGTTCCCTGCATTATCATACGCAATAACAATTATAGTATGTTTATGGAGGAGGAAACATCCCTGTGACCATCTCCAGCTGTAGGGTGCTTGTGTATCGGAGAATTCCGGATGATTCGAATCATCGATGAAAAACTCGACTTTTTCAATACCAGATTGTGCATCAGATGCTTCTACGTTAATAGTGATAGCACCAAAAATTAGCACGCGCTGTCGGAACAACCAAGAGAACAAATGAAGACCCCAGAGATACAATCCGTTTTCAGGGGATACGATTTTGACGATAGGTGGAATCGTATCTTCATTTGTGTAGGGTGCCATCAACGGGTATCGATCGGTGTTGATTCCATCCAGGATTGCATAGGGTGTATCGCCGATGCCATCTCCATTCGCATCAGAACCCGTATAATCATTCCAGTAGTTACCCCCAGAAGGGTATCCGTCATCCCAAACATTCATCCCATCATCATAGGCTTGGTAGCGATTTGTCCTAAAGGTATTATGATAGATGTAATTATTGGACGCATCAGAAATCCCAATACCTGCATAGAAGTTATCAGAGATGTCGTTTTCAACGATACATGCGCCCTTACAACCTGATTTGATGGTAATGCCGTTCCATCCATTATTCATAATCTCATTATGGGCAATCATCGTATCCTCAGCAGAATGTATCAGTACAATACCTTGGAAATTTTCGTAGAGAATATTCTTCATAATAGAACAATTCTTCCCACTCACCACGATCCCAGCGTTTTGTTCCTCGGTTCCGCTATGCTTAATCAAAAAACCTTGAAGTAACACATTACAAGCATAGATACTTACCACATCACCACTGTCTCTCCCATCGATAATCGTCTCATGACGGTTTTCACCTTGGAGACACAAGGATTTGTAAATCGAAACATGCTCCCAATATTCCCCGTTTTTCACGACAATCACATGACCGTCCTGGGTATCAGGATCACAAATTGCCCCCTGAATGGTCAGGAAAAATTCTTCAGTGTTTTCATTTAGCACAGAGCCATAGGGATGAACGAGTGGATAACAATCAGAAGAACTGTTCCCGGTTGGATACGGACTTTCTCCGATTCCGTCCTCATCGTCATCGGTTCCTGTGTAATCACTCCAATAATTCCCCCCAGTTGGATACCCTCCGTCCCAAACACTACCTGCGATAACGTCAAATGCTTGATAGGTATTCTCAATAATATTGTTGTGATAGATGGTGTTGTTTCCCTCAATGACGTAGAGACCATAATAGTTATTTTTTTGTATGTTATTATCAGTAATACAGTTAGAGGATGTATGAATCATAATCCCGGCGTTGTTCGAATTACTTCCACTGTCGGTGATAGTAAACCCTGTGAGATTAACGTATTCTGCGATGATTTTCACAACCGTCCCAAAACCATCACCGGTAATCACGGTGCTGTCTCTTTCTTCACCGATGAGATTAAGGGATTTGCTGATTACAACGTTTTCGTTATATCTACCGTTGAAGACAAAGATGGTGCCACCAGCTGTTGCATAGTCAATACCATCCTGAATAAATTGATACGGATAATCCATGGTTCCGTCCCAGGGTCCTACGGTGTTATCATCATCAACATAAATGGTAGACCCCCTATCATTCATTGATTGTCTTGTTTGTTTCTGTACGTCATTAATCAGGTTTGCAGACCCAGGAGCAACAAAGAAAGCTGCGATTACCAAAGCAAAAATAGCTTGATATAGATGCTTCACATGACGATTCTTGTTCATACTATTCCTCCTATATCCTAAAAGTTTTATTTTTTATGTCTTATAAAGTTATATTAATATGATATTTAAATATTTCCAGAGAAAACAGGTGTATGACAACGTCAAATGTTCAAAAATCGTCCATTCTTGTAGATTAATTCTTTATCCGCGTAGACTTCCCCGTTTTTCCGCAGGTCACACATCATATCCCAATGCAAGCTGGATTTATTTGTACTCCCTGTCTCAGGATACCCACTGCCTACCGCAAGATGAATCGTCCCACCAATCTTTTCGTCAAACAAGGTGTTCTTCGTATATCTCTTCACCCCGTAGTTCGTCCCAAACGCAAACTCACCAATTCGCTTCGCACCAGGATCCATGGCAAGCATGGTACGTAGGAATTGTTCTCCTTTCGATGCCGTTGCTTTCACCACGACACCCTTCTTAAACCAAAGCTGAATGTCATTCACTTCACGGCCTGCATAGGCTCCAGGGAACGAATAACTGATGTACCCTTCTGCTGAGTTTTCGACCGGGCCGGTGAATACCTCGCCATCAGGAAAATTCTCATTCCCAGAACAGTTTATCCATTTCTTCCCTACGACAGAAACCGTAAGATCGGTATCCTTTGCAAAAACATGAAGGTTCTTTTTTGTACTCAAAAGTTTTCGTATCTTTTCCTGTTCTGTATGGATGGTTCTCCAGTACTTGATTGGATCTTTTGCATCGACATGCGCAGCATTAAAAATAAAATCCTCATACTCTGCAAGAGACATCTCTGCGTCTTGCGCTGATGCTTGGGTCGGATGTTGAGTCACACACCAACGGAGTTCTTTCTTTGCGGCTCTCTCAAGGAAGGTTTTATGGATCTGTTGATGTGCAACGCTACTCATTGCCTGTTTTTTTGGATCGATATTTGTCATATTCCGCGTGTTCTCAGGGCTAATGATAGAGAGGCTTGCATCGATGTGTTCAACTTCGAATATACTGAGAGGAGAGACATATTTGAGTTGTTTTTGTGAAGAGTATTTATAATAAATCTCAGCAAGACCATCGATACCGACATGGGTAAACGGATGTGCACCGACCGTGATTGCTTGTTGATATACTTCTTTAATCAACGGGGCAGCAAGATGACTACCTGAAATCACCAATAAATCGTTTTTCTTTAACCTCAAAGAATGACGCACTAAAATATCAGCATATTTCCTTAATCGTTTATCAATCATATCATATTCCCCATAGGAGAACACCTAGAATGATAAAAGAGTTTCCGGTCGATTTAGATTTTCTCCCAATCTTTTAACACGGATTCCCAATGATATTTTTTGATTTCATCGATTTCATCGAGTTTTCGTATGATCCGTTCATAGCCTTTCACTAGTGTACGAGTGGATACTTTTACGATAAAATCGTGCTTCCCTGTTGTGATCGTCACATGAGTGACACCACGGACATTCCATAATTTCTGCATCGTCTCCCGTAAAGGACGACCAGGTTTCACGGTGACGAAGATATATGCTTTCACGACGGTGAGTGCGAAGGAGATGATACCTAGGACAATTAAGATCATTCCAATTACTTTAATGATAAGCATTACCGGGTCTGTTGAAAACTCAGTAATAATGCCTAAATGCAGAAGGAGTATCGAGAAAGGAATTGCAAAGATAATCGTTGATGCTCGAATGGCGTTGTTGACACTAGCTTTTCCCATTCCAAGTGAACGAATGTATAAAACATACGAGAAGAATGTTGTGCTCATGGTAAGTGCAAGTAAGAGGAAATAAAAGGGGTTAATTACTGCGGTAATGCCTGCGATGAGATGACCGCCACTGGTGAATAGATCAAATATGAAGAGCAGAATGACAGTAAAGAGACAGGAAAACACGACGTTCCAGAATCGAATATTGATTGAGTCATTAGGTTTATTGTTAATTTTCATGAGTTTTAATTTTCGTTGGTAGATAGAGAAAACTGCCCAGGTGGGATTTACGACGATAAACACAATAAGGATTGGGAATAACTGAAATTGTCCGGTTAGGCTTATTGATGCAAGAATCGCACCGAAGGTGACGATAACGGAGGATTGTACTTCCACGAGCGTTGGGACGTCCTTTTCTGTGATCGATTCCATAAGAAGAAGATACAGGATGACGATTTGAGAAAACGACAGGATCACGGAGGGATCTTGAATCGTTGATACGATTGCGCAATACCCTACGGTATTGATTGCATTCATTAGACCAGCAACAAGATGATATTTCGTCTCGCTTTTTTTTATAAGGCGGAGTTGTCTGAAGGAAGGATCAAGTATTTTTGCTCCGAGACTTTTCCCTTTGATTTTCACGGTTAACACTAGTGAAATGATTAGGGTGACAATCGCTCCGACGAAAAAAAGTGAAAAAGCAAACGCCCATGGGTCGTATTTAAATGCTGATTGACCACCGACAAAACTATCGATACCGGTGACTGCAGCAGCAATAAAAGAAGAGGTGATCGCCAGGACATAAAAGAGGTATTTTTTCCTAATGATCATATTTTCGTCTCATTATTGAAGGCTGATTTCTTTTTCGATAATCTGGGTGGTTGTCTTAGTGACTCCTTCAATCATTTGAATTTTATCAGTGACATTTAAAAGTTCTTCGAGGTTTTTTACTTGTGCTCTGACGACGATATCGTACTCACCAGCAATAATAGAGATTTTTGCGACGTTATTAAGTTGTCTCATGTCTTTGATTGCTTTATCAGTTTTCCCTGGTAGCATGGTGATTAAGATATAGGCACTTATCATGATTCTTCACCCATCTTTCACGCGAAATATTGATTCTTGGTATAAAGTTATCTATCTTAATAGTGTATATGATATTAATAAATTTAGTATCAAAATTTCATTGTAACTATATTATTTTCTTTTAGAACGAAGTTTTTTAAATGGGAGTGCTGTTATTATTCGAAATATGGTCCACGTCTCTATCCTCGACGGGTACGTCGATGAGCCAACTTGCCTTGGTGTTCCACCATACATCAGCCCGTACCCTCGGTATATCGCTGGCGCAGCATGGGATTTTGATGCACACACGACCGTTACCTATGTCACGATCGACCAGGCCCGAAACGACAAATCATGGATTGATACTCTTTCAAAATCGAATCTGCTTATTGTGATTGCAGGGATGTCTGTTCCCGGGCGGTATCTTTCTGGGTTTCCAGCTAGCCCCTATGAGCTAGTCGCATTACTGAGAAATCTTACACAGCCGGTAAAACTTCTCTGTGGTCCTGCAGCACGGTATGGATTTGGGATGTCTGGTGGTAGACGCGTGCAAGAAACTGGTGTCGTAGAAGACGTCTTTGATCTTATTGTCACCGGTGATAGCGAAATTATTGTTACGGAGTTATTAAAAAACAATCTGAACATTGAAACCATCGATGCATCTCTGTGCAGATCCAATCCAGCTGTGATAAAGGATTTTGCTGTGAAAGGCGCACCGGTTGTTACGCAGCATCCGTTTTTTCCAGATCATCTCATCACGGAAATTGAGACGTATCGCGGTTGTCCACGTAGTATCGTTGGTGGGTGTTCTTTTTGTAGTGAACCAAGTAAAGGCCCACCAAGTTTTCGAACTATTCATGATGTTTGTGCAGAGGTTGCTGCGTTATACCAGGTGGGTGTTCTTCATATGAGAATTGGGAATCAACCCTGTATTTTTTCATTCATGGCAAAAGGTGCTGGAGAAGTTGAGTTCCCACAACCGAACCCTATGGCACTTGAACGTTTGTTTCATGGAATTCGCTCGGTGGCACCGAATTTGAAAACACTCCATATCGATAATACAAACCCAGGGGTCATTGCACGATATCCAGATGAATGTCGACGAATTGCAAAAAGCATCATACATTATCATTCTGCGGGGGATGTCGCAGCGTTTGGTGTGGAAAGCGTTGATCCTGTGGTCATCAAAAAAAATAATCTGAAGGCTTCAGCAGAAGAGGTTTTTGACGCAGTGAAACTGTTAAACGAGGTCGGGTCACTGAGAGGAGCAAACGGACTTCCAGAGTTACTCCCTGGGCTGAATTTTGTGTTTGGCCTTGAAGGAGAAACAAAACAGACGTTTTCTCTGGACTATGAATTTCTGAAAAAAATCTATGATAATGATCTTCTATTAAGACGTATCAATTTACGACAAGTCATACCAATTCCAGGCACAAAAATGTATGAGGCCGGTGAGAAAAACATCAGAAAACATAAATCAGAGTTCCAGCATTTCAAACGAAAGGTTCGTGAAACCATTGAACGACCAATGCTTTCTCGTTTAATACCACAAGGAACACTGCTAAGACAAGTGTTTACGGAGACATACGAAGGAAAACTTACGTTTGCACGACAGATGGGAAGTTATCCTCTCCTCGTCGGTATCCCTGGAGTCTATCCACTACATCGATTCTATGATGTGAAAATCGTTGATCATGGATATCGGTCCCTTACCGCAGTGCCATTTCCCCTAGATGTTAACAATGCACCTCGTGAGACGTTGGAATCAATTCCCGGCGTGGGAAAGAAAAGAGCAATTAGAATGTTAACGAAACGACCGTTTCATACAAAAGAAGAATTCATTCATGCATTTGATGACCCAAAGATCGCTCTCATCGTTGGAGATTACGTTCAGTTCGACTGATATAATTAGAGATGATTATGTTGATTAAAGAGGGAAACCATGAAAGAAAGTAATTTAGAATCATTGGAAGAGGCGCTTGGGTATGTATTTACAGATAAACAGCTTTTAAAAACAGCTCTAACGCATAAGACGTATGCGTTTGAGGCGCAAATACCTCTTGAATATAATGATCGGTTGGAATTTCTTGGGGATAGTATCTTAGGTTTTATCATAGCGGAGAAACTGTATCAAAGTAATCAGTATTTCTCCGAAGGTGAGTTAACACGTCGACGGGCAATTAGTGTCAATAACAATGTCCTTGCTGATGTTGCATTACGGCTCAATGTCGGTCCGTTTTTATTGTTAGGAAAAGGGGAGTTAAAGCAAGACGGGGCAAAGAATCGTACGAACCTTGCCAATGCTTTAGAAGCATTAATTGGTGCGATTTATTTAGATTCAGATTTAGAGATGGTACGGAGCTTTATTTTTAAGAAAATCTATACAAAAGAGTTCCATTTTTAAAGGATTTTTTCGCCAATAAAATTAATTATTTTTATTGTATAAAAAAATTTATATATTAGATTTTGTTCCCTGTCTGAATTTAGAGTAGTGCTATGGGGGAGGAAACCCTTTTTTCCCAATATAACATTTTTATCACCTCCCCTTTCTCCCCATTTTAACTACGCTATTTTGTAACATGACAATTTTTTTTAAAAAAAAAAAAATAAGAGAAAAAACTCTTCTTTATCCAGCAACGATTCGAAGAAAACAACCAACAATAAATACAAGCGATAGTGTCGCTAAATAAAACATTGTCTGATCCCATCTCTCGGTTACGACGAGTCTCATCTTCCCCTTTCTCCTACTTCACCTTGCAAAACAAGATTTAGTAAAAGCATTTATAGTTTTCTATCAAATGTTCAATAACTGCCGAACATTTTGAAAAAGGTAACAAAACATTAGGAATCTTATATCTCACAATGCATTACAATGATTTTATTGCTCGAAATATAGGTTTAGTGAAAAGAACTATATATCAAACTACGAACGAATAGACAATGAACCAAAAAAAACTTCTCCTCGTTATATTATATGTTGGCGGATGGACTTAGGAATATATTACTAACAGGAAGAAAAACCATTCTTGTCTCAACTTGATACCGATGTCCATACATTTCATTCTCTAAGGAAATATTTTAAAAGGAGATATCAGTTATAAAATTGTAAAGGAGGAAAAATAAATGGATAAGAAACCTTCGATTGGAATTGTGGTCTGTATCGTGTTGATTGCCAATGTATCAGTAGTTCTTGGAGGTAATTCTAGTCAAATTCCTAGTGAAGATAGGACTGATATCGGACCTAATTTAGCACCAAATCCATCGTTCGAGGAAGGTGATAGCATGCCAACAGGTTGGACATATTCTCCTGATACGAATGGTATCTATACTTGGGATTCTAATTATACGTATTCTGGTGAGAAATCAGTCGGGGTGTTAAACCTTACAAACGACGGTTATCCACCGAATTTAATGTGGATCACAACAGATTTTATCCCAGTAAACTGTACGCTGAATTCCTATCAATTTTCAGCATGGTTCAAATTTGTAACACCAGCAACAACAAACTATGCAACCATTCATATTCGACAATACGACATAAATTATCAACCATTGGGCTGGGGTGGTGCCGGTTATGGCGTCGGTGACACAGAATGGCACCAAATCTCGCACTATACTGGTTATGACAACGATACCAAATATGTGAAACTAGAAATCGGGCAAGAATATAATACGGAGTACGAACCGGATCCTTTGATTGAAATTCGTTTTGATGATGTCAACTTTAGTATCTGGAATACTGCTCCGAACGCACCAACCATCACTGGTGAGACAAATGGAAGAGTTCGAACCCTGTATTTTTATACCATTACATCAATCGATCCGAACCAAGACAATGTGACATATGAGATTGAATGGGGTGATAACACCACCCAAACTACGGGTTCATATGAGTCCGGGGAAGAAATCATTATCTCGCACATATGGGGCATAGAAGGAACCTACAGCGTTAGAGTCAGGGCTATTGATGAAAATCATGCAAAAAGCGATTGGGCTACTCTTACAGTAACAATGCCATATTCATATAACATACCAATGCAAAGGCTCTTGGAAAGGTTCTTAGAACGATTTCCCAATGCATTTCCACTATTACAACAGTTATTAGGACACTAAAAATAAGGGCTTTCTCTGAAGGAAAAAATAATTATTGAACCTTTGGAGAGCGAGCCCGGTTCGGGCCCCTTATTATTTTATATGACAGTAATGATTGGCAGAAAAATTTGTAAATTAATTGATGATCAAATCCCTACTAGGTCATTATTGTTAGAAGTTCAAATCCCTTCCTCTGCGCTCAGAAAACTGACCTCTCCATCCGTTAATGTATAGCATTATATAGTGATTGTATTATGTACGCAACCAAAAAAAGGATGTAATGAAAAATGTATCGAGACAATAATAGAAGTGGTGGCTATGGTGACGCACCACGAGAAATGCACAAAGCGACCTGTGCAGATTGTGGGAAAGAATGTGAAGTTCCCTTTAAACCAGATGGTTCTAGACCAGTTTACTGCCAGGACTGCTATAAGAAACATCGGCCACCAAGGAGATATTAAATCTCTCTTTTTTTTCTTTTCATATCTGTCATCGATCAGCATAAAAACATGATTTACACAGCAAGGGGCTTGTTTTTTATATATTCTTCTTTAGAACCATAAAAATAGAACATTTACAAAAAAAAATCAAAAAAATATATTCCTAAGAAACTGCTCCATTATATTATATTGTAATCGATTCGCACAAAACATGAGTTAAATTCTAAAGATATGTTTTTAAAGAAAGAACAGATATAAAATTCATCCAAAGGAGGAAAAAACTATGGTTGGTAAACGTGTTCGAGTGAAAGAACATATCAAAACTGAACGAGAAAGCACTAAGGCCATATATGATCATTGTAAAGGAACAGGACGTGAACCTGGCACGGATGAAAAACCCTGTAGCGTTTGTAAGGGTTCAGGAAAAGGTTAAAACGACCTCAACTGTAGATATGTTTATATTTAATTCAACCACGTGAAAGTATACAGAGAAAATATTTAATTGAAGGACAAGAAAAAAAACACTAGCACAATGATAAAACCGTGTCAATGCTTCTTTGATACATGAGTTGTAATGATTGATTTTATAAAGCGATTAATGTTCATGGAATTATAAGTGAGGGGTGAAGGAATGACAACTTTTGGACAACGTGTCAAAAAAGCGTGGAAAAATATCAACGAGATAAAGTCGAAAAAAATGAAAATAAATAACCATTTCTTAATAGTTTGAGGTAAGAAAAAGAATGATATGCCCAAAGTGTGGTGGTAATACATTTATTATGGTTTCTGATGTAGGTTTAAAATGTGAAAATTGTGGATATGTTTATAGCATAGAGAGAAAAAAATGAATAAACATCCCATTGTTTTTCAATATCTTTTTATACTAACTGCTTCACTCATTCAGCAATGATTGGTTTTTTAAAGAAAAAGAGGTTATGAACTACTAGTAAGAGTGAAAAAATGAAAGGCAAAATACATGTTCATCGTAAAGGCTTCACACGAAAAGATGGAACATATGTTCCTCCAACTGACTATTTAACAAAAGATAAAGGAGCACCTGGTAAAACTCCACCCTCAAAACAATGGGCTACATTCAAAACTCATACTGGTTGGAGTAAACATGATTCAGCGGCAATACGAAGGAAACATCTATACTCTGCGACAGCTCCTGGTCTTTCTCGTCACGAGAAATTAATACAGGCGGGTCGTTTTGCTCAAGAACTCGCTAACGTGACCACGGACTCAGAAACTAAGAAACTTGCAAATGAAGATGCTCATTACTTCTTCAATAAAGCTAAGGAGGTGGAGTTGAAACCATGATGGATAGTTCAAGAATTTTTGATGGAGAACAATAAGAGGGACGTGGTGTTCCTTAGTATATAGAGTATTCATCAAACAAAAAAACATCAAAAAATATATTCCTAAGTTTCTGCTCCATTATATTATATGTTGGCGGATGGACTTAGGAATATATTACTAACAGGAAGAAAAACCATTCTTTTCTCAACTTGATATCGATGTTCATGCATTTCGTTCTCAAAGGATATGTTTTTAAAGAACGAGATGTTAGAACAGTAATAATAAAGGAGAAATAAAGATGGCAATAGGTTTTGTTCTTATGCATATTTTATCATTGCATGAAAATGAAGTATTTAATAAACTCTCGAAAATCCCTGAGGTTATTGAAATTCATTCATTATTTGGAGAATACGATTTAATAGCAAAAATTGAAGCAAAAGATTATGAGAGCATCGCAGAAATCATTATTCATAAAATTAAAACAATCAATGGAATAACAGACACCAAAACGTTAACAGGAATAAAGATGCATTAAAATAACAGATTCAAAAGAATGATTTATTTTTACTCTTTGAATGGGGTTCTGAGGATATGTTTTTAAAGAAGAATTGCTATGTAGTAACAAGGTGGAGGTATAGAATATGCCAAAATGTGAAAAATGCGGTAAATCCTTTAAAACTAAAAGAGCGCTACATATACACTATACAAAAGCACATAATACAGGATATGCCTGATTAAGTCGGCTTGAGGTGGAAAAAAATGACAAATATAGAATCTCCATCTGTTCAAGGAAGAATAAAACGGATACTAAGACGGGTACTAATATTCAGAAAGGATAAAGAAAAATACGCAGAAAAACAGAAAGAAGAAAAGAAAAGAATACAAAAAGATAAAATCCTAGACGATGAAGAAGACGAAGAAAAAGAAGAAGAAGATGAATACGTAGATCATTACGAAGAAAAAGATGAAAGAAGATGAATTTACGAATTATTCAAAAAAAGAAACGTCAAAGAATAAAAAATATAACCATCTCTTAAATTTGTAATATCTACGAAGGGAAAACACTGAGTGAACATATCAAAACAGAATATGAAATAGCAGTAGAATTTGATGATTTAAAAATAAAAGGTGATAAGAAATGGGTTTCTCTGGATTGGCTCGAAGAACAAGTTAAAAAAAGAAGGGATATGTTCAAAGGTCTTGTTGACATTTCAGAATTGAATTGGGTTTTAAAACTTCTTGAAATGGAAGAAAAACAATCAATGAAGGGATAACATGAAATGGCAGAGGTTGTTTTCTTACCATGAGCTGTCGTAAAAGCTGTAACAAATAACAAATTCCTAATATACCCTCATTGTAAAATGAAGATAATGCAAGGTTAAAGAAAAAAGAGATTAAAAAGAAGGATTCTGTCAGTTCTAAGGTTATATTTTTATGTGCAGGGGACGGGCTTTGAACACCAATTTAATGGTAAAAATTAACATGTAAATAACTATAAATAACATTTATATTCTATGGGGTTGTCCAGTAAAAAAACCTTAATGTAATGTATTGGTGATAAAAAATGAAAAAATCTATAGCAATTATATCTCTTGGTCTGATGATTGGATGTGCTATTTTTCTTAGTGGCTGTACCACCAATGAAACAGGAGGAGCAGGTGTAGGAACTATACGACTATTGATAACTGATAAACCAGCGGACCTTGATATAATATATGCAAATGTTACTATTTCGATGGTACAGGTCCATGTAGCAAGCACAAGCGATGATGAAGTTGAGGAAGAAATTGTTACCAATGGTACCACCAAGGAGGGGTTCACAGCCAGCGCCAATGGTAAGTACGAAGGCAATATTGGCGAAGACATCGAATTCTTCGGTTCTGCTACCGATGGAGAGGAGCCCTATATTAACTGGTCATGGGATTTCGGCGATGGAACTGTTTCATACGAACAAAACCCAATTCATAACTATTCTACAGCCGGCGTGTTTGCTGTAAATCTAACGGTTACAGATAACACAAGTGCAACGGCTTGGGAGAGTACCTTTGCAAAAATCGGGCAAGAAGAAGATGAATCTGATACAGGGTGGTATACTATAGTGAACGAATCGCAAACATTTGATTTAATCGCACTTCAAGATGTTACTGAATTACTCGGAGAGAAAAATCTAACTGCAGGTAAATATACACAAATTCGTTTGACCGTTGAATCAGCAGTAATAACATTAAATGAAAGTGGCACTATTGTAGAACATGACCTTGAGATACCTTCGGAAAAAATAAAATTGATAAAACCTTTCACGATCGTTGATAACGAAACCACAGTATTAACTCTTGATTTCGATGTTTATAAATCAATTCATGAAACAGGTAGCGGCAAATACATGATGAAACCTACCATCAAAGTAATTCAGGGGTAAATCCCCTTATTTTCTCTTTGCGCTCCAAGATGCCTCAAATTTGGGAGCTTGTAAGCCATAAATTTGTTTGGTAAAATTAACTAGAATCTATGGGATAATCTCTCAATCTTTATTTTTATCATAATTAAATTCAGTGTTACAACAATGTTGAAATGAAATCAGTGTAAAACGCCTAAATAACTTGTTACGCATTTTTACACAAATATGTAATAAATCTACACACTTATATGCTTATGTACACTATGGTATATACTACATACTCTATATTACTATCATCCGACAACCTTCGGAAAGGACCCGCGAAATCAACGATATAGCAACGAACAAGTAAAATGACCGTTGGAATCGCACACGACTTCAAACTGTGCGATCAGGTCCTTATTTCCAGAGCCTATGACTTAAAGTTCCTCGCCCTATGACATAACGTCCACTCTGAAAATAAAGAAAGTAAGATAAACGAAACATCAAGGACGATTGGTGCGTCCAAATCTCTTTTTAAGGAGGAAAAAACTATGGTTGTTAAACGTGTTCGAGTGAAAGAACATATAAAAACTTTATGAAAAAGCAGGCTTTGCACATAAACTTTTCAAACCTTAATATTGCACATAAACTCTGGGGGTATCATCTCCTTGAAATCAATCTTAATCCCAATCTCAAACATCTCCTGAATGAGCACACAAATGTTGTGAACTAAACACTTGCACATTATCTCGTTGACCTGTGCAATATCATTCTTTGTTCTCAGATTGGCCCCCTGTTTTCTTTTCATCATGCTGAATACTGATTCTGCATTGCTTCTTTTATGGTAGTGTTGCA